>Ga0214477_100042_pt1 | contig 75173 bp, 47 predicted proteins | sample M1_20Mar14CPVII9_FD_165058 | JGI IMG/M metagenome (GOLD analysis project Ga0214477, IMG submission 165058) | Marine eukaryotic communities from Monterey Bay, California, United States - M1_20Mar14CPVII9sort6BwellC16 | ecosystem: Environmental > Aquatic > Marine > Unclassified | place: USA...
GCCAATCGAGGGAGAAGGAGAAGCGGCATTTACTGCCAGTAGCAGACCATCTCCACCCCGAGGAACGAAAAAGATGATAGACTCGAAACTATTAGGACAGAAGAGAAAGATGGATGCACCACCACTTAATGCACCATCGTCTCAGGCTAGGCCTCCTCCACCAAAACGACCTTCCTCTTCTTCTCCTAGACCACCTCCTCCTCCTAAACCGAGTCAGCCGCATACAAATAAACCACAAAAGCCTTCAGCTAAACCAGCGCCACCCAGAAGACAAAACAGCAAGGACGGGCAACACCAAGCTCAGAAGCAAACTCCACATAAGGGGGGACCGTCTTCAAAGCCTGTGACTTGGCAAAGTAGTGAAGGATCATCGTCCACACAAGCTTCTTCTCCGCAACAACATAAAGATATCACAGAACAATTACAAAATCAAAGTGTTAAGCCGAGTATAAAGCTTCCGGAAGGCTGGATTTGTGTTTGGTCTAAAAGTCAGAAGAGATGGTATTTCTTTGACACATCGACGAACAAATCCGTCTGGGATCCTCGGCTCATAGGAAAGTAAGGGATATGCATATGGTAGTTTGAACAAAAAACATGCCTCTACAGTAGTTTAATGATGCATAGTCAATATTGACACACATAGGTTTATGCCTCACTCTCGCACGTACCGCTATTATTGTGTACTTCTTTATCTCACTCAGAAGGCGGACTTGAACGAAAACAGCGATTGTATAGAACATACGAGCAGCAAATTAATAACCCTTATCGAAATTGACTTACTCTGAGAAAAACTAACCTTTTTGTAGAAATGTACTTTCTCCTATCTTGACTTAATATCCTTCCTTCTCCGATCCCCGTTTTATAAATGTACATGTTTGAGACCTACTTCAGTAACCTTTTGATTTCATTCGGAGTTCTTCCATTGATACCTCTTCATTCTCATCATTCACGCCTGAAAATACAAGATTGCTACTCTTCTTCTTTGTATCTTCTTTTGTGGTGCTGTTGCTTGTTGATGTAGGTTTAATGGACGGTGCTAATCCAATCACCTTTGAGGCATTCGATGCTCCCTCAGAGACAACAGTAGATGCAACCGCAAGATCAGCTGTTGGTGCAACAGGTTGCGGAATCATTTCCATTGGAGGGGGAGCAGCGAATACTGGAGGAGGCATACCTGGTGGTAGCGGTGCTCCTGGAGCAAAATTGGGTGGAAGTCCGGGAGGCAGTGGCTGTACAGATTTAAGAGTAAATATATGGTTAGAAGTTTAAAAGAAACAGCACAAACATACACACAACAAGAAGACGACTTACGGGTGCTCCTGGAGGTAACATTGGAGGTGGCGGAGGAGGAGGCATCATCTAAATAAAAATGTATAAGATGGGTTAGATTTGAGAAAATTTTAATGCAATATAAATGCAATTTATACATTAAGCATCACCATTAAATTCCTACCCCATCAATAAATCTAACCTTTTTTAAATAGCTTTATATAACCCCCACACCGAATTTACATAAACATATTATGCAATACTAAGCAAGCAAATATACATAACTAAATATTAAACTTACCGGTGCATCAAATGGTTCTTCCGTGAAACAATCTTCTGTTAAAGTAAAATCATCATACCCATGTGCAGCAACTAAAGCAAATGCAGCTCTAATACTTGCATCAATAGCAGCATCTCTCGTCTTCCCTCTACCCCAAGATAGGAATGTTCCAGCAATTTTTATACCCATCACAATTGGCTTTTCGGGTGTTCCGCCGCCAGTTGTCCAACGGACATATGCAGCATCAATCATACGATGTGATTTAGTATATTTCTGAAATGCCTCAATTGATCTATAGTATGAATCTGGACGGTACTTTTTTACTGGATAGCTATGTCTTTCCCCTTCCTCGAGTTCTACATTATTATTATTATTATCATCATTGTTATCATTTGCAGTAGTACGAGAACGTTTATTTGCAGGACCACCTGCTGTATCTTGTTGTTGCGGCGGTGGAGGCTGAGGTTGCATCATTGGTGGCGGGGGTGGAGGAATAATTGGCCGACCGTATTGATCGAAGGCTGGTGCCATGGGTTGAGGTGGCATTGGCATTGGGTATTGTTGTGGTGGTGGTTGTTGTTGTACTGCAACATTATTATTAGTTACAGCGGAGCGTTTTTTGCGACCCATATTTCTATTCAATTAGTATGTAGGATATTGCGGTATATTGTGAGCACCTTTGGGCTCTAAAGTTGTAGGTATTATGAGAACAAACTATCTCCACACTTTTTTATTTATAGTGTGGTTGTGGTAAATGAAACTTGATATTGAATCAAGAAACTTCACATGAAAATTTCTACTTTCGATGAACAAGAAAGAACATACTTGATGCCACCCAAAACTTCACACTACATGAGTTTTTGGCACTAAACCCACTGTCGTGCCTTCAATATTTGGTTGTAGGAGATGACCCAGTAGACAAATATGATCTCCTATACATCAATTATCTATTTCTAATGAAAAACTTGGCTGATATTGTCCAAATACATCAAAAAAAGACAAGAGTATACCAAAAAAATGCCAATATTGGTCATGTATCAGATGAATGGAGAGTAGCAGTGGTATGCAATCAGAAAGGATCATATTTAATACTCAATACACATTATATAGGTACATAAAAGGATGATAAACACTCAACACACATTTGTAAGGCCTACTAACACACAATTGAAACCACTTGTCAGCACTTTCTTGTCAAAAAAAATCGAAAACAAGCAAACAATTTGGCTGTATATTCATTAGATACAATCACTAAAACACAAAAATATTGCTCATTCCTTACACATATGTATATCAAAGGAAAGTAGCCACTAATAATGAGATTGTAATGCCCTTTATCCTGTTTTTGACGACATGAAAACGAATTTTCAGAATGATCAAGCAATTTGATTTTTGTATACACGTTTGGGTGTCCGCCACTACCTTCCTGTGCTCTGTTTTCCTGTCAGTGCTTGTCAAAGCCATCCCATGTATAGATAAGGACTTGGGAATGTCTACTATAGCATATGCATCACTCATGGTGGAGTTACAACAAGACGGCTACACATGGAAGACAAGAGAATCCGACATTTCGGCGATGATCGATCCGTCTCCTTTGGATGTTTGGGTGTCCGCCACTACCTTCCTGTGCTCTATTTTCCAGTCAGTGCTTGTCAAAGCCATCCCATGTATAGATAAGGACTTGGGAATGTCTACTATAACATATGCATCACTCATGGTGGAGTTACAACAAGACGGCTACACATGAAAGACAAGAGAATCCGACATTTCATTTCGGCGACAATCGATCCGTGTCCTTTGGATGTTTGGGTGTCCGCCACTACCTTCCTGTGCTCTATTTTCCAGTCAGTGCTTGTCAAAGCCATCCCATGTATAGATAAGGACTTGGGAATGTCTACTATAGCATATGCATCACTCATGGTGGAGTTACAAATAGAGGACTGATTTGTATGTTACATTATATTTACATGTACCTACTTACTATTTAGGCCAATTAAATACTTATTCTAAAATATCCCAATCAACAAAAGCAGAATGGAGACCATAATTCACATGATAAGGCAAGTCTATCACAGTCACAGGTCCATTTGAAATGCATTCACCATCAAGGACTAATAACTGTGACTTCATTGATTCACCATTATTTGCAACAGTTATATGATCACCTTTGTTTTCTTCATCAACAGGAGGTACATATGTTGCTACAAGGAGAACATAGTATCCATCACCGCCAGTTTTCTCAACAATAGTTGGCTCAGACACTGAATGCCAACCAGGGTTAAGGTCAAATCTACTCACTACATCACCAGCCACAAAACCTGGAATAGCATCATCTTCTAGAGCAAACTCAACTACCGAGTCTAAGGTCACTCCTGATTGTGGCGTTTTAAATGGCAGGATAGGTCCTCCGATGCCTGTTGCAACTAGACCAAATGTAGTTGGAGCATACTCACCCGACACAGGGCAAATTGGAAACTCTACTGTGACATCTGGATTTAAGCATCTCTCATTCACTACTCTACCTGTGTTAGGGTCCAGTATCCATTCATATAGGAACGATGGTGTATACTCTAGCAAGTAACTTTCTGATGCATCCGGTATGCTTTTGAAAGCATGCACTACTACCATACCATCTTTTCTCTCGTAAGCATTTGCTGCATGTAGCACTACTCCAACGTCCACATCAAACCATTGAGTTTCAACCACATCACCTTTTCTAGGCGTTAGTCCAATTCTCGCACCATGCTGTTCTTCGTACTCAACAGGAAATTTATTCATAGCAAACCTCCGAGGCCTTACTGTTAGAGGAAAGTCAAGTATAACTGTATATTGTTTAGTGAGTGCAAGATCGTGTACCATGACAGGGGCAGGGACGTCTACTCCAATAGATGATTTAAGCTTCCAATCATTAGTGAAGGTATCAACCTTGACATAGGGTTTAAAGACAGATTGATAGGAGACATGTACTCTTTCTCCGGTCGAACTATCCGTCCTGCCATGTGCTCCAAAACTGCCACCATTGATCGGGGCATTGGCAACAGCACCATCTAGACGAGCAAAACTTTCGACCGTTCTCATCTTGCCATCTTTACTTATCTTAATCTCACTTGGCGGAGCCTGCTCCATTAGTGCAAGTATTCTTCTACCACTGATTGCTATCGCTGTATTGCAAGTGTCTTTCTGTGGAGCCAATGTTTTAAACTCTAATCCATTTTGAATAAGATTGCTTAGCATGGGCAGTCCAAGAGGAGCCGCACCCAGAGTACCTCCAAACTTCTTCCCATTATTAGCTTTCCTTTCTAACTTCCTCCCATTTGTATCAACATAAGTTGACGAATACAGTATGTCTCCGCCATTTTGTAATGTTATTGCGTGGACTAGACCATCTCCGTCAAGAAAACCTTCATCTTTAGTGGCTCCATTCGGACCAGTTCTCAATAGACAACCCGATGGAAGATTTTCAGGTAATTTTGATAATGGACTATCGAATGCTATACTGCATTTTGTTGGAGTTGGTCTTTCATCAACATTAACAAACAAACAATTCATTGGAAACGGGTCGAAGTTACTTCGTGCATCGGCTTCTGCTTGACTTTGTGCTTTTGCTATTTGTTCAGTAGAGTAGGACTTCAACAATGGAGGAGGTGCAGTAGTTGTTGCAGTAAAGGCAGAAGTACTACTCAGTAATAATGATGATATTGATAATAATAAATTCCTCATAGTAGCCATAGTATGTGATCAAACTATTGTTATTAACTCTTTAGTATATACCATGAGAAAGAAAGATGAATATATACCAGTAAGGAGTATTGCAAAAGTGCTCACAAGATGTGCTCTTAATTTGCTTGTCAGTAAAACCGCAGCTAAAAATGACGAGATAACTTAACAAGCGTATTAGTAATGTATGCTGCTTATGGCGTGAACACACTGCTATATGGTAGTATTATGAAGGATATACCAACTGAGGTGGCTATTGAATGTTACAGGCTATAGCTGGACTAAGGCAGGATACCGTGGATGGGGGGGGGAGAAAAAATGACGCATATTGTTCGAATATATCACTCGGCGGCGTCACTCCACTCGTAATGCTCTGGAGGTATTATTATATTGTAATTACGGTGTATTAATAGTGACATAAACTCGTTCATTGGGGTGGTGGTATTTATAGTGTAGTGGTTTGCAAAAGACATTGATATCATAGAAAAAAATGACAATGTTCGTGTGGAGATTGTTATCACTTGCGGTTGTTGTATCAATACCATTCTGTCAATCGTTTCAAGGAAGTAAATTGATAATACCATGCAACAATAGAAATGCTTACTATCATTTCGCAGTTGCAGATACTGCAGATGATACCGATTTACCAACAGAAGATCAAGTCATTGAAGCAGCAAAGCAAGTTATGCAAAACACAGGATATTTCAATGAATACGATCCTAGCCTATTTGCTGACGATTTTATATTCAGGGGTCCTGTGATTGGTCCACTTTGTAAGAAAGATTATGAAGAGGTGCTGCAGTACTTTAGTATATACAAAGCGTTTCCAGGTGAGTAGCGCATAAACTTATGTGCACATGATATGTTATTACTCTTCACTTTGAGTTCTCATATCAATCCATACTATGAACATTCTCTGCAGATATAAATCCCAATTGTTTTGGATATTCTATAGATCCTGACAATCCATTACGAGTTTGGTATCAATTAAGAGCTACGGGTACATACACTCAACCTCTCGGGGGCCCAATTGGACAGCTACTAAAACCAGATAATACCAAATATCGTGGCTCAACAGAAACATGGAGTCTTACATTTACAAAGGATTTAAAAGCACGGCTAATTACTGCTGGATATGTCTCCGATCGGTTTGAAGAAGACTCGACAACAGATGGAATCGGTTTATCTTTCGGTATATTAAAGACGTTGGGACTATCTTTACCATCGGGAGTAGGAAGTGCACTTCAATTAATACAGGCAGTGAATCCCCCATTGGCCACTTTGGGTGTCTCTCCAAAGGCAGTATCAAGTGAAGAAGATATACCCAGCTGGTGGAAGAATACAAAACGAGGAGCGGATCCATAGACTATACATATTGCCATGAAGAGAAGTACTCTTGACATATAATATCCCTTTCTCTAATTTACTTCTTCTTATTACCCCTAGTCTTATTCACCGCTCGCTTCTTATCCTTCTTCTTAATCTTGACCTTTCTTTTTTCACTATTGGCCTCCTTTACAGCCTTTTTATTCGCCTTGCGCATATTTCGTGTTGCTTCCTTGGCAAGTGCAACTTCCTCAGGTGTCATGGCTACCTTGACATATTGTCCACCTTCTTCTGCTTCTTCATCGGATTCATCAGTATCGTTTGAGCCGTCATCAGTACCACCCTTTTCGTCTTGCAAAGTATCTTTCTCATCATCACCGACATCTGTATCTTCCTCTTCATCATCATTTGATGCAAACAATATATGTGTAGACTTACTACCACTACCCCCATCTCTACTATTCTCCTTCATCTTCTTAACAACATTTTCATTCCCCGTCAAAGCCGCCACAGCATGAGCATATGTTTCCTCAACATCACCTTCTTCAATCTTACCAACATCATAATCAGCCAATTGATTCAAACTCCGGGGTAAGAATTGACTCATAAATACTGCCTCCTCAACACTTTCTTGTTGTGTTTGTGTCCGTCTTTCATGTTCAGTAGCATTTTCCATATTGGTAACAGTTGTTTCAACATGATTCATAATTCTATCCATGGCATTGTACTCTTCTTCATTGGTATTACCAATAATTGTAGATGTTACAAATTCAAATAATTGTCGTGTAGTCATGACACTTAATCCGCCTACCTTTTTATAAAAATCGTTTACATTACTTGCATCCTTCCGTAAAAAGTCTAATGCACTTGGATGATCAGTTTCAACACTCTGTGATACATCAATAACATACACTTCATTATTATGCCACAATAAGTTATATTCCGATAAGTCACCATGGACCAAATTACATCGTTGGTACATGTGTCTCATGATTAGTATAGTTTGGACATATGCCTCACGTAACTTCTTCTCGGAGAGTGATGCATCACGGATTCGTGGTGATGGCCATCCGTTTGTTCCTAGGAATTCCATTATTAAGACATGTCCTTTTAAGAGGATTGGTTGAGGCGTTTTAATGTTTGCTGAATGGATACGACGATAGTTACGCTATATTATATTAGATAGAGAAATAGATTGGTGGGTGAAATTATAATGAATACGACATGTGCACATATGCACACATGATATGCTACACAAAAAGTGCATATCATATGCACACAGCAAACACACATATGCATAATATCATATTATATACACATTCCAAAGCAAAACAACATACAAACAAATAATAAACGTACCATCTCCTTCTCAGCCCAAACTTTTACCATCTTCCGTGGATTGCTCTTACAATATCCTTTCCGCCATCTATGCTCTCCCGATACATACTTATCACGATCTTTAAATACTAATATTGATGTTTTATATATTTTTATTGCATATTCTGTTATATTTGAGGATGTGTTTGGTTCGTAGGTTGCTATATTCTTATTCTTTGCTGGGGATGTTGTTGCACCTGAGGATGAAGAAGTGTCATTATTACTTGTAGCTGAGCTAACCCCCGGGCTACCAGATAAACCAATCCTACCAGCCTTGCCATAATAAACATTCGCTTCCTTACCAGTACTTAAACAACCATCAATCAATTCTAAGAAACCATTACTTAATAATTTAAATAATATTAATCTTGTACGTGGATCTAAACATTGTTCTGATGTTGCACGATCGTCTCGACCTGTGTGGGATGTTTTTTTGGATAAGGATAAGTTTTGCATTTTGGATATTGAGGTGGAGACTTTGTGTGATGTTGAGTCTGTTGAGCTGGTGGTTAGGTTATTGTGTGAGCCTTTGGTATGTAGGATTGTATCGGGATCTAAGAGTAAATCGTCATCTTCGTCATCGTAGTAGTCGTCATCATAATCATCATCTTCTTTGTCATAGGTATTAGCTGCAGGGTCGAGTTGTTGTTCTTTATTAGATAGGAGTTTATCTCTCATTGATTTAATGAAATCATCGTCTGATTGGTTCGATGAGTCGACACCCATGATACAGACCTCCTCCGTCTCGGCGTCGTCAAATTGACCTCCTGACATATCTATTGTCATTGTAATATGTAAGGGTTGTAGGAGAGTACATTATGTAGAGTGTTGTTGTTCTTTGCAAAGAAAACTTTGATTTTGAGTCGCAATTGATTGGCTGTGCGAGTCGAGTCTGTCCGTGGTTTAAGACATAAAGAGTCGTCATGGCACTATGTGCTTGTGTTGAAACTTAGCTTTGCAAAGCGGCGGCTAATATAATATACTGATACGATGAACACTCCGTCAATGATGTCGGCACCATACGGCAGCTCAACTGGTAGTGCATTAGATGTCATCATTGTAGTTCCATCGAATAGAAAACGACGACAATCTTCTTCAACTAACAATAACGATGCTCCACAAAGCCAACCATTCAACACTAACACTACAGGGGTACACAATACAACACATAATAACGGAGTGGTAGCTTCATCTGACTTTTTTGTTACCTTTCCATCAAATTTAGCACCGCCGCCATCAACCACAACTACAACAACGTCACTTCGTAAATCTATATCAAAATCAAAATTATACAGGGCATTATCATCTTCTAACTTATCTACTAAGAATACAAATTATAGTAGAGGTAATAGTAGAGGAAGTAGTACCAATAGTAGATTGAGTAGTAGTAGAGGGAGTAGTGGTGGTAGTGAAACTATACAGGAAGAGTTAGAGTTAGAATCACAAGATGTTACGAGAGATAGTAATGTGCATGCACAATCGGAACATGGCACTTCGTCAACTAAAGAACCAACAAACCATGATCAATTTAATACTACTATGTCAACATCTGAACATCTACCAGTTACAAGTAGAAGAAAAGGGAATGTACAAATACAAATTAATGGACGATATATACCCCAATTAGATATGATCTTCTCATCTAACAACTCAAATTCTAATGGAGTAGATGGTATTAGTAGTAATAGTGAACCAAGTTGTAGATTTGTGGTAGGGAATGGAATACGTCCTTCTACTTCCACACTTGAAATGTTGCTTGACTATGATGACGATGACACTAATGTTACTGATACTAAACAGAAGGGAAAGGAACAACAAACTACTCCAGTGTGTTCTTGTAGTGAGGCGATACGGAATAGTGAACATCATTTATGCAACATTGTAAACAAGCAAGACAGTAGTAACTCTCAATCTACAACAGCTTCACAAAACAACAAACAAACTAAATCAATACTAACCCCCGGCCGCAACTTACTCCGCTATACACTCCATTCACCATCCAATACAATAATAGCATCAACAACTTGTCATATCTACCTATGGTCATCATCGGACAAAGTAATTATATCAGATGTTGATGGTACTATAACGAAAAGTGATATTAGAGGTGTGTATGATACTATTATACAAGATAATTTTACTTATTGTCATGTTGGTATTTGTGAGTTCTTTCATAGTTTGGTTACTGAAAGTAATGTTAGTAAAACTGATGATAGAACAAGAGAAGTAGAACAACAAGATAATGATCATGATGAGGGTCAAGTACGATTCTTCTATCTAACCGCTAGACCAATTCGTTTAATATCACAAACAAGAAAGTTATTACAATCATTAAAACAACCATGTTCATTATCTAAGGGTAGCAAAATGTACGGCTTGCCACCCGGTCCAATACTATGCAATACCGGTGCATTATCATCTGTACTATATTCTGAATTATGGGCAAAGAATACACACCAATTTAAGGCTGATGCATGTATACGACAGGTGTTATTGCCATTTGTTGCTGCTAGAGGAACTGTTAATGATGATTTAGAAGAAGATAGAGCAGGTGATAACAACATGCCACAACGTACATCAAGTGGTCTATCAGAAGCATCATCATTATACTCAACAGCTGGAAGTAGTAATGATAGATTATTCATTGCAGGATTTGGTAACAAGTACTCAGATGCGCAGACATATGAAATGGCAGGTCTATCACGAAAGGATATCTACATAATTGATAAGGACAGTAGAATACTGTGTATGGATGATAGTACTCCACAACGCTTATCAAGTAGTAGTGATCCACTAAATAGTATGAACATGAATGATTGGTCGATGACAGATGTATGTTGTCCTGGAGGAATTGACTCTCAACTACTATCAGAGTTATCTACACCCACAGTGCCGTCAGCAGACGGTCAGGACGATTTCAATAATGTGAAGCGGTCAAAAGCATCAAACGACGAGATTGCAACCTCAATCCAATCAATTGAACTGTCGTTAACAGAGAAATCACAATCTCCAGACGAATCTTCAATAGAAAATCTTACCATATCCAAGACATCTGTTGAAATATGTAATGTTACGAGCGATAAGTTGGGCAAACGTCAAAGGTTTAAACAATCAATTCGTGCATTCTCATCAAAGAGAACATCACTTAAGAAGTTCCCATCATTTGGTAGTTCACCGGATAGATCAAAGGCATCAAGTAAGAAGCTATTTCGTGGATACGATGATCCTTTGTTGTTGGAAAGAGTTCGGGAGAGAATCATGATATGATTGAAGACTTATGGAGATAGAAAATGTAGATATCAATTCAAGGAAGAAGAATCTAAATACTTAGACTTTGAAGTTATCTTGAGCAGAATCACTACCTATGATTAATACATGCACATGTCACCCTCTCTTGGGTTTACTTTTATAAAGAGATAGAGGGATACCACACTCGTATCCTTTGAGTAGACTGGTTTGGATTTAAACGAGCCGACAGAGGCAATGAGCTTTTTATCTGTCATATCATCTCCACCCCTGGTTGATAAGGCCAAGCGGCTTTGATATTCCACGATCCAAAATCATGACAACTGTGAATTGTGTGATATGTCCTCGGCAGGAGCAGACTCATGCGCTGAGCTTTGAGAATTCTCAGAATGTCTCGAGCCATGACTTTCAAATGAACTCAAGTGGCTAAATGCAACCTTCTTCTTTGTAGTATCCACATGATATGGTGCAGAGAAACTACTCGGTGCCCCCGAAGAAGATCCATTTGAACCTTTGGAAGTATCACCCTTGACAACAAATCTGTTTGCTATCGAGACACCCCTTTTCAAAGTTTTTTGGGATCCCTCTGTTGTTGTGATGCAGTTAGAAGAATTTAATGTGCCATCGATGTGTACATTGTTGTCGTATATAACCGTCCTAGAAACAGTAGTGTCCTCCCTCTTCAATTCTATCAATCTTATCTGGATTTCCTTATTCCCCTCGTATGCCAAAATATGTTTAATCATACCATTGGATGCAGTAACTCTTTCGTTAGCTATATTTGACTGTTCGATACCTCTATCAACCAGACGCTCCCTCTCGGCATTTCCCGGTGCTATCCTCCTCGAAAGATGAAGACAGATTTCTGCTGACATAGACTTCATGCTAAAACCATCACACGTAAAGTTTTTGTCCGGCATATCTGCCGGATCGAAGTTGAGAGCTAACTCAACATCACTAAACTGAACCGTACTGTATTGCTCTGAGCTCCCATCACATATCTTCAAAAGTAATTGCATTGGTTTGTGGAGGTGACCGACAGCAAAGTGATTTTCAATGCCCGAGGGTACCACTGTATTATAAACATCTCTTACTTTGTCCACATGACCATTAAATTTCAACACACGAATCAGTGCAAGCAATATTGTATACAAGCCAATAACATCAGTTTTATCATAGCTTGGTAGAATCTCATTGATAATATATTCACACTGTTCTATTGCTCTATCTATATCGCCCTTCTGCAAGTGCCACAAAGCAGAAATAGCAATGCATATAGCACATTTATCCATAGCATACGCTTTGCTGAGAAGCTTCTGATGTACCTCTGGCACGTAAATTGATTTCATTATATTGAAGTATTCGAATGCCTCCTCATGTGAGCCAATTCTGCCTTTGTATTCTGCTAGATAGGCCAGTGCTCTTGCATAATGAAACACCTGATAATTTGGTTGGCAAAAGGTATGTGTAAGAAGGATGTGATACGATAATGTACGAATATGCACATTACTAACCTGCGTCTGAGCCTCTTGCACGTACTTCTCAGCAAGATCACTCTCCAATGAACATTGATCATCTTGTTCAATTACTCCTCCCTTTAGCTGTGCCCCTACGAGATTGTAGATCGGAAAAACGATTGAGGCATCTTTCATATCGGCCGCAGTAGGGCAATTCTCAAAGATCTTTAAGGCGTCTGAAATGAGTGCGTCCCAATATTCATTAGTAAATAGAGAAGAATACTGAAATGATACTCATTTGATACAGATGGAATACCCACTTACCAATGTTAGTTTGGGCACTCATTGCTAATTCTTGTGGCCCAGCACGCACTTTGACGATAGCACTACTTTTGATTCTAAGAAGTTGAATGATCAGTTGCAACTCGTCAGCTTCTAATGCCTTTAGATCATTCTTTGTAAAACCAGAGCCCACCTCAGTTCTGCCATCACTCTGGCCAATGTTTGCAGCAATAACTCCACTGCTAACTCCCTTTCTAAAAATACTTAATGTTTCCTCAACAAGCTGTATAGTTTCTTCTGTTCTGCCAATCTTTGAATACATTTCAGCCATCTTGAGTGCATATGCAGCTGAACTCTTATCACCAATACTATCCGTTGATGTTCTGACAGATGATGACGATGAAAATCTTCGCTGTTTCGAAGTGGATGTCATGGTAGATACAAGCTTCATATATGCAATGTGATAACAAAGTGCAAGCGGCAATCCAAGTACCAAACAAATTGATGCATATACACGTGCGGCTGGAGAGTATAATGTCAATCCAATTACAGGTGCAGCAATCACAAGTACTCGAATGAATATACCAAATGATAACCTTAAAGCCTCTCGTTCGTCAATCATATCAGGCAATTGTTCCAATTCAGTTCTTGGCCTTTGATTAAGAAGATAAGCAACAATGTATGGAAATAATGCAAGTGCAATGCTAACATATAATTGCCATGATACTGCCGTAGAACCCTGACATATCTTTTGTCCCACAGTCACCCCGTAATAGTCGGTATATACAATACTTTGCACAGATCTCAATGAAGGTATAGCCAATATAACAATCTGAAGTAAAACTTGAGGAAGTATCAATATAAGAATTGTCCTCATCATTTGCCCAAATGTAATAGTAACACGAAGTGGAGATTGTCTAGTACCCCCTCCTCCTCCTCTTCCTCCTCTTACATTTGCTCCTCTTATACAACGTAACATTCCTGTCCCTGATAACAAAGTTAACAGATGTAACATGAATTGACGTGTACGCTCAATCCTAGGTACATCCTTCAAACTCTTGCCAAAAGTATTTAGTGGATTATTCATAATTGTACTAATCCTCCATGCTCTACCAGCAATAGTTGCACCCATTAAACTTATAAAGATATATATCAATGGTTCACGTATTGCACATCCAATAGCATTTGTTGTATATATAAATAAGTAACATGTGCTTGATGTTATGATACTGCATGCTATAAAGATACATATGACGATTGGTTGCGCAAACTCTAAAACGCGCTTGGTACGATGGTAGATGAATGATGTTAATAATACAATTTGTATGGCGATGAGTACACCAAGGATGATTGACATAGTGATTTGGAATGCTTGTGGTTGTGAGAGCATAACAATAAATGATGCGTTGTCTTCATCTTCTTTATGTAGTGAACGGTTTATGATATTGTTATCGATAACACTATCGTTATGGTGGTGTCCTCTGAGATTGTTATTGTATAAAGGCGACCCGTTGATAGTAGCTGCCCCGTCAACCAATATATACCTCGCCAAGACGAGAAGTAGAAGCATCAATCGAAGTGCCATTGCAATGTTTGATATCAATCTTTTCAAATGTTGCTTTCAAAGATAGCCGAGAGAGCCGGAGAAGATTATGAGTGCATTCAGCCCAACAGTAAGATAGCTACTCTAGAGTGCAGCAAATGTTGACTAGTAGTAGTAAACTTATATCAACACACTCATAGGCCTCTCTGTTGTCTGCCATTCTATCTGTGGTCTCATGAGGCGTTTAGTCTTAGTTCAGGATACCGCTGATAAGGAGTACATACATACACATCACAGCAGCTGCAGGCTTCTTTCTTCATCTATCTGATACCTTCTTGAGCAGCGAATGATAAAGTTTCAACTATTGGTAAACGCCAAAGGTTGAAACAATCAATTCGTGCATTCTCTTCAAAGAGAACATCACTTAAAAAGTTCCCTTCCTTTGGTAGTTCACTGGATAGATCAAAGACGTCAAGTAAGAGAAGCTATTTCGTGGATATGACGATCCTTTGTTGTTGGAAAGAGTTCGGGAGAGAATGATGATATGATTTAACACTATGAGTCTTTGTAAGACCTTCTCTGCTTATAGCAAATAGACAAATATCTGCAAGCAAACTATACTCATATTCTTTCTAAGCGCATCTTCTACCCTGTTATATACAATCATCATGCCGAGCCAACAGCATTGGAAAGTACAATCTATGGCGTACAATCTATGGCGAGTCACAAAGGTCAACTACTTCAGACATTGAACTGCTTCCAGTAGCAATATCATCTAAGCTACTCTTTTTGCTCATGTGATTTGATGACAGAGATGCTGGTTCGTTCTCCTTTTCCTGTCTCTCTGTTGTTAACTTGTTGCTAGTACTTCCAATGCAGACATCGTCAAGACAACAATCAGAGTTAGCAGATTTGGATGAAATGGTAGAAAAATCGCACTCATCATTATCTCGGCTTTGCTTGTTTGGTGCTGGTGGTATCGAGGCATGTTTCTTCTTGGATGCATCCTTCATGGAAAGACTGAACAAATCCTTACTTATAGTATCAACACCATCGTGACTCATATCATGGTTAGAGCTCGACTCATTGCTGAAACTGCCTTCATCATCATCACTGTCCATAATACAACTACTGCTACTATCATCATCACACAGATTGATGGATGTCTTCTCTTGAATAGTATCGAGATTGTTGCTAGTTTCTTCATGATCATCATAATCCTCCTCAATCAGGTCTGTCCAACAACTTTCATCATCCTTTGCATTCTCATCAGATAGCCAATCAGAACTAGTCGATGAGGCTACTTTCTTCTTACCCTTCTTCTTCTGCTGGTTCTTTTGCTGTTGCTTTAGTGCCTTGGCCGCTTCACGCTTGGCCTGTTTCTGTTCCTTCAATGCCGCTATTTCTTTTGCCATTGGCATGTTTTCTAATGAACAAACTTCAATATTCATCAAGGGTTCATTTAACTCAGATTGGTTACAATCTTCGTCTTCATCCTTTTTGTATGGATTACCATTCTTACCCCGTCTTAATATTCCACTAAATATATCATGATACTCTTTTTCTGGAAAGTAGACCGTGAGTGAATACAAACAGAATGGTAAACACTCCTTCAATAATATACGCAACTCCTCTAACCTCGCCTTGGGTCCATACCGTCTCTTCATCTTCTTTGCCAACTTATCATCACCCACCACTTCTCGGAATGCTTTCGATTTGTCAACATTTTGCCATGCCCATTCGAATTGTAAGGCTGTAATCTTATCTTGAAATCCATGTATGACACAAACAAATGTCCACGGTCTACCTGCTCGTTTTGTTCTCCGTGCTCCACCTGCCTTGAGTATACCGTTGTGTTGTCGTATACGTCGTTGTGGATGTGTAGTGAAACCAATATATGTCTTGTATGGATGATCTGGATTAATTGAACGAAGGAGGTAGCAATGAAAGTGTTTACTCGTTTCATCAGTAGTATTACTTGTTGCCTTCTTCTTCTTTGTTGTCTTTGATATTGTTGTCGTTTTAGAAGATGTGGTGCTGGCAGCAGTATTAGTAGTATCTGATGATTTCTTTGTTGAACTTCTTTTTCTATTATTCCATTGCCGTTTCTTTGGCTTACTCTGCTGTCGCTTTGCTTGAGATATCTTTCCTTCTAATAATGTATCAGTATTGGATATAGAAGATGTTGTTGTAGACATGTCAGTGTAGCAACATGACATCATCTCATCGTCTTTATAGATTGCTTGATTGTCATTAGATAAAGCCTTCTTCTTAGCCGCTGCTGTATTGTTAGATACTGATTTGGTATGGATGATTGAAGGAGGACTATGAACAACAGTTGAAGATGGTTTAGTTTTGAACAATGGAGATGGGATACCAGATGATGAAGAAGAGGACGACGATGAGCACGATTTATTGTCATCATCACTGTTGTCTAAATCTATACATTCTATGTCCTTGCTGTCGATATCAATTGCACCGCTGTTGGTTTTCTTTTGTTGTTGAAAAGAAGAGAAGTTTGTTGTTGAGTTGTTGATATTATTGGTTGCGGTGGTATCCTTGATTGTTGAGCCACCCTCTTGAATACTATTATCATCACTATCAATTAGTATAACATCGCTATCATCAGAGTCGTCCATCGTTTACTATTTATTACTACAAATCTAACAACAACACTGCAAACAACTAACAGTCAAATCATACCCAAGGAGAGTTCAAAAGGAGAGTATAGGTTAATATCTATTGTTCAAGTCCCCGAGTAGGATACAGGCAACCAAAAAATAAACAAAAACAAGTTGTCAAACAACAACAAGAAGAAGACACGAAGAATTAATAAATCATAACTAATTCTGTGATTGGTTTAATATAGTGATAATATAGGATACATATCAGTTGCTAACGCCGGTTAGAATCCGGAGTTAATATTGAAGGTTATTTCCAAAGGTGTGATTACTCAAAATTTTCAACTTTCAACTTACATCAATTCAACAACTTCATCTAATTGCAAAAGTAAACATGACGGATTGGAATAAAAAGTTTGATGACAACTTTTGGAATGATGACGGTAAAGCAGAGGAAGAAGCAGCAAGTGGAGTAGGAGGAAGTGGTAAACCACCATCAGAGGGTGGAAAAGCAGATACCAATTCTGTAGCTGGAAGTACTGCAACAGAAGTTATTGGTAATATAAGTGAAACAGGAGACACATCATCAGCTACTGGGAAGAAGGGTAAAACCAAAACTACTTCTACTGCCGCCGCAACATCAACATTTCATTGTCCGAATTGCAATTCAACCAATATTGAATCACTAGGACCGTCAGGATCATCTGTCTGTACTGATTGTGGTATTATTGTTGAAGAGAATACAATCGTTTCTAGTGTTGAATTCGTCGAAGGTGCGGGAGGTTCAAGTTCCATGGTTGGACAATTCGTAGGTGCCAATTCATCAAGAGGGTTTGGTACAGGTGGACGTAGGGGTGGACAGTATGGTTTTAGTCGACAATCTCGTGAGAATACGTTGGCAAGTGGTAAACGTCGTATCCAAGAAGTAGCAGCATTAATGAGACTTGGACCACATTATGTTGATTCAGCACATCGATTATTTACTGTTGCAGTTGAACGAAACTTTGTACAGGGTCGGAGGAGAGCACATGTTATTGCCGCTTGTTTATACACATCATGTAGACAGGAGAAGAGTCAACATATGTTGATTGACTTCTCAGATGCATTACAGATTAATGTGTACACGTTGGGAACATGCTTTCTCAAGTTTCGAAGGTTGTTGGGATTGAAGCTGGAGATTATTGATCCTGCTTTATATATTTACCGATTTGCTGCTCATCTCAATCTTGACGAGAAAGGTAAGATTTGAGCAGAATCACAACTTGTATATACATTTGCAAATCAAATATGTCCCAGCTCACACTGTTCTTCTCCTGGTGTGCACAGCCAACCAAGTTGCCATGACGGCTCTTCGCCTCGTCTCACGTATGAAGAGAGATTGGATAGTTGCTGGTAGGAGACCTGCTGGCATATGCGCGGCAGCACTCTTAATTGCTAGTCGAGCTCATGGCTTTGAACGACAACATGCCGATGTGACAAAAGTGCTCAAAGTTTGTGGATTGACTGTCATGACTCGTGTGAAGGAGTTTCAAGCAACACCTAGTGCCAACATGTCTCTTAATGATTTTCATACTCAAGACATTGAAGAGGAAGTAGATCCACCAATCTTTACAAAGAATAGGATTCGAGAGGCCAGAGCAAAGGCCGTGGCAGAGGGAGACGTTGATTTATTAACAAGTGGTAAACTGGATAATCCCACTTCAAAGGGACGACATGCTACGAAATGGAGGGATGGGAAGTCAATGACTGAAAAGGATAAACAATATGCTGAAATGTATACGGAATTAGAAAATGAGATGACTGAAGAAGGGTTAGAGTCTGAAATGATTGCAGCACACGACGAAGGAAGAGATGGAATGAAGAAGGAAGGCGCTGTATCATTTACTCGAGCAGAGGAGAATGTTGAACATCGCAGACCTACTGGGATTTCTACTTTACATGCCGAGATTAATTATCCACTGGGAAAGAACCATCGTCCCGTCATCTTGCCTAACCAAGCAACAAAAGAGGAGCTTGCTGTTGGTACTCAAAAGGTGGAAGATGTATTAAACTTTGAAGAATGGAAAGCGGCAGTTCCAGCTGATGCAGCTGATGAAGTAGACTTTCTATTCCGTACTGATGATGAAGTACGTGAGCGTGAGGCGGTATTTAATGCTCAGAATAAAGACTACCTTGAGACACAGCAACAGAAGGAGAATGATCGCCTCTTGGCAGAAGCAGCAACAAGAGCCAAACAGGAGGATGAGCTTGCTCAAGAAGAAGGAAGAAGGAGATATCTTAAAACAAGTAGATCAAAGAAGAGAAATACCAACGAACTCACCACAGAGGAGGCACTCCTGGAGGTTGTGCGTACACGCAAGATCTCACGAAAGATTAATTATGATGCCATGTCAGCATTATTTGATGATAGTGGAGATTTCAGTGTGGGTGGTAACTCAAAGAAGGAAGAAGAAGTTGCAGAAGCAGTGGCTTGATTGTAACGGGTATATGGCGTATTATTGTGTACACTAATTATCCAGAAGATATTTGTATTAATATAAGTTATGAAATAATTACAGTCTTATGTTTACATATAGATTGTTTTGGCATTACAAAGTAATCACCTATAACTTCTCCTGAGCATACGCCCTTACTAGGTTGGCTAGACTTGCCCCACCGAAGATCAATTCACCCTCAGACGACACTGAGACGGACACCCCGAACTTCTCATCTTTATTGCCCAAAATTTCCCCTGCTCGTAATGTGTTGTTATTCCTTACATCAATCACTTGAACTTGACCAACAGGAACATTATCAATATTCTTGTTGGGAGCTCCAACAGCTACACGATCGGTATCGGGTGTGATGGAAATGCTATATCCAAAATTATCTCCACTGTCCATCCCAAATACATCGGTGCCAAGCTTGGACCACGTACTATTGGTATTTTCATACACGGATGCTAATCCACTGGACTGTCCATTTACATTCGCCCCCGGAGAACCAATAGCGATACGCTGTATTGTCTCATTGCCTGCTAGAGAGATAGAGAATCCAAATCGATCACCAGGGCTCTCCATTGTAATTGTTTCTCCATAGACTTGCCAGGAATTATCAACTAGGTTGAAGACCTTGACATATCCACTGTCTAATGATCCTTCTAACCTTGGTGCACCGACGGCAACAAATTGAGAATCAGAAGATAAGGAGACGGACCATCCGAATAAATCATCACTTGATGTGCCATACACTGGGCCGCCCACAGCTTCCCAGACAGTTTCTTCAAACTCGTCGTATACATATGATCTACCACTTCGTGTTGTATCACCCTCACTATAGTATGGAGCGCCAACAACAAGACGTGATCCATCAGCCGACAAGGCAACAGACGAACCAAATAATGAAGTTGCCGATTCACCGATAAACTCCTTAGTCATCTCCCACTTTTCGGAGGAGAAGAGGCTTTGATCAAATATTCGTACTGCTCCCGAGTTCTGACCATTTTTGTCACTTCCAAGAGAGCCGATTGCTACACGTTTGCCATTACTCGACATTGAAACACTAAAGCCACATTGATCTCCTGCTGCTTCTCCATATATGTCAGTTATAGGAACATAAAATCCAGTAGCGGAATCGAATTGAAAGATTCTTGCGGCACCTCTGTTCTTCATACCATCTTTTGCTGACCGGCGAGCGCCTACAATAACCGTCAAGCCATCTGCACTTGATGAAACAGAGAAGCCAGCTTCATCTCCGGATTCCTCGCCAAGCAGATCGCCTCCAACCTGTACCCAGTTTGGTATAACAAGAGGCGTGGGCTGTGATGTTGGCAGTCTAGTAGGCTCAGATGGTACCGACGGTGTGTTTGGTTCTTGACTTGGATTGTTCTTCTTTGATTGACCAGCAACAGCACTGCCTATAACTGCCGCAAGCGATACAATAATAAGCAAGGTAACCCACATGAGTTTCTTCTTTCTTGTACACTTTTGACCTGAATCTTTGGGTGAAAGTTGATTCTCATCAGCATTCTTGTCATGTCCATCATTATGCCTTTCAGATATTGTTTCATCTCTTGGTACATCAGTTTCAAAAGGTCTGACAACTGGTGGTAGTCCCGTCTCTTCATCAGATGACGTGTCATCTAGAAAAGGATTCGGGGCTTGCAAGACAGCATCCATTGAGACAGAGTGCTGCCGATCAGATTCATCTGGATCATACTGCATCGATTCTATGGAAGCTCTTCGTAAGTCTTTTAATCCAAACTGACGTTTACGAGGCTCATCTTGGGATGATTCATCTGATGATAAAGAGCCTTGTTCAATATCTCCAACGGCTGGAGACGTATCTGTCTTCTTCTTGAATGACTTCTTTAATAATGCATCAGTTTCAGGCTCTATAGATGATGATCCTGGACCTACTGAAGAGCCTAAACCAGATTCGTCATCGCCAGATTTAAGCACCACTTCATCTACTTTCTCTTGCACATCAGGACTAGCTATGATATTACTAGTCTGTGTTGGCTGATCAATGGAATATTCCCAAGAAGATTTACCGGACTCATCCTTTTTGAAACTGTTTGATGCTTCAAGACTTTCAGTTTCATCGTTAGCATCTTTACCACTCTCACTGTTGTTGTCAGGTAAAGGATCAACGTTGGACTTTGTATTAAACATTTTGTGAAAGGAATTTAGTGAATCAATAACGTCTTCGCTGCCACTTTCTGACGGTTCATGTTGAGAGTCGACTTCATGAGATTCGTTACATTCTGGCTGTTGCTGCGATCTTGCCAATGTGCTCCGGCGGAGAAGATTTGTCATTTCACTAGCAGTGTCAGCCAAAATCTGGGCCGAAGATCTGTTTGCCTTATCATTCTCAACTGCTTCAGTCTCATTGTCTTCAACATTCAAGTCGTTTGTCGACTTCTTTGATACATCGAGAGATTCTGGATCATCTTCTTCTACTACTTCCATTACTGAGTGGCGAGATGACTCCTTTTCTACTGCTTCGTTATCATCATAAGAGTGATGAGATGACGGTGAAATCTTCTCTTGTTCATTGACGTCATCTGTATCCTTAGTAAGTGCCTCCATAACCCTGGCATTACTTGAGAAGAACCCCACAGAAGAAGAACCATTTGATGAACATGACATCTTATCCATTTCATCTGGTACAACACTCTTGTATAAGCCCATTTGTTTCAACGCCTCTTTTGATTCAAACAGTTCTGATGATGCTTGACTACTAAACGAAGGTGGTGGTTTTGACTTTACAGGCACTGGCTCAATTTTTGTATTGCTGATGTGTGAATGTGTGTCGTCATGACTAATATTGGATACTTCATCATGTTTAACAATATCTTCTTTTTGCTTTGTTTGCCACGGCTTCTTCCAATTCGTTTCTTCTTCAGTTGATGACAGCATTTGTATAGAGCTGCTTTGTCTACGAAAGACCTTGTTATCGTCTTGCAAGCTACCAGTATCTGACAGTCGACGACTTGGAAAGTCCTCATATAGATCATCTCCATCAAATTTGGCATCATCATTTCCACTTGTTATTGAACCCCTGTCGGATTTAGGTTTTGGTGAGGGCAGTACAAGTGCTTGATCTGCAGTAGTTTCCTTTGCACTCAACTTCCCTACACTGGCAGTGTCGGAGGGCTCTTTTGAACTAGCACTTTCTTCGTTGACTACTGGCTGACTACTAGATCTCGAGAAGTAAGTACTCTTTGCTTTTGATAAAGACTCCATCAGTGAGGCTCTAGCATTTGAAACAGCTGAATACATTGAAGACTCATTATTTGATGGTGGTTGTTCATCATTGGGCGTGATTTCTATTGATGGCGATGACGCAAGAGGTATATTCATATTTTCCTGCGCAGACTCGCCACTACCCTGAAGCATACTTTCTTGTTGGTATTGATGATCATCTGTATTTCCCTCATTTGATGATGACAAACTGCGTACGCTTTCTATAGTCTTAATACCTGCATCCTGTGCACCGCCACCGCCAGTGGATGATAACAATGATGTTGAGGATGAGGCATTCAGAGAACGAGCTCTCACAACAACACCATCGTAATAACTACCATGACTGCTTCTGCTAACATGAGAGTTTGGGGGAGATACACTACCAATCTGACTATTATTCGCTTTTGCATGAGACGAACTACCCGAAGAACTTGAACTCTGACTTCGTTGCGAGGTAGTCAGTCCTTTCACCCCCTGAGCCACATCTTCTGGAAGAGGTTTATCTTCATGTATAGAGATATTTGATAATCCTTTCTTTGAGCTGGAGCTTCGTTTTGAGTTCGAACTTCGATTGGACACATCCAACGCCGTAGAAACATCTATCCCTTTTGAAGAGGATGCAAATGAGCTCCATAAACTCTCTGCAACATCCCCATCGCCACCCACGGCATCATCAGTAGGTGTTAAGAACTTTTGAACAGCCTTATTTGGTTCGGCAATCGATGATATGTCATCAAGAAACGAGGCATTACTTTCAGATACTTCGTCAAGCTTTTCCAATAGTGGTTGAGCTTCAGCCACCGCGGACGCTCGCAATCTATCCACTGACTTGCCTCTAGCTCTGTTTGGTTGAAAATTCATTGTTATTTGAGGTTGTTGTTCTGTCTGCTGCTGTTGCTGCTGTATCATTTTATCGGGACTTTGGGCTTTACCTCCCTCTGGTGGTGTTTTGCCATCACTACTTCCACCACCACTCTCACCAGTCTGACTACTTTGGGTATATGAATTCTTCATAGCCTGCAACGCCATTAATGCACTAGCACCTCCAAAGCTTAATTCACTAACATCTCCAACACTATCCCGTGATGATGGGATGTGCAATCGTGATGCTGGCATCGAACTCTCTTCACTACTGCTCGATCCTTCACTACCGAATGAGCTTGATGATGAGGAGGAAGATGAACTACTACTTCCAAATCCATGAGAACTGCCATCACTAGTAGTTTCACTACTACTGCTACTTATACTACTTGCATCACTTGGTGGAACTGCCACCCTTCCTCGTCTATTACCAAATCCAACGAGTAATCCACCTCTATCCTCGTCGGTAAATTCAGTTGAATTGACTGAGCTTGGAGTGTTTTGTATCCGTAATTCATCATCTTGTAATGGAGAGTTATTCTTCCTTGGAGTTGTTATAGAATCTTTCTTATCCGGAGGAGTTGACTGCTGCTGTTGTTTAGCTTCCGGAGGAGCATTATCATTCTCATCTTTATCATCATCTCCATTAGTTGTGTATGACAACCATGAATATTTCAATTGATTTTCTTCTCTAGGTTGGAATGTTCTTGCAGGTGTTGCTTGCTCTTCCTCTTCTTCTTTTGGTGAACCTCTCCTTATTTGTTCAATAGTAGATGGTGATAACTTTTGCTGCTCTTGTTGTGAAGCAGCAGCGGCGGCGACAGCATGACCTTCAGCATCATCACCCATACTTAATTCCGAAATACCACCAGTCGAAGAACGTCTATCACTAACATCAGGTGACATCATCATTGCATTCAACTTGGATGGATTAAAACTTGCAGTGTCATCATCAACAGGGGAATTTCGTTTATTCGGAGAGTCATTAATGTCAAATCCTGCCTCGCCATACATCAAGTCAACACCTAATGATAAGTCGGAGATACCAGATCTTCCACTCTTGTCTAGACCAAACTTGTGAGATGGAGATCGAGGACTGCGATCATTCAATGGACGTTGTTGTACATCAAAAGTATCAGCAGCGACGGATGGTCTATCGCCCTGAGAAGAAGTACCTCCAAGTAAATCATTGACTCCAACCATTTCCTTTTCATTACTCGATCCGTCATCCTTTTTAAAATCATCACCAGGCTTACCAAAGCTAGGACGAAAGTCTGATCCTCGTAACGAAGACTGTATAGCTGGATCCATTGTTAAATTTGACACTTTTAATTCATTCTCTTTAGTTGTAGTAGTGTCAACAATTGACTGTGCATACACACCCTGTTGTAGTACCCTCTGTTGTTTTTCCGACTTACTTGATAAGACATTACTACTATGACTTGTATTAGTATTCGTTTTAGAAGGAAATGAACTACTTGGCAAAGAACTACTTGGTAATGAACTAGATTGATAAGATGATTCATCATCATCACCACAAGTTTGGGTTAATTGACGACATTCTTGTAATAGTTTACCGAAGCGGGCTGTTGCTGCTAGTTGTGGTGCTAATGTCTCTTCTTGTTGCTGTTGCTGTATGTTGGCTGTATCAAATGGTTGGCCAGAGGTCGAAGTTGCTGCTTGATTCCTTGGATGAGGCGTTATAGGTGAAATAGACATGTCAGGTGATTTGACATTTGTCAATGTTGATGGTATTGCTGCCAATGTATCAAATTGTATATCATCGGATTCTGACTTAGTTGTAACTGCAGCTAGCTTTCTCGACGGTGCCTCATCTTGTGAATCCTCAATACCTTGTAGCTCTAATGATCTTTTCTCAGGAAGTAATGTATTCTTCATCTTATCAGGAGTTTCATACGATGTATCACCACTCAAAACGGTAGTTAACTTTCCAATACCAACACCGCCACTTTCACTACTTGATGATTTTTCCGGAGATGATGATAATGACGATTTGATTGGATAGGTATCAATTGACATACTCGTTTTGGATGTACGGTGCTCGTTATTTTCGTACACCAATAAAGATCGGTCTGATAATCTCATATCTTCTATTGATTGACGACGTTTTTGTTTACCCTTCTTCTTTGTCTCATTTGCTGATGTAGTATCGGTTGTATCCACTGGCTGTTTCTGATGATCAGATTCAGTAGAAGAAGTTTCCTTCATCATTAATTCACCAGGTGAATAGGATTGCTTCCTTCCAAACTCTACCCCTGCCTTGTCAACCTCAGCTGCAATATCATCATCATCGTTCTTACTCTTACCACTATCATCCAACTTATCTTCTTTTGAACCTTCTGATATCATATCCAAATCTGATTCTTCCATTGAAGAGTAGACTGATGATCGTCGTTTGGATGATGTTGGTGATGATTCCTCTTCACTTTCTTTTGATATTATGTTGACATTACCACTGCCGCGGTTTTGAGCAGATAAAGTGGATGACATTTGCTGCTGCTGTTGCTGTTGTTGACGCTGGTGTAATAATCTACTAACAGTTGATGGACTATTCTGTTGTTTCAACTTAGCTGGCCATAAGCCGCCTATACCATCGGTAGGGCCGCCTACTACTCCACCTCGAACTCCACTACTTGAAGAAGAGACACCGCTAACACCACTAGTTCCACTAGCAGTAACAACATCTCCCGGCAATGTCGGTAATGGCATCAATGGATGCATTCTCCTTAAATTATTACCTAATGAAAATTCCTTTGGTGGCATTGACCGGAATGGTATTGGTGATTGATTGATAGTAGAATTATGTGAGGATGATTTATTTGATTGTGCCGATGTTACTGATGTTGATAGGATTGATCGTTCTTGGGAGTGTGACCTGGATATATATTGGTTATGTTGTATAGATTGAGATTGGGGTATATTGGATTGTTGTTGTGGAGTATTGTAGGATGATGATAATGTAGCTGGCATTTGATATGCAGAATCATCTTCCTTATTTGTTGCAATGTTTGTGTTTGTTTGTTGCATAGATGTAGATGATATATACTCTTCAGATTGACGAGATTTTCCCCATGATAAGAAGGAGCCATTATCTTCACTGCTTGTTGGTGATTGTGGTATGTTTGATGAGTCGTTCATACTTGTATGAGATATAGTTATTGTTATGTTACCATTATCTTCACTGCTCGTTGGTGATTGCGGTATATTTGATGAGTCGTTCATACTTGTAATATATATGATATATTAGTTTTGTTCTATAATAAATCCAAGGTGGATATCAAAGTTGCATCTCTTTTGCAATCAACATTACTAATGCAGCCTACTTTTGCAACAAACAACTAATGGGTCATTGAAACGCATACAATAACATCAATATGTAGCGCCGTCATTGTATGAGAGACGCTGTCATGAGGCTTGAGTTGAACGGACTTCATAGTGTGGGGCGGGGAGGGCTTTTGCAATTTGTTGTTGCGAAGAAAATGACTTCTTTATATCTTATGTCTTATTTTTTTAAAGAGTCTGATTGTAATACATATAAATTGCGCTTTCATATCGTATTCACTACTTAATATGTATAATAATACATCTAACAAATATACATGCTACAGTATCCTAACATATAAATAACTAATGTTTATGTCTACATGAGTTACAAGACACCACAGACACCACACAGACCACATTAACAAGTACCCTTTGGACGATTAGCAACTTGAGAGTTGTCACGGATAAACTGAGCAACAAGTTCAGATATAACTTGTTTCCCACTTCCACAGATTATATCAACGGCAATTACAAAAGGATACTCTCCTCTCATTGCATTATTCACCCAATCCCGTAAGCTTTCTTTGAGTATACATCGGGCTTTGTCTCTTGTACAACCGTGTAAGTCTAATGTGATGATACCCTTCCCAGCAGACGGTAACTGATGTGCTTTATACAGGTTTGTAGACTCTCCGACAAGGATTGGATATCGAATCTTGCCAGCTTTACCACCGCCATTCAAGGTATCATTGAGTGATAGGTTTGCTGCTAGCCTTGGAAGATCATTCTCTTTCGCTCTTGCAATTCCCTTACTTCGATCTTTTGGAGGAGTCTTGTGGAGGGTAAGAGCGGTTAGCTTGTCACGTATGTGTTTCAACTTTGGACGTAGCTCATTGAAGACGGGTTCCATTGCTGAGTTGCCTAAGTTCACCATCGGTAGGCTCTTCCTTGTTATCTTCTGTTTGTAATCGTTTTATGCGCTTCTTTCGTTTACTCTTCTTGTGCTTCTTCACTTCACTTTTTGTTTCAGTTTTAGCAGGAGTTGTTTGGGTTAGGGTTGGTAGTCCTCCTCTTTCACTCACTCTAAAATCGTTCGGATTGAAGTCGCGGCGAACCTGTATTGACATACACTGGTATATACCATACGTACTTTTATGACCTATCCCAAGTTCATCAAGAGTCTGATTACCAGACGAAGCCAAATAAAATCTTTTCCTCTCCGCCCAATGAATATCATCTTTACCTCCGTCAACCAGACATAAGCAAGGCTCACGAGGGACGGCAATACCTTTCATCAGCTTCTTCTTTCTACCTGAACCAAAACAATATTGAAAAATCCACTTGAGCTTTGTATCACCGTATACCCATAAGTCGACAGGATCACTCCAATTAATTGTAATCATCATGAATGGCTTTGTGTCTGCATTTGACGTATTCATTGTATGTAAAGGGCCTACCTTGAGCGGGTTCTCCTTCTCCTTTTCCAATTGTTGATGCACATGGCGTGTCTCTATATCATCATAAGGCTTCAGTCGGTCACAGAGATGAGAACAAGCATTGACAAACCTATATCGAGTGTAAACAACTGCACGGCAAATATGGTCGAATTCGGAAAAGAAGAGATCTGAATTTGAATTGATCGTGGTTTCAGTTTGTCCCCTGATACGCACATAACCATCTGGATATGACCACATACCTTTGATCAAATCACTGACAACAATATAGCCTCGAGACAAACATTCCATCAAAAGAGCATTATAGAATAGCATTCGAACTGCCTCCTTGTCTTTCCCGTTTAGTAAGAAGCCCGCAGCAAGTAAATTGGATGCCCTCAATGTTTTTAACAAATCCCAATGGTAATCTTTATCAATGTTGAATACATATTCATACCAATTATAAAAGCGAGGACATTTGTGCCAGTGTTCCTTTCAAAATATTCTTTAATCCCCGCTGGCAAGTCATTCCAGTATACATCCATATCGCCATCTGGCCGAAGAGGAAGTCTATCAATAGCAGACATGGCAAATGATAATGATTGCTGCTACTATGAGCGGTTATTAGCCACCCTACTTTTTCGTACAACTCTGCTGGTTTCTGTTCATTCAATTATTTTGCATGTGGGAAGCTGAGTTGAGTATGGGTATATTTCATGTTTACTACAAGAGCCTCATGACTATATCTATTTCATCCATCCAATCATGTTTTATACATGTGTAAAGTATTGTAGAGTATGGACCTTAGAGGATCATATCTATATCTCTTCCTGTTTTTCTTCTTCACCGCAGTTATCACTTGCAAATCTGATAGTTGTTGTTGTGTCTTCATGAGCTGGATATGTATTCTCATTCTCGATACTATCACTTGCACATCTAACTTCATCTGACACAGCTTCCGCGTCTTGAGTCTTATTATTCGAACTATCCGCTACATCATCGAGTTTATCTTTCGTGTAATCCTCATCATAACAGCAAAAGAACAATGTTGATTGTATCAGTGCCCAAACTTTTCTGTACGGTTTATCATATTTATGGCATTTGATATATCTCGGCCTGAAGTAAATCATAGCATTCCATAAGCCTTGTGATCCAATAAAGGTACCGGCCAACACAATCATTATTGGATGGAGTTCTTTTCCACTAAGTTGTATAATTCTAGCGATGGTTGGGAATGTCCATACTACAAAGTACGCAGTACTATATCTAAAGCTTTGTCGTTTCACTTCTTCAGACCCTGAAAGTTGTGTCATCTTTTTACTTCTAGTTGCGGTGGCAGGCTTTCTTCCAAAACATCGACTCATTATACCTGGTTTGCTTTCATCGTTTTCCTCATCACCTTCTCTCTTCATTATGGCACTAACTCTCAACATTGATTCTCTAATAAATGTATAACTTTTCATCTTTGACTCTATCTTTTGTATCTTTTTGTAGACTAATATCATTATAATGATGCAGAATATAATACTAAACCAAAGTGGTACGTAAAAGAATGCCCATCTATAGAAGTCTGCATTGTCACCTCTTTCACAATTCGTTTCGGTAAGATTAGTATCACCCTTGTTCACTTCATAACTCGATGTACAATCAGCAGGACTAGGAGCTCTGAATAATGATCATTTACAGCAAGAAATTGAGATTTATTGAAGTATGCACAACATATGCAAATCACACTAAAAAACGACAAACGAGCTTACATCCAACAATCCCAATTTGCAGCATTATATTGTTTCAAAACTAATGCAGCAATGGCAGTAGACAGACCAAACAATATCGGTACTATATGCAACCACTTCTCAATCTTATATATCCTCTTTTGACTCCATCCATGATTAATTGTTAAGCTATATTGAAGTTGCAATGAACACATGTAGAGTATCCCCGCAACTGAAAATTGGACTATAAATCCTTGTGCATCACATGTTCGTTCATTCCCCGAGGCCAATAGTATATCACTATCAGCTGGCATAAAGAAGGATGTGAATATCCAAACGATTGATGTTTGAAAGTCTACAATCGATATACCTAGCATAATTCTTTGTTGTGTCTTTTTTCGATTGTTCTCCGATCGACATACTTGAGATATGATCATTAATGAACCAATTGCAGATGGAATACATGCCAACTTTTGTAGGATGAATAGTGCGATCTCGTACGATCGATAATTATCAGTAGATGATGACATAATATTACTTATGTCGATTCAATGTTACCTATTGTTTGATGTGCTATATTGCCAGTAAATTTGACGGTACAATATGTCGATGATCCAATATGATATACTAATTTGCAATTCTATGTACTTAACACTCACAATAATACCTATATTCTCTCTGAGTATGGTAGATGCATCAAGAGTGACTAGGTGAGCTTAGAGCAGGGCATTCTTTCTTACCAATATTATTCTTTCTTAAAATGCGAAGGTAAACAGAGTGTTAATAGCAAGCATAAAGTGTTAGAGATATGATACGAGCTTTGATTGGCTTTATATGTGGGCTCAAGTACTCTAAACATCGTGATAGTGTAAGATATGTATAGAGACGTATAGATACGCCGCAGGTTTTGTGTCTCGAGTTTTGAATAGGGTGTACCTAACATTCAATCTTTGTCAAGTTTTAACAACAATAATTGCAAGTATAAGAGTACATATAAGCAATATCTTATACTCGTACATATAATAATGTCAGAGTATAATTACGGTTGTGTAATCGATGCCGGATCATCAGGATCTAGAATATACATATACAAATGGCCAACGAATCAGAATAATACTGATGAGTTTATCAAGGTGCATCATGAGCCTATATTTAATAATGAGAAGAGACCAGGTGTGAGCAGTGCCGATGGTGGTATCGAAACTCTAGTGGAATTAGTAACATCTGCAAAAGATGCACTACCGAATGTTGAGTTGAGTAGCGTGCCTATATATTTAGGAGCAACCGCTGGTTTACGCTTATCTGATGAGGCTGATTCAATCATGACCAATATTCGAAGTACACTACTTAAATCAGGATTCATGTTCCAAGATGATTATGCTCGTATCCTTACAGGCAATGAAGAAAGTATGTATGGTTGGATAGTTGCAAACTATTTGAATGATAGTTTAGGTCCTTCATCAACATTTGGCGCACTAGATTTGGGCGGAGGTAGTACTCAAATATCATTATCGGTACCAACAACAACAACTAAAGAAGACGAAAGATTTCCATTAAAGATTGGCAATGTTCATTATCCATTATATACTCAAAGCTATCTGTCCTATGGTGCAGATCAAGCCCGCATACGATACGAGACTGAGTTTCTACAACAATCAAACGTTAATTCATGTTATGGTTCTGGATATGTAGATGATACGGGTATATCTGGAACGAGCAATTGGGCTGAATGCTTTGAAAGTGTTTCAAAGTTGTTTGAACACAACTCACACTTAAGCCCAAGAACAACAGAGATTTATCGCCATGAGTGTGTTTGTCTTTGTCTGGGACTTTCTTGGGCTTCAGACGGGAGAAGAGACTGATGATCTGAATACACTAGAGGCTAAAGCAAAAGATATTTGCAACTTGACTTATACACAGCAAATAGATCAATATGATAAACAAATGGAAGACAAACCAGATGGAAGAAAGACGAACAAACCTTTTGCACAATGCTTCAATGCTGCATATGCATATCACTTACTATCTAAAGGATACCAATTGCCAGTCTCTGATACTCCAATTCAAGTGCATTATGAGATAAATGGCGGCAAAGTTGAATGGTCATTAGGTATGATGCTGGTAGAAGCAAACAAACTTCACTCTGTCAATGATGAAAGCATGACATACATTACACATTCATATCTCTTCTTGTCTTCGATTCTGTTAGCACTACTAATACTTGCGAGCTTGTATGTTAGATCAAGGAGAGTGCTACTAAATCCATTCAGGAAAGGGTCTTCGTTTCAAAGATAGAATAGTATACTCTAGCCAAGCTAACTCTAAGAGATACTAAATAATGTTAAAATGAGTATGTCTTCAAGCTATCTATATTATATGCTATTATAGTAAGTCTACATATGTATTCGTAGTAATATACCATATATGTTAGTTGAGTAGGCATGGTTTTGAGAATATCCCCCGCCGTAAGTGCAAGCTAGGTTGATGGTGGTCTTGTGGCAGAGTGGTCAAAAACACCAACTTTTTTTGTTGAATTTGTTATTGCAGTGTTTCGTCGTTTGCAAAGGAGGTGGTGTTAATATCATGGGAGTGCAGTGGATAGGGGGCTATAAGTTTGCATTTATATGTATACTATTCTTTCTATACGGTTTAGTATCAGCTAACGATGGTAAGTGCCGACGTATAACTTACAATATAAATGATTTTATGGTGCACCAACATTCCAACATTAATTCTTCCTTACTCTAACTTTAGATGATGGTCATCCAGACCCAAATGAAGAGGACTACTCAAATATGATATATATTGGTCGGGTAGATGATGACGGGAAACGAGTTGGATTTGAGCATGACAACGGTATGTACTAAACTTTATACTACCATTTTGTGCATATCATGTGCTCATAAATTATTGCACTGGTTACACAGGCATTAAGTACATCTTTGGTACTGGATTTGATGAAACACATAAAGAAATAGAAGAGAAAGATCTTCATCATGAACATTACGGGCCAGACTCTGTCCATGATGTAGCAGATCGAGCAAGAGGTAAAACTCGAGAGCAAATATTACATGAAAAGAGAAGAGGAGAATTGGATTTATCAAAGGGACCAAAGCCATTTGGATGGTTTGAGGAACACCCATTAGATGGAGGTGCAGTGCCACCAAAGGTAGTACGTGTAGATCCCTTCTTCATTGATGAAGCACCAGTTACAAACAAAGAGTTTGGCAAGTTCATTAGAGCAACTTATTATGAAACAGAGGCTGAAAAGTTTGGTTGGAGCTTTGTTCTTAATTCCTTTTTGCCAAATGCTGAACACTTAGAGACTGCAGAGGTTGATCCAGGAGCAGAAGATTGGATAGCAGTGGATAAAGCATATTGGCGCAATCCTGAAGGTCCGGGCACATCATATAAATACAGAGAGAATCACCCAGTGATACATGTCTCTCATAAAGATGCGGCAGAATACTGCAAATGGGTAGGCAAAAGACTTCCTGGTGAAAGAGAGTGGGAAGCAGCAGCAAGAGCTGGTCACTTTGGTCCGCAGAATAGAACATTGTACATGTGGGGTGATGATCAGACGTATGACATGTCGAAGGAGTATGCCAATCTGTGGGGTAGCGGCGACTTTCCCTGGGACAATAAAGCAGAGGATGGATGGAGGGCTACAAGTCCTGTTAAGACATTCAAACCAAATGCATTTGGCCTTTATGATATGACTGGTAATGTCTGGGAATGGATGAGAGGCGGTAAACATAAGAAGAGATTAGTGCGAGGTGGCAGCTATGTTGATAGTTTAGATGGAAGTTTCAATCATGCTGCAACACTTGGGGCAAGGGCAACATTGCATGGAACAACAACAACTGGTAATGTCGGGTTTAGATGTGCCAAATCCCCAAAAAGAAAAGTTGAGTATCATTATGTTTATGAGAATGAAGAAGAGAGTGGGGCTGAGCTCTTCGTGGAAGGCGCCGACGGAGATCGTAAATACACTCAACAGAAAACTAGAAAAGAATATGAGGATGATGACGACGATGAATTCGATGAAGATTACATACATGATCCAACTCAGCCACATCCTAATGAGAATCGTAAGCGGAAGAAGGTTGTTAAACCAAGAATTTTGAGGTCGGATGAATTGTAAATAATCATCTATTTTGCTGCTTAATGTTCGATATGATGTGGTTAAAGTATCGGCAGTATGTATATTAGAATCAGTTGCTAGTGGAAGGTCGAGAACTAGACGTTAACTTTTAATTAATTGCAATATGTACAAATAATACTTTCGTATTGTAAAGGTGCACATTTTTGCAGATCAACTTCCCCTAATATACACAAGCCAACCATATCCAATAGTATTATAATCCACAAACCAATACATAATCTTATTCCCTCATAATGTGAAATCTGATTATTTAATCCCCAAAAGAAACCAGTTATTATTGAGTACTATTTGATCCAACAGGACGGCACCTCCAGCGTGTGTTTCTACTTTCCAACTCCTCCTCAATTTCACGTTCAAATTGTCCCGTTATTGATATGGCATAAACGCCAGGTAATTCCCTATCAACGCGTAACCACTTTGCCGTCCATGATTCACTAGGGTCCATAACAGCCACCTGTCCCTCGAAGAATGCAGTTGTACATTTATTACATCGTTCGTGATTCCCTTCCATATCGAGGTATGGACAATTTTCACATCCCATTTCTAAAAATTGATCAAGTGATTTGATAAGACCACATCGTAAACAGGCACGTACACCCTTAATTGCAGTAGGGACTGATGCTTGTGCTAATTCTTCAACTTTTGGTGGTAATTCAGGCCCCTCGTCGGCAAAACCGCCTGATGATGCTTCTTGTTCTTCCTGCATATTGATATATGTAGTATGGTAGGTATGTATTGATTTTGTAGAAAATATATTATTGCAACGCCGACAACACAAGCAAATTATTAAAGAACAACCACAAAAGTTTATTTAATTGGTAAAACTGGAGAATACCGCAAGTAGTATTATATATTATATTGTATTGCAACACAACCAAACAATCAACAGATAGACCGAGACCACACTTTATCAAAGTACTGAAGGATACCATCTCAAAATTCTTGTATCCTGGTAGGTGGGTAGTGCGTGATGATGGCGGCTATAGGATAGATTATAAGGTGGTATAAGTATGTTGTATACTGCAATAGTATTATGTTGGTTGTTAGTTTTACTGCTACAGTCTGCGTGCATAGAGAATAAGTTGCAAGTTGTAGCATTTCAACATCCATCATCAAAACATCACATCAAGTTGAATAACCATCACAGATGTAAGCAGCAAAGTATTACTTGCCTAAACGTTGTACGTCGTCCTTTACGACCAGCAAGTACTGAAAAGAAACGAGCCGAGCGTAAAGCAGTTATTGAATCCCGACAGAATGAAGCTCTGCAAGACCCTACTTTATTAACCAATCAACGATTTGCAGAATGTAAAGAATTGCACAGTAGTTCCAAACGAGCATTAGTAGAAGATATGGGGTTACAAACTATGACAGAAGTACAAGCTAAGACATTTAATGCTGCATTATCAGGAAAAGATGTATTGGCTAGAGCAAGAACTGGCACAGGCAAGACATTAGCATTTCTTATTCCAATTGTCGAACGAATTATATCAAACCCGATATATCTTCCTGGTAAAAGTATAAGTTGTTTGATCATGGCACCAACGAGAGAGCTGGCAATACAGATTGGAGATGAAGCAGAAAAGCTGCTGTTGCATCACTCTGACTTGTCAGTTCAAGTAATGTATGGAGGTACAAAGATGTCGAGAGATATGAATGCTTTAAATAGACGACTACCATCAATTCTAATTGCTACTCCTGGAAGGTTGATGGATCACCTCAAAGACACAAAAGTTAGAGGAAGAAAGTTTAGTGATGATATAATGTCAAGTACAGATATTGTTGTACTTGATGAAATAGATCGTCTCCTAGATATGGGCTTTAGAAGAGAAATACAAAGAATACTATCGTACTTGCCTCGGAAGGAGAAACGACAAACTATGCTATTCTCGGCCACAATACCAAAAGGTCTAAGAGGGATAATGCAAGAAAGTATGAAAAGTGATTATATAGAAGTGGACTGTGTACAGGATGGGGCAATGGCGATACCTACAAACTTGCGTGTAACACAATCTCATGTCATCTTACCAAACATTAGTACAATTCTACAGTCAATATACACAATACTGAAACGAGCAACAATAAACAAACCATACAAAATAGTTGTATTCTTCCCAACAGCCCGAATGGTTAGTTTCTTTGCAGACTTTCTCAAGGATGGATTTCAGACTCCCATCATCGAGTTGCATTCAAAGAAGAGTCAATCGTCACGCAATACTGCAAGTGAAAGCTTTAGAAGGGCAAAGAATGCAATACTATTTACAAGTGACTTATCTGCAAGAGGAATAGATTATCCCGATGTGTCGTGTGTAATACAAGTCGGACTTCCTGAATCACGAGAGCAATACATTCATAGACTTGGAAGAACAGCCAGAGCTGGAAAGGAAGGGATAGGACTACTAGTCTTACTACCATTTGAATCGCAATTTCTATCAGAATTGAGAGGTCTTGATATACCAGAGGACTTTGAATTAACAAAGCTTCTTGAAGCAGACTTGGAACCACTAGAGTGGATGATACAAAACTTGTCTAAAATCCAAAGTGGGGGAAATAAACTAGCATCAAGTGCTCAGCTGGCATATCTGGCCTTTCTTGGATATTACATTGGACAATCGAGACGGATACGGTGTAATAAAACTGATGTTGTTCAACTATCAAATGAGTTTTCACACGCTATTGGACTAGCACAAGTACCATCTATACCAGAAAAGCTTATAACCAAGATGGAGATAAACGGAGTGCCCGGTGTGGTCAGAGAAGATGATATAATATAGTAACGACTGATATAAGTATCATATTTTAACATTTAGTCTTTTATTGCACCATCTATATCAAAGTGGAGGCAGTGTAGGAGCCCGTAGCGAATCTATCTTGTGAAGCCGTACACAACCAAGCATTTGCTCTGGCAACTCATCTTCGGTTCGTCCCTCTATGACAAATCCCAAATCTACTGTAACGCTTGACATGTACCTTCTACTCATATTGCATGCACTCCTACCAACCTTGTCAGTACTGGTAACATCTAAATCAACTTCGAAACAATCCGATAATCCCCGTGATTCATCGGCTGGATAATGAGTATATGTTGCAGGCAATCGCTTACCAATCACAGCAGGAGTACCCTTTACCATTTTCCTCACTACTAATGGACCCTCAACTGCAATTGGAATCAGTTTTAACGATGCATTTCTGATCTCATCACTACCCATGAAAAATCTTGCCATTGCTCTTTCATGTGGTTCTAATCCCTTCAACATTGCATGAAGATATGGTTTATCCGCTTCAACTGCTTGTAAGAATGGTAGATAGAACTCTGGTATTTCGTAATAATTTACAATCAATCCCCAAGGACAGATAAAGTTAATAATGAAGGTTGGTTGCTTTCGAAGATGTCCTCCACATATACTTGTATAATTTGATGCTAATCCGATACTAGGACCAGATCTTTCATTTGTTAATATAAGATCAGCACCAATAGCTCTAAAGAGATATTCTCCACTAGGTATTTTAGTACCCTTCTTTTCATTCAAATAGTCTTCTCCTCGAACATTAAATTTTTGATGTGGTGGTTCAGACCAACAATTGCAATTCTGTGTTGCAGCAATGGGGTATCTGGGTAGTGTTGGTATTTGTTCTTGTTGTAATGTAGATGGTTGTGTTATATCTAATCCACCATGATCAGTATCTAATAAATCTGGCCCCGCATCATCAAACGGATCTGAATCGCAATGGAGTGTTAACCGTGCAAGATCATCAGCATATTTTTGACCATCTTCATCAGGTTCGGGTACATTTCGTTCCTCTGATCGAGACCGTGGCGAAGTAGTATTAACAAAGTTACTACCCGGAGAACGCCGCGATACTGATACTCGTTTTGGTGTTGACATTATGATGGATTGATACTTACGTGAATATTGTGTACAATTTGAGTGTGATAGTGGTATGTGATTTGTATCTCTAGGCGATATGTGTATGTGTTCATATACTTGTGCGATATGGGTATTGATATATAATATCCTCGATATATGACGTGATAGTATACCAATTCCCAATTCCCCAACTAATACCTACACCAATAATTTGATGCACTTTATGTCAAAATTGAAGTGTTGATTGATTCACAATAATAAGTTATGTCAAAACGGATGTTTTGAGATTGATTGATAAGTTTTAATATGTAAGTACGACAGTATCGCCTCCCCGCCGTCCTGCAACAGCACTCAGTTCCCCAACAAGACACCTCTTTAGCAACTCTCGACTTATCTATCTCACACAATTTTGCACAAGCGGCGAAATGCTAAAGTGGGATTCAGAAACTCATAATGGCGATACAACCTTCACTCTCTCCTTGATTTCGATTCTTCATGTTAGGTGGAGTGAATAAGGTTTTAGTTGTACTGGATCGATTGCCAGCATTAGAATTAGTTTGGTTGTATATATGCATCACATTGTAAGTGTCTAGTTTTTGTACGGAGAAGGTGGTATGTTTATTACTTAACTCGAAGTATCATTTTTGTTTTGTTGGCACGATATATTATCATTGGCACCTCAAAATATTATTATTGTGCCCTTTAATATTATTGACGGCATATATCATTAGTAAGGAAGTGTTGAATATTTGCCTGAGTGTTTGCCGACTCGATGGCATATGTTTTTATTATCTCCATACTATTATGCTAACGAATTTTGTATTCATAAGTATTGATCTCATTTTCATGTCTTTTACTGTTACCAAACAGACCATTATATATTAATCAATAAAAATACTATGGATCAACAGCAGCAGCAGCAGAACCAACTACAAAATCCACCACTATCTCCTTCAGGACGAAGTGTGGTGGTTGAGCAAGTAACCCTCGCCTCAGAAATTGTACCAAACGGTACAAGTAGTAGTAATGAAATGGCACCACCATCGTACACTCAATCAGCGCAGAAGAATGAGCCACCATCGGATATGGCAGTAGACCCTCCTCTGAATAATAATATCATGGTAAATAATAACAGTAATGGAAAGGTATGTGTTGATATAGAAATGGCGGTAGAGCCAAAGAATGAAATCAGCACTGAATCAAAATCAGCAACTCCAAATACACCAGCTCAAAAGGCAGCTGCATTTAGTGATAGTGTGGAACGTATTGTTAATGCTGCTGAATCAAGAGAGGCATCCGCACGTGAATCATCATTAGCAAATGGTACGAATGGTGAGGGTGTATTCGAAGCAGCAGCGTAAGTAGAGAGTGTATTTATATCGTTGTGTCGTGTGGTTTGATATTATAAGAACTAACACTCCCTTTATTCACTTCTTCTTCTTCTTCTTCTTCTTCTTATAGATTACACGGAGGTCCATTCACGGCGTTAGAATTGGGACAATTATCACTACATTGTACATCCTCTAATATCCCATCTAGTAATACAAGTCGTAATAGTGTTGGATCAACAAACAATAACAATAACTTTGGTGATTGGTCAACACTTGATGGGGATTTATTATCCACACTAACACCCATGTTACAATCACATGTTACATCGGCACTGGGGATTGATTTAGTTGATGAGGGAAGGAAAGTAATTGCCAAATCAATGGAGGAAAAAGGAAATGATAATAAGAAACCAGTTATTACTATTCATCAGGTGAGTGGATAGTTTGTCTTGTATATTTTATTCATGTCTGCTTTGGTATGGGGTGCGCATATGCACCTTCATCGCATTATATATCCTATTGTTCATTTTATTTGCATCTAACATTTATTCAACATTCATTATCTTCCCTTCTTTTGCCGTAATGATAATCAAACAGTGGATGAATCAAGCAGCAAAATATGCAGGACCAAACTCCGCTCCCCTCGGATCTCTTGGTGGAGGAGCTAACCTTGAACCGGGTGGTGGACATCGACGTCTACAAATGCTACTATGTGGACTTGAATCAGCCAACATATTGTTAGCAATTATGGCTAGTCCTGGCGTTGATAGACGTGCTGTTGAGGATGATACTATTGAGGCATGTGTCAATCTAATCAAGAATCATATTCAGAAGCATGTTACTCCTGCCCTTTCCAACACGGGACATGTTGGCATGCCGACCGCTGCACTTAGTGGTAGTAATAGTGGTGAAGAGGGAGATGGAGATACAAAGAAGAGTCCTAAACGAAAGCGCGCCAAGACAGTCTCCCCAAATCGTGGTACTGTTGCCAAGTCATTGAAGGCTGTGTACACTCCAATTCTATCTACTATTGGCACATTTGGCACTATATTGGAACGGTCGGAGGCATTTATAAATGCAAACGAAATGGATGATAGACTGATATTTACTCTGAGTGCTGCGGCTTTGTCATCACTGACCATCGATCCATCTCCCATTGTACGTGCTGATGTGGGATCCTTGGCAAGCATTGTTCAAGTATCTGCAATGAATTTGATTGCTGCCATCTTCAGCCGCTATCCTCGTCATCGATCTATTATTATTGAGGATTTATTCCCTCTAATGCTCAAGCTACCCACATCAAAGAAATCATTACGGACGTATTTAGTCAAGAAGAGTGCCAGGTCTGCAAGTCTCCCAACGACTTGTGTTTCAGTAGATGGAGATCATGACTACATTCAACCAATTAGTGCCCTTACTCTTCTACTCATCCAGTCCTGTGTTGTTATGCCAACACAAACAGATGATGATGCTATGGAAGAGGAGGACGATGCTGATGCCTATGACGAAGATGATGAGGAGAATGATGATAAGGAGGCAAAGTTGGTCGCTAAAGCAAATGAAATATCAGGTCTAGATGGATGCGTTTCTGTTTGTAACCAGTTCACATCACAAATGCTACAGAGATGCGCTCGTAAAGGAGAAGAGGGAGGAGCTTCCGAGTTCCGTCCCATCCTGTCCAACTTGATTGATGATCTACTCCTCGTGCGGTACTTGATTGAATTTCCAGCCGCGGAGATGATTTTGCACAGTCTTTCCCATAGAGTAAGTCTCATCTTGTATGTTGCATATGCTATATTTACATTTCATTGTACATATTATACACTCTCTAACACTTCTTCTTACTCTTTTTTTTCGCTTATTTGATATTAGCTGGGAAGTGACCTGCTTCGAGCAAGCTCTTCAGCCAAGTCACAAGTTGAGGCAACATATCTTTCCACGGCTCTTTCCTCGTTTGGCAAGATCACATCGGCAGTTGCTGGTACTCTTCAATACAATAGAGAGAATCCTTTCAAGCTACCTGATAGTATGGATCCATTAGAAGAAAAGCCAGAGCAGGAGGTTAATCGGTGCTTCTGTGGACGAGGGAATCTTGATACCTTCATGGTCGATTGTGACCGATGCCACTCTTGGTATCACGGTAGCTGTGTTGGCATTACCAAGGACACTGTTCCCGAGTCATGGTTTTGTGATGATTGTACTTTGCAAACTACTATCCTAGATCAGGCTAAGATATTCTCTCGAGGCAGTGATGCCCTCACGAGCAAGGATCACAACAATGTCCTTCGTCAATTTCTTCTGAGCTACCTCTCAAGGACTGCTCAATCGTCATCGTCACCTCAAGCTGATAAAGCACGAGAGTTTTTGATTGCCTCTTGGGTGAAAGACTTGACTCTACAGAAGAACTCGGAAGAGAGTGGTGGCGCTTTCGATCTTGGTCTAGTCAGATCACACGCTATTGCTCAATGGTCACCACCAGATCAACACCAGCATACGCGTTCGTCTACCCACCTATCAGATGACGGAAATAAACGTATCATGTCATCACTAGTAGCATCGTCTGAATTATCAATCACATTTCCTCGCCTCCTTGGAGTTCTACTTCGTCTCATGGGAGATAATATGGCGAGTCTTCGCAAACTTTCACTCAAGGCATTTCTACAAGTTGTCAATGTCGATCCAGCTCTCATGACCCAGCCATCTGTGAGGAAAGAAGTATCTCGCTGTTTCCATGATGATGCAATCTCTGTTCGAGAAGCAGCTGTGAGCCTTGTTGGTGATTATGTCCTACAATCCCCTAACCTTGCTGCGGCGTTCCACACACCCATGCTAGAGAGGATGTTAGACAAAGGAATTAGTGTACGAAAAAGAGCAGTCAAGATATTCAGGGATATTCTTCTATCAAATCCAACGTACGGAAGGAGGGCTACTGCAATGCATGCGATGCTACAGAGAGCAGACGATCGCAAGGAAGATGACGGGGTTCGTGATCTTGTGCATGAAACATTTCACACACTCTGGTTCAACGGAAAGGCGTTTGAAATGGGGAAATCTTCTCTGTTGTTAGCAATGGATACTCAGCCCGTAGATCCAAATAATCCAGGCAAAGTCATGACGAAGGCACAACTATATTGTCGTGAAGCTGCAAGACAAATGGTAGAAGTGGTCAAGGTTTCTGGAAGTGAAGCATATCTCACAAGTCTTGTCAAGGGTTTATTGTTTGGGTTCAATGAGGGAGATAAGGACAAGAAGACTGCAGAAAGGAAGCGTCGTCAAGAAGATTCTCGAAATCAGTGCAACAGTCTAGTTTTGGCACTTGTGGAATTACTACTTTCGTTTGAAGAAACCCGTGAACACAAGGAGGAAGATGGCAGAGAGCTTGTAGCACTTCTATCAACACTGTCAGTCTTTTCCCAAGCTTATCCCGAGCTGTTGGTTCCTCATATTGATACACTATTGCCCTACCTCAAGGGAGACAACGGGGCAAAGAAATACGAGCCAGCTATTGTTAGCACTGTAAGTAACATCGTGAGCCTGTCCTCGTCTCATTTTAGTAGTGTTGAGTTGGCTCGATTGACAGGTGGGCCTCTTCCGACCGATTTGGTTAACATTACATACAAATTTCCTCCGTCTGCGGTTAGTTCCGCTGTCGAGGCATTAGCAAAATTAGCCAACCATCCTGATGCAAGTGCTGGCAATCTTCAAGAGAAGAAGCTATTCAACATGGCAGTTCAGTTCTACAGTTATTTACTCAAGAATAAGGATAAGACTGACGATTTTACAAAGATGAAGAAATCGATGAGAGATAATATTCGTCGAGCCTTGTCAGCACTTGGGAGTGTATGTAGATACTATGAGTGCCCTGATGGCGGTGACAGCCACAACCTTGACCCAAACGGCTTCTCTGTCATCACAGATGTCAAGCAGTTGCAGTTCTCAGGTAATGTACTGTCAAGCGCATCATTTGCTCTATTCAAGGAGTATCTTGATAAAGATGACGAGTCCACCAAGTGTCTTGCCCTTCGAGCAATGAACGGCGTATTCATCTCTCGTCCACGTGTTGTCTTGGCAGCCGAACAGCTTGGTATCATCACATCAGTCATCTCTGAAGAAGCCCCACCAAGTGTTCAAATCGAATCATTACGTTGTTGGCGTGACATCCTTCTTGCTGAGGAGAAGCGTATCGAAAGTGGTGAGGCAAAGCAAAAGATGCAGGGTCAAAAGGATGTCACTCTCTCAAAGCGTATTTCTGGTGACCAAGATGGAGATGCTTGTATTAGTGGATCTGTTCTAACTAAACATGCTGATCGTCTCTATGAGTTGACTTTAAGTAAGGATGAGAAGGTTCGACACATGATTATTGACTTGATCGGGCACCTTCTACGTCAGGGTTTGATCAATCCAATGGCCACCGTACCTCATCTTTTAGCTGTACAAGGAGATGTCAAGTCTCCCTCAACTCGTTCTTTGGCATTGAAGTTGCTCCTCAATGAAGGAGAGAAACGACCTGATATGTTACGCCAGAGGATTTGTGCTGGTCTCAAGCATGCCTTTTCATTTCAAAAAGCTGTGTACCCTTCAGATGCAAATGGGTCGCCTCGAGTTACTGCCCTTCTAACTAAGACGGAAGGTCCTAGTATCGTAACGGAAACCATCTTTGATGCGGTGAGTGTTTAGTTTCTACTATGATCTGATACATCTATGTTGTTTTGCGCTCATTCTCATCTACTGTGATATATATTGTTATAACAGGTTATCAAAGAAAGTGCCATTCGAAATAAGAGAGCACAGCGTCAAGGACTGTTGAAAGGAATTATCTCACTCTTTGAGAAAGATCCCGACTCGGAGAATACTGATGCCAATCAGCTTCCTCTTCTAGCCTTTGCATCTGAGATTTTGGCTCACCTACCATACTCGGCGTTGAATGATCCTCTTTTCATCGTTTATCATACATCATGCATCACTGCCCTTGATGGACAAACAATTATCAATCAATTCGCCGAGCTTGTTGGTGGTGATATGTGTGATCCTAATGCTGGCGAAGATGATATTGAACTAAAGCAAAGGAAAGGGTAAGTATTGATAGATATTGATTGTTGTGCATAAGATGTGCACAAAATATTTTTTTTGGCGCCATGAGTGGTTATTCATGCTCTAATTCTTCCTTCTATAATGCCCCCTATCATAATAGGAACTTCAAACCAAAGGACTTTGGCTTAGAGGATAAGGGTGCAGAGTTTGGCCAGCTATGTGTCAATGCTTGCCGTATTCTTCCTCTGTTGCAATTGAAGAATTTCTTACGTAAGGCCTACAATTTGAGTGAGAACAGAATGACGGAGTATGTACCCTCAGAGAAGGAAAGGATAAATGAGAAAGGAGTATCTATTAGTGATTCAGTAACACCCTTTTCTTGTAACTTTGCACCTCTCTTCGACGGTGAGAAAATTAGATGGGCTATAGCTGCTAAGATTTACACACAGTTTCGTGTTTTGATGCGAGATGATGAAAAAGATGAACTTACATATGAAACTAAGAAGTCACCCAAACGAGGAGGAAAGAGGAAGAATGATTCAGCAGCTTCACCCAAGGTTTCACCTGACGCAGAATGAGAACGCGCCTTTAGAATGTTTTGTGAACGCTTGACCACTATGGCAGTTGATTAGATCTCAGTCAAGTAATATGGTGAGCGTTTATGCATCATGTTAGGTTTGTTAGAGTTAGTGCACAACACTACTAAGAATAGCTAACAATTGTCTATTTACATATAATTACTTGCTCAACAACATCGTGTAAACTTCATTCATACACCCCCATGTCTTCGACATAATCCATTCTTTTGAGCCAAATTTATACAACTAAGAACGGAGCACTCCTTCCTCCTCTTCACTATGGCTCCATGCATGATACATACTCCGCCGCCGGACCTTGCATGTTTGGTACAACCCGGAAAGGAACATGGCTTCCTCTTGGCTCCGTGCCTAAAGCAAACTCCTCCCTGCTGTACATAGTTGTTGCAGTCAGGATGGGAGCATCGCTTTCTCTTCTGCTTCTTGGCCGTACCAGCTAGTCTTGAAGCTATCTTCTTTGCTACTACCTCTGGCCGTTGCATAGGATGCATATCAAATTGTTGGAAGTTGTGATTGCCAGCGGCTAGTAGAGAAAGTTGACGTTTCTCGGTGGCTTCTTTGTACTCGTCTGTTTGGAAATTGTGATCACCACTGGCAGATAGAGCAAGGAGACGATCGCTTGTTTGCTTATGCCAAAGCTTCATTTCTTCTTCAAGCTCTGGATCAAAGATGCCTGTGCTATCACGGTAATGATTGTTTCCAGATGTGATACCTCCCTTACGGCGAATATCAAGCAAGTGCTGATCCCTAGCTTGACGATCAGATGGTGTCATGCCAAGAGTCCCTGCCCACTTCTCAACAAGATTCGACTCCAAAGGAGTTGGAACAAAGTAAGGAAGATCGCCATTGGCGACAAGAAGGGATGTGGTCATGCGTTTGTGCTCATCTTGTGAAAGTTGTGATGCATACTTTTCGACTGCCAAACACTCAGGATGAAGGATTGATCCACTATTAGTACATTCTGGATTGGCTCGTGCTTCTACAACATCACTTTCATGGCAATCACGAACGGGTGCACCACAAGGAACGATAGTATGTCGAACATCACAGTAGACATTGAGATAGGTGGTGATCAACATGATGTTGTTTGGTGCAATAGAATGGAATACCAATTCAGCATCAAATTTACACACGGGTTCGAGCATATCAATGAGCGACGAAATATCCTTTCCAGACGCTGCAGTCTTGTTGGAGGTAGTGACGAACGATACCCGATCAACAAAGGCAATGAACTTGCTAACATCATCGAATGAGCCATCATCTAATCCACCTGCTTCATTCCTCAAGCTAGTAACAATACCCTTCCATAAGAGTCTTGGGCAGCTACTATTAGGATCAATCTTGTTGATCAGTTCCTCAAACTCCTTGAATAACTGACAATCATAGTCGATGACACTCGGAGGAGCATAGTTCAAATTGTATATGACTCGGTACAATGCGGATAGACCATATCCAAGGTTGACAACACGACCGGTCAAACGATACAATTCACCAGCAAGCTCCCGTCTCAGTTCGTAGTAACGTCTGATATAGTCCTCCTCGGGAAGGTCACCTCCTCTTGCATCATCAGCAAGCTGCTCCTGCTTCTGAAGGATTTGTTCTACAATACAGAGATTATCTGGATTTTCACGCCCAATATCCCGAAGTACTTCGATAATTGACTCATGAATGTACATGGTATCAAGCGTCTTGAGGCACGGCGGATCGTCAGGATGTCTGTACTCAAATTGATCCACCAACTCTTCATACACGCTATCGGCTTGTGCCTTGAATCTATCAAAGTCTTCCTTGATAACAACCAACTTCTCCATATCTGCAGCCTCGATAGTACTATCTGTAACAACACTATCGACAAAGTCTGCACTCTTGTTGATGATATTGCGGTAGTGAAGGATATCTGCCTGAGACAAATCTTCACATACCACAAGCTGACAAAGAATCTCGGCCTGTAAGTGATGATATTGGATGTTACTCATGGTGTCCACAACACCACCAGCTAGTCGTTGCCGAAAGTGATAGATACATCGTGAGATGCACTTTGCCCGGTCAAGTAGTTCTGTTGAATCAGTGGTATCAGGAAGGTTCATGATACACGATTTGACATCGGATAGAATATCAAAAGTGATAACACCCTCGGGTAGATCCAACATAAGAGCTTGAAGATATGAAGATTTGGCATTCATATATAGTGGCTCGCCGTCAGTAAGGAACATGGCTGCCTGTGCCTCTTGGATGAGTTCCTCAAACTTGGGAACATTGGCAAGCAAATCCACAGACTTATCCTTCTTATCCTTCTTCTTCTCAGCCTTCTTTTTCTCTTCCTTCTTCTTATCTTTGGATGAGGATGCAGTCGTGTTTGTATTATCGCCATCATCATGATCAAGGAAGAGATGAGCATAATCACCAAGATCATCCTCTGATACATCTTTTGATTCAATTGCAAGAAGTACAGAGTCATGACACATTCCCAACGCCCCTGCTACTTTCTCCATTGCTCCTTGAATGTAGAGTGTACCCGCATCTCTATCTGTAGTGATGGAAACATTATTCATCCGCTCAATACGATTGATACTTGGTCCATCATCCTGCTTCTCCAGAGCTTGGATGGCATCTGATCCCCATACTTGTGTTGTTGAAAAGATCATACCACGACGTGCCTTCTTGGCAGCAGGCTCATCGGTTGCAGAATGAGATGGAGGATTGAAAGATGGAAATCGATTTGAAAAGTTGTTTGTTGGTAGTGGAGTATCAAGGTTGAGTTGTCTGCGGTAATATAACTCGCCCTTAGTAGGAAGGGAAGATACGTATTCATCTGATGGTTCAGAAGTTGATATAACACAAGGTTGCTTCTTCCTTGGTATTTGGGTATTGTATAATCCACGACTGCGATTGGCAACGGCGGCAGCGGCGGCGGAAAGCATGATAATTACAGAGTAGTACATGTGCTTTGAATTCAAATCATGCCTTGGCCGTTGCTTATATTTAATGTTGTTGGTGTATGTTGTTGGAATTATGAGATGTTTACTTAGTGTTATTATAGTGAGTTGTTTAGCGGGAATGGAGGTGGTGAAGTTTTAGATCGTGTTTTAACTGTTTTAACTGTTTTAACTCGTGTTGATGTTAGTCGCACACTTAAAACGGGGAGCTTCTTTAGCGCACTCACCTCACTGAGTTGTAGCACGTATGAGGTGTCAGGTAGCTTCTATTGTTGATATTGGTTGTGTTTGTAGTATTGACATTTTTGAAGGATCCTTAACACTCGCTCTACTTCCCATGCTCTACTTATCTCACAGAGGATCAATGAAAAGGGTGTGTCAATAAGTGATTCAGTCACACCCTTTTCATGCAACTTTGCACCAATCTTCGACGGTGACGGAGATAAGAAGAAGATTAGATGGGCGTATGCCGCTAGAGTTTATACTCAGTTTAGGGTTTTGATGCGAGATAGTGAAGAGGAATTGCATGTCGATGATACTAAAAAGTCACCCAAACGAGGAGGAAAACGCAAGAGTGGCAAAGAAGCATCTCCCAAAGTTTCACCTGATGCAGAGTAACTCGTTTGTCTCTGTTTGACTTGTGCCCTTTGGAAGGGTTAATGGAGCCGTGTGTTTTCATAATATATGTCTAAAAATAGCTAACAAAATTGTTTCAATCTGATGATTACTGATTACTAAGCCCTACTATTAGGAATTTTGTTCAATCTTCATACACCATATGTTCGTTTGCTTTGTGATTATGTCTAACTGCGCGTACACATCTCAGCATCATACTATTATTAATATCCTCTGCTTCTCTTTGCAATACATAATGCCTTCATTCTTGTATTGAATAAATCAAAATCTCGTGTCCTATATGATGGTGCTATTATCTCTCTTCTTCTATCACTACTCTTTGGTATACTACCCAACAAAGATCCACTTGATACACGTACTTGATGAAATTGTCCACACATCAATTGGCCTACCAAACAGATGATAAAGCCTAAAAATACCTCTATGATAACATCAAGCGGCGGTGATGATGTATCTGATAAATCAGCTATTAATGCTAATGACCGGTATTGTAAACAAGAGTATGCAGAGTGCAGTATAAGCATCACACCAATTGTTGTTATCAGGGAGTTGCCAAAAAATAATGCCATTGTTGTGTATGTTTTGTAGTGATTGTATGTTTGTTGCAAGATGATATCGATTGCTCCTCAAAAATTCCAAGATTGATAAGCAAGTAGTAAACAAGATACGCCAATAGTATGTTAAATAAAGTAGATTAGATATAGATGTTGACAAAGGTAGTTATGGTTGCTTTTGCTTTTGTTATCTATGAGCTTCAGGCTTCAATTTTCAGAATTTGAGTGCAGTACTTCACCAACCTTCCAGTTCACTACTTGATACAATTATCAATACTTGAATGGCCACAACAAACTAATTGCAGTAGTTTTCTACACTTCGTATGCTCCAATACGTATATACAGTGAAAAGTTCAGCTGGTAGTGGTACTGGGACATTGGAAGGAGTTAGTTAGTGTTGAGCTTTGATAAGAGTAATAGAGGCGCCAAGATTAGAACTGTATTGTGTTATTATCATCTTTAATTGTACCATGTCGTCTATTCTTCTATCCGTTACAAAGAGATGTGTCTCCTCATCAGCGACGAGAAGATACGTACAATCTCAAGTACCACAAACATTGCAAGTTGCAATAAGTAATCCATCATACAACACAAATTGTACAAACATCAACAATTCCACATTCACTCCTTTAGGATCAACAGTACGATCTTTTGGTAAAAAGGGTAGTAGAATGGGTCATCATATTGAATCCTTAGATGAAATGGCACATAATGATAGTAGAGAGGAGGCAAAACATCGTCGTGAGGAAAAGAAGGCCAAAAGTAAAAAGGCAAGATTAGCATCAAAAGGTGAAAAGAATAGCAGTGGTAGTGATGCTTCATCAAATGATGATATAGAAGAATCAGGTTCAGATGATGATTTCGGTCCTAAGGAAGATGAACATGGCAATCCACTCCTACCAGATTCGGCAGTAGTTCGATCCAACATGTTGAATGTTATAGCAATATTAGAACGATCATTCTCATCTATTAGAGGCGGAGAGGCTACCGCGGAAATGTTTGATAGTGTAAAGGTATCGGCCTATGGAGAAGTGGTGCCATTAAGTACTGTTGGACAAGTGGTTATAGAAGATCCACAAAGAGCAACAATCTCTTGTTATGACCCATCAGTGACTCCTGATGTACGTGATGCTGTTCGTGATATGCCAGGTATGAATCTAAGTCCCTACATCGAGGAAGGAGGATCCGGCGTGATTATTATACCAATACCCCGAGTTAGTGAAGAAACTAGGACACAACTAGTGAAAGAATTGGGAAGAAAGGCCGAGAATGGTAAAACTAGAGTACGAAAGATTAGGAGAGCAGCGATGAATATAATCAAGAAGGGAACTGATGGTAAGTTAGAGGGAATATCGAAAGATGATGCATTTAGACTGGGAAAAGAAGTGGAAAGTATTACTGAAGAGGTTCTTGGGGTTTTGAATGACATCGTCGTTAAAAAACAAAACAGTGTGATGAATGATTAAGAGTATGTTTGGGTGGATAATGTAGTAACTTAAATATACTTATCACATTCACAAATTAAGTATTACCCCTAGCTATGTACATACATCCCTACTATGTATGGCTGGAAGGGGTGTTTGAACGATCCTCGGGAAGGTTCATCATCTGATCTAAGGTCATTATTCGTTTCTCAACAACATCATCAGTACGCTTGTCAAAGTATCCCGACCTTCTTTTTTCGGCAATGGTCGGGTCAATCATTTCCTGTAGATTAGGTGCAAGAATTCTCTGTCGTTCTGATGAGCTACTCAACCTTCCCATGCGTGTATTAGGAAGGTATGTGCAGTATGGTGGAGGGTCAAGTCCACCGTACATGACTGACCAATTTCGCCCAGGTACAAGTTCCGTGGACGACTTGTTAGGAGGGTCCTCACATGAGTAGAAGCAATTAGAATAGTCAGCACACATTGCAATATTCCACTTTGACCCCCATAGGTACAATCCCACATCTGAATATCCATCGTCTGCTTCCTTGACAAATAATATCTCTTCCTCACTCATACCGATTTCATCCTCAACTCGGCAATAAATTCCGTTAACGATCTCAGTACCCGCTCCCTCCACTAATACACGTTCCATCTCTGCAGGGTCTCTGTTATCCAAACTATCCTTAATCAATTTCACCGCCTCAATAATCTGCTTCTCTTCATAAAATTCCGAATCCTTCACCTGTGACTCCAGTAGCTCTGGGTCGATAAACTTTAATTCAATATGTTGAGATAATCGTTTTGCTACTGGAAGTCTATCACCCTGAGTACTGTTTGCCTTCCATGCGTTGAGGATTTTAAACATGTAAAACTCATCAACATCCATATCCTGATCTTGCATAATGGCCTCAAGACTCTCCTCCTTCATCCACTGCACTCCCCCACCGAGCAATGTATCCATGGGCATTTCTCTCATCGAGTCCAATGCATACCGTTTAATACTATCAACTGGCCCTGCACCCTCACGATAGGATAGTTCATCAAATATAGCACATGCCAACACAGCACGACGGTTAATTAACTTTCGTAATGCGCGGTATGTCACTTCCCCCAAGGCACTAAACTTGTATAAGTGTGCCAAATGATCAAGCTGCGCCAAGTTACGTGCATTACTTTCACTAGGACTTGTAATACCAAAACTATCCGGTAACTCACCACTAAAACAATGATAAACTGCTGCCTTAATAACCTCCTCGTTACAAAAGTCAATGACTAATGTCTCAGCCCTTTCATCATAATTGGGACTATCACGTTGTTTATAAAATATCTCCTCAAGTACTGGACTGTAACATGCCAATATAAACCGTGAAGCACGTACGGGGATACCATCATTGCCAAAGATTGATATATCCATCATGTGATTTTTCGAATTAGATTCCCAGGCCGATAATAATGCTGCGCTGTGATTGTATACCTGATCGGTAACGTTAGGCTTCTCAGACTCAACACGTGCAGCCAAGTACGCGGTGACGTTAGTGGGCTCAAAGTTCCATGATCCTCTACCCTCCTTCTTGCTACCATGCTTTGAATGTGTATTCTTAAGGAATGAATTTCTCTTCCTTCTTGTTAAATCCCTTTTAAGAGGAATTTCATCATCCACTTGACTTCGCGAGTCACCATCACTACTTTGTTCCTTCTTCTTTTCCTTACGTTTCTTCTTATGTTCCTTGTACGCCCGGGAATAAAAGAAACCCTTCTTTGGTAACGGGCAAAAGAGAGTAGTCTTTGCCTCTTCTAAATTACTAATAGTCGAAGAACTAATAGCCGAAGCTGATGAACGACGCCTAGCTTCGCGACCTAAGGGGGTCATGTTTTGCAATAATTGGCGTGCAGATGAACTCGTGGAACTACCTCTTCGACCAATACCACTTCCACCGCCTCCACCTGATGAACCTAATGATCCCCCTATACCGGAGGGTAGACTCTCCCTTCTAGTTGTAGTTGTGGCCATACTATATTAATATTGTTGGGCTGTAATCTTGGGGCTACTGAGTGGAATTAGTTTTGTGGGCTTGCCTGAACTTCAATATTAACTCCGGTATATTCTATCGAAAGGACGTTAAAAACTGATGTATATCCTTTATTATCACTATATTATACCGACCACAGTATTTGTTATGATTTATTAATTCTTCGTGTCTATAGAGTTTGAGTTGTTTTGTGTTAATTTTTTTGTTGCCTGTATCCTACTCGGGGACTTGAACAATAGATATTAACCTACACTCTAATTGATGGACTCTCCTTGGGTATGATTTGTTGTTGTTGTTGTTGTTGTTGTTAGTTGTTGATTGGATATAAATTAGTAAACGATGGACGACTCTGATGATAGCAATGTTATACTAATTGATAGTGATGTCGATAATAATAGTATTAGTCGAGAGGGCGGTTCAACAATCAACGGGGATGCGGCTATCAATAATATCAACAACACATCCAACTTCTCTTCTTTTCAACAGAAGAAGAAAACCAATGGTGATGCAGTTGATGATATAAACAGCAAGGATATAGAATGCATAGATTTAGACAACAGTGATGACAATAAATCGTGCTCTTCTTCGTCGTCATCCTCTTCCTCCTCCGGTATCCCATCTCCATTGTTCAAAACTAAATCATCTTCATCTCTTGTTCACCCACCTTCAATTATCCATACCAAATCAACTTCAACAGTATCTAATTCAAATAATACAGCGGCTAAGAAGAAGGGTTTGTCAAATGATAAACATGAAATCTACAGAGAAGATGATGATATGATGTCTTGCTGCTACACTGATATGTCTACAACAACATCTTCTATATTATCTAACAAAGATACATTATTAGAAGGAAAGAAATCTCAATCAAAGCAACAGCAGAGTAAGCCAAAGAAACGACAATGGAATAATAGAAACAGAAATACATATACAAAGAAATCTTCTGATACTACTAATACTGATACAAGTTTAACTGCTGCTAGTACCACATCTTCTACAACTACAATATCAAAGACAACAAAGAAGACGAAGGCAACCAATACTAATGAAGCAACTAGTAAACACTTTCATTGCTACCTCCTTCGTTCAATTAATCCAGATCATCCATACAAGACATATATTGGTTTCACTACACATCCACAACGGCGGATACGACAACACAATGGTATACTCAAGTCAGGTGGAGCACGGAAAACAAAACGAGCAGGTAGACCGTGGACATTTGTTTGTGTCATACATGGATTTCAAGATAAGATCACCGCATTACAATTCGAATGGGCATGGCAGAATGTTGACAAATCAAAAGCATTCCGAGAAGCAGTGGGTGATGATAAGTTGGCAAAGAAGATGAAGAGACGATATGGACCCAAGGCGAGGCTAGAAGAGTTGCGTATATTATTGAAGGAGTGTTTACCATTCTGTTTTTATTCACTCACGGTCTACTTTCCCGAAAAAGAGTATCACGATATATTCAGTGGAATATTAAGACGGGGCAAGAATGGTAATCCATACAAAAAGGATGAAGACGATGGTAATCAATCAGAAGCCTATGAACCCTTGATGAATATTGAAGTTTGTTCATTAGAAAACATGCCAATGGCAAAAGAAGTAGCAGCATTGAAGGAGAAGAAGCAAGCCGAACGTGAAGCAGCCAAGGCACTAAAGCAGAAAAAGAAGGGTAAGAAGAAAGCAGCATCTTTGTCTAATTCTGATTGGCAATCTGATGAGAATACAAAGAGTGATGATGAAAGTTGTTGGACAAACTTGATTGAGGAGGATGATGATGATATAGAAGAAACAAGCAACAATCTTGATACTATTCAAGAGAAGGAGTATTCATCCAATCTATGTAATGATGACAGCAGTAGTAGCATGTGTGATGATGATGAGGATGAAGGCAGTTTGAGCAGTGAATCGAGCAGCTCTAACCACAAGATGAGTCATAATGGCGTTGATGCTATTAGCAAAGATTTGTTCAGTCTTTCCATGGAAGATGCATCCAAGAAGAAACATGCCTCGGTACCACCAGCACCAAACAAGCAAAGCAGAGATACTGACGAGTGTGATTTTTCAACCATATCATCCAAATCTGATGACTCTGGTTGTTGTCTTGACGATGTCTGTATTGGAAGTACAAGGAATAGCTCGACAAGACAGGAAAAGGAGAACGAACCATTATCTTCGTCGTCAAATCACATTAGTAAAAAGAGTAGCTTAGATGATATTGCTACTGGAAGCAGTTCAACGTCTGATGTAGTTGACCTTTGTGACTCGCCCTAGCTAGATAAGCTAAGTTACAATCTTCTACAGGTATAGTTCATATAGAAGGGTATTGCACTTAGCTATATAAATAATGCTAGGATATCTCTATACAAGTTTTGAAGCTCCAATATCGTATTGATCCCAATCACTGTCTCGCAATTCCCTTTGTTCTAATATTAGACCTCCATTGTTGACCGTACCAATATGGGTGAAGCCAACTTTCTCACAGAACTCTCTATCATGACTGATGACAACGATAGCTCCGTCTTTACCACCCCATCCGCTTAAAGCATTTGCTAATCCTTGGATACAACCAACATCTAGATGATTTGAAGGTTCATCCAACATCATCAAGTTACTCGCTTTCAACGCAAACATTGATAAAGCAACCCTGGCCTTCTCGCCGCCACTAAGTGCCTTGATCTGTCGCAGAGGCTTCTCTCCACTCATTCCTAATGCACCCATTACTCCTCTGGCCATCTCATCTGTTACTGTGATGTCTCCGTCAGCTCCTGTTCTCGCATAATCGGTAACAAGATCAATAGCACGAGCCTCTTTGTCGAGCTCTTGTGCAAGATCTTGGGTGAAGACTCCTAGTTTTAATAAGTCATTCTCAATCCGAGTTCCTTCTTGAAGCATGCTCTCTACATTACCTCTCAGTGCTTTCAATAGTGTGGATTTACCTGCACCATTGGGACCTCTTAATAGCAGCTTCATTCCTCTGGGTATCTTCAAGTTGATGTTTCTTAATAATGGTTCCTCATCTGCACTGTAGCCAATTACGCCATCCTTCAAAACTAACAGATTCTCTCCATATGGCTTGGGTGGTTTGGGAAGAGAGAGATAAGGTATTCTTGCACTTGTCACAACTGCCGCAGGAGGTGCATCAAGCTTGCCCTCTTTCTTCATTCGCTCCAACGCTTTGACTCTACTCTGAGCACTCTTCGACTTGGTTCCTGCACTGAATTTGTCAATGAACTTTTGTAATTGAGCTGCTTCTTCTAGATTCTTCTCGTATGCTGCAATTGCACTCTGAGCTCTAAACTCCTTCTCTTCCAAGTAGTTGTCGTATGTGCATGATTTGTATTCAAGCAGGGTACCAGCTGTAACCTCTACAATGTTGTTGACAGATGCGCTCATCAGATCCACATCATGCGAGACTAAAACTACACTACCTTCATACTTGCCAATGTACTTGCCAAGCCAATCTTTTGCTGCCGAGTCAAGATGATTTGAAGGTTCATCGAGAAGTAAAAGAGATGGCTTCGAAAGTAGTAATCTCGCCAGACCAATACGCATCTGCCAGCCGCCGCTGAAGGATGAACATAGACGATCCGAGTCCTCTGGCTCAAATCCTAATCCCTTTAGCACAACATCTACCATCTGTTCTTGTTCATAACCTCCCAGGTCCTGGAATAACTCTTGTGCATTTGCAAGATTCTCTAATGCCTCTTCTGAGTAGTCACCGTCTTCTACTATCTTTGTCGTATCATCCAATACTTGTTTTGCATCTTCTAGTGCGGTCATTTCAGATTTTGCCTCCTCATACACAGTTTTAGTTGAGCCACTAACAGCAGTTTGTCTCATGTATCCAACTCTAACATTAGTATGTACAAGCTGTGTATACAATGTTCATAAAGTGTGAGTATGCACATAATTCGAAAGTATGTATCATACGTATCAAAACTTTACAACAACTTACTGCTTTCCCCGAATCCATACGAACTGTGCCAGTTATAGCTCCTAATAGAGTTGACTTCCCAGCGCCATTTATACCAACGATTCCCCATCTTTCATTCTCTTGTACAGACCAATTAATGTTCTTTAGGAGAGGTTCGGCACCACGAGCTAAAGAGATAGAGATGCATATATAAGAGTGAATAATTTATATGGTCATGCATATCATATGAACAAAGAACTACTTACAGATAGCCACATCATCTAAGAGCAGTGCAGCACCCTTAGTGTCCCCGACGATGGTACCATAAGTCTCTTCTGTCTCTGCTGGTGGTCCTGTTTCTAATTCGACAACTGTAGAAAATAAACTACTGCTTTGTATTTGTGCTCTCGATACTGAGAACGATGATATTTCGTTGACTGCAAAAGCCAGAAGTAATGCAGTTTGTATAAATCTCATTATTAATATATGATTCTGTTCTCTCTAATGATGAATGGTATTGCAATAGTTGCAATTGAAATAGATTATGGTTGGTTATTGTGATGATGACGAAGAGAGACGATGAGCCACGCACTCATTTTTTCACTCACTGGAGGCTATGTAGGTGTTGTGGTATCCTCCCGAGCGAACCTTTGGCGGTACGATACATAGGTAATAAAACAGTGTGAAAAAAAAAGCAACGCGCGTCTATTGAATGAGATGTATCATGGGAAGATGTGTCTCTCTATTCCTAAGATAGAACACAAGCAATATCAGATTAGCACGATTATACTAGGCTATCATGAAGCGGATGAGTTGCATTATATTGTTCATAACAAATTCAGGAAGATAAAAATCATACAGTTGATACCTATTGATACCTGATAGCTCCTGATAGATAGACACACAAATTAATTATGAGCAACTTTTGTACCAATCAGACGTTCCCCTTCACCTACTTTGACGTCAATGGCGATGTAGTAGCTGGTACTGCTGGAGATGATGGTATCTGTAAGTATTGTATCATTTGATACTTGCAATTGCATATCAATGTATATTCGTGTGCTGTATATACATATGTATATAATATGAGCATGATATCCTCGGATTTGATCATATCTTGTTATTGTTTGTTGCAATAAATCATTCTTACCTCCCGCTTCATTCTATCTTATATTATGTATATATATCAACATCATATTAGGTACCTTCCCCGATGCCAACTGTGGTCCCGATTCATTTGTACACGACTGTTGTCAGATGAATCCTGAGGCAGAGGGATTCACAATGACAAATTCTTCCAATATTTTGCTCATTTGTATAGCCTGTTCGTACATCCCTTTAATTTGGGTTGAAAGGTTTGGTGGTCAAACAGAAGATAAGGAAAAGGCAAAGCAGGATGCAACTCCTCCTTGGGTATCAAATCTACCTCCTCTTGCCAAGAAAATTTTCCAATATGGGTTACTTGCTATTATTGCTGGGTTCATTGCGGTGCCAATCATGATGGCAATGAGTATTCAAAATAGTTTGAATGTCAATCATCGTAATGCCCTTCTTGGTGCACAGGCTTTCATGGACCCATACAGGTAAGAAGATATTGTGAAGTAACATTATCATTTCGATTTGATTTCATGTTGTAACTCACATCTTATATCTAATATTATGATGATAAATCTCTTTTCAAATAATAGGGATGTCTTCCAATTTATTGAAGATGTTGTACTTATCCGAGTAAGCTATTCATTGGCTATGGGCCACAAGAAATTAACTAATAAATTGATGCATGTCGGTATAGTGGGAGCATTCTTGACAGGATTGGCAGCAGCAGTCATTGGTACTATCTTGGGTGTCATTCCAGCAACGTTGTCGGCACTTACAAATCCTGGTGCAGCTAATGACGAAGCAGCATACCCAGATTGTGCATTGATTGGTTCGTATGATAGCAGTATTATCAAACCATACTGGATTATCCAAAGTAAGCATGCTCGTTATGCAAAATCTTGTCTCACATGATGCATATCGTACTTACTCTCTATCTCTCTTCTTCACTTAAGTGTGGGGTATTCCCGGCCAGTTGCTCGGACTGGTGATTAGTGGGTTCATCTTTGGAGCACATCAGTGGCTGGTTGGTGGTTGGATTATGGGCATTAGTATGGTAAGCACCATATTTTGAACCATTTGCCGGTTACCAACATTTGACTCACTTCTTGCTCTTCCCTTCTCCTTTACAAGTTTGTTGTTATCATAATCTGGTTTGGTGGAGGACAGACGGGTCTCACTCTATTGGTAAGCCGGGATGATATGTTGACACAGATATGAGCACTGCATATTACATAGTATGCATCGTCTCACTTGATACTACATACTTATACTTGCACAACTTCTCTAGGGTATCGCAGAAGCAGTCACAGCGTGGTTATTTCCCCTTTTCATGATCTCGTATATCTCGTGTCCTCTTGGCAAGCATTTGAGAGAGATAACAGGCTTCAGCTTATCACTAAAGCACTGCAAGAATGTTCTCTGTGGTAAATCAGAGCTTGAAGAGGAAGAAGAGGATCAAGTAGCAGCAACTCCTACATTGGACAATCTGGAAGAACCGCTAATCGATGAGAATACTAGTCTTGTCGTTCCTACGGTTGAACAGCCACAGCATGAACTGCCATCCAATAAGTCTCTCATCATTGATGCTCTTAAGATCATGACAATCGACTTGATCACTCAAGTGTGCATCTCTATTGGTGTTTACATTGCATTAAAAGCAAATGCAAGTGTTGGATACCAGATCACTGCTTTGCAAGCAGCACTCCCTTCTGTTGGCGTTGCGTATTCGTTCTCAATGGGTTTCCTGTTCAAGCTTAAAGCACCAAGATATATCGTAAAAAGGGACTACAAGATGTTTATCAAATATACTTGGCTGACGCTGTTGGGAGCATTTTGTATGATTCCTGTTATTATTGGTTCTATTGAGCCTGACAAGTTCAAGACATATTGGGCCTTCTACTATGGTGAAAATGCTTGCGAATATGCATCTTCGGCGCAATGTGTAAATTTCTTCACACAAGGTAAGATACTTGAAAGAGACATGTATATCAATGAGGCAAGTTTAGACTTTACTAACTCTTTGCTTTATCGGTCTTGTCTCTGCTAAGTGTTTGGAGAGAATGGTAGCGGTGGTCAATGGACTCTAAAGTATACCTTCAATGCAATGTCCTTTGCATCCTCAGTTGATGTTATTGCCTTCGTCACACGGTCAATTCTCCTGACGTTGAATGACTTCGACTTTGCTTTACGAGCGACTCTTATCGCTGCTATTTTGTATATTCCTGCTATCATCGTAGCCACGGTGGGTAACCAAGAATTTGTGAACCAATCTATCACGCTATTCATCGTAATGTACCTTCCTCAGTTTATTATTTCGGTACTGTTTTTGGGACGAATTGTCCAGATTCTGAACAAGATGAAGAGAGGCGAATCGGGTGCTTGGGAGGTAGAGACAATGAACAATCGAGAGGAGGTTGGTTTTTCTCTGACAAAGTCATACAAGTTGGCTTAATGAAACCTCACCTCGGTGATGATGTATAATTGTTTGAATCCGGCAGCTTGTTTACTCTTGAAATATCCAAACAGCTGACTGTGCATAATACTAATGTGTTGGTTACTATTCTTCTTCGTCTGACATAATTTGAACTAGCTCTGAGCCGGACTCAGGAAGCTGCTCTTCTTGTGATAGCTGCCGTTCACTACGGCCAGACTCCGTCAATATTTCTTCCCATGCTCCTGTGCAAATCTTGAGAATCAGAGCTGCAACTAAGACAAAGCAGGACATCACTATCATACCATATTTCTGATCTATTCCGTTTTCTACTACAACTGAAAACAATAGCGGAGGAAGCCATGCTAGTATCATGCTCATATAGACTCTGAAGCCTGCAATTTCTGCTTCCTTCCCTTTCGGTAAGACACAAGAGAAGAATAGATTCTCAGTTGGATAAAACCACCCTAATACGCCGCCTATGAAGAAACCCCATATTAAACTGAGATATTTGTTGGGTGCATCCCCTAGAGTTAGGGCTCCGATAACCATGGTAATAAATAATGATATCATTGATAGCTGCCATGAGGTGTTGGGGTCGATATGCTTTGCTAAAACTGAAGCTACCTTTGATCCAGGAACTGTACCAACTAGCACTATCAAGAAGAAGAGTGAGATATCCGATGCTGTGAGACCAACCTCAGATGAAAGATATACTACCGATACTGTTGTAAGAGCGCCGACTGCGGATTGTGCAAACATTGTAGCAAGTAAATACCATCTCAATCCCAATTTGTACTCTATCCATATAGACTTGGCTGTTTTGATATTCTGTTTCAGGCCATATAGAATAGCTCGAGCACCGCGCTTATCCTCTGGAAGCTCTCTAGTAGCTTGCCGTGTTGGCATATAGCGCCAGCCCATACTAAACAATATTGATATGACTGTACAATTCAATGCTTGGCTCAATCTAGCTGTTTGTACAGAGTTGTCTGAAATACCAATCCCAAATGAAAGACCACCGACACAGATTAGGAATAAAGCTTGTACTATGAACTGTTGAGCAGTAAAACGTGCTGTGAAACTCGCATGTGCTTGTTGTCCTACTAACTCACATATCTCTGGTAAGTATGCCAAGGCAGTAAGGATCATTATTGTGAAACAAGCACCGGCGATTGCTTGGAGTATTGCCATTATAAACCATGTCCGTTGTGAGATTCCGATTTGACTTGCTTGTATTATTGTGAATATTACTGAAAATGTTATCCCAACACTAGAAATATAATATCAAGTTCATATTGTATAAGAAAGTTAGCATATTCTTCTCAGAGACACAAAACAAAAGTTGCAATTTATTGTGTATACTTACAATCTTCTATATGATGTAAAGTCAAGAATAACTCCTATAACGGGCATGAAGAACGCAGCTAAGAGGCCACTTGCAACTGCAATATTTGCAATGAGACTGGCTGGAGTTAATCCGTAGACAGTACCTGTACATTCCTCGTCCCCAGTTGTACAACCGGCTGCCTGGTTTGCTAATTCAAGTAATGCTGCATTCACAACAACATTACTCATAACAGCGGCACCTAATGATAACAGCAGTCATTGATAATATGAGGTATTGTATAATGTTTGTGAGAACAATTAAACCATTATATTATGAAGAAATATAAACCATTACATATGAAGAAATAAAAAGTACAGAATATTTAGTTACAAAAGTATATACTCTGCATAATAAATAATACACAGTACTCGTATTAACAAGCAGTACTCACCCCTTCCCATTGCAAGGAATGCATAACCTTTTGCTTCCGGTATACCTTCATATTCAAATCTTCTTGAACAGCAGTTTGAGGTTTCTGGTGGTGCATCTGTTATTGTTGTTTGATCAACCTCGAGAGATGTCATATTGTTATTATCATTTGATATTTTCTTTTCTCCGTCATTATCAGTAGTAATCATTATACCATTCTTATCAAGCTTATTAACATTCCTATGCACTATACCCATTCCGATATTATATTGTTCTTTACCTATATTATATTATTCTATGTACAGCTATTGAGTGAATCTAATCTCTCCTTTTTCTCGGGTAGGCGGAACCCTTATCGGTATCCTTAAATAAAGTATGTATGTGCGTGATGAATGATGAATGATGAGGAGGTGAGTGGGGGATAAGAGATGTAGTTCGTTGTATGCTGTGCTATATCTATGAATAATAGTAAGAAGTAGTATGGCGTTACACGGGGATAATGATATTGACGATTTACTTGCCTCGTGGGGAGGAGAGGAAGCAACAACAGCTTCCAATCTAAGTTTATCATCCCCCCAGTCTACGGAGAAGAAGAACTTAAAGAAGAAACACAAGAAGAAGAAAAAAAGGAAAAGGAGGGAGAATAATACCATTTCATTTGCAGAGACGAGGTTAAGTCAAAACTGCTTTCATTGGCCATCGATTGATGGTAAACGCTTTCTCTATTTAGGTTCTGGGTTAGTACATGATTGTAGAGGATATACTTGCAATGATCAAAATAGTTATGGAGCATACATGTGTCAATATTGTGGAAAGTCGGCAGCTACACATGAGTTATGTATATCATCTTCATCGATATTGGGAGATAATAATGATGATGATCTAATGAAGAAGTGCCATCCTCTATCAATCTTATCAGTTGCAAATATCATTGTATCATCACGAAATATACGATGTTTGATATCTGAGCACTATCCGGAAGTAAGACAAAAGAACGATCTATTACCACCTCTCAACTCGATTGCAGTGTCTCCCAAAGCAATATCAAATGCATTAGATGTGCATACAGGTAGGATACTCATTACTTTGAAGAGGATGCAAAACGAAATACTCAAATCAAGTAACAAATACCCAGATATACAAAAGGAGTTAAAAACATTAGGTTCCGTTGCATCAATATCAAGGAGTGATATCGAGATCCTTCAAGAGAGGACAACAATACTCATCAGTTGCATGCATGAATATAAGAAGGCTATTACTTCTACAGACGTCAACACTACATCTTCAATCAATATTCTAGAAAAGAGACTATCAGCTATAATAGCATGTGACGCAATATACTATCGGTGCTATTATTCAGCAATCATATCTCCCTGTGCTACTGACAAAAATGTAAATGGCAACATCATGGCTTCAATAATAACGCATCCACCTACATACTTCTCATGTCCGGGTCTCTCGTGGGATGTGAATAGTAGTCTAGAATCATTGCGTATCTTTCTTGGTGAATCAAGTAACTATAAAGTGGCTGCACCATTGGATGAATCAACAAAGCAAATGATATTGAAGTCCTGGGGTTTAGAAGATCGTCTTTTGTCGAATTCAACAACTGGTAGAGACAAAGCTATATCAAATCCTCTCTTGACGCTATGGCAATCTAGATTTCTTGAAACGATTCGACATGTATGGTGCACTAGATACAGTAAGATACAATCGACACAAGCTCTTGGAACGACCAATGCAACAATGCAAGTCGATGCTGCTTTTGATGCATTGAAGTTGCATGATACTATAGCCATATCACCTGAATTATCACTATGGAGAGACTCAGTACGTGAGTATCCAGCCAATTTTTATGCATATGCATCTCCAACAAATGAAGCTCTTCAAGTTGTTTCCAAGTTGATGGAGTCTCTGGAAGTCGAGCAGATCGTTGAGCAAGGTGCAGGCACCGGTTACTGGTCTTCTTTACTCAATGCAAAGCTATCACAGAAGAAACTTGAGGCAGAAGATGAGGCGAATTTGTCTCTAGTTGAAGCATATGACATCTCGCCACCATCTACAGAAGGAAGTGATATAGCTATTGCTAATGAATACCATGGCAATGTTCCAACTTTTATGCATGTTCAGAAGGCAAATGTAAACGACTCAAAACGAGCAAGCAGTCCAAAGACTGCACTACTGCTCTGTTATCCTCCACCAGATTCTGATATGGCTTATGATGCTCTCACCGCCCACATTAACAAAGGTGGTCAAGTTATAATACACATAGGTGAATGGAAAGGGCTGACAGGCAATGCCATGTTTGAAGAGTTTTTGAAGCAAGAATTCTACTGCGAGGAAAAGGACGCAATTCAACTTCCAATCTGGGGCACGGATGCCACTTATCTGACTATTTGGAGAAAAAAAGTGAGTGGAGACAACACAGCCGCCTCATCTTGCTCAACATCAGCTATAGGATACTGCTCTTCCAAGAACTGCTCAAATGAGGCAAGACGGCGATGTCGATATGCAAGGTGTCTTCAGTATTGCAGTTTAGAATGCTATCAATCTCACTCCTCTCAGAGACGGTCAATTCTAGCATTGCATATGATTTGTGTTGGACAAGAAGAGCTGCTTAACTTTGAAGATGACAATCATTTCTTAGACTTGAGCGAGATAGTCTCGATGAAAAGAGATACTACTGCTCGTGATGATAGTGACAGACCAAGGAAAAAGCGAAAGAAGAAGAAGAGACGCTAAATTAACTAAAGTAATTGGTGATGCATACTTCATGAGTAAATACTTTTTATGTATTTTTTAGTTGTGTATGTTGGCTTTAACATATGTTTAGTAGTCCCCGCCATCATCACCTCCGAACATCTAACATTTCAAATAGAGAACACATAAATGGAAAATGAAATATAAATTGGGTGAGTATAAGAATAATAAAAGTTATCCATACAACATGTTCATATCTCTCATTCAATTACTTACATCAACAGCTGGTGGAGCCTCTTCGACTTCCTCTTCTGCCTCCTTTTCTTCCTCGGCATCTCCACCGCCGCCTCCTCCACCTATTATATGATTTGCAATAGAGAGTAAATGACACGTATTAAGAGTTAGATATGTGTTTAAAAGCAAAAAGTGACTATCAAAGTTGTTATACAAATATATGAAACCAAATCCAAATAAAACAACGTACCTCCACCACCTCCTCCTCCACCGCCTCCACCACCAAACTTAGCCAACAACTCGGATCCAGACTCAAGAACCTCCGACAAGTCCTTACCCTCTAATTCAGAAATCAACTTATTAAGTTGTTCTGAATCAGACTCAATACCAACAGATGATAATGCTTTGGAAACATCATCAGCGCTTGGACTCTCGTTCCCTCCAAGGACGAGCATTAGGTATGCGGCCATGTGCTTCATTCTGTATAGTATCATAAGAGGTATATGTTGAATGATAGAAATATCATTCATAAAATGTTTTTGAGTGTGATGAAAATTTACTCAAGCTCTGCCGCCAATATATTGCAACAGCAAAATCCAACATCACCGAATCCTTACACATCAAATACTTACGTGATATATGTTGTTTATTAACAAATTGTTCTGAGAATCGCAAGCAGTTTAAGCTTAATAGCAGCCTGAGATTATGATCAGTAATGAACATTAGTGACTCGTTAGGAGTCCCGGAAGTTCTAAGTAAGGCCGGTAAACAAATTACCTGGCCCCATGACCGCGAGTGGCGATTTCGGGCCCACACCAAGCTAAAGACAAAAGGAGTATTACTTGATGAATGAAGCTTAAACTACTTATTAGAGAATATATCTCACGTAACATTTGCTATGGTGATTGGACTTATATAATTATGTGATTAAGTATGTATGGTCACTATTTTGCATGCATCAGTGATATGATAATCAGTGATCTTTATTGTTCTTTCTTTACTCTTTCATCTATATATTTATCTATTCAATGTGGCATTAAAACTTATACCATTAATCTCATTGATAACATCCTGAACACTTGCCACATCATCAACATTATAGTTGGTTGTTATATTCCCTCTCCGTTTATTCAGTGGTTGTATACGACACGTGAACATGCCGTTATCTCGTGCTGCCTTTAAGTAATCATCACGGTCAGATACTACTACAAACTTTACTGGTGGTACTTCTTCAATCTTTGATAGTACATTTTGTATTATATCATGAGCTGTATTATCATTTGATCGTTCGGTTTGTTCGTCACCTCTTCTACGCCCATCTGGTATCATTACGTCAAACTTGACATTAGGCAATTGTCTAGTCAAGCTTTCCATCTCTTCTTCTGTTTGCTTGACATGTTCGTCAGTTTGTGGGCGTGATATTGTTGATGGTAATGGTAGCAACGCTATTTGCATAGATCTACTACTTAAGAATGATAGTAGCTTGCCCACTCCTGTTGTCGCTAACCATCTAGATGATGAAGTGTTGGTAGTTTGCATCATTCCCTCTTGAGACATGAGATTTCTTGCCGACATGTGGAGAGATGCATCACCTTTGCTCATTGTATTCTCCTTCTCGGAATTGGCTAATTCTAATCCAGCCACACCACCATCTATCTTCTTTTTCAGCTTTGATGCATACTTGTCTCGTATATCCATATGTGGAGGAGCTCTTTGTCTTGTACTTGACTTTTTGTCCTCTTCTTTTGCATCTTCTTCACTGCCAAGTATTGCTGACAAATCATCTTCCTTTTCGGGTTGTTTTGATACTGTTGGTGAGTCTCCACTTAGGTTCACATTTAACAAGTTTGCCATTGATTGAACAATTGAAATGTCTGGTTTTATTGTATTAGATTGTATTGCTGCTTTCTTTACATCTCTACTATTGTTTCTAGCAGCATTCTCTTCATCAGCCAATAAACGCCGTGCTTCTATGGATCTTGTTATTAAATGAAAATCTAATGCCACTGCCATTACTTTATTGTTTTTGCCAACGTTGATACGAGTATCAGCTTGAGATTGTGGTACTCCTCCCATATCCATCATTGAACTATAGCGGCCTTTGAGATTGCAACATATTGCTGATCTTCGAGCTAATACTTTTGCTGTGTGATGCATAATATAATCTTGGGTGTATTACGTCTACTCCGCGGATATGGTAGGTAGTGTTGATAGTACAGTAATATGAAAAGTAATACGCCTTACTTGATTTGATATAATGTAATATGAAAAGCAATGATACTAAGCCGCAGTTGGTATGATATATGACTGCTTTTATAGCACAATTATGGCCGATTAAGGTGCAATTAGTAGGTAAGTATTGTTATGTTTGGTTGATTGAGAGGTTTAGTTGCTCAAATTTGATGCTCGTCTTTCAATATCATAACCAAAGCTTCCATCCAGCCACCACAGACTACCACCGGTCGAAAAAGCTTTATAAACGCTACTATATATACTATGGATGAATCTAGATTGCATTGCAGTGCTTTCAAATGGTGAAGTCATTTGACGCGCTTGAAATGGAGGATCCCCTAGTGGTATCCTTTTTGCCGGCGGGCGGGCATCGCACTGCGCACAAAAGAAGTGCACACTCCAACATTCAACGCTATGCCTTGCCCATCTCTTGTAGTGATTACGATAGTTGGTGTATATAGGCTAAGGTTGCTGCTATTCATCTTAGTTGGAATTACCGTGCGATCTTCAAACAAAGAAGGAGGATACACAACAAATTAACCAACACCATATCCAAAATCTTTTGCGAAATCTTTATCTCGATTCTTTGCAATACATTCTGAGTAACATCTTTAAAGATATATTATAAGAAGAGAAAGATGGACGAACTTACATTCCCAACAACAATCAATGATGGTGATGCAGTACCATTCTGTATCTCCTTAGGTTATACAAACTGTCTATCATTCATCAAATTTCTAAACACAATACTATTATCAGACGTACAATATGCAGATATATACTTATTACTTGTTATATTTATATTAATAGTATTAATAATTGCACAAAAGTTGAATATATTTACACGACCACCAAATGTCCCGACTAAGTTATTACCACGACGGCCTGTATTGCAAGTATTATTTAAACCGGATGATGTTATTGGAACTACTAATACTTCAAGTAGTAGTACTGTTGGTGGCGGTGAGAGTGCTGGTATTGGACAACAACAACAACAACAACAACAACAACAACAACAACAACAACAGAATAACAATATAGATGATGGTATTAGTCTATTCTCGGAAGATGAAACAAGTACAACATGGGATGGCAAAGTAGGCGGGTCACCAATTCGTATCAGAGAACAGAAACAACAGCAGGATGGCAATACGAATGTTAGTACTACAAGATCTTCTGCTGAAAGATCTGCCGCTGGATTGTCTACTTCTTCTGCACAACATACAAGGCAAAAGAGTGCTAGAAAGCAGAAACAACAGCCTAAAAAGTCTGCTATACTGCATGGCTTACCCGATTCATTTGCACCTCTGCTTTCCTCATCTGAAATGGAGGTGCTAACGAATGGTCTAACTGCAGACTTAATCCATGCAGTACAAATTCAAGCACAGGTTAAATTGCGTCAAGGACGACATATAATACCATTAGATAAAGATGAAAGACGACCACAGTTTTGGTTTGATTCCAAATCATCCAATATGACTTCTGGAACTGATGATGCCACAACTCATGCTGACAATACATCAACACAAAAAGGATGCAAGGTATCAGCATCCATAACTGTCGGTTCTGAACGATTTACAAATGAAGAAGATTTAGATACAACACGTCATACCACTACACGATCCCGTCCAATGGTCAAAAGTGCCGATTTAATCTTCGATCCACCATTACGATTGGGTAATGTTGCATCAACATTACTACACTTTCCGAATCTATTTGAAGATCGAGCATTACCGAAGTTACGTCGTATGCAAGTCATTGGTTTCATTATTGAATTCTTGGCGAGTTGTTGGTACTTACTTGAAAAGTTATTATGGATTATTGAATCCAAGTGTCAGGTGCATTTGGGTAGGGTAAAGGCCACGCCTATATTTAGGGGACGTACATCTGATGGTACTGCACAGTGGAGATTAAGTTTATCATTTACTGGACATTTGTTATTATTTGATTGGTTACCGATTCCATTTATTAGTTTTCAATTGCCAACATTTATTATACCACAACCACATGCCTTGATGGAGTATTTAATGACTAAGCAACCATTGGCAAGTGCAAGATTACGACGGGAAAATATAAGTGATGAGAAGATTGCTGTTGCGGCCTTGAATGCATTGGATTCATGGAGTACAAATGTTAAAGCAGTTGTTACTCCGCCAGCTGTTGAGGTGGATTTGACAATGGCTGGAGGTATCACTCTATCGTTCGAAATGATGCACGGCAGGGAGGTGGCAAGCTCACACAAAGCAGCCACATCTGGAAGAGAATCACCAACATCACCTGGTATGGGTATACCAAGAGAAATATCAAGTAATTCTTTGACGTCATGGTCAAAGACTGATTCGTTACGTATGAGGAGTGTTAATGTTCCTACATCTGGTCGAGTTGCACCGGGAAAGGTCTTTGATGCAAACTCTTTAACACCTTGGTATTTAGAGACATCTATTGACGGTTCATTGAGCAAGGATAAGATTGTTGTAAATGTTTCTCGTTGTCTAGGCCGTCATGAAGATGAGTATGCTGCGATCCCATCCAGAAGTATGTTCACCTTATCAGGTAGTGTTATTGTAGCACGAGCAAAAGAGAATGCTAGTGTACCAGGTCCATCATCTGGACGGACTCTCCTCAAACGACAACTATCAAATGCCAATCAAAGCAATTATCCTCCGATACATGCACTCTTGTTATTTCCAGATGCATATGTGCCGTCGAATCGATCAAGTCAGCATCTTGTTGAATATGATTATGCCTTTGATGTCGGCGAGGAAACCAATTTAGATGCAGTGTCTTTGTCTTATGGTGCATCACACCCAATGCTCAAAGGAGGAACAATCATCTCATGCATGTTAGAGTCGATATATGCTTACGGATCCATCTTTGCACGAGAAGGATCTCTTGCTGATCCGAGTGTACAGGTTAGAAAGAGAAATATTCTTAGACACCTTCCAGCATGTGACTTCACTGCAGGTATCAGTAATACATATCTCCCCAAACAAGGTATAAATTACTTTGATGATGGTAATACTCGCAGTATCCCGGAGATGGAAGGTGGACGAGTGATGTTTCGTATTATTGGAGGACTCGATGAATCAATGTTGCGTGGCAATGATAATTCTACCAATCCTCCAATCCTTATCAAAGAAGGAGTCAAACTCATTGCCGACTTTGGTGTTAGTTCGTTTTCACAAAAGAGTGAGACAGAGGTTAATGAGTTCCCAGAGCTTGAGATCTTTGAAGGCTCAAAGTTGGTAAGCACCATCCTAGGGAGCGTGGATGGTAGCATTACTTGTCACTTACGACCACAGTCAGAAGTGACAGTATCATCATCCAGCTCTGGGCCTAATGTTTTCAACCCTCTCGAGGCATATGAAATCGACTTCAGTGGATCTGCAGTCTCTCTACGAATCAAAGAGTCTTCGTTCAATTTAGATCATCGAAGAATAATCGTCCCAACAGAATCAACGTTTGCGCTGAAAGTTCAACAGAGTGTTGTCAATATGATGTTTGAAGGAAAGACTGAATGTGAATTGGTGTGGGATTTCCAAGGTAGCTCGCCAATACTTCAAACAACACCTCAAGGTCAGACACCTGCCCTGAGTAATCATGAAGATAGAAAACAAGCCAATCTATTGATCAAAGACCTTCGTCAGGGTAGATTGAACTTGGAGGTATCATCTGTTGGAGGTATTTCCTTTACCCAAGCTGAAACTGTCCGTGAAGATAAAGTGGGTCTGTATGATTGGAAGTTCTTCAACGCCATTGTAAGTCCCGATGACGACTCTCCTTCTCGTATAATGGATGTATTACATGATAAGAAAACGATGCATCAACTCTTGGCGGTCATGAAGCTTGCTAACTTTGATATTGAAAGAGCATTTAGATACTTCTTGACAAAGGTTTGGAGAGCAAAGGAGATTCTTGATGAGGAAGGCATCTCTGATCCTGGCCAAGCCATTCCTAACTACAAGGTTGCTCGGTTGATATCACTATTTCTATGTGAAGACACAAGTCAAGTCGATGAAGTACTACCAATCATTCGACGTATAGTGGCTGGTAACGGACTTGATGTTATCAAGGTAAAGGAATTGCTTCGAAAGCATGTCGAGGCCTATGATGAGTGGGCAGCTGAGATGGATCGAGCCGTCAAGTGGGCGGCAGTTGCACTTGGTCCCATGGCAGTACAACAACCCATTGAAGAGACTGAAACACCACCATTGTCAGAGTGCTTGGATTTCAGTCGTTATGAAGGCATCCCGACAGCGAAGGAGCTGTATCAAACTCTTCAAGGATCTCCACAACTTCCGCTTGATCGGTCCTTTTCAAGCCTTGTGAGCAGAATTGCTCCATATATGACACTTCGTCAAGTTCGTTATATTCTACATCTACGGCCAGCAAGTCACTGGCAACCGTTTGATTTGAAGAGACTTCGTTATGTCTACTCGATTAAGAAGAAGGTTGCTGAGATCTCTGAGAGTTATGGTGGTCTATCGTTTATGCCACAGTCGTTTTTTGTCAGTATCTTCCTTGGAGAGGCGACACGTTCAAGCCTACGTGCATCCACTCAAGTCAATACTGATGATAATGATGATACAGATCCAGAAGTATCAAAAGGTGGAAATAAACGAACCGGCTTGTCCGTCCTGCGACAAAGAAAGTTTGGTCAAAGCCTCCGTAATACAGGATCCGATTCAGATCTTGAGAACTTTATCATGTCTCCAGCTGGACGAATCGCATCTGTGCATGCGAGTATGAACAATCTAGCTAACATGCATACTACTACTCAGCCTGATCGACATGACTTTACAAAGGAAATATCTCCCGTGGTTGATGAGATGCTAGGTGATTCATTGCTAGGGCCTCAAGACATTGCCATTCTTCTTCAAGCTGGTTTAACATCAGCTGTGAAGGGATCAACTGTGGTGCAACTCAACCAGCGCATGTTACTTGATCTCATGGCCAGTCAACCAAGATCTTTTGCAATTGCCGTCCTCGCTGAACTTGGTAATGATGGACCAAGACCCTTGGCATCTGCATTAATGGCACTCTGTGATCTAGATCAGGGATCCTTCAAAGAGGCACATCGTATTAACATGCACAACTTACTAGAAAGTTGGCTACCAGGGCTGAGGATTCCCAATCGTGAGGACTATCTCGCCGGAGGGAGATGGGCACGTTCAAGTTTCTATGATGCCATTTACTCGGTGGCGATCAACATACTTGATTTAACTGAGACATATCGAGGACTCAAGTTACGTGTTCAACAAGTTCGACATCATCAAGAGACAGATCCGTTGCCAATTCCAATGGAGCACTCAAGTGACTTCAAGTTTCAGCCTACATCTAAATTGACTTTTGCTATTGAATCTGCAATTACTAACATCAGTACTGCAGACGAGCTTGGTAGAATTGCCATGGATGACTTGATTCAGAAAAGGAAAACATCTAGTGAATGCACTGAAGCTATTGCAGCATACAAAGAAGCGTTTGCTGCCTGTTCCCAGGTACTAGCGATTGATAAACTTGCATTCCAAGCAGATTGGTTCAAGTCTTTCTTCAGAAGGAATTACGATGCATTAATGATCAAATCCATATATGATAATGTGATGGATGATGTAGACAGTGTGAGGTACTGGCTGGAAGCATTGAGGCGTGGAAGCAGAGGAATAGGTGTGACTCCTGATAATGAGAGCTTGAATACGTCACCTGTTTCGGGGTCTATGGATGCGCTTGATGTTGACCCTGCCAGAATTATTGCAATGGATTCTCTTTCGTCAAAGCCTTTCTTCATGTGCCCTGGCTTGCAAGCTGAGCAAGACTTGATTGACGGTATTATTGAAGCACTCTTTTTTGATGAAACGGAGCGTAATGATTTGATGAATGACCCCTTGATACGTCTTCTTATATCGAATGAGCCTGGACATTATAACTTCACATTGGTTAGTGCCATGGGGGTTATCACAGAAGGTGAAAAGGGCACTGAATTGCGAGACGCCTTTGATCGATTAGAAAAGGCGAGAGGTATCGTTACAATTAGAGCAGACACCGGTACGGCGAGATCTATCGACTACAATGCATCTAAAATTGAAGAAGCTGTCGAGACAGCAGCCAAATTGAATCGTCCTTATGGTCTACTTGGGTACTCTCAAGGATGTGCTAATGAATTCAACTTCGAATCTAGGATGATATCGGGTACCCCCGATCAACAAGATGTTCTTAGTGGACTTGTTTGTCGTCAACTACTCTTCTCGGCGGCCAATGGAAGTATGCACGGCCCAAGTGCAGAGGCGAAGGTGCACCAGCTTATTACCATGTGTGAAGACTTCTTCAAATATCAACAGGGCTACTTTAGTCGAGCCTTCATCTCGTCTACATTGGAAGGATTGAATGGTATACTTGATTCAGCTGCCTTTCAGAAATTTCTAGGCGGAGCAAAGTCCTTCTTTCCGGATGCACTACGACAATTCTGGCGTGAAGCACAGCACCTTCCTCACATTCCCACGACCGTACTGCGTGGTGTACTTGAAACCCATACAACACCTGAATCACTTGAAATGATATGCAACATGCTTGCGAAGCAAAGTGGTTCTGCTTTACATGATAGTCAAGTTCATGTGTATGATAGTGTAGGTCACCCGGTTTATGTCAAGAATCGCAATGGACGTATTCTCAAGAGTACTGATATGGGAGGGTCCATTCAACGTACTCATCACTGGAGTCCATTGTCGGATGAGGTTGAGTTTGTGAGAACAAAACGTGATGTACAGCAAGGAATATTCGACTGTGCAAAAGATAGACACATCTTTCCTTGGGTTGATGTTAATGCAAGATTCGGTATTATCAAGTATACTACTGAACTTGATAAAGGCAAATAATCTAGCAAGTAAACATAGAGTTATATTTGTTGCAATCGGGTATTATTCTCCTACTTAGACTCCGTCCAATAACAATATTGGTTTGAAATAGTTCACTTAGAGTCGCTTCAATCCCCCGCTTACATTGTATCCAACCTTACAATAAAATTAGCCACAGCGCTCATCACACATTAAGCTCTATTCTTATTCTTATCATCTTTGCAGTGTTTCCCGTAATGCTTTAGAGCCAGAATAAGGTCCTTTTTTGCGTAGTCCTCTTCATCACCATCGTCATACTCAACATGCCAAAACGGAGGCGTCTCTTTAATATCAGAAATGAATGGTGTGGGGGTGAGAAGGGGCATGAAATAAGAATATACCTCTCAAGTATATGATATATTATCGTCATAGAACAATTCCATACACACTCACCTGAGTCATCATATTCCATAACAGTTCCAAAGTATGTTTGGCCATCAAAGTCTTTGGATATACGCTTGCGTACAAAACTTCTCGGGTCCTCAGATCTAACAATAGATGAAACAGATGAAATTGAATCTGAGTGTTTGAGCTTCTTTGACGGTTTGGTATCTCCATTCGCCTTGTTCTTTTCACCTTTCATTGGAAAGCTGGGGATTTCAATTGTCTTTTTCTCATCCGCTTCCTTCTCTGGTTTCACAACTTCATTCTTCACTGTTTTCTTCTTTTTCTTTGGTTTTGGTTTCTTCTCCCCGTGTTTTTGAAACATCTCAAGCATTTCTAATAACTCCTCAAAAGAAACATCTTCCTTATCACCATCATCATAGTGGATAGCGAAGTCGTAAGTGCCTCCGGCGATATTGTTTACTTTGGCAACTTTTCCTCTGAAGATATTGTCCCCATCATCTGCTTCCACCTCGAAGTGCTTTGCCACTCGCTTACCAATGTACATCTCTTGAGACGTTTTATTAGCTGACTCTTTCTTCTTCCTATCCCGGACCTTTGAAGAAAGAACATGGCCAATTCCATAATTGATCAAATGTTTTGAATTTTCAACTTGATACTGCGATTTAATTCCGCTACTACTTGCTGCTTGCTCGATAAGCCCACCATAGTCGGGTTGCAAAAGGTTCACCAAGATATCACCATCTCCACCTGTGACAAATACAATCTTTTCCCTATTAACCTTCTCCGTTTCATCATCAACCGGCATACGGCGTTTCTTGTGGTATGCCTTTTCAATCCATTGTTCAA
>Ga0214477_100043_pt1 | contig 74873 bp, 62 predicted proteins | sample M1_20Mar14CPVII9_FD_165058 | JGI IMG/M metagenome (GOLD analysis project Ga0214477, IMG submission 165058) | Marine eukaryotic communities from Monterey Bay, California, United States - M1_20Mar14CPVII9sort6BwellC16 | ecosystem: Environmental > Aquatic > Marine > Unclassified | place: USA...
ATGGCTTCTATCAAGACATCCTCGAAGAAGAAGAAAGCAACTGTGTCGACAGCTTCTGTCAAGACAGCCACAAAGAAGAAACCGCCAACAACAACTTCCACTATTGAGATATCTTTGAAGGAACCATCCAAGGCGGCAAAAGTTACTCCTCCTAAAGAAGAGAAGAGTGCTCCTCCAACCCAGGGAAGTCAAAGTGTTACACTGACATCTGAACATCAAAATTTGCAACAAAAGATTCACGAAACCTTACAAAGTCAACTTCAAGTTCTAGAAGAACAGCTTCAGGCAGCTGCAATTAGGGATAATCAGACAAATATCAACCCTGCAATGATTAAGGCACAAGCTCAATTAATGGTGCAAGCGGCATCAGCGGCTCAAGCAATTGTTGAGTCAACCAAGCACAGGGAACAAGGAATGATTGCAATGGATGCCAATCAAATTGCCACCCTCTCCCAACTTCAAGCCGAAGTTATCATCAATGCAAATCCCCAGACTACTCTTTTAATTGGATCATCTGAAGGGTATGGCATACCTGCACAACAGCAGATTCATATCCAGCAGCAAGCGTTGGTGCACGCTCATACTCAAGCTCAAGTTAGTGCTGGAATTTACAAGGGCACATATAATCCACAGTCATCAGCTACGCCATCATCCACTAAAGCAGTATCCACTAACAATGATATGGATAGGAAATTACCTGCAAGTAGGATGTAGCGACCTGCCCGTTTATAACAACACCGAAAGATCCTTAAATATCTTTCGGTTTGGTATATATTGTCCGCTGGTGACAATAACAATCAAAGAGAGATTACTTCAATCTCTCGACAATATACCGCTCAGGTTATAATAATACCGCTCACATCAAGGACTCATTTGATTCTTCTATTTTATCGAAGTTATCTCTGATTCTCATTCTCCATCTCGGTTTATGCCGGTGACGAAGAAAGATAAAATTACTTTCAGTTGAGTTATCAGCGAACAGTAAACTAAGAAATAGTAATTAGATGATGTTCTTGTACCACCCCATTGCCATCATGATGTACTGCAGCATATAAGGTGTAGGAAGAGATAGATAATTGATTTCACTTTGTGCGTTGCAATCGCCAAATTTAATGTTATCTTCCTCATAATATGTTTTAGTTGTTTGCAGTATTGTAGTATGTCTCTTATATCAATAGCGTTACATCTAACCCTGGCGGCGGCATTCACTCCTCCGTCTGTACATTTATCTGCGGCGGTAATTAATAGAAATCAACCGTCGGCGGCGACGTTGTTTGTTTCAACACAATCTAACACATCAATATCCACAGAAGACGATGAGTCATCAACTTCAAATGATTGGTGGAAGGACTTTCAATTAAATGATTCTACATTAGCTGAATCTGTTATTAAAGATTTTCCAATTTTATCCACTAAATTTGATGCTGATGGTAAAATATCAAATGAGGGTACCAAACGATTAGTATATCTCGATTCAGCGGCCACATCACAAAAACCTACAGCAGTAACAGATGCATTAACTTCCTACTATGAACATGCCAATTCAAATGTACATCGTGGCGCGCATGCATTATCACGTGAGGCAACTGAACAATACGAAGATGCTCGGGATAAGGTTGCAAAGTTTATTAATGCATACAGTCGTAATGAAATTGTATTTACAAGTGGTGCATCTGAAGCTATTAATTTAGTTGCAACATCATTATCACAAACATGTGGCAAACCTCCAAGTAATGCGCGTGAATTATACTTTGAGAAGGGTGATGAAATTGTTATAACAGAAGCTGAACATCATTCGAATATAGTTCCTTGGCAAATGGTTGCAGAGCGTACTGGAGCAATATTAAAGTATGTTCCAGCTTGTAGTATTACTGGTGGATTTGATTTAGTTGCATTTAAGGAATTAATTGGTCCGAAAACAAAGTTTGTTAGTGTCCAGCATGTATCAAATGTATTGGCAAATATAAATCCAATTGATGATATTGTAAAGATTGTTCGATCAGAAGCAGCACCTGGTGCTAAGATTATGTTAGATGCATGTCAATCTGTACCACATATGAAAGTTGATGTACAAGAACTGGGTGTAGATTACATTGCAGCATCTGGACATAAAATGTGTGGACCTACTGGTATAGGATTCTTATGGGGTAAAGAGGATATATTGAATTCAATGGCACCATATAAGGGCGGTGGTGAGATGATTGATGAGGTATTCATGGATCATTCTACTTATGCTCCTGCACCGGCGAGATTTGAGGCAGGTACGCCTGCAATTGCACAGGCTATCGGACTGGGTGCCGCAATTGATTATATTAATGATATTGGTATGGATAGAATACATGACTATGAGGTTGAATTGGCAAATTATTTGAGAAGAAGGTTGAGTGATGTCAAGGGAGTGACAGTTCTCGGACCACCTGTGGGTGAAGAAAGAGCAGCTCTTTGTGCATTTGTATCAGAAGCGGTCCACCCCTCAGATCTGAGTACATTTTTAGATGTCGAAGGAGTGGCTATAAGAGCTGGACATCACTGTTGTCAACCGTTGCATCGAGCCTTGGGATACAGCCATTCGGCAAGAGCTAGTCTATACTTTTACAATACCAAAGAAGATGTTGATGAGTTTATAAAGGTATTGGAAGATACATTAGGCTTCTTTGGTTCATTGTCTGGAGATACCGAAGACGGAACCGAAGAGAAGGATGACGCTTTTGTGCCGATATTTTGATGATTAAGTTATCTTAAATCCTTTGTTTTTGCAATCCATCTTTCTCCAACAAATGCATAATATATTGGATACTGTTTCTTATCATTCAGATTGTTGATTAATATAGCCACACAGATTGCAATTACATTTCCAACTAACATTAAACCAAAGTATACTCCGTCAAAGCGATCATGTGAGGCGAAGATAGCGGCCGCTGCCCCTGCAGGTGGATGTATAACTCCTAGCTTGCACATAGAAGCTATCGCTAGAGCCGTTGTCACTGGTACACGCCAATATGAAGTAGAAGGTATGAATGTGTTTATCACCAGAGCAATTGATATGGATACAATTTGCCCATACCAAGCGTTTCGAGGTTGGGATGCCGGCGCGGCTGTGAGGCCGTATTGTAGAGTCATCAATGCTCCTAGAAGATGCGCGTTATCACGATTTACGACGATGAAAGAGAGATGATAGTAACATATGTTAGTACATGCGCTTGCCAAGACAATCAAATAAGGTATATGAAAGTCAAATAAAGCACTCAAACCAACAAGACTTCATATTAAACATAAACTCATAAGATAAAATAATACTAACGCGGACTTTCCTAATGGAGGCAGAAGGATGCTATATCGGTCGTCTGTTGCACTTTTGAATGATGAACTCACAACAGACAGAATAAGCATTGTAATGAACGCTCCTACAAATACATGTATTGATTGCAGCCACTTCATACTAGGCGGTGGTTGTAATCTACCCCCTTTACTCTTCTCAATAAGCAGCAAACTCCTACGCTTAGTCTCATCTATAACCTCCTTCAATAAAGATCGACGGTAGCTTCTTGCTAATATTGGAAATACCGACTTTCTGTAAGTCTTACTAGCATAGAAAGATGAGAATCTTCTATTGAAAGATGACTTTGCTTTATTCTCCTCTTGCTCGTCTTCTATTATATTGTCATTATATTCAGTATGCAAACCATTTCCAGTGACAGAAGAAAAGGCTACAAGAGCAAGCATCTTGGCTCTTATTCGACTTAAAGTCTTTGAATTTCGGTCCCTTTTTGTGTTGATACTCGCCTTCATTGTTATGTTATGACATGACACTGCTCCAATCAAGTCAGCTGAGACACGAAGATGAATCTCATTCGTCGGTTCACATAATTGATCAAGTTTTGCATTCTCCCTGGCAAGATAAACCACTACTCCCCTATGTCCTCTGATATCGAATGGTATACCACAAGCTTTGCCGAAGCCTGCATTTTGTAAAAGCGTTGTTCTCCTACATGGAGGCTGATCAGGATCAGATGTAATGGCTCTGATATCTCTCCATGTATTTGTTCTGTCATGGTTTGAACATAAACTCCAGAAGTAACCAGCTAGCCCTGAACCAGGTATTTGTCTTTCGGGTGGTACAAAATCTTTTCTAGTAGTATCCTCAAGCCGGGCCAATGATAATTGATTTTCATCCCTAGCTGGGTTGTACATATAATGTCTGTAATAACCATTTGTCGCATGATAAAAGCTACCATCATTCTCATCAACTAACCAAACATCTATTCCGCTAAAGCGAATGCAAATAGAAGAAGGTTAGGTGTCAATTTTCATATCTCATACAAAATCTTATGCATATATTTGCAAATATTATGCAAATCTATTATAAGATATCTATCTGATGCAAATTTATGCATATATTATCAACAAAGAAACAAACTTACATTATACCGAATGCATTTATGCAAACACTTTGTATAGTTTTCTTAAAGGTAATTGTGTATGCATCATCCTTTTCTTCCTCTGAAATATCTTGTGGCCTTTTACTCTCGATTGATTGTCGAAGTGAGTTAACGATTGAAGTGTCATAGACACTGCTTTTCAACGACGATGATATCATTCCTCTCATCGAAGACCGCCGTCTATGACCGGAGGATGTCAAACTTTGCACACTACTTGAGCTTACATCAAGTTGATTCCGAGATGGATGTGTAGCTTGTATATTACGTGTAGGTTGTGAGGATATCTGATGTTGTTGTTCTATATCCTCTTCGACATCGGTACGAACTGATTGTAATTGTGGATCAATATCCATCTCTGTTATTGTAATTTTGCCGCTCATATTTTATACTGCCACTCAACTAACATATCCAATTACAATACAAGTTATTGATAGCGGCGGATATAGACGAACTCTTCAATGATAGTATGAATTGCCGGCAAATAGCATTGCTTGACACTAATATACTTTGCTCTTCAACTCTCATAATTCATAATTTTCTCTCTCTTTGAGGCCGATACGTAATTCTACATAAAACTGAAGGAATCTCTACGACTCGACCGCATAACACTAAACTAGTAAATAAATTAAAGTTTGTTCTACATATTAATAAAATCAGTAGTAAAATGGCACGCGGTAGAAATAGCCATGGTGGAGCAGGTGGTGGAGCCATCCATGCCTGTGATCGAGCCATATCCAAACAAGGTATGTGTCATTTTATTTAGTAAATATTTTTAGAAATTCGATTCACATGGTTCATGTGTCATGTGAACTATCAATGTTTTACCTTATACCTCACCACCTTACTAACTAACTCCTGTTACATAATTCGTTTCATATGAACTTGTCTGTAAAATATTAATATGCCACATTTAATCTTCATTTAATGTATTCCTCCACATGTTAACATAACAACTACTTCATTCATATACATAACCTTCACCTTCTACATACAATAAATATTAGATGACCAAAGACAACTTGTGAAGAAAATTCAAATAAGAACAAGTCAAACTACAGAAATCATTCATCCCGATAGTAGCGTTGCTACCTTACTAAAAGCGGCAGATGAAGAAGGCGCGGAGGAATTTCTAACTTCGGCATACAGTCGTCTCAAGGCAGTGGCTGAGGGTAATGCCAAGCGAATGTATGAGATTGATTACTTCATTGATGCCGTGAAGGAAGTTCGTACAGAAGTTGAAAAGAATCAGGCAAATGAAGCAGCAGCAGCTAACCCAGAGGATAATACAGAAGCACCAAATTATGAAAGGTCAATGCAAGATGCATATGAAAGGGCAAAACAAAAGGGAGAGAACGATCCTAACCGTGTGTCAACAAATGAACATGAAATGACAAATCAAGTACGTGAAATATTGGGTGAAAAGATTCACAAAAAAGCCCGTGCATCACGTGGCGGAAATGATTCAGATGACGAATTGGAGGTGGTCCGTGGTAATGTGGAAGATGAACATGCGCTAAAGTGTCCAGTTACTGGTATGTTATTTAAGGATCCCGTGAAGAATAAAGTTTGTGGCCATACTTATGATAGGGCAGGGTTGATGCAATTACTTGGTATGCGGAAGACGACATGTCCAATTCCAGGATGTAGTAATAAAAGTTTGTCCATTTCTCAGGTGGAGGTTGATGAAGAGATGGTGTTGAGGGTTAGGAGGCATTTGAAAAGGGAGGAAGCCGAAAAAAGGAAGAGGGATCTTGAAGATGACGATGATGATGAAGAGGGTGGTAATTATACTGTTCTAGAGTGAAGGGGATTTGTGTTAGATGATTAGGTGTGTTGGGAATTACAATCTAGCTTGTAGAATATTTTTTTTTGTGTTGGAGTACGGACATTATGCAGCTGTTTGGAAATACATTTGTGCTGCTAAAATGTTAGGTCATGGCGAGGGCGTTGTCATACCAAAGTAATTGCTTAGTGAGTCCATTTAGTTGCACATATATTTTGCATTAACGATGTGAAATAGATTCTAGCAGTGTCAAGCGATCTTTTGCAGGATGAGTAGAGAGCACACTATATTTAAAAGTATTTTACATTGTTTATATTTACAATACTTACAATACCGCACATCATCTGCTCGGCAGTGAAGAATCATGTGTGGAATTACCCTTTGTTGAGTCTTCATCTTCAAAGTCTCGGAAAGTTTGTTGAAATGATTCAAATGGATTGCCAATATCATGACTTGATTGATGGATTAATGGTGATGAAAGTGGTGCCACACTTGCATATCCTGATTCTTCCTTATCTCGTTTTCTAATAGAGTAGAGTAACATTATACTTGGAATGAAGGTTGGTATCCAGCAGTTGCCGATCCACCATCCTAATCCTGCTTCGAATGTTCTTTCGGGGCTAATTATCCTGCTGGCAAAATCAGCAGCCATGAAGCCTGATCTTAAGGCATATGACAACGAACAAAATATCATTGGAATCATCATCTTGTATATTATATTTTTTCTTGCTGTGCTCCGGACTTGTGAGAAAGTTGGCAGAGATAATATACGCTTGTATACCATCTTACTACATATGGCAACTATTATGGCATGTATAAAGTACCCTACAGATTCAACAATCAGTCTGTGAAATCAAGTTGTGTAAAAGAACAGTTAGAGGTATTAAGATCAACTTGCACACCAAAACACATAATAAGCATACAATCACTTACGATATTCTGTGTATCTTAGAGTGTTCTCTAAACTCATCAACATTGTCATATCCACCACCCAATAATGCCACTGCCTCGAATGTCGAACATACTGTAACACCAATAGTTATTACAGCAAGTACAACCGGATACAATACCGTACTTAAACTCTTATCAGATTGTGAAGCTGATATAACATTAAACCAATGTATCGTCCCTATAACGAATGTTGAGAATTCTAATATACCCCTTCCTATAATGTCTAATAGTGTATAATTGAGCTTGTTACTTGTGTTTGTTGATACCATTGACGCGTAGCCTATTATCTCGACGAGGGTGAATGTAAATAGTAGGCCGTGTAGTATGCGTTTCGTTGTCAACCCTGGAATATTATTATTACTATTACTATTACTGCTGCTGTTTTTCTTATCTTCGTCGTCATCTGATTTTTGACAACATCTACTATGTCCACAGGCATAATAATGATACAACAATCTCCATGATGCAATAACAAACAGGAGAGATGTTATACATAATCCCACAATACCTGATATTTGTGGTGTCAATGCAGGTCCAGAGGCTACATCTAAGTCTGTTTCTGCATCTGCTGCATATGATGTATTATCATAGGACATGCTTTATTATTGTAGATGGCTGGTGATTCTTTATGTCTTATGAGACTATAAGAATTGTGATGTTTGTTGGGATTGCTTTCGTGTGTGCGAGTCGCTGATCGTCAAGATTGCAACGATGGTAAGATTATATTATATATCTGTTATGGTGAGTACGGGCCGCCGTAGTTCTATATTAGTGAACAAGTTTCCTAATAGGGTTGTTCCATCTTGTGTTTATGAAGCTATGAAGCAAGATGGGAACTTATTAATTTGAAACTTCTTAGAGTGGAACTTTCATTTTACCTCATTGGGGCCAATGAGATGAAATGACGTTTACTGGCAAGATAAATATATTGTATAGTCTTATTAATATGTATAGAGTAGATAATAGTATATAATATTGTTTAAATTATGCACCAGGTCATTATACACGTCGATCCTCCAATCTAATACATAATTAATATAGCACAAAATTAACACACTTGACGCCAACAAACAAAATGAATCATAAATCGGAAGCAACACCAATTAAATTACCACTGCCTCCATCACCACCACCAAAATATAACAAAAATGGCAATGCGCCCATAAATGTAGATGATGACGATGATCCATTTGATGATAATAATACATCATTAGATGTACATATACGATGGACAGTCGATTCAGGCTCGGTAGTACAAACTGGTGAAAAGGTAGCTCAATTAATATACTGTTATCATGGTACTCAGGCACCACCACTAACTGGTAGTATTACAACCAAGAGCTCATCTGCTAGTGGTAGTAATAGTAGTGGTAGTTCAATTATACGAGCTAGGACCAAGAAGAAACGATGGGCCGCAACAACTTCTACTTCTTCACAGGCTAGTACTGCAAATTCAAGCAACAGCAACAACAATGCTCCAACACTTCCAAATGAAAGCAATAATAATAACTTTGTAACACTAGACATACGTGCACCGTCCAATGGTTTCCTACGTATTATATACAAGAAATCATATGCATATAATGCAGTACATTATACATCTGATGTTAAGTCTGTCATTGGTTTAATTTTGGGTGCTATTGAACCATGTGAACATCCCGCGGTTGTTGGTGGACTTTGTGCTGTTTGTGGTGTTGACATTACAAGAGGTAAAGTTGCAACAGCTGCCAAGGCTAATGTTCCTATTCCTAGAAATCCAAAAGGGAATAAACCAATTGTGGATAGAAAACAACAACAGATTATTGATAAACAAAAGAAGTTAGCTGCATCAATCGAATCTACTAAAGAATTGGATGATGAAATGGCAGAAGAATGGGACGACTTTGATCGACTTGTTGGTGCTAAAGTAGCTTCCAAATCTCCTCCTGCTGCAAAGCCAAAACCTCCGCCAGCAGCGGCACCTTCACAAATGAGATCATTATCCTCACTATTATCAGGGGCAAAGGCAACTCAAAAGTTACAACAGGCACCCTCGACCAAACAAAAACAGCCAACAATACAACGACAACACCAAAGACCAGCAGTACGTCGTCAACAACATCATAGAACAGCATCCCCAACTAACAATCAAAGTAATAATGATATGTCCAAAATGACAGTCTCGGGTGGAGTTACAATAACAGTTTCAAAGTCTGAAGCAAAGAACATATCAGATGCATCATCCAAGAAGTTACATTCAGAGAAGAAATTATGTCTAGTATTAGATTTGGATCATACATTATTACATGCCACGGATGATTATCGTGCTGGACGGTTTGTTGCTGATGAGATATATGACGAAGAGGAAGAAAAGAAGGAAGAAAGAGATGATAATGCTTTGAAGAAGTTGCCACATAAAGGCAAAAAGACTAAGCCAAATCCTGACAAACGAAAGGATGTGCGATCGATTCTATTACCAGTGGATTTATCACCAGCAGATCAACAAATGTACATACAAACAAAGTTTGATCAACAAAAGTTAGACACATCACATAACTTTTGTCTAACACCACTTCCTCAACAAAAGCAGGGTAATAATAATGGACCATCATCTACGATAATAATGCGACATTACATTAAATTACGTCCAAATCTCAAAGAGTTCTTACAACAGATATCATCTACATATCAATTATCGGTATATACAGCTGGTACACGAGCCTATGCTGAACAAGTTGCTATTATGATATGTCGTCATTTAGTTGGGACTGAATATGACGAAGAGGGGCTAAATACATTACGGGGTAGAGTTCGAGAAAAGGACGAAGAATGTAGACGAAATACTGCCAAGATTTCTAGGAAGAAGCAATTGGAAATGGCCAAAGCCAGGGAAGAAGAAGAAGATGATGATGAGGTGCAAGTAGTCGAGGTACCAAAGAAGGGTGGGTTAAAGAAAGCTGCAAGTGGTAAACCAATAGCTAATAAGGCTGGTACATCAAGCGGTAGCAGCAAGTCTACCGTAGCCATTGAAGCCTCAACAAGTGTAGACAGTGAATGCACAACGGCATCATCATCCTCATCGTCACAAAAGAGGAGTAACTCTGGAAAAGATATTGAAATGAAAATTCCTAGGAAGAAGAAGCGAGTAAACTTTGGCAGTTTACTACCTCCAGTTCCAGTTGAACCAGTCAAAAAGAGTGACGAGAAATCCAAGGCAGAAGAGGAATTGATTGATCCAACAGTAGAGACGGATAGATTGAGAAAGAAGCTCGACGAAGCTGAATCGTTAGAAATTAAAGCAGTTGAGCTACGAAGAAAGATGTTTGGTTCTCGCATTGTTTCAAGAACTGATGTTGGAGATCTTGGAAAAGATGTAAAGAGTTTGCAACGAGTATTCCCGTGCGGTGGTGTTATGGTGAGACTTAACTAGATTTGTTTTCCTTTGTACGTGTATCGTATGTAACTCCATTAGAGACTCAACATTGGTCGTCGTACCATATACCTTGGTATCCTTTAGGCTGCAATCTTGGATGATCGAGAAGATGTATGGGCAAATGCCAAGAACAACGTCACGGGAAGGCCCGGAGAGCCGCCAGATAACTTGCTTCTTGTCAAACCATATCACTGGAAACCATTCCAAGGTTATGCCGATGTGAACAACGCATCCGGACAAGATTTGTCAAAGACCGAGGACGGCAGGAAATCTCCTGTTGATAAGTCTGACGAGAAGGAAACTGATGCACAGCTACTTTGGACAGCTGATATATTACGCCGTTTACATGAACGTTATTACTCAACTACTCTTTCTCAAGAGGAAAGAGAGGGGGTTAGTGTACCTAGCTTACTCCAAGCAATGAGAAAGGAAACCTTTCTTAGGTTTCCACAGGTCAAGGTTGTGTTTAGTGGATTAATCCCCATCCATAAACAGAATAAGCAGGTACAAGTTCGACCGCCTGTTGTTAGATATGCAGAAGAACTTGGTGCTGAAGTACTTCCAGGTATCACTGATGAAGTAACACATGTTGTTGCCGCGAGAGATCGATCTGAGAAGATACGACAGGCTAGGAAAGAAGTACCTAGTTGCTACATTGTTCATACATCTTGGCTTATGGAATGCTACTGGAGTATAACTAGAAAAGATGTCCGCCCATACCATATGGGACCAGTACCAGATCAATCTGCAAACCAACAAGGAGAAGCAGCAGTCGGCGGCAACAACAAGATGAAGAAGAAGGTAGAAGAGTCCAAACCTAGCCACCCAAAGAAGAAGGATGATACTGATACTATCCTACTTTTGGATAGTGATGAAGAAGAATCTGATGAGGATGACGAATCTGATGATGATGATTTTGCTGCTGACTTGGAGAGTGAGATGATGAAGCAAGGGTAAAACTATGATGAAGCAAGGTAATGAAGACAGATAGAGACCCTAAGTACCGTGCGGTATTCGAGTCAATGTTCTTAGTTGATCTTGATAATAGTAGAAAAATGCATTGAGCTCAAATGTGCGTGCTCTCTAGATATGGTATGACTTTACATGAAGAGAATAACATGGCAATTGATATGGATAGTCCTACACAGGACGATGAAAGTTACTTTACTGCAGAACCAGATGATGAGCCGAGTATCGTAACACCAGAAGATGGTCAAGATGACAACTTGGATATGATATGGTTTTGTGGTTCGTTGAGTCAGAGGGAGATGTTCCACTCAGACAGAGGATCTACAAACATAGGTATCTCTAAGGGAGGCGTAGACTAGACAACAAGTCCTGTCAGAGAATCTACATATCAGGTCTGACACTGACAGATATATCTCTAATCTCGGGCCTAGCTTGCTACTGGTGGCCAAGTCAATAGCAATGGGAGGATTTCAATCTTCCTCGGAGGATATTAGTTTAGGTAAGTAATTCTATTTATCGTTATCATCTTCAACAATAGCATCAGGGAGGTTGTAGTTGGTGTGTCCACTATCCTCACTCCACATCCATCGGTCACCATTCCATTCAAACCCGTCAGGAACATCAGTGAATATTATATGTAAAATAGTGTAGAATGCATAGTGCACATATTATCACTATAAATCCAAATGTACATATTACCAGTATTCTATTCAGAAATACGAATAACAGGTTGTCTAATGAATTAGTGTTAAAGTTTTTGAGAAACAACTGATATTGCTACCGTCAGTTTACTCTTTACACCCTAGACTTCCCATATCAGATTTAACAGCTGGCAATCCACATCAAATCTCCTGATCTTCTATCTTTCATCTTACTCAATGTAACATAATCCTTCGAAATGGAGATCCAATCTAGGTGCCACAGATACTCTAACCAATTTAGAATCCTTGCCATATCAGTCTCGTCAGATCTAGAGCATCAAACAAGCTCTAATATGTGGTACGCTCAACCAATTCGTGTGTTTCCAACAATCAAATGTTAACATAGTCCATCAGCCGCCAAACCCACTTGCAGGCACCGAACCCTTTTTGAGCAAAGTCGCGCCTGGAGGGGGACCCGACAAGTTCAGTGGAGCAGAAGACGATGCACTAGACTTGCCGCCCTTATCCCCTCGCTTCTTCTTACTTGCTTCCTTCCGTTTCGCCTTTTTCTTCTCTTTCCTCGCTTTATCCTTTGCCTTCTTGGCAGCCGCTTTGGCCTTGTCTGCCTTTGCTTTAGCCTCCGCGTTGGCTTTGTCAATCACTGCTTGTTTTGCCCTCATATGCACAACAATTGCAGATAATGGTCGACCTTCCTCATCAACTTCAGGAGGCTTTTCAACTGGGACAGTATAAGAGGAACTCTTCTTCTTTTTCTTATCATCTTTATTGGAAGCAGCTTCTTTTGTCGTAGGTAGTGCACCGCCACTTTCTAAAGATTCTATAAACGCCTTGTAATCTTCTGATTTCTCAATCGTTGATTCTAAGCGATCATTACGATCAACAAATCCTCCCTTTCCACGTCCCTTCTTCACACCTGTATCACCAGCAGTACTTTCATCGTGTTCGACCACCAATTCACTTAACTCTTTACCTTCCATTAATGACTCAACCATGGCATGTGGACGACTCTTCCATGTCTTTTGAGACGACGACTCCAATACTTCCCACTTTCCTTCGTTTGATTGTGGCGCTCCAGACGAAACGGCATGGATTTTCATTGCCTCAATAGTACGATGGATTAATACACGAGAGCGTGCAACTGCTCGTGACCGTTCAGCGGGTGATAACAGTGGATAATACGGGATTTGTGGAGGTTGTGGTTGGGTAATCTTCGTAACGACTGGTGACGGAGATGTGGTATCTTCCTCATTTTTGCTTTCTGCTGAGACCTCTCCTTTTTCGCCCTCCTTTGCCTCCCCATTATCTTCTTCAGCAGTAGGCTCGGAAGCAGCAACAACTTCCTCATTCTTGGCTTCTTCTCCTTCTTTCTCATTTGCAACTTTATCAGTCTCTGTCTTTGCCTTTTGCTTCTCAAACTGTAAATCCCCAGCCATCTTGCCCGCATCTCTACAAGCTTCCTTGAATAACAAACATGGATCAGGTGGATATAATGCCAACGTTACCTTACCACCAATCTCACCACGTCGCTTTGATTGTTTAATAGGTGTTACTGATAGGATACGAATGCGAATAGCTGGGATATTGTTCTGAATTTGTTTCTTGGTAGCTGATTTGCTTTCTGTGGCAGTACTTAGTTGCTCAATACCCTTTGTAACCTTCTCAACTTCTTTAACATCAAAAGATTTAGAATCAGAGGGCTTGTCCTCTGCAGACTGTGGTTCAACTTCCCCATCCTCGTTATCGTTTACAAATGCCGCCTCTGCTTTTGCTTCATCTTCCAATTTCTTCTTAGCCTTTGCCAACTTCTCCTTTTCACTCACAACTCTCTCAGCCAAACCAACATCAATCATACTCTCTCCATCCAATACAATCTTACCACCCACATAATGTAAATAACTCTTACCACACTCCTGCATCATTTGATTCATTGCAGTATCCACAACCCAATTAATGTTTGTTGTGTCAGATATCTTTTTATCAGTTTCATTTGACATTAAATTTGATACAATTGTTTGTGTTGTTGGTAGTAATGATTCACGATTGGAGGGTAGTGTTGATGGTTTCTCTTCGTATACCCAACCTGAGGAGAAGGGACGTGATGATGTTGTTGTACTGTTGCTGTTATTAGCAGCAGAACTTGCAGCAGATGCTTCAATAAACATTGCCTTGGCACCATCAAATTCCTCCTTCTCAGCCTGCCATGCTAACATGTATGCATCCGTCTCAACGGTACCATCTCCGGCAACCTTTGATGATGGGAATGTACCATCCAAGAATGTTCTAACTGATGATACAATATCATTGATGGATGTATTCTTAGTATTACCATCAGACATTATGTTCCGTAATGTAACTTTGACATGGGGTAATTGCAATGGAGATGAAGCACTTGGTTTGTATCGCGATTCTGATGTTCCACCGCCACCGCCGCCGACACGCCCTCGTCCTCCACCACTACGAGGTCTCCTACCTCTACCACCAGAATTTGAGGCTGGTTGGTTAGTATTGTTTGTGTTGCCATTTCCCGTCTGTGGGCCACTAGCTGCACCTAACGCATCGCCGCTGCTGCTGCCCTTGCCCTTCTTACTCTTTCTATTACGCCTACGAGGGCCTCGGCCGCCTTTGGCGTCGTCCTCCGGCATGTTTAGTTGCCGCTATAGCGTCTAACAACTTGAGGACTGTTTACTATGAGAGTGTAAAGATACCGCTTCTTTAGTGCTGGCACACTAGCACTGAGGCCTCACAGGTCTCAGAGTTAGAGCATTACAAACATACTTGACTATTCAGTCTATCGTGTAGTTGACGCTCGAGCTTGCATTCAGATGGGTAGGCAGGGAAAGCATTGATGGTGTGAGGAGATGATTGGATACATCATTGATCAGTGAGTTCAGTGATACAATAGTTCACTATTAAGCTTTATATCTATGTGTGATATGTTGTCTTATCTTCTCTTGAATACAAATGAGCCAGCCTTTAGATCATCACTGCCATCTCTTAGCCATTCCCATTCCTCTTTACTAAACCCTTCTCTTCTCAGGTCTTCTGGCACTACTCCCGAGCAACTAATACATATGCTATTCTTTTTCAACACTCTTTCAAACTCTTTTACTGATTGCTCAAAGTTTCCATCGCCTGATAAGTATATAGCATCCAAAGCTCCCTTCTCTATGATGACATCAAATGATTGGCTCCATTCTTCGGGTAATGTTCGTGCATCTTGTACACTTAAATGTATATTGTCGGTATCGCTTCCCATTGGTAGATACTCAAGAAGATCATGTTGACGATCTATGGCACCCTGACTATAGTCAAATGCTGTTAGATGTCTAAATCCGGCGGTATACAAATCCAATAATAGCGGATCATTTCCACTTCCTGGTATCAATATAGAAATGTTTGATTTATCCAAAGAAGTCGTAGAATCTAATACAAAATCCTCGAGCAAAGGTTTGATAACTTCGTGGCCATAATACCAAGAGTACTCTGATGCATCAAAGTCTCCCATGCCATCATACATTGAATCCCAATACCATTTAGTACCAAAATCTGATCTAGCTTTGGCATCACTATCGTCAACTTTCTGATACTTTGTATAGTCTTTGTCGAACTCAGAAGACTTGATCTGTAAATTTCTTGTTCTAAACGGTTTACTTGTTGCAAATGCAAATAATGACGATGGGGGTTGGCACGTAATATGCATTATTGGTATTGACAATGTTGTTTATCTCTTAGGTAGCCATCAAGATATCTTATTGCAATGACGATGATTTTTCTCGATTCGATATTTCTACTCCAACACCTACAACACCGCCAACGCCTCCTTTCCAATTCTAATCTTCTTCTAATCCTGTATCCTTACTTAAATGATACCTCTCCTTTTCCCTCAGAGCAATATAGCAGTAAGAAAGCAATATCATCCATCTTTTGCTGTCTTTTGAGGCGACCTGAGTTTTAATGAGGGTCGCAGGGTATCCTAAAAGGATACCTCAACCATGAGAGTTGAACGAAGAGCAAGAAATATTTGCTAATAAAATTTATTTAGCGGCAATCAAAGCACGGCTCTATTACAACAATGGCATTTGGATCTATCGCTCCAGCTCCAGCTACTAATCTACAAGGTTCATGTACAGCCGGTCAGAATGCCTCTTGCGCTCCGAATGATCATTGTGTAAGTAAGCTTCATTTTTGAAAAATGTTGTTGTTTGTCTGACAGATATAATATTGATGAGAATATGTACCTTATGTTTTGTATACTGTAACTTTATTATGCATACATACTCATTCGTAATATTAATTACCAATATTCTATTGCTACATCTACAATCAATATAACAAATACAAGGTCCCCTCGGCTGGTAATGATGGCGTTTCATCATTAATTTGGAGCTCGAAAGCAAACCATTTAGTTTCAACAAATTGGGATGGTGGTGTACGTTGTTGGGAGGTTCAAGAGAGTGGACAGCAGGTTAGAGCATTACCTAAAGCTCAAGGTGAGTTAGTTGAGTTGTTATAATGTGTATTATATTTGGTTATACATTTTGACTATGATGTGTCTCAACAACTCAAAAACATTTTATCAAATTACATTACAATATATCATAATAATAAACAGTTAACCATGAAAATAACTCACCAGTATTAGACGCGTGCTTCTCGGCGGATGGAAGTACAGTCTTCTCGGTGGGTGCTGATAAAGCCGTGCGTATGTGGCAACTTGGTCAAAATCCACCAAACAATGTCCCACAACAGATTGGTTCACATGACCAACCAATCAAATCAGTAGCCTTCCTACCCACTACTAATTTGATTGTATCGGGGGGTTGGGATAAAATGCTCAAATTTTGGGATGCCAGACAACCCAACCCAGTGGGCACTCTCCAACTACCAGAGAAATGTTATGCGTTAGATGTTCGAGATAGTTTAATGGTAGTTGCAACGGCGGGACGACATATTATATCATACAACGTCCAAGGACAACCACAGGAACATCAACGGAAGGAAAGTCCATTGAAATTCCAAAGTCGATGCATTGCTGCCTTCCCTGATACTACGGGGTATGCCGTGGGTAGTATCGAAGGCAGAGTGGGTATCCATTACGTAACAAAAGTTCATGGGAAGGAATCATTCGCATTCAAATGTCATCGAGAAAATAATAATGTTTACCCCGTCAATTGCATCTGCTTCAACAAGAAGTTTGGTACATTTGCTACTGTTGGTGGGGATGGCATCGTGAACTTCTGGGATAAGGATAATAAACAAAGGTTGAAGGGCTTCCCAGCTATCCATCGTACGATCAGTTGTGCAAGTTTCAATGAACAGGGAAATATTTTTGCATATGCGAGTAGTTACGATTGGAGTAAGGGCAGTTCACAATACGCACCGGGCACTCCTAATGAGATTTGGTTACATTATGTTTTGGATGAAGAGATTAAACCGAAGGGAAAGAAGAGCTCGTATAGATAGAAGAAGTATGAGATGATGCAGTAGTATACCTAACGTCATAGTTAATTAGGGATTGAATGAAGGAATTGGGTATATCTTATAATAATCACAGTTGATTATTGATCTATCTTCACATACATCACTCAAAATTGTAGTCAAAACTGCCTCAAACTCCTTCTCTTACCTATCTTGTTGATCATCCTGGTAGTTGTTACCATTCAAAAATTTACTTATATGTTGTTCAGTAGATACTCACGTTCTCCGTGTGGTACTATCACTATACCTCGCAAAGGCATCCATTCTATTATTTGTCGTCTCCTCTGTAGTATTGTCCTCCTCTGCCCCCGATTGAACATGAGAAGATGAACCCCCATCATGTGTCTTTGTTCTTACGGTAATCTTTGTTCCGAGTTGGAGGAGCGATTCATCCTTACTTTCTTTCCCTTCCTCCTGTTGTTGTTTTGATGTATCATTGGCATTGGCGTCGTCCTTCCTCACTTCTTTCGACTCGTCATTGTCGTCAGATCGTCTTCGCTTACTTCCACTACTTGCACCTCCATCTCCACTTCCTGCAGCCTCTCCCCCGGATTTCTTCATTGTTATATGTTTCTATCCGACTAGTGAATAGCATGACATACATATTATATCGTATTACTACAAATACAAATGCAACACAAAATCACAATAATTGGCCTTAAAGTTGAGGTTTCTTTGATCTTTGTCACATAGACATGTCAGCGGTGTAAGAGTCACTTCCTCAAAAAGTGGTGGAGGTATCCTTTATTTCCATGATCAATCGATTCGCACTTCCCGTGCCGAACCCTCCTAGCTTTTGACAACATAGGTAATCCAACCAAGCAATTGCGGGAATATTTGAGGTGCCAATAATCAAGGTAATCTATACCTGGACATGAGTAATATCCCGCCTAATCTAGCGATTGCAATTGCAGCGACCAAAATGGCACAAATAAATAATAACAACATGAGTAACAATAAAACCCTTCCTCCAACTCAACAACAAACATCGACATCATCGACATCAACAACACAATTTAATTGTGCCAACAAACTAAGTAAGGGAGGACCCCGTGGTGGTATATATGACCCATTCCCAAGTAAATTACATCGTATGCTGGATGAGATTGCAAGTGAGGGTTTAGATCATATTGTTGGTTGGATGCCTCATGGGCGTAGTATCAAAATACACAAGCCGAAGGAATTTGCTGATCTAATTATGCATCGATATTTTAACCAGTCTAAGTATACTAGTTTTCAGCGGCAGCTTAATCTTTATGGTAAGTATTATTTGTACGTATATAAATTCGTGTGATGTTTTATTCATAAGATGTGTCTCAATTTATTGATTATATCTGATCCGCTCCTATTCCCTTCAATAATCAATATTACGATATCTATATAGGATTTCAACGAAAGTGCCGTGGACCTGATGTTGGTTCCTATCATCATCCATATTTTCTTCGTGGTTATCCAACCCTGGCCATGAAGATTGTTCGTACCAAGATTAAAGGAGCTAATCACAAGACGTTAAAATCCTTTCATGAGCCTGATTTGTATGCCATGCCTCCCCTTGGTGGTATTATTGAAGGGTTTCGACAAATTGGTCCATCCGTCACAGGCAATAATGTACATCCCGCTGCCGTCAATAATGTACATCCCGCCGTCGTCAATAATGTACAAACTCAAGCACCGCAGCAGATTCTTATGAAACCAATGGCAATGGGCACAGTAGCACCCCAATCAACAGGGATTGTTTCACTCGATCCCAGCAACTATTCTGTTCCTTCCCCAATGGTCCAACAATATGTTCAACAACCTGGGATGTTTGTACAACCCCAAGCATATAATAATAATATGCAATATCCTGCTTCAATTCTTTTGTCTGGACAGCAAAACAGACATCCGTCAGCCTTGAATTTCGGATCCTTGAGTGATTTATCTCAAGGATCTATTCCTACAAATGGAGCACCAAACAATGAGCTTGCAACAGTGTTTGCAGCTCTATCGAGTCTTCGTCGGGGAGCAAACGTGTAAATACCACTTCCGACGACCACGAGGATGAGCCCTTTATTAATGCCACATCATTTTTTCCCTGCACAGTTTGCTATCATTGAATCATTTATATGTAATGACAATGAATAGCTATCATGATGATGGCATCAATCATATGCTATAGGATAACCGATTTTAGAAAGCATATTTGTAAAAGACTTCAGTTTACCTTAATTTTACTACCTGTAGTGTTTCTTTCTGTCTCCATTCTAACCATTGCCTCATGAATATTATTAAAACAAGCGGTGGACATCATACAATAGGCATGACCCACGTCTTTCCAAATTATCTTTTCAATTAAACAGCCACCACCACCACCACCACCATCAGATCTATCTCTTGATACCGCGGAGTTGTGATAGTTTATCTCCTTTTCAATATTTGGAGTGTTTATAATCTCATCACAAACTGCAAGACAAACAAGGACATCAACCTCGGAAGGGATATCTTTCAACCATAGCTCAGAGTTGTACCACGCGAAATTACGTCTCAAGTAATGTTCAATAAACAGTTCACTACTTGCCACAAGATGTATCTTCGTCTCGTTTATAAAACGGACGACCTTTTCAAGCAAAGTGTTTGGGTTACCATTGTACGAATCTTTCAATCCCTGTCGTCTATATAGAAAGTTTACCACGACATCAGGAGCACTCAGTAGTATTGAAACGGGATCGCAGAGAATGATAGAGCTGATTCTATTCTTGATGCCTTGAGACTTAATCAACCAAGCAATCTGACAACTTCCAAATGAGTGTCCAATCAAGGTAAGATTGTTAGAAGTTGAAGTGTTATCAAGGTGCAAGTCTATAGCCTCTAGAACTCCATGTATAGTGTCTTCTTCCGACAAGGCATCAAAGCACAGAGCATACGACACGGGCTTGTTTTCAAAGAGAAACATATCCCGATGTCTATATGACAATTCGCCCTTCAATATACCAAAGATCATGGGCAGGTAAGGAGCATATCCTCCAGGTGCAATTCCATGGAAGAATAGAAACGGAGATCCCGTATGTGGTCTGGAAGAACGATGCCAATATCTCAAACCTTTTGTACAAGTGTATTGTTTAAACCCAAGTATATACAAGATAATGTCGGCGGTCGTTTTTAACAGCGCCACTCCAACATATACTATATATGGTCGATATAAAGACTTGACTCTCTCGAAAGTAAATGACCTTGGCTTGTAATTTGGATTATTACCCAGTTCAAAAGTTAGCCCTGTTCTTGTGGATAATATGTTGTAAAAATGATCCAGAGCGTTTTGCATATCAGTTGATGTTTGTACTGTGGACAGTGGTAACCCGAAGAATGCCCATGACAGGAACTCGTCCATATTGTCAATCTGTATTCTGCCTTTGTTTGTCTTTCTTAATTCTTCTGGCGATGAAGATAATTCAACCAGTGATTCGGTGGAGCTTTTCTCAGTTTGATCATCATTAAGAGAAGATTCAGTAGCACCCATTGATGAAAATGCCATATTAAGCTTTGGAGGACATAACCCAACATCTAGGGTTGCCATATCAAACTGTTGAGAGAATCTATCATATGATATGTCTTCATTCTTTGTTTGAAACCATGATTCTATAAAGTCATAGTATATATTATTACTATTATTTGCAGATGATGTGTTGTTGTTGTTATTCTCTTGTTTGGCTTGTGCATCTAGTCTATCCAATATTCTTATCAGTAGTTTCTCACGATCTTTTATATCTGGATAATCTCGGTATGGTGCTGATGGACGATATCTTATTTGATCATTTGCATATGGCACCAATACCCACTTGTAATAGAAGAAGAAACCTACTTCAAACAATATATACCCAATTAATACTGTTGTTAATATGATATCAATACCATAGGTGGGAGAGTTATATATCTTAGATATCATCGTTTGTTTGTAGATGCACCTCTAAGATGCGGGTAGAAAGAGTATCTGTACTAATGATATTATATGCACTGCTTGATACTTGACTATATCCGACTACTACAAACACAACCACAAGCATAGAATGCCAATCCAACAAATGCCAGTTACATGCGGACGGCCGAACGATTACTTAGTATTAGCGGCCGGCCGACATACCTAATGATTGTTTATGTCCTGCCTGCTAGCTAGGCTTGTTGATATAGGGGGCATATTTCAAGGTATAGGTGGGCGCCACCCACGTGGGCCCCGCCTTGGTCAAATGGCACATGTTTTGTACCCGTATATCCCCTAATTGTACTCGTAAATAGGCCATTTTACTGCCATTTGAGCTCCAAAAGGGCACCACTTAACCTGTGCCGTAGGTGGGCGTGCCCACCTGCCCACTATATCAACAAGCCTACTGCTAGCGCTAACACTTGTGAATAAATTATCGCCAAAATCCAAGCAACACAAAATCACTAAACATGTTATCACACAACTTTGATGCTAACCATCTATTATCTATCAATATAGGAGCATTCTATATTATATAGCAACAAACTAGTTCTATTAAACTAATCCATCATATCATCAAACTATACGATTGCCAAGAACTTTAAATATGCCATCGAGAATAGCTAATGATAATAATGATGTGGAGGTAGTTCGTGGTGGTGGTGGAGTTGCCAGTGGTGTAGATGATACTGATACTAATCCTCCCACACTTTCTACCTCCATATCAGCAATTGATAAATCACCACCAGTGCCACCTCCTAATGTACCGCCGATACAACTCAAAATGTGGCTAACAATCATACAAAGACGTAAAAAACAAATATCAAAGTTATCCAACACATATCTATTATCATTTGCTAATGATATTATATTAGATTTACTAGCCTCACAAGAGAATGATAATGATGAACAAGATCAAAACAAGGAGAATAGTGAAGATCAAGTACTTACTAATCCATTATTAATAACAGGGTATTATTCGACGTATCTATTAATGGTATATCCCCCTCCATCGAATATATCAATTGATGACGTAATATTACATTTGTTGGCATTATTTTATAGATCAGTTGATGAAAGATTGACAAGTGTTAGTAGACTTCAGGAAAGTCTGCGTTTTGTATTGTTTTATCTTGTAAATTTGCTTCCTCTTTTGATTGCCTTTACAAACACATATACTAACAAAAGTTCCATCATCCATCTTTATATATCTTCTTCAATAAATCGTGGTGATAACGTGCATCTTTCAGGCATTAAATTGTGTTAGAAGGGCATTCACAAAGTTGGATGAATGGTCTAAAAAGTTCAAGAATAAAGACGTCGTTGCTGCTGCTCCTACTGCTACTGAGAATGGTGAAATGGATACGTCATCGGATGGTAAGATTGATGAGAGTAAGAAGAGAAAGAGTAAAGATATTAGCAGTTCTACAAGTGATCCACAACAAAATATGGGTGATGGGGATAACCGTGAGGAAAGTGGATTAAAGAACCCTACAGAAACAAATACCGATGGTTCTGACATGTCAATATCAAGTGTTGATAACTCACCTCGTAAGGAAGTGAGGAAAGAAGATGAACCCCAGAAGTTGGTCGCTGCAGAGCAAGAGAAAGAGCTGTCTTCTCAATCTCAAAAAAGTATAGCTAATGCCAATAGTACTACCGATAGTAGAAAGGAGGGGAGATTTGAGAATGGGAAGGAAGTGCACAATAAAGTTCCTCGAAAACCGGGGATTGTCCAAAGGGCAGTTGTTCCTCAACCTGCTGCTGAACCTGCTGTCGCATCACGGAAGAGACCGCCAGAAGAGCTGGCTGCAGCAAACCTTCCACAACAAAAGAAAGCCTCTTTGACAAGTTTACGGGCAGTTGACCCCATATCTCAACAAGGAGCACAAGAGCAGCAAACGAATGAGGGTGGTACAAGTTCCAACGACAAAGCAGACTCTCCCTTTGCCAAGGAATTGAATGCTTTCACAAAACAAGTGGAAGCGGCAAAAACAAATGAGTCAAGTGTCGATGATCACAACTTTAATAATAAGTTGTTGCGTCGTCCCGAGGCGACACTCTTCATTCAAAATATTCCAGGGAATACTACGGAGGAAGACATGCGCGCTCTCTTCGAACCACACGGACTGAAAACAAACAACAAAGTCATTGGTATTACTCTCTTTCTTGAGAAGGGGTACGGTTTCGTCGATTTTGATGGTCCTGAAGCAGTAGCAGGTATTATCGAAGAGGCAACAAACAGTATGATTAAAGATCCATGGTCGGGACGGAATGCTAAGAGTACATTCATGGTCCATGGATGTGTGTTGGAGGTTGAACGGAAAGTGCCAAAACAGCGAGAAGTTGCCGCTTCAAGTGACGCTGATGATAATCCACTGCACTGCAAAGTGTGTAATATAACATGCTCTGGTGAAAGACAAATGCAACAGCACTTGCGGGGTAGGAAACATGCAGAATGTCTCTCGGGTCGGATCCATTGTGAACTGTGTAATGTAACGTGCCTTACTGAGCTCAATTTTCAGCAGCACTTATGTGGTAAAAAGCATCGTGAAATGATGAAGAAGATGGAAATGGCGTCTCCAAGTACTCCAGCCACTACTAATACAATCTCTCAAAGATTTGTACCTCCTTCAAAAGTTTCAACAAAAAATTGTAGTCCTCAACAAAATCAAGTTTGTGAGTTGAATCAAGGTGTGGATCAACAAGCTGCTTCTACAAACCAGCAAAAAGAAACATCATCATTGGCTCCAGAGGTTGCCCCCACTCAGCCAGAAGTAACTACACAAGATGTATCGTCGAATCAAAGTACATCTCTCGTTGGTGGCACTAAAGTTTCGGAGAAAGTTGGTGACGGTAATGTGTCTTTGGCAGCTGTAGAGAAGAATAAACAGCAACCTGTAATTACTTCTACGCAGAGTACACAAGCACCAAGTAATCAACAACTGAGTAAGACCTTGAATGGCTCAACTACTTCCACCCCTTCCAACTCGTCATCAAAAGACAACACTACTACTTGGCGAAGACGTGTTATTCGAAAGTGTACTGTTGATAACTGTCCCAACAAAGGAGGAAAGTGTGATCAACATGGTCCCATGGTGAAGACATGCTCTGTTCCAGATTGCATGAAAGTTCCACAACACGGTGGACTTTGTGCCTCTCATGGAGGTAAACGGGATGTGAACAAGGCTAAGAAACCTGATGCCACTACTGTCAGTACAATGAAGACTACTCCAAAGAAGACTGATACTCCCGTTGATACTCCTGCAGGTACTTCAACCACAGCCACAACAAACACAAAGATGGCTGCTGCTTCTGCTACTTACGCGAAGACGAATACAAATGCATCGAAGCCCGCATCTTCTAATGCTAACACCAAGGCAGCTGCAAAGACTGTCACAACTACACCAAATGCTTCAACTGTATCATCTTCCCGAGGAAATACTTCTCCGGTTCCCAACAACAATACCAACGATATATTAGACAACAGTAATGCACGAGATGTGTATGAGAAGGTTGCTGCCAAGGCTAAATCTCGTCGTGAATCTGCAGAACCAGGACATCAAAATGTTGCCCTTGCAGCTTCAAATGCAGAGGAAGGGAAAGAACCAGAAATGAATGATGATGTGATTGATTTAACTGAAGATTCTCCTTCTCATGAGTCGCCTTCCGATGTTGAGACTCATCCAGCTAGTGTAGTGGCTGCATCAACAACACTGAATCGGAATCAAGCTATCAAAGAAGACGATATTAGAAGCAGTAATAGTCCTTCACCACCACCACCTCCTCCTCCTCCATCACCACCTGCTTCTCCTATACCGCCTCCTATCATTCATGATTTACCACCGCCATCCATGCCTCAACCGAAACCGTTTATGGATAATCGAAAAGTAGTCTTCCTCGCAGATCGTAATCCTGTGTTCACTAGTGGCAACTTACAACAAAGAAATTCGTGCACAGTAGAATATGATACGGGGTATCATCTTGATGGTAGTGGATCATGCTGTTATGATGCACATTACATTGACGCTGGTGAGAGATTGAAAACGTGGGATCCATACTGGAAAGTTGTAGAGGTACGGATACTAGTATGGATTCTCTTTTTGTATGTTCATGAATGCTTGTTGTCATTATTACTAACAAATGTTTCTGTATGCTTACTTGTAGCAAATAGGATCTCGTCAAGTACAGGCGAGAGCAGGGGAGACTAACAAAGTAACATTTGTTGGAGCTGAAACAACATCTTGTAGATCAGACTTTAATCAGATTAATTCATGCACTTCAATCCGTGTTGATCTGCCAATGGCTGTTAAACAATCAAATATATCAAATAAAGATTCGAAGAGTCGGAATATGCCACCCTATAGAGCGTGGGGTGTTAAGTGGGGGAATATTCCTCATCCGAATAAGGACAAACGTTACTTTGAAAGTGGTGATAGACGACTCATTGTGCGAACTATACCACTTCAACGCACTGAGAAAGACAAGAAAAAACAAGCAGATGGCCACCTATGGCCAAAAGGAACGTTCATGCAACTCAAGAGGCAAAGTATGAATGAACAGGTATTACCACTGACACAGCGAAAACAACAATCTCATGACCATCAGAAGTGGACTGGACAATGCTATCCCTTAGACTTGACAAATGAGATTGTTAACACGTCATTACCATTTGAGCTCAAACTCTGTTGTAATGAAATAGTTGAGAATGCAAGTACAAACAACACTCAGGGTGGCACTTTGCAAGGCTCCTATGTTTTACATGTGGCTATTTGCGAGTATATCTCGCCGAATGATCTATACGATCAACTAATGGGAAAGAAGCCAGGCGATGTAATCATTCCTCGAATATCTCTAAGGTCTTCAAAGAAGATGGCGAAAGAGTATTTGGCAAGCCAAATGGTTAGCATGATTGACAGTGATGATGAAGATGTTACTGCAGAGAGTCACCATCAAAACAGTCAAAGTGAACACCTGTCGTTGTCCCTTCTTTGCAGTGTGTCTAGAACAGTGATAGAGACTCCAGTGAGAGGACGGCACTGTAAGCACATTCAATGCTTTGATCTGAAGAACTTTTTACATTCAAATAGTAACTTGAATGGAGGCCGATGGAGGTGTCTTGTAAGTTTGCTCTTGTGTATTATGATATTAGTATTCATGTATATACACTCATCTATTACTTTCTATATCCAACAGGTGTGTGAATCATTCTTGAACGTTCGAGATCTTGTACATTGTGGCTTGTTTCAAAATATGTTAGATTCTGTTGCTGGGCAAGTGTCAAGTGCCAGAGATAAGGTAAAATGGCATTCTGATGGAACTTGGAGATTGCAAGAGGAGAATCGGTTAAAGTATTCAACAAATAGCCAACGCAAAAAGGCTTCCAACCAGGATGTGACAGATATGACTAATGATGATGAAGTGATTGAGTTGTTGTGAAGTGTTATACCATGAGAGACTATCAACTCTCAAAGTAGTTGACGAAATCAAGTAATGTTATCTAGCTTTACACTTTTGTTGTACATGATAAAACCAAAAAACTGTTTCAATATTATACCAATCCAGTACACAGAGATTCAACTTATATCTAAATTTAAGTTATAATTGTTGTTGGAAGCATCTGTCGGCATCAAGTAGATCACAACAGAGTGAGTTGCATAGTTGGAAGAAAGATAGAAGATGCACGGATAGAGAAGATATGGTATGTAGTTTCTATACGGATTTTATACTCGGAATTTCTATTCTACAAAACAAGTTTCTTCTTGAAGTCACAACAGACAACAGGAGATAAAAGAGATAAAACTTGAAACCCATTTACTATTTATTATTGTGAGAGTACTATATGTCGTTTTGATATATAATATTGTATCCAGAGCTAAAGCAGCTGACCTTAAGAGCCTCCTAAATAAGACAAGTAGTACCTTCTGCGCCTACAAATAACAAGAAGCAAGTCGGCACATTTTGCAACCAATTACATTATATTACATAATATTAATGTTGTCTAGCTTGATTCCTGCATATGATGTGGTCGCATTCAATGAGATTCACAAGGCCTCAAGTTTTCTTCCTTCAGATGAAAATTATGATTCACTATATGCCATAATGTATGTAATGGTTTGTATTACTATACTAAACTTAATACTTCTACAAGCTGTGAAATTATGGCAACGACAGAAGAGTATTACAACTGCTACTTGGAAAGCATCTTATCAAATTACCAATCTAATCGTCAATCTAACTCTTGGATGTATGGGTGTATACTATCAATTTAAACTTCCATTAGATGATGTATCTACAATCGATAAAATCATAGGATATGAAAATTTGAAGATATTTTCTCTTGGTCAAATTGGGTATCAATTATGGGCATTAACCGTCGGTATAATATATGTCGGAGAGACGAGGCCAATGATTATTCATCATGTTGCAGTTATATGTGTTTGCACAGTATCTGCCTTTATTAAAGCAGGATTTCGATATTATACACCATACTTCTACGGTTTGATTGAGATTAGTTCAGTACCTCTATCAGTGATGAATTCATTTAAAAACAACAAACAATGGATTAAAGATTATCCAGATGTTTACAGTGCAGTTAGATTGATCTTCGGAGTAACATTCCTTAGCGTGCGTGTCATTCTTTGGACGCCATATTATTGGTCATTCTTTGCTCTCTGTTCAATGTTTACATACTCAAGCAATGCATTAACATCAAAGATCATATTGATAGTGTTCCTCTTGGCTTCATTAGTACTTACATTTTTACAATACTTCTGGAAAGTCCGCGTTAGTATTGTTCATTTGTATGAGTTTGTGTGTTCAATATGAAGTCTCGGTGATTTGATCACTTCCTTTACCTTCCGTTGCCTATATTTGACTGTCCTTGTAAACCACATGTACTAACAGGAGTTATGTTGTCTTTCTTCATCTTCATAAATCGTATGTCGCGCATCTTCCAGGGCGAGTAAGATTGCAAAGGCTCTGTTATTCCCACCTAAGAAGAAAGATCAATCAAAGAAGACGGGTTTCTACGACTAGAAGAGGTACTATAGATAAAGTTGTTTACATTGTATATAAATAGATTAGGAGTCAACATTGTGTAATTACACATATTCTACATTATGTTATACATGTTACAGTTATGGTGGCATTCTCAAAGCACCGTCCAACCTGATCGTCTCCCCATTCAAGTATGGGTTTTGTATTATACTTCCTACTAGTTGAGCATATTCGATTGCATCACCTAATCTATTTGGACAGGGTACATTGTTCACTAGTTGTTTGTGGACCTTCTCTGGCAGATTAGCCAGAAGAGGCGTCATGAAAAGCCCCGGAGCTATAGTCATCACTCTTATGCCTAATGGTGCTAAATCTCTTGCCATGGGCAATGTCATTCCGACCACCCCTCCTTTCGATGCAGCGTATGCTACTTGCCTAGAGAAGAGCATATATTAGATGGGTATGGAAAAGTAACTTTGCATGTTCATATTCTATACTCACCCCACTTGTCCGTCATATGCAGATACACTTGCAGTATTGATAATACATCCTCTCAATCCATTGTCATCCTTAGACCGGCTAGCCATTCGTTCTGATGCTAATCGAGCAACATTGAAGGATCCAATTGTATTAACGGTGATTGTCTTTGTAAACTCCTCTAATGAATGTAATCTTCTTGTAAATGTGCCATCTTCATTTTCTTTTTGAGACAATGTCTTTCTGGCTGTTGCAATACCCGCACAATTGATTGCAACGTTCACTGTAATATCGCATTGATAAGATGTGCATAAGATGAATGCACATATCCGAGAAATATAGAAAAAAATAGAGCATTTTCTGAATGATATATCCACTCACCTTGCTCTCCAAATTCATTTTCTGCCATGTCTAAAGCAAACGATATATCCTCTTCATTTGTAACATCTGTTTTGGCAAACTTTAAAGAATCATTGACATCAACATCACTCGAGTTTGCATTCGTAAAAGCATCTAATTTTTCGAAGCTCTCTTCCGCCGCCGGTAGATCTGCCACAACTACTCTAGCTCCATGACGAACCAGATATGATGCCGTAGCTCCCCCAAGGCCACTAGCGCCACCAGAGATTATAGCGAAAACATTTCTGAACATTGTTCTGGTACCAATCACCAACTGAGATGATACATAGCAAATCATGGTTAATATGACTTTTGGCGATAAAACGTAAGATCTGGATTGACCGGATGCCGGATTATAATTTGACCTCCGTCCTTGACCTTGACCATTGACCATTGAATAGCATCCTCCTGATGGTAGTAAGACGAGGCAGGCCCCTGAAGGGATTTGGCGGTGATAGTTCATCTGATAGTGACGACGATGCCTTTGCCGCAATGTCAAAGAAGGAAAAACCGCGCTTAAATACTACTACAAAAAATGATAACAAAAATACATCATCTACCACTACAACTACCACAGAAATATCCTCTAATAAACGACATCATCATATCAATGCTGCCCGACAGGCTAAGATGGATTCTCTATTACAAGAATTGCAAACTACTAAACCATCTGATCAATCATCGATGCGAGATGATTACTACGTAAGTACATCTATCATATTATGTGAATGTGTAAAATTTGTAATAATTTAGTGCACATCATATATTATGTTGTAAAAAATCATATGTACTCATATGTCTATTGCACATACATTTATCTATATTATATAAAAAGGGTACTGTTGAGGATGACGAGTTCTATCCAGGAAGTAGTAATAGGTTCGCACCCGATAAGAAAGGAAGTTATGTTGAGCCAGGCATGGAACATTTAACTTCAAACCTATTTGTTGGTAATTTAGATCCTATGACTACTGAAGAGGAATTGACCGATTGTTTTAGGCAATATGGTGAGCGTTATATTTAATTTGAATTTATATGTATCATATATTATAATTATATAAGCTTATGCACACAAGGAATATACATGTTGCGGTGCTTTGTTTGTGGACAATACTAACAATTACTTGAGATGTGTCTACTATTAATCATAATCAAACATGGGCACATGACACAGGTGACCTATACTCTGTGAAGATTATGTGGCCCCGGACAGCTGAAGAAAGGGCACGCAACAGGAATACAGGATTTGTGTGCTTTATGCATAGAAAGGATGCCGAAGATGCAATGGAATCACTTGCTGATGCTGATCCTCTTGGTACAAGCCGTCATATGAATATTGGTTGGGGGAAGAATGTTAAGAAGACTGTTAAGAGGGGTACTGGTGGTGTACCACTCAACTTCAGAAAGCGACCAAAAGAAAACCAGGAACTGAAGAAGCCAACGAGTGCTAGTCAATCGGTAGAAACAGGAATACCAACCGAAGACGTCGATCGTCATCAACCATTGCAATCATTCCCAGAGTCTACTGGACAAATTCAAAACTCACAAGTAGAAGTATACAGTACATCAGCAGCAGCTTCAAATATGCATTCTTCCAATTCAGCAATACCAAAGATTAAACAACAATCCCAACAACCAATATATGATCCTGTACAGCATTCAGCTGACGCAATTGTTGTAAAAGCACCATCTGATGCTCGTCGGATGCAGTTCATCTCTACTGTATATTGGTAGAATCAGTAGTCAATAAGGAGAGTGCTGATAATGAATTGTTGCACAAAAATACCTCACCTACATACTTAAAATAAAAATGACACTCTCCACATCAAAGTTGCTCATAATAATTTTGGAATCGTCTCAATTACTACTTATTAAATCAATTCATTACAATGCCGCGAAAGGAATCAATGACTGCACTTATTAGAAATGAGAATGATTACAATAAACTAAAGTTGGCATGTGAAGCGTACAATGACGATCCCAATGACAAAAGGACTCAGAATGAAATAGCCCCTACGCTTTCTCTTTCACGAGCTCAGTTTGGTAAATATGCCCTAGAGCATAAAAATGGAAACTTTCCAGATTCGTACCAGCAAGCTCTGGACCAAGGACGTGGTCAGGGTGGTTCGGGTTCTGTCGGCGGCAAAATTGCCTCAAGCAAGTTGCGCAGGTTTGCTATGGAAAACCAAGATGTTGATGACACTGGCAGGGGTTCGGAGAGTGTGCTCTTCAGCACCTTCGATGATCAGTTTCCTGGCATTGATTGTGTCACTAGGCGTAACGCTATGAGGTCTGTAAGGAGAATGATCAAGGGACTTCATAAACGAAGGGCTGCAAGGGCTGCTCTCGCTGCTGAGGCTCCAAGTGACGATGATTCTTCTGACGACAGCTCAGATGACGAACCCTTCCGCTAAACTTTCTATCCAAGCTATCCTAATTGTAGCTGTGTGGTGCAAGAGCTTATAGAATGACGCTACGTTTGTCGGTTCACGAATCGTTATGTTAGATTCATTAGTAATATTACTACTAGTCTATGATTGTTCCACCCAAGTCAAGACCTCAAACACTCTTTGCCTTTCCGTTTAGAATATCATGTACGTCACTTTTAGTCAACCCACTAACATCAGCACCATCTATTGAGAGTATCATATCTTCCTTCTTGAATTTAGACTCATCAGAGACCTTTTTCACAAACCAATGCTTTGATGAGAGATCATATGTTTTACAAATCTTTTTATGGTCATCAATCTTAATACCTGCCGTCTCTCCTATTTCAATTGTACGTGTTACCTTCTCATAATTATAATAATTCGATTCCTTTCTCTTTGCTATCAAACTACCAAATTGAATTAATACTCGTTTTGATTTATTACACTCGTCAGAGAATACTTCATCTACTTGTTCAATATTTAATTTTGTTGTATCTCTACCACCAATTGAGAATATACGATGTTCTTTAGCTAACATAACCCTGTTGTTATTGATTATACTGTTGAATATATTGTTATTGTTGAGTGTTAATGAATTGACCTTGGGAATTCTCGTTCTATTACAAATCCCAAAGTCAATTGTTGTGTTTGAATCGATTGTTGTTTTATGTGTTGTCAAATATACGCTGATCTCACGTACTGCCTTGTATGGTCGGAGCTTCTTCAACCTTGCATACTGTTCTTGGGACAAGTTTTGACGTGGATCTTCTTCAATCTGTTCTAATACGATTTGCTCGTAAGGAGAGAACTTCCCCCTACCAATGTCAAATGATCGAGCACATAATGTACAAAACGGAAGGCCAGTGTAACCATGCCCATGATTTCTAAGTTCCATTCCCAGTATTTGTCGAGGATCATTAGATGAGAACTCCTTTCCGCACGGTCGAGCTCGAAGAACTCCATCAATTGGAGGAATGCCGTCACATGTACATTGATATATAGCCAAATATGGTGCCATCTTACTAAATAATACCTCTTGTCCATGTCCTTTTAAGAGATTGTTGAACGTTTGTCTATCCTTCCCAGTGAACAAGTCAACACGTAAGGTCGCTGGTGATGTGAGTGTGTTGGCATCAACTACCTTCTCCGCAGCCTTAAGAGATAAATGTCTCAAATCAAGATACTCAGCTAATGCACTATTTTCCCATTCTTGTCGAACCTGAGTTAACTTGATCTTTAACTGTTCCTCTCCTCCACGAAGTTTTTGATGTTTAAAGTATAATTCACTAACGTCATCATCATCTTCATCATCTGTTAACATGTTACAACTAAAGGAACCCATACTAACGCCATTTGCTTGACAGTACTTTGTAACTACCGATGCCAAGTGATGCAATTCGTTGATCTCTGCCAGTGTACTACCTTCATATTGTTCAAGAATCTGTTTATGAATTGCAACTAACTTTGCCGATACTTTATCATTCCCCTTATACTTGTCTGATAACACCTTGAAACTTGATTTGTCTCTGTGATCAGTGAATGTATCCTCATCAACATTTGATAGCTTGTCAGTGTCATATGCACGTACTACTACTGCCGCTAGGCGACGCAATTCGTTGATCTCTGCCAGTGTACTACCTTCATATTGTTCAAGAATCAGTTTACGAATTGCAACTAACTTTGCCGATACTTCATCATCACCACCATACTTGACTGATAACGCCTTGAAATTCGACTTATCAACATCATTAGTAAACAAGTTTTCATCAACATTTGTCAATTGATTGTCGTTGTATTCACGTACTATGAATGTGACCAAGCGCCGCAACACATTCCATTCATTATCAAGTTGACTTGCACGTCGGCGTTGTAACTTATCTAATAGTACATCCTCGCCATATTTCTGGATCAGATCGTTACAAAGATCAGTGTCTTCCTGATTCTTGAATGTAAAAGGGAGAGTAAACCCAGCATTGAGGTAACGATCTCCAGACTCAATCGATGCTTGTGCACATAGATGTGGTATGATATACAGAATGGCACAGGCTAATTCAAGAGCCGCCAATTCTTCTGGTGAAGAATCGGTATACCCCGGAAGCTTGCCTCGACGGAAGAAATATGTGCTCTGTTTTCTTGTTGGTGGATTGAGTTCTACACCCTCAAACTCCTCGACATTAGCAAGGAATGCTAAGAACAGGTGAAAGTGATAAGCGTATTTCTTGATCCTATCGATGGGATGCGATCTTCTGTTTGGTAATGATGTTATTGCTGCTTGTGGATGGGGTGATATTAATATCTTGATGATCGGGCTTTCTAACACATCCCCGTTCTCATTCTCATGACACTTCAACATGTTACGAATAGAAGCTGCCAACAAAGTATATTGTTGACCTGTTTTAACATGGTAGTGCAATGCTCGGAGGTCACTCATCAAGTTGGCAGCCAACCACCAAAGCGACATTAAGTCTTTATCCTGGATATCACCATTATGACTCTTGAGCTGCTTCATCATAACGGACCACTTGTTACCTTCTGGATTGGCCGTGGTACCCTTACAACACAATAAAATGGCGTCAAATATGTCGAAATACTTTTCAAACACTTTCCTTGCCATCTCTGTTGTGAACCGCACTTTATCAGTGCCACCATCAAGCATGTGAGAGTAGAAGGTATGTTTGATGAAAAACTGTAAGCATACCTCATCAAGGTCCATCTTATCAAAGAGGTGATCGGGATATTTATCAAGCTTGGTGCCAATATGGTCGATACATTCGGCAATAGCAAAGCATAACATCACCCCATGGCTCTTGCCTGATAACTTCTGACCCAGATTGATAACGTCGGGAAAGTATTTTATAAACTCAGCCATGAAGTTCTCGAAGATCTTTTCAATTTCCTGAGGAGTAACGCTTTCCCTTCCATTCTCATGAATCTTCCATAAGATTTCATTGACATCCTCATAAAGTTGAAACACCACCGATACGAATCCTGTCTTGATATTTTTGTATTTGGCAAGTAATTTCGACTGACTCTCGGGGATGAATAGAAACTTATTCATGATGTTCTCTTTGTTGACGTCGTTGATTTTACCAGTAAAGTATGATGCAATAGATGCAGCAGACCTCTTGATCCCTTCTGCTGATGATACCATTCTCTCGACAACAGGAGATGAACGAACGCTACTAGCAGCTCCACTCGCAGCTCCAGACAAAGCATTAGTTGCCGAGGATGCAGTCTCGGCTACCCTTGATACTAATTCTCTACTCCGTGATACCCGCTGCCTACCTGATGGTGAACTCATCCGTTCATTTAGTTCGTCTGCCAAATCTGAACCCATAGGGCTAGTCACGTCGTCATTATTCCTACCACGAAGACGATTACCGTAACCACTCATCACAACACCTAATACAGCTACTACCATACCCACGGCTACTACCGACAAAGCCATGCCACAACCCCACGACGAAGTAGTAGTGTACCACTCGGCTGTGGCACCCGATACATCGACAATAATATCAAAACTAGGCATGATGTAGAAAAGTCCAATTAGTAGAATTGACCAGCAATATTTGTAGTTGAACCAATCATAGTTGAACCAATCACGTCGACTATTGGATGACATCCCATCAATATTATTGTCAGTTGATACCCCCACACCATGCTCAATATCATACTCAGTATTAACATTACCATCAGTACTTGCCGGGCTTATACGAGGCGATGACGCCTTTAACGAATCAATATCAATAGAAACAGCTGTGTTTAATTGTGTGTCGGTAGTAGTAGAATCTCCAATCGATTCTGATTCTAACACATTGCTGGGATACATACCATCCACTGGAGATTCGGCAGTGATCCCATTTTCCATACCCTGATCTTTTAACAACCTCTGTCGCTCCTGCTCTTTCTCTTCCCACTCCTGACGGACATTGAGCTCTTGTTGTGCCATCTCCTCTTGTTCCTTGGCAAGCATGGCTGGTGCAGTCTCCTTTGGTTGGACATCCAAATATAAATGTAATAATGAATCCTTGACAACACCATAATTCAATAAACACGTGGCATCGTCATCCAAAGTCTTCTCTCCAAAGAGTAACTTCCTAATCTTATTCATATCATATCCAAACTTGTTGACTAATTTGTGTTTCAGATCGAACACGGTGTTGAAACAATGTAGATTGATTGGAAGCACTTTCCCATAATTTGGATCCATAACAAATACTGAGTAGTATTCACCACCTAACTCTTTCTTTGGTTGATCACATAATATTAATGTAATGTTTGTACCATCATCAATGTTATTGCCAACAGTCACTTCATCATCTAAACTCTTCCCATCACTCAGATACAGACGCTGACTAGATGGCGAACATTTGTCATATTTACTTCCAATCATTACTTTGATTTCACCAATAGAAGTGTTGTCTTCCACATCCAATTTAACAGACAAAATACCACTGGGTAATAACAATGAAATATATACCTGCATTTGAGCAGTAATAATACAACCGTCACTTATATTATAACTTCGTAGTGTATTGGCGTCATCAAGAGCAGTACCATTGAATGTCAAAAGATTTGTTAATGTAAAGGCACTAAAATCACGTCTGATGATATTTTTGAGGACATGGATAGTATTGGTTCCATTGATTGCAATATTTGCAATTCCATTACGGAATTTAACTCGGACATTCATTGTACTATTAGTAGTTGGCTAGAGATGTTTATTTATTGATTATATATTATATAGACTAACAGTCGTAGTTGGCTGATAAAATAAATAGGTTGGTAGTATGGTGGAGCGGCCCTCTCTCTTTTCTCTCCCAAATTTTCATATGCTTCGCAAAAATACTTCGCACATGATTTAAACAAAATTATGAAAAGGCAAAGGTTGCTTTGTACCTATGTTAACGATGAGTTCACTTACTTTAAATCTATCACTGCCGTGGGCTCTATAGTGTTAGTTCGTGACATGAAAAATGCACTACTTTACTAGTATATCGGCATCTACACAAACATCAACCATAATAATATCAACCAGCGAGCATCAACATAAATATCAACAGGAGATGAAAGCGTTGAGAGAGCGTAAGCATCACATATGGTAGCCTTTGTATCAATAACTAACCAATATACATCAATAAAAATAGTATATAAAATCTATACAAACAGAACCAACAATAGCGAAGTGTTAGATCGTGACACATAAAACAGTTAAAATGCCAAAGAGGGATATTGTAGGTGAAAGAAGAGTAGTGCAACCATTTAATAGCAATATGGTAGTAAGACGAGGCAGGCCCCTTAAGGGCTTTGGCGGTGATAGTTCATCTGATAGTGACGACGATGCCTTTGCCGCAATGTCCAAGAAGAAACCGCGCTTAGATACTACTACAAAAGATGATAACAAAAATACATTATCTACCACTACAACTACTACAGAAACATCCTCTAACAAATGTCCATCATTTGTGGCAAAGGATGGATCAGTAATGGAACAAAAACTCATTGAAACACAACCATTCAATTCAGACTTCCTTTTCCTAACACCCCATGAAGAAAATACTACTTCAAGTGGTACCAGCGTTGAGGATAATGAGCGCTTTGAAGAGCACATCTTCTATAGGTGGCGTGTATATGCATTTGCCCAAGGAGACGGGTTCAACTCATGGAGAACACAACCATTTGTAATGTTTCAGCCTCATGGTAGGTATTGGATTCCACCACCACTCAATACTCAAGCAGCACAAAAGGAAGAAGAGTCCGAGAAAAGACGAGAAAAACATAGATTGGCTGCTCAAGAGGAAAGGAGAAAACTTGGAGTAGATAATAAATCACAGGATTGTATTAAGACTGGAGCACAACTGAGACGATCAACTGATATAGTAAGATTAAATGAATGGGAGAGAGAAGTATTTCACGAGCTATTACGAGAAAAGTTGTGTGCATCACAAGAGAGTATTTGCGAGGCCATGGCCTTTTGCTTTGACAAAAGTGGAGCCGCAAGAGAATTAGCCGGTTTGTTAAAGGATTCCTTGCTGGAAACGGGGAATGAAATCTCCCTCGAAACTAGAATTGCACGGTTGTTCCTCATGTCTGATATCTTATTCAATTCTCAACAACCTGGAGTGCGCAACGCTTTTCAATATAGAACTGCGATTGAAGAAATGTCACCTGAGGTATTCGAATGCCTTGGTAAATATGAATGTGGTCGTATGACAAAGAATAAGTTGAGGAAGGCGGTTAGCTCGGTATTGTCGGCGTGGACAAACTGGTCAGTGTTTGATTCAGATTTTATCGACAAACTTGAATGCAAGTTTGAAGGAAGGGAGATTTTAGTCACCGGTAAAGTCAATAATGAGGAAGAACAAACTTTGAATGATCAGGAAGAGGAGACACCTCCAGATTCTGACAAAGAAGGCCTTGCACCTGTTGATGATAAAGAAGCACACGTGTCTACAACTCCTAGGGGTACTTGGACCTCTGCAACGAATGATAATGTTGATGCTGACGTTGACGGTGAAGCTATCGACGAGGATATAGACGGAGAGGCGATTGATGACCTCGATGGAGAAGAAATAGACGGAGAGGCATTCGATGAGGATTTAGACGGAGAAGAGGTAGATATTGATGGTTCCAGATACAGAGACTAGGTAGTTATTAGTGGCTACTATTCTATAAAGCTTGATTATATTATTGTGCCTATTCCCTACTTGCTGTTGCTCACATTAGATACTACTCTCTTCTTCAATGCATATTGATGATGCTCTTTTAAGAGTTTATCAATATGTTCACTATTCTCATTAGAGTATTGTCTATCAGCTCTAACGTACATGGGATCACTGCGATCATCTACCCAAGTATGGTCACTGTGTATAGTGTTACTTTGATCTTCATCGTTACCAGAACCATTTGCCTCTACAGACTTGTCATTGCCATGCCAAAAACCGTGAGTAGTCTCAAGGAACCTTCTCGCAAAGTCTAGTGATATTGACATGCATCCTCGAATGATAATATCCAGATAGCTTTGTGTAATTGGAAATGATCTCTCAGCTGGTAAGTTTTCATTTTGTTCATACGCCCACACGGCAACCTCCTCATCTCCTACCACAAAACAACTGCATTCATCATTTGGTATACTACTATTCGATTGTTGTCGACGCATCTCAGCAGCTTTTTCAAACACCATTCTACAATCTGAACATTTAACATCCTTCAATACAAGGGTTTCTCTTTTTGCATTGTGTTCTGTTGGCCACAAACTTAGCGATTCATTGACCAATACATCCGAGTCGATATGTGGATGTATATTAGATATATCGATCTTCTTTCTGGTATAACCAGCTTCCCTGATGTCAAACCGAGCCAGCTCATCCTCATCGACACAAATCAACACGCCATTGCACTTTGTTCCTTTTCTAAATCTTACACCCATTGGCGTCCAACCCAAGATGTGATCTCTATCTCCACTTGAATCCTTATCATTTTGCTTTTGCTTCTTTGCATTAGGTACATAGGGTTTATGTACTCGAGCTGACCACACTCTCTCGATATTGTTGATAACTACAGGCTCTGCAATAGTATCATGTAATGATGGAGCAGTGATATGTCTACAATGGTATAATATATGTGCGGTTGTAATGTTTAGCATTGTATGACGACAAACAAGTTTTTCAACTCTCTAAAAAGTATAAAGCAAACACAACGCACCGAGACTTAGGGCAAATAAGCGAACCATAACCAAATATGAAGTGTTTAACCATTCCTGCTGAAAAGATGACCATAGCGTGCGCATCATATACTTATCTTCTACCATACATCATGCCGGCAATGTCAAAACATCAATCAATCGAAACAATCAACTCTCATAATTCGGTATCCTTACACATATGCGGTATCCTTCCAAAACCTCAGAAATAAGGAGGTGACGGACGGCGTAAGCAACCACTAACCTCTGCTGCCAATATCCTATTGATACTGGCTGATAATAGAGGGAAGAATGAGATAAATATTAAGGTGAGTGCGGCGATAATTTTTAATTTCGCGACGATTTGATACATTGCAGTAAAAACTTTGTGCACGTAATTTTTCAGTATGGTTAGTACCTTTCTCTTCTTTGTCTCGCTAACATTACAATATATGTTATGCTCTACTACCTCCCTCTTTCATACCATTCATATATCATAGAAGTACTAATAAAAAAAAATTGCCAAATAATATCCACATCTTAAGTGGATATATTATAGGGCACACACACAAAATAATATAAAAACATGGCTGCCGCAACCATGGATGGGTTCTTACCAGTTACTAAACAAAAAGTAGCACCAAGTAGCAAGGTCGCAGACGACGATACAACAACATCAACCAAGTCAGCAAAACCCCGTCGTTGTCGATATGGCTCTGAATGTCGTAATATTGATAAGGGATGTGAATTTTACCACCCAAAGCCGGGAGATCCCGATGATGAACCATATTCCAATTTAAAGAAGAAACGTAAGGCTAAGAAGAAGGAGAGAGAGAAGGAGGCTGCTGCCGCTGAAGCCGCCAATACAAATACCAATTCCACAAGTAATAAACCAAGTAAGAAGGAAAAGAAGGATAAATCCAAGATACAATGTAGGTATGGCATGGAATGTCGGAATACTAAGTGTCCATTCTTTCATCATCCTGCTGTGAAAGATCCCAAGAGTGCAGCTAAAGTGTTGCTGGTGGACTCGCCCAAGGCGCAGTGTACCAAGGCGCCTCCACCTCCGCCTCCTCCGCCACCGCCTCCAAAGGCTAAGTCAACAAAGACATCGCCAAGTAACTCATTCGCTAACATGTTAATGAAGAGTGAGAAGGAGAAGGCAGTTTCTGCCACTCCTTCACCGCCAACTAAATCCTCGCCCTCGGCTTTAGTTGCCAATCACAATAATAATAGTAATAAAACATCACCATCCTCAGTAATTAATGGAGGGTCCAAGAATAATACACCAACATCACCATCACGTAAATTACTCGCCACCACAAAAAAGAAATGTCGATGGGGGTCCGGATGTCGTAATAAGAAATGTTCATTCTTACATCCCGGTCAAGTATTTGACCCACCCGCTGTATTAACGCCTAAACAATTAAGGGCCGAACAGAATAATAATAATTCTTCGTCTTTGGATCATCATAATCATGAACAAGTGGAACCACCAAAGTCAATGAGTTCAGTATTGTCACAAATGATTGCCAATGTTAATAATCAGCGTCAACAGCAGCAGTCAAATCAGCCGCCTCATCCAATCTTACCCCCATCGCCACGTACTGCTCGGGAAATTCAGCAGCAGCAGGCTGCTCTTCTTAATAATCAGCAGCCACTACCCCCACCTGGTATGTCTATGAATAATAACAATGGTGGTGGTGGTTATAATAATGATAATAATACGTATGATCAAGGGATTATTTTCCCATATCCCGAGGAATCATCTAAAGTTACGTCTCCACCTCCACCCCAAGCTTCGCCATCCGTACAACAACAACAAACGTCCGAGTCAATGTTTAATTTATTTACCAACATGTGGGGCGGTAGTGGTGGGGATGGTCAGAATCAAAATAACAATGGGGTAGGAGTACATTCGGCACCGTCTAATAATAATATTCCTCCGGGGTATTCAGATAATAATGGATATGGCAATAATAATGATAGGGCGCCATTGTACAATTTAAGTACAAGTGCATTCCAAAGTACGTCGTCGGAATCGGCATTCTCTCGACCGTCTGCAATGAACAATGCGGGGATGGGAATGAGTAATGGTCATCAACAACAGCAGCAGCAACAGCAGCAGCATTCAATGATGTCAGGAGGGGAACAGCACCGCCATAATCAGCATCAACAGCAGCATCCTCCGCCCCAGAATAATACAGATAGTGATTTTATATTTGAATTATTGGGGATTAGTCCTACATCTGCGGCGTCGGGAACATCAAGTCAACAACAGAACAATCAATATCAACAGCAGCAGCAGCCATCATCTACTGTTATGAATGATATAATTGATGATGATCCTTTCCGTGCTCAATATACACATGCAACGTCGGGGACTGTTCAGCAGCAACAGCAACAAGTGAATGTTAATCATGCTGCTCCCCCAGAACAGCAACGACAGATTAATGAACCGGACATTAGTCATCCAGCACATGCGGCACGAACTGCTGAGTTGCGAGCACAGGCTGCTTTGGTTAGAGAAAGAGTTGGTATGAATGCAACTGCTGGTGTTGGTAGTGGTGGAAATGGTGAAGCTTTTCCTGCCCCTCTAGTTCGTGAAGTATATCCCGAATCCGCAAGAAGTGCGTATGTGCCCGGACAGCAGCATTCCTTTCATAATGCGCCGCCGCCTACCCCCGAGGTTGAAGAATTTCATGATTGTATTGATTCGTCTAGTAGGTCCCCTTCTGTTGTTACTAATAACAGCAACAAGAAGTCGTTACTACCCGAGAGTAATCTCATTTCTGAAGATGAAATGACACAATCACGTCGAGCCGCACTTGAGTTACGGTTGGAAGCTCAATCGGGTGGTGGTACTAATCACGAGGCACTTTGTGCATTACTCGAGACATGTCGTTCGAAACAAGTTATTGTTAAGCTTGCGTTAGGCAAGGCCATGGAGGGTGGACAAGACGATGGTGAAACGAATCTAGTTGCCTTGCTCGATCTTAACGAGCTGCTAGTTGGTGCTATTACCATGGCTGAGTCGACATTACGTATCGCAGAGGCAAATGGTAAAGGTACGAAGAAGAAGACTGCTAAACCAACATCGTCGTCATCAAATCAGCCGCCTCCACTCAAGAATGGTGGCTCATGGGAGACCGTAGGCACTGATACTACTTCCTCCACCGCATCAAAGACGGTAACCAAGAAGAGTAATGAGGCGAAGCAACCCCCCGAGAAGAAGCCTGTCAACAAATCCAAACCCAAGTCTTCCACTGTATCATTTAAAAGTGAACCAGTCGTCAAAAGAGAAGAGTCTCCCGAAATGCTACAGCTTCCTGTACATGTTGCTGTTGATTTAGCCAAGCAAGAGAAAGAGGAGAAAGAGAAGATGGCCCGTCTCCTCGAGGAGGCACGTAAACAAGCCGCCGCCGCTAAGGAACGGAAGAAGAGTAAGAAAGACAAAAAGTTTGACAGATGGCTGAAACAGAACCAAGAAGAGAGGGAGAATCGTACAAAGCATTGGTCAGAACGTATTGAGAAGGAGAATGACTATATTGATTTAATCCAAAGGTTATTAGTTGCCGAGTTCCTTCGGAAGAGTAAGGATAAGGCTATGGGCCTTACTAATGAGCGTGTACTATCCGATCCTCATGCAGCCGAAGTAATTGCCAAAGAGTGCAGAGATGCATATAACGTCATCTTTGGTGGTCAGAAATGTCGTGTAGTTGTGGCAGGGTCAGAAAATAAGGATATGAATGGTCGTCAGGGTGCTCTTCGATACTGGGATAAGGAGAAGGAAAAGTTTAGTGTAGGTCTTGATACCAAGAAAGCTCCAGAGAGTGATATTCAGCTCTTACCTCCTGAGATTCTTGATGAATTGTCAACATCTCGTCAATCCAAGGCGGAGAAGAAGTCAACGTCTGCTACTAGCTATGATGTTGATGCTTCTGATTTCATGAGTTACGGTGGCGTTACTCTTGAACTTCACTTCACATTACACAAGTCTCATGTTAATGCCCTTGGCTCATCAGAGTCCATGAAGCAAGGTCTAGAAGACTTCTGTAAGTCTAGGGATGAAGATGAACGTCGGCAAAGACTTGAGGAGGAGGCCGAGAGGAAACGTGAGGAGGAAGATCGTAAACGTCGAGCAGCTAGAAAAGCCAAAGAGAATGCAGCATGGGAGAGGCGTAAAGAAAAGATGAAGAGGGATAAGGAAGAATACGAGAAAATGAAGAAAGAATGGGCTAGGGAACGTCGTGAGAATGGTAGAAACATTTTCAATGATTACGACGATGACTCTGAAGAGTGTCAATGCCCAAGATGTCGTTTCGGAGATAAGTTCTCACAGAAAGGAGGCAACTTCTTCTTCAATATTGGAGGCATGCCATTCCGTGTTCGTTTTGACCAAGATGATTACGATTCTGAAGAGGACTCTTACGAGGAAGAGTTTGATGACAGGTGGGAAGAACAACTTCGAGAAGAGAAGCTGGAAGAGAACAGGAAGCAGGCCAAAGTACTTGGTGAGTAATACTTATATGTTTGTGGAGTGTATGTTTTATCAGACACAAATTTCTAACAGACTCAATCTTCGTTTGTGTTTACTTTCAGGGGTTCCAACCAATGCTGATGAACGTACCATCAAGCTGGCCTACCGTAAGATGGCCCTTCAATACCATCCTGACAAATGGAAGAGTGACAGTGGTCATGGTATGTCTCGTAAGGATGGTGAAAACCGCTTTAAGGCTATCCAGAGTGCCTACGATCATCTCATGAGCAACTTTGATGATGAGTAAAATTCTCCTCTCTTAACATCTTGTACATTTTCCGACCTTGCTATTGATATCAGGCTGTGCTGCGCGTAATTCAATAAGCTAGATAACATTTTTGATACTTAATATAGAATGTATGTCTACATATCTTTGTGAGACGGGCCTACCCATGCAGAGGGAATGAAGGCCAAGGTAGGCTCTCTAGCCGAATGGCCATTTTTGTTACGATACTTCTCAGAGGTATCCTCCCCCTACAAAAAAATGACAGTCGATTGCCGATGCCCTATTGAAGCGCCTTGATACGAAACCATAAGAAGGCAGCAATGCTATTCCATATTTATTATTATACCACATGGCTGGTCCCAATACTTTGTTAGTTCTGTGTACGTCAAGATGATGATTGCAATGTATTAATCAAAATTATTATACCCCGCCCTCTCGACATATCATATACACAATAATATTGATTTTGTATCTCCTGTATTGCAATTGAACAATTAAGGGAGTCGAATAGCATTAGAACTTATCATCATGCCTCCCCTACACGATGAGTCTGATTCTCATAGTCCAACTAGTAGTATGAGCCAGCTATTCAATAATATACTCAGCGATGTGAGCCGTCAGCCGAAGGATACCAAAAGATACTGACACTCTCAATACCGCAGGTAATATTGATAGGTTGGTGGCTGGTAATATAGAATGGGAAGACTTTCATTTAATTCCAAACCGAATGCTTCTACAGTTCCCAATCTACCTGAGATAACTGTGTGGGGTGAGGAACTTAAGCGCAGCGTTTATCATATTTTCACTCATATCATAACCTACATCAACCATTTATTTTCACTCTACCATTGCATACTCATACCTTTCTCAAATATTTTCATTGTATGATGTATGTATACTATCAGTGCGGTTCCTACTTGGTGCATTATTTGGATTGTCTCTTGGTCTTAGAAATGAAACAAATGGTTTAAAGGGAGTTCTCTACGGGATAAATATCGTTGTATTTGGTACCTACGTTTATGTCGTGATATGATATGTAATTTTGCATATTGTAGTTATGCTTTATTTGTTGTTGTTGTTTGTAACATTGTCAACATGCATATCAATGCTATGTTAGTATTGAATGCAATAACTAACTCTTACATACGACACTTCTTTATATCTTCCATCAGTACCAATGATATGGCTAAAGAATTATCTCGAAGCTGATACTGATACATACAATCAATCATTAAATTCAATTGGTGTATCGAACGCTTTAGCGTTGTGTTTGTTAGTTTGGATTACAGTATTCACCATGTTTCATGAAGAGGAAGAAATAACACTAGGTAAATTCATAAGTGATGCGGCTATATCTGCAGTAAAGGAGACAGTAGGACAAGATCAAAATACTGAAATACAAGATACTGAGTTCTAATTGCTATCAAGACGTAATTGGAAAGCTTTAATTCCGGATTTAATGTGAAATTAAAAATGAAGTATCAATTGAAGAATTGAAATATTAAGCAGTTATATTGTGGAATCATTCACCATTCACCAGGGACCAAGCTCCAATAGCCAGTATAGACGCGGTTTCAGCCCTAAGTACATTTGATCCAAGTGAAACACACTGTACAGGAGCATCTTTTATACCGCTATACTTTGCGCAAACATCATCAAACACGGTCTCTTCCTCGCTGGTCCATCCACCTTCAGGTCCTATGAGAAAGAGTACGCGTCTATTGTCTGTCAGTGCTTGTAGTACAGGTATTACTTTGGGTCTATCATCATTTACATCTTCACTAGATCCTCGTTCTCTGCAGATTAGGAGTGTTCTGTTCTTGCTTTGTTCTTCCATATCATCGCCCCATTGACTTACAATATCTTTAACATCTTTCAATGTATCATTCTCGGAGCTTGTACTTATAAGAGGAACATCCAATCGTTCGCATTGCTCAGAAGCTTCAACTGCTTGCATTTTTAGTTTGTCAAATCGTATATTCATTGCAGCACCCCCTTCCATACGATCTGACGACACTGCCACAAACTGTCCAGCTCCCATCTCAACGCACTTTTCAATCATATTCTTTAAACGTTGTTGATTTTTGAGCGGAACAAACATTATCCATGGTCTATCATCTTTCTTATAATCTTGTGTTCTTAGTTGGAGAATGCATTCAGCTATAAGTGAAGCATCTCCTGTTTGCTTTCTAGATCGAGCTGATTTCTTACCCCTGATGTTTGTAGTTGAGTCATCTTCATCACTATGAACTCTTGCTAGCCATTCTCCATCATTTCCATTGAATATTCTTATACAATCTCTACTTGATGCTGATTTATCATTAGTATCGTCTACATTTGATTTCTGGTTTTGTTGTCTTCTGTTGCCTTTTCTCTTCTTAAATATGCGCATAACATTAGAGAGGTAATGTGATTGATCAGATGATAGCGGTATCCTAGCACCGGCTGCTAGTTTAATACTTTGTTGCATATCATCTTGTGTACCAACATATAGTCTAGGCAATTTCCAGTATTGTTCTTGTTCCTTTGATATTGAATACAATTTCAATTGTTCACATCTTATGTATCGAGTTTGATGTGTACTGATAGATCTTGAAAAATGACCCCGATGAGCGAGATCAGGCACGGAAAATGCTTCTACCCTTTGTTGCAATATGGTATATGCAATCACTACGGACAAACATAATTGCATATATACTCCAGATATCATTCTACAGTCGATCAACACTCAACATCCACAATCGTCGAATTTATTGGATTTGTACTGTACAACACATAATATAGTACAAATAATTACAAATTACGATTTGTTTGTTTGACCAAAAGTTGTTGGAACAATACCATGTGGTGGTGTGTTGTGTGGCTAAATGACAATCGATAGGAGGAGGAGATCATAGGATGAAGAACATACGGCGGCCTAACTGTGCAGTAATCGTTACCATTGGATTATGTTACCATGGACTTAGTTGCAATTCTTTCATCTACCCATCACATCATGCGTCATTTACTATTTGCCATCATCATACTTCAGGATTCAAACAATCATTAGTCATGCTGACACCTCCAAGGTTACCCGCCGCTAGGCTCCATTTCTTCTCTAAATTAAAGTTATCAGAGTCTGATGTAGTTGATAACAACAATATCAGTGATAGTGGACAAGAAACAAAAGATAAAGATACATCTCTTCTTAAAGATCGTTTGGTTAGTTATCTTCCTACCATACGTACTGCATTTATATCAATCTGTGCTGGATCCTTTAGTGTCATCTTAGCTTCCATACTATTATTTCGCTACTCGTTGGAAAATGGTGGTGATCAAACAATATATCAAACTATAGGACGAGCTAGTAGTAGTGTTAGTAGTTTCAAGAATGATAAAGATACGACAAGTGTAATAGGACAAAAGCAAGCAGTAGATTTGTATCGACTGATTCTTCAAGAGTTAGATGAAACTTATGTTGATCCTGTTGATACAGAAGCTTTGTTTGAAACTACCACTCGTGGTGTACTGAGTACACTAGATCCATATACTGAATATGTATCTCCAAAAGATATTATGAAACGGCAACAATCAGTTGGAATCGGTGCATTTGTAATGAAACCAGGTATTGCTCCGGATACACTTGATGGCAAATCAATAACGTCTCTACTATCTCGCATTCCTACTTCTGTAAAGCTTCCCAATAAATTACACTCTCAATCGCAGAATAAAGAGGGATATCGTGTCTTGGTATCATTAGAGGGCGCTGCATATGATGCTGGATTGAGAGTTGGTGACGAAATCATAGAGATAGACAACGAGTCAATTGTAGGAGACGAGTATTCATTAGAAAAAGTAAGAGAAAAGCTACAAGGTGATGTAGGTACTAGTGTCAAACTCACAATAAGACGCCCAGGCGTTAACAAATTACAAATAATAGACGTTGAAAGGAAGCAAGTTGGATTTCCAGATGTGCCATACTATGGCACAATAGGTAGTCATCGAGACATTGATTACATCAAGTTGCATCGATTTGGACTGAATGCCGGTGTCAAAGTAAAAGAAGCAATCGACTCGATGCAATCCGATAACAAGAATATGAAGGGCATTATACTAGACTTACGAGATAACACAGGCGGCGAGTTATTATCAGCAGTGCAAATCGCATCTTTCTTTCTTCCCGAAGACACATACCTCGGCTCGTCTAGTTCTTCAAAAGGGAAGGATGGTCTCTATCCCGATCAATCGTATTATAGTGGCAAATTAGATGTTACACAGTATGGATATAAGAATGAGAAAGACTTTATCATTAGTAATCGAGGGAATAGTGATGTCCTTGACATTGATGGTAAGCAAATCATTGATACAGACAAAACAAAAGTTATTATACTCGTCAATAAGAAGACAGCTTCTGCGTCCGAGTTCGTTGCAGCATCACTACAAGACTATGACAAAGCAGTGATAATAGGAACTGACAAGATGACATACGGCAAAGGCATAGGGCAACGCGAGATTAGATTACCTCCTGGAGGCGGTGCTGTGAAGCTGACTTATGCCGAATTCCAAACTCCATCTGGGCGTTGTGTTCAACCCAAGCCCAAGAGCTTTCAAAAGAATGAAAGCAAAGAGTTTCATACGAAGAATGGTAGATTGATTAAGAACAGGAGCGGTATACAAGTTGATGAGAAAGTTACACCAGACACTTCTATGCTCAGTGACTTGCTATCATCTTCAGGCGCATATTTTGACTTTGCAACAGACTACTGTTCAAAGCATAAATCGGGTAATGATTTTGTGCTGGACGATTCCATATACAAGGAATTCAAGTCATATATATTGAAAGAGCAAAGAAGAGGAAATCTGAAGTTAGAGGAAGAGTTTGATGCCAATGAAGTTATTTACACGTTATCGTCGAAGTTGAAGCTATCAGATTCAATTTCAACCAAGAAAAGTTTGGCAAAGCTTCGAGAAGATATAGTCGGAGACTTGCTTACCGACCTTGATGTAGACAAAGATAGTATTGGTCATGAACTGGAAGCAAACATACTGGCTAGAAAATTGCCTGACAGTAAGTTGACAAGGCGTCGTCTACCGACTGATGAGCTTATACAAGAGGCAATAAAGATCATAGACAGTAGTAGATATAATCTAATCCTTAATAGATGACCAAACAAATAGACATATTATCTTCTACATTACTACCCACTACCCAATGAGAGTCCATCAGACTGATTAAAGTGATTCAAGTCAGCATAAACCAAAGAGAGATAGGCCTGATTGGCTAACAATAGAGTCGCCCAAATGAAATCAACTTTTCGTGTGAAGGCGACAGACACATCACCATTTTCAATAAGAAACTTTATCAAACTACTCTCCAAAACAATAGTTAGTACAGAGTAGAAGTAGAAGTTTAGAATCCGTTGCATCTTTATCTGATACCCAACGGAAGGTAGATGATTATCAAGTTGCATCCTCAGACCTATCTCTACGAATGCAATGTTGAGTGACATTAAGCCACGTTGGAAGTAGTGATCTCCATCTAGTGTAAGGATACTTATGCTCACAAGATTCAACATAGATAGCAGCGGCATGATATTCTTATCATAATATCCTAGTGGAGAGATGAAAAGAATATACATATGAGTATCATATCTATAAAGCCACAGCCAAGAGCACGGACTTCTTGCTTACCAGATTCTCGCTTTACTCTGAGCTTCACTTTCAAATAAAAGTCTTTATCTCTTCCTTGTGATTGCAAACCAGACATTGACCCATGCTGTAGCTCACTTAGACTAAAGTCTAGCCCACTAAAGCTGTCAGTCTCAAACCCTGGGATCTTCATATTATCAACCACTAAACCATATGGTATACGGATTGATCCTTTAGTATCACTCTCATCAGCCAAAGCTAGTTTGTACTTTCTAGAATCCCATCTCCCACCCCTTTGTCGCTGTGATAGTATACCAAGCTTTAGGGTAAGATTGTGCTTATCATGAGGGAAGGAGTGTACTCTCATATCATCTTGCTGTAGTTGGGATCTGTACATACAACTCCATCGCATTAGATGACTTTCTTCTTGCAGTAGTTGAATTTCAGGCTGTCCAATCACCTCAAACGAATCAGCATTCAAAATAGAAATCGGAGGGACATCTATCATATCAGTTGAAGCTTCAGTGATCTTCCTTTTATAAGCCGCTCTTCTGCCAGCCATGACCCACATGGATTGAGCGTTTGTCTTCTTCTTTCTTCTATTCTTTCCACCTTCCATTATACTTTTAAACTCGTTGAAATCTATCTCGTTGTTTCCATCTGTATCTGCTTCATTCATCATTGAATCAAGCTCTAACTCTGATAGTGTTTTGCCCAGCCTTTTCATTAACTGTTGTAGTTCAGACTTGGAAATGGTACCGCTATCGTCAGTGTCGAACAAGGCAAAAGCATCTTTTAACTCCTTATCCTTTGGCTGTTCATCTTCCCAAAACAATGTGACTCTAAACTTCATGCTCACTGTATTATTCTTCACATCAGGTGATGATATACTCCAAACAATTACTTGAAATCGAATTGTTTTGCATTTATCAATAGATGATAGTTGATCCACAGAGTTATAGGAATTGTATGTATTGATTGATCCAAACTTGTATTGTGATAAATTAGATGATGGCCGTATCATCTTTGGTATTGATGGCAATGATTGGTCGCTACTTCCATCTTTTATCTTTTGCCATAGAGGACTGTTGCCATCAGAAGCTATTCCGCCATTACTATTATTATTATTATTAGCATGTGCTTCCAGATTTAGATCCAAGAATTGAGTTTGTGCCTGCTCGCCCAACCAATTGAGTGAGTTTTGCAGTTTGCCAAAGCTACCCGATCTTGCCATTCGTCTACTACCCAATGATTGAGAATCGCCAGGAGAGTGCTTTGTGACGCATCATTTTCGTCTCCTTCTATAGGCACTTCAAAGTATGTGCCGCCCCTCGAGTACGACATGGTACTTTATATCGTTGGTTGGGCTATGTTATATTGCAAATATCTATCACTCTGATATAAAAGATATCGTATCTTCTGAAGATTTGTAGCGATAAGATGTGTGCAGATGTGCATATGATGTGTTCGTCAAAATTTAATACCCCCACTACCGCAACAACTACTCTTATCTCTCCTTACAGTATATCTAATATATCCCTTTATTGGGTTGATTTGGCTCTATATATACGCTTTAGTAGAGGCATGCCATCTGTCTGTACATCTCCCATTTACTGTCAATAGACTCCCAATACAGGCGAGTGTCTTAGGCAGTGCCTTAGAGCCAAATCTGAGTGCCTTATGGCCAAGACCTTAGTCAAAGTAAAAGATGGTCAGAATTCAAGAATGTGCCGCGGCATGCTAAGAAGTTACAATCGTTCTGTTGACCAATGACAATTTATTAATAAATACATAGAGCGTTTAGATAGTGATTTTGGTTGATATTATTGATCATATAATAGGTATCTCATATAGATAACGAACTTGGCATCTCAACTCAGCTGTCAAAAAAATTGCGCTGTGTCATTGGAGTGTACAGAACTATGAATGACAATTACAGTTGTAGTAGCAGCATTGGTACAATGTTGATAGTTACCTCACTTTTATGTGTAGTATCGTCGTCTGTGGCGTTTCAATCAGTATCATCTCCAAACTCTATAATAAATCAGCATCAGTATATTAGACAGCATAGTACAAGTACCACATCTCTAAATCTATTTGGTATGAACAAAAAGGAAGAAGAAATTATACCAGAAGAAGAGGAGGAAGAAGAAGATTTAATGAAAAAAGTTTGGAAGGTCTCTAAAGTAGCTGTTCCCTCCTTTCTAGTTGGAGGTGTTGCAACACTTGCCTTCCTATTCCTACCATTAATTACTGATTATCATGATGCATTCAATGGTGCTAGATTAGATGGTGATTCCGATACTACCAGTAGTGGCAAGGTTGCAAATAGTAATAACAAGAAGGATACCAAGAGTGTAGTAAACAATGTCAATCAACCTGTTTTACTTTTTGAAACTATACTGAATGATCTGAATGAAGCTTATGTCGATGATGTTGACGTACAGAAGCTATTTGAAACTGGTGTCAAGGCAATGACTGCTAGTTTAGATCCATATACTGAATTCGAGAGCAGATTGGAAGCACAAGAGATGCAGGAGAGTGTTAGCGGAAAGTATGGTGGAGTTGGATTAGTTATTCGGGGTGGTAATAATCTCAAAGAGTTGGAAGAGACTGTGTCATTACAAGAAGCTGGTACGAATAATGTTGAAAAGATTGAAGCCCCTTCTACATTGAAGAATAATGACAATCCATCTGCACCTCCGGTGGCTATTAAAGATGTGGGTGATAATAATGACAAGAAAGATGATGAAGATTTGGATGCAATCGAGAGAAAGAGAGCTCTAAAGAAGTCAATGGATGAAGGTATTCGTGTAGTATCTGCATTTGAAGGTAAGAGATTTTGTGTATGTGCTGTAAAAAGTGAATGTTTGTCTGTTACATACCTCAGTTTCTAACCTTTGTGTGTTTTATGTTCTTATACAGGGTACGCTTATGATGCTGGCATGAGAGTGGGAGACAAGATCATAAAGATTGATGATTTTGATATCACACCTACAACTGCAGTAGATGAAGTGAGGAATCATTTACGAGGTGATCCTGGTTCACCAGTATCAGTCACATTCGAGAGAGAAGGTGTGGGTGGAAAAGTTAACGAGCCACAGACTGTAACATTACAAAGAAGTGTTGTCAAGATTCCCGACGTCAAGTACTTTGGTTTTATTGGAGATCCCAAAGATGGAATTGGATATATTGACCTTAGTGGTTTCTCTGGTGATGCAGGATTAGAAACACGCTTTGCTATTAGTGCCTTACAGCATGGAGCTACTGAGTATGCTGCCTCTAGTGATGCAGCTAGAGATGACTCGGGAATGTTAGCCAACGATCCAACCAATTTGAAGGGACTTGTCCTTGATCTTCGTGGCAATCCTGGAAAGTCCGCGTTAGTACCTCTTTATCATGTGAATACTTGTATTGCACTAAAGTCTCGGCGACTTAGCTGTTTTATTTGACTTTTGTTTGCCTTTGTTTAATTGTCCCTGCAACCCACATGTACTAACATAAGTTATGATCCTCTCTCTTCATCTTCATAATTCGTATAACGCGCATCTTCCAGGAGGTTTGCTCACGTCAGCAGTCGATGTATCAACTTTATTTGTTCCTAACGGTTCTGACATTGTCAGTGCCAGAGGTCGAGGATTTCCTGAGACACTCTACAGAAGTAAAACTGATCCAATCCTCAACCCAAACACTAAACTTGCTGTCCTAGTAAATGAACAGACGGCTAGCGCAGCCGAGATTGTCACTGGTAAGTCCTCTTTCTCTTTTGGAAGTATGAAACTTTCATATCCTTACAGCTTCTTACAAACCTCATTTTCACAATCTATACTTGTAGGAGCAATTCAAGATTTGGATGTAGGCGTTGTAGTTGGAAAGGGAAGAACATTTGGCAAGGGTCTTGTTCAGAATGTTCAAGATTTACCTTATCAAACTGGTAAGAACAGCTTCTCGTGTTCATTGTCGTTATCTATTGTTTCATCATCTAATCATGTATATTATCCGTGTCTTGTAGCCTTGAAATATACAGTTGCAAAGTATTATACCCCAAGTGGTCGGTGTATCCAAAGTACTGTATATGAAGAAGGCTCCTCTGCAGATGCAGAGAGTGGAGCCAGGTTCAAGTCGAAAAAGGTAGAAGACAAGGATAGGACAGTCTTCCTCACTGCCAATGGAAGAGAAGTAAAGGATGGAGGTGGTGTTGAAGTAGACTACAAGGTCGAACCTCAGAAAGCTTCACCGTTGGAGGTTATTCTACTCCAATCTGGTGCATATTCCGACTATGCTGCTGACTGGAGTAAGAAACATGAGTTGACAGACAACTTCAAGGTAGATGAGGCAACATATCAAGATTTCACAAGATTTGTTGAAAAACGACAGAAGGATGGTGATATAAAGTTGGAAGTATTATATGACTCCCAATTAAAGGAACTACAGAAGAAGCTCAAAGCAAGTAGATTTGATTCATCCCGACGAACGCTTGCAAAGCTAAAGAGTGATGTGATAGCAGATACTAAAAAAGACTTCACGACATACAAGTCTGAAATCAAGGAAGATATAGAGCAGAATATACTTGCAAGATATCTACCAGATAGTATGCTGATTGAACGAGGCCTCAAGCAAGATAAACAAGTGGTTGAAACGGCAAAGTTTCTCAAGAATGGGAGAGAGTTTGACAAAATCCTTGCCCGTGATAGCAGTAAATCAGTAGAAAAGAAGGCCAAGATGGGACAAGGTTTCGAGACTGCATCAGCACTGAAACCTGATGCACCCACTCTTGCCTCTAGTTGGAAATGAATATGTGTATGTTTGTTTAATAAATGTTGAATGATTCGATATGGAAGTTAGACGGCCTAACGAAATACAAGGCCGAGCTTTAAACGGATGACACCACACGTGTGAAAGTAGATATTGTAGCCTGAAAGGGAAATGTACATATTGCAACAAACTGTCACTAATATATGGATTATCTTACTATCTCGACACACAATCTACATATCTCTCACCCCTAACTCAATTATCAACACATGAACAGAATGTATAGAATGGGATAGTTTGACTACTCAATGTTGAGAGTCCTTCACCTTCAGTAATACTCAACATCAGTCTAATATCCTCGAGCTCAAGCTGAACTGGATTTAACATTGTTTTGGTATTCATCAACTTATCAAGACGTTCAACTACCGCTTCTTTTTCGCGATTAACCTCTTCCAACTCTTCATTCAGCAAGTGCACTTGCTGTTTGTACTCATCCAGCTGACTGAGAAGTTCTTGTTGTTCTTGTGGAGAAATGGGACGATAAGATACATTCTCAGTGGCTCCACACATCCCAAATAAGCTTGGAGGGAGTTCAGTGTTGGATCCATCGATGGCCTCGTTGGATTGATTAGATGAGACTTGCTTAAAGAGATCGATGCCAGTATGATCTGTCGATGATGACGCACCTCTCTTCCTCATGAAGTGCTTAAACTTAGGCCACTTGACTCGAAGCTTGGATTTAGTGTGGGATGTGTTTATTGATGTGTTTGGTGGCTCTGGTGCTATTTTATCGCCTAAGGATCTTGAATTGACATCGCTTGACTTCCTTACACCCCACAGTGGCTTCTTCTTCTTCCCCTTTCCTAGCTTGATAACCATACTTGACATACTATATTCTGCTGATGTTTTGCAATGTTCTATGTATTTGTGTTGTAATGTATATTATCCCTCCAACATTGTTACATGCTACGACTGAGGATGCATCGCCAACAACGAGAAACAATCATGTGTTTCGATCTTCTTTGTATTGATAGAAGAACATGTTTATATGCTTCTTTTGTATGGACTACAGGTATATGTATATTAAAACCTTGAGTATGGCTCGTATGAAGACAAATAATCTTGTCATCTACAATCCAATTAGTTTATAGTATATTATACAATATATTGAGCCCGTTAACAAACAAACCATAAAGCTACATCTGATCGAACTTTTGTGCCCGTAGTGCCTTCTGTGCCGTCCTATATACGCTTGACTTCCCCTTGATTAATGGTTGACTGCATCTTTGGCTTATATGAGCTTGCCATCGCACTCCCAAATCAGTATGAACATAGGCGTTGTAGTTTGTGCTCTTTAACAATGCCAAGCTCTCTTTACAATCTCGATGCAACTGATCCAACAGAGCATTACTCAAACCAATACCTATCTCAAACATCTCTTTCTCAAACTCCTGTATCCAGTTGGACAAGTCCTTCTTAGCCTTGTCGACTTCTCCCATCTTTGCCCTTTGTTCGGCATTAGATATAACGTTGGCAGTTCTAACTCTTAACCACTGTATTGCTACATGTTGATTTGGCCATCCCAATTCTGAGCTGTTCGGTCTCGATATGAAAGCTCTTTCAATCAAAGGGCCAATCACCATGTTTTGGAGAGTATCCTCGTATGAGAGTTCAACAGTAGCATGTGGCAGGAGAACTTCAGTATCTTTATGACTCCTTGGACATGCCAGTGTCACTTCAAACAAAACATCCCGGGTCTCTTCAGCATAGATATCTCCCAAATGAACTTGAACCACTTTATCAGATATCAAATTCTTCTTATCATAATATACGTCAATGAGATCAATCTCTACTGGTACTGAAATTATAAGAGTAACATTGTGGGCAACAACTGACAGGATGCCACCAATTGCATCCCCGAATGCACTAGCCACTTGTGAATTGTCTCGTACTGAGTAGAATGATCCTCCTGATGTTGTATTTGCCATGTTCTGCAGCAGTTGGCTGTCTGGTTGTTGACCATACCCAAAAGTATGCAGACTGATTGGCGGAGTGTGCTGTTTGTGATCACTTTCAACAAAGATCTTGGTCAGTTCGATCAGGTCTTTTGCTTCTGTATATCCAACATTAGCAACCCCATCTGTTAATAAAAACACACTCCGAACCTTGTTTGGGTTCTTTACTCCATTTGCGACTTGTGCAGCTAAACTGACAGCACTGGCAATGTTCGTCCTGCCTCTAACTTGTAAGTGATCTATGGTATGCAGTGCTATCAACTTTTGCTCTTCGGTAATTTTTATCATGGGTATTTCAGTCCTTGCCTCATCTGAAAATGAAATGAGACAGAATCTATCATCATGATGAAGTTCGTGAAGGAGCAATTTAAGAGTCTTCTTACATAGATCAAGCTTCTCGACACGCTACTCAATAATATGGAAGATGACGGGAAAGGTGAGGACTTGATAAGATGATACACTTTAGAACTGTAGAAGAAGCATCGCTTACTCACCATGCTACCACTGACATCTAAAGCCACTACAATATCTACTGGCGCCCTCGTATGTACACCAAGAGGGAGCTCGCATGCCTTGATCGTTGCACAAATCTGTGTAATAACTTCACTACTTCTTATTCCTATTGTCTTTCTATGAGGGGTAACTGAGAACTCTAGTGTGGGTTCCGTAGTATGTTGATGTTGCATGTAATCCTCTACATCAGCTTCCAAAAAGTGAACCTCTTCCTTTTCTTCATCACCAATTCTCTCTTTCTTTGATGGCGGTGGTAGATCCAAGAGCTCGTCAATATCTAAATCGAAGTCATCGCAATTTCGCTTTCCCGATAGAGTATTATTCCTATCGACCGGGTTAGCGTTCATTATTGTATATTGCTTATTTCTGTACATATATTATGCTTGATAATGTTGTTGTTGTTGTTCTCCTTATTATGTTTGTCTGTAATTTTATGAGCTGATTGCTGATTGTGGAGGAGTTCGCATTCAAAGTGTGATTGTGTACCGCTAGGACAGTGATGTCACAGAGGAGTTCGGAACTCATTTTCTCACTATCCACTTGCCGTCTCACAATAATAACAATATGACGACTAAACATATTATATCAACTGAAACAACTGCCTGTGATTTGCAGCCGTCTCCAGCAAGGAAGCTCCTATTGGCAACTGTAAGTATCTATTCTTCTTTATTCCCCAGTTATGTCTGCGCTCACATTGTTTCTTTCTTAATCATTTCTTATCACTAGACGGCTGGAGACCTACTTCTGTGTAAGTTATCTCCTTAGCATTATCATCTTGATATGTGTTTAAAACCTACTCACATCTTGTGTATCCAGATCTTCTATACCGAAGAGAGATACCTCATAGGGATTATATAATGTGCAGGGTCGGTCTCATCCTCATTCTTCTTCTTACCGCACATGAATCAAACAAAAGGACTCAGAGTATTATATCAAAGAGATTCCGAAAGATATTCACAACTTTGTCTTCATGCGAAGTAGTATTCACGATAATCTTGCCTTGGCTGATAATACTGGAAGGTATATTGAACCAGCGTGTCAACCAAAAGAATGGACATCTCCTAGCTGCTCATTTGTTTGTCTTCCAAACACAGATTGGCCTTGAATGCATCATACAATTAGCGGGAGAAAGACGTAAATGGATCATGTTTCCCTTCACAGTGTTCGCTAATCTATATCGAGGAGTAACCATAGCAACTTGGATAATGAGAGTAGTGGCCGAAGAAGTACTCGAACCCCGTGATATCGTCCTCCCAGTAACGGCTATATGTCTCTGGTTATATTCAACTTTAATCTTCATTCCGTATGAATGGTACCCACTATTGAAGGAGGAAGAAAGCTCGATGATGAAGTAAACAGGGGCCAATGTTAAATTGACCCCTGGAGTAAACATATCTAAGATTTAGAGTTAGTATTGAATCAAATTAACCGCATAGAGTACCCAAAGAAAAATAGGAATAATCTCCTACATGCCACAACAGCTAACGCAATAACAACATAACTCCGTCGCTGTCGAACACGTTTACCAAATACTTCAATAACTAGATCTTGTTTCATATCCCGTTCTTCAGTGTGCTTTGATGGGGCGGTAACAGCAGCAGTAGCAGTACTCGTGAGAGGCTCAACGACTTCATCAACGGTGGATATAGTTGATTCATACTCTCTATCTTCATCATGTACACTTTTGTTTTTCGAAGACAGCCTTGCTTTTGTTTTCGCCATTGCGTTGTGATACATCGCTTGCCGAACTTCATCAACATAATCGTTCTTCCTCCATTGATTTATACCTGATAAAGCAACAGGTTGTTGAACTTGCTGTACAGCTGGAGCATCGTTCAAGTACTTGCGTTTCTCTTCCTCTTCTAACTTTCTTTTCTTTTCCTCGGCAGCAGCTCGAGCTTGTGCATCTCTCATCTCTTGTTCCATCGCTGCCTTCATCAGTTGTGCAGCCATTTGGTTTCCCTCGCCAACTATATCCGTAATTAAATCATCCTGTTTAGCTTCTGCCACTTCCATAGCCATCGTTGCTGCAACTACATCACTATCTAAGTTAATATCATCCTTCTGCTGTTGCAATTCCTCAGTACCATTATCAGATTCAGATGCATAAAGAGTATTACTAACCGTCTGCTGTTGAACATCTTCATTACTAGATAATAATTTTACCTTGGTATCATTTGCAATTCGAGCAGACAATAATGACCTTTGAAAAGCCTCACTTTTGCTAGCACCACTTGATTCATTATTAGCAAGCCGTTCCTCTAATAATTTACGCTGAAAGGCATCTTCTTTCGTTGGTACTGCGGTATTATCAATTAACTCATCAAAGTCTAAACTACATCCATCTAATTCAGGTGATAATTCTGGTTCATTATCAAAGTCTGTAGATTCAAATGCAGCAGATGCCTTTGTACCAATAACTTCTTCTACCTGAGAATCAGCCGATTCAACATCTGCATATGTTGCAGGTGTTAGTAATTCCATATCATAAGTTATTAGGGGCTCAACATTCTCACTAGTATCAGCCATGAAAAGTGGAGATGTTTCTGATATACTACCAGATGGATTTGATAATATACTACTGTGTCTTCTATTGTTAGTTGTTTGTGGTGTAGTAAATGCATTTATTTGCAATGCTGCTAATATTATTACTGTTGCAAATAATAAGAGTATAAACATTGTTACAGCTTTATATATTTATATAAATCGATAAAAATTACCATAAGTACCTCTATGAACAGCTAGCTATACTTATGTTCGTTGTGAAATACTGTTGTAAAGGATATGTAGGAGACGGACAGACGAAGACCGTAAGATATTTTGTCTCCTACACTGTAGCAGACTAACTGCAGCCTACCTAAATATTATCTCTCTCTCTCTAGAGAGAATACGATAGTGCCTAACGTCATGGAATAATAGTTATATCACATCAATGTGTTATATGTTAGCTGTCACGGTGTATGTTATTTAGGATAGTGTGTGGTTGTTCATTACAAGAGACAACACCAATTTCAATTTTAATATTATATTGACGTAAATCATAATATGAAGTTACAATGAAACGCTCATCGAGAAAACGTTCTAAAACCACCAAGCTTCTTGAATCAGAACACCAGGCTAAAGAAGAAGAAGATAGTAATAATGAAGAAGTCACTACGGAGATAATACCGCAGACTGAACATGAGGATTTATCCGATGTGGATAAAGAGGAGTTAGGTGCCGCCGGATTATTAGGATTCGGATGGACAAACATATGTTGCAATGGGAACAATACAAGAAGAGGACGGTTACGTTCGTATTCAATTTAGCTTTGAAGGTGTAGAATTATTGTCGAATGGCTCAACTGGTATAGTCTTTATACAGAACGAAGGAAAGAATGTTATTGGGGCAATAAGATATGGTACCCCTGCTTATCGTATGAATTTGAAAGTTGGTAAGTTTCTTCTCTTGTATGGTTCTTCTTAAATCTATTATCCACTCTTCATCTAACTCTTATTTGTCGTTTGTATAGGGGATTTGCTAGCACCAGTTGTAATTGGCGGTGTTTTATCAGAAGATCCAGATGAAACTAGGGAGTACTTCAATGATACAGTGGAAAATCGCAAATCAACAATCATGTATGTATGGCGGAAGTCATTCATGAATGACAAAGGATCCATTCAACAAAGGAGCGCACATTACTCATCCATTATGTCACTGATCAAAAGTAGTCGCGCTTATTCTTCTGCAGACTTGAGGACATATCAAGGCAAAATCACAGGTACCTCCAATACCTGTGCAGCAACTTCTGTTCTCATTTCTGTGAAGCATAGTATCACACATGAGTTCGAGAAGGAAGGAGATACAGAAAATCCTATCTCTGAACAAGACATACTCATCGGCCACCCTATTTCTAATGATGATATAAAAGATATCATTGATAACACATCTCCCGAGATAGCTAACCAAATTCGTGGCTCTAGTGAAGAATTGAATATGTCTGAATTTGATGTTTGGCGCTATTTGGTCCATGACGTTGGTGCGTTCTCTCATTTGCATGCACCAAGTACAATTGCGGGTAACATTTTGCTTGAGAAATATATCAAGCAGATTGAAACTTTATTTGGGAGAGGGAATGGGAATCGTGGGGCTTGTGAGTTCGACTTTTGTTTTGTTTAGTTTGGATAGTTTATACTCACTCACAACTACCATAACTTCATCCTAGGCGTTTATTTTGATCAGCATTATATTGTCTTGTTGAGAACTCAGAAATCGGATGGCAAGTACGTCTTTGACTTTATTGAGCCATTGCCAGATACATCAAACATCGACCGTATTGGAAATGCTCAACGAGAAACATTTGCATATCTATCAGGAATGATTACGAGGTTTCAAGAGTATCATTATGCCAAGCTTGCAAGATTACCAAACTGCGAGCAACTAGTCAATCAACTGTGGAATGACAGAGATGCGGAGTTTTCCAATGAAAATGATGGACAAGATAAACGTATATTTACTGTTACCATCTTCAAACACCGGTAAGTTATATGTTGTGTGTATGTGTGCTGTATGTGAGTGCTTCGTTTGGCAAACTTCTCTAACTCGTAATAATTATATTATAGGAAGTACAATAATGATGATTTACTACCTCCTCCGCCGCCTCCGCCGCCTCCACCACCGCCGCCTGGCGACGATGAATTAAGTCTTAATGTTCTACATGAAGCAGTAGATGTAATCTTCTGCGACAATCCTGATGTTCAAGACTACCACGAACGAGTTAAATCTCGTCTAAACTTGGAGAGGCTCTCGGATTTGACTAGAACCAATATTGATGAGCGACTGGTAATCTTGCGTCAACAGCCCGATGCCATTCAAATTAGAGATATGGTCGACGTCGCTATTGTAGAAGCCGGAAGCAAGGATGAACATGTATCAGCGATTAAAAAAGTTATTCGTCTCAAATGGATGGAGGAGAGAGATCTTCCAAATACGTTCAAGTTTACCATGTTTTCAATCAAGACAATCAATGACCGATGTTGGGATTGGAAGCATCCTAATAGTCATGGTGTGAAGAGATATGTGAAACAAAACACTCAGAATGGCGAGACATCATTGGTGATAGACCGTTACTATGCTAGTGTAGATGAATGTGCGGCGGATATAAATACGCCTAAGAATATTTTGGCAAGAGGTAAGTTCTTATTTGTCGTTATTGATTGTAATGAGATGTAAGATTATAATGAAATGCAAATACTAACTCTTGTTCCCTTTTACCAGCTCTGAAAACAACTAAGAAACGATTTGGGGGGTATGCGGACTCTGCCAATAATCATTACTACGAGCTATTGAATGATAAAGTAGAGATACAACCAGAGCATAAGCTAGCAAGAATGACGACAGTGACAGTTCAAGGGGAAGATGAAGAGGTTGAGGTTACTTTAGAGCAGCAGATTGAAAAGTTCGTTGTCGACAACAACGGTGAGATTGTAGGACAAGAGCGTACATTCACTAATGTACAACACTGTCTTGTACAGGAAGAAGATTTGTTAGGATACTTGAATGTAGATAGAATGACAAAGTGTGAGTTAGTGCATAGCGATTTCATTCCCTTATGTCATCATCTAATATCTATACTTCCTTTGCAACAGATACGAAAAAGAAAGGATTTTTCAAGCATGAAGAAGTGGAAGGAGAGGAAGTAACACGTACACACTATTATCGTTTTCTACACCCATGGTATCGTGCGAGGAAAACGACGCGACAAAGTATTAAGGCACCACTCTCAAAAGAACGTATCATTGATCGTCACAATGGACTTGAACGTTCTATAGTGTTGAAACAACCATATGATCCTAACTTACAAGTACTGACAGATCCTGAGGCTACATTTCGTACAGCTGGGGAATTTTGGAATGCAGTTACGGTCAGTGGAACCTCAAAACAGTATGAAGGTGAGCATATCATGTGTACCTTGTGTCTGTACTTATTCTGTCACTAAAAAGACTGTGTTGTATGGTACATAGCACTAAGAGATGGAGGCTTGATTGTTGAATTGAAAACTGCACCCGGCTACCCTCTATATGCTCATCACAAATATCCAACCAAATCAAGTATAGTAATACCAACAAAGGAGCAAATCGTTAGAAGAGTTCTTCTGCATAACTTGTCGGGTAACACACCAACAATAAAAGCAAATAGAAAGCGACACTTTGATGAAGATCGACGGGAAACAAAGAGGATCTACAAAGAGTCAAGAGCACAGTTTGAGGATGTGATTAAAAATGAGGAATCGTTTTGGCATGCTACAAATGTTACTCTTGAAAATATGGAACGTACGACTGTTCAAAAAGAAGCAAACGAGTATTGGTTACGACCATCAAAGACGCTCAGTAATGATTTGAGATCTCAATTACCTAGAAACAGACAAGGTCATGAAGATGTATACTGTACGAAGCGAGCACTTCATTCTATCGACCTCATCCGAAAACGATTCAATATTAAGCATCAGCCTAGAATGGAAATGCTATTATGCGAAATAGATGATGACGCAGCACCCATCATGAATACAGTGGGCATGACAAGGGGGGTTAACTTCAGAACAAAGGGCCAGCATGGCATGTACAAGATATGTATACCGGTTAAAATCAAGAGAATCATCCGTATCAAGTTTGGCAGTGTAGGAAATCTCAGTGACCCAGACACCCAAATCACAGAAGTTCATCGGAAGTACAATAAGACTGTTAGTATCAATATGAAGAGGGGAGTGAATGGAAACACAGATTTGTATAAGAATGGCATGTTCAATTTATTTCATCAAGATGATGTGGATGATAACGAGTCAATCGGGGAAGAAAAATATGTCAATGGACAAGTTCCAGCATCACTTGATGACTTAGAGGATGGAGACGATCCAGATGTCCTAGGCGTGTAGAATGAGATGATAGCATAATTGATTTGTCGTTGCAATATTTTGGGCTGATGTGTGAAGGATTTGTTTACAATTAATCTCCGCTCTTTATCTGAACCAAGCCAAATATTTGGTGATCTAAATGCTAATGCTAAAGATACTACCCCATTGCCTATTTGCAGTAGGTATATACTGCTGCTGATGGCTATTAGTAAGAGGTTCATGTTTGTTATCGTACATAGTGGATTATCTTTGAGATTTGAGATTTAGGATACCAAAGGATACCTTTTGATGAGGCAGGAAATACCTAAATGCATCGCAAGGAATTGGCATTTATTCATATAAAGTAGATATAGTAGTATATCTCATAGGTTGAAAGTTAAAGTCTTCTATCCCTGAGGAAACGGAAGTATGACTGCTCTCCCGAGGGCAGATCATATCTTACCAAATCATGGCTGTCATCATCGAAGTTGCTAGACACAGAAGTCATGTGCTCTTCCAATTTCATTGTAGTGCATACCCCTTTGTCCCCCGAATCATAATGCAACACTCTGTTTGATGGGATGACCTTCAATTGAAAGCAAACATCTGTCCAGGCCTGAGATGCCCAAACTCGAACAATGTCCTTTTTGATTTGATACCGACCCCACACACCCCACTTGTCTTTACTGCCATATCCATGAAGTAACATCTTACTGAATCTCGGGATCATCTCCATTGGCGATATATGAGTTAAAGCATACATGACCCTTCCATCCTCAAAGAAGTAGAGATATCTGTAGTAAACATTTACAAGTACCTGGCAGTATTGAGAAGTGAACATATCATATGAGAATATTACAACATGTGCAATAAAGCATTCAAACCATAGCCCATTGTATACTCACTGCCCCAAGAGGAACCTCAGTCCACATATCTCTCTCAATTTTCTGTACTTTCTCATACTTTAATACATACAAACCTCCCCCACTTCTAACCCGAGGTCTTACTTCAAGCATTCTTCGATATGAATTACCAAATCTAGATACATGCAATACTTTCCTTTTAGATTGATTCAAGTAGATTCGTTCACATAAAGTCTTATATAGAGCTTCACATCTTGTAAAGCGTGCCCAATATGGAGAGACTAAAGCAAGCGATGCATGATCGTCTATTGATAGATATGAAAATGCTCTGTGTAATATCTCTATTGGTAAAGCGCAGGGAAATCCGCCAAGTTTAATCAACTCGTCAACATCCATTTCGTTCATATCATTTGATGTATCAGTTTCTTCTCCATCAGTTGTTGTTGTATCATTTTCCTCTGAAGATACAGATGAATCATCATCCTCTACTTCCTCTTCAATTTTTGTAATGAACGGTGGTTGCCAATCTGAGGCAGTAGTAGATTTCATTACTGTATCCTTTGCTTCTACTCCATCGTCTCTATTTCCAGAACTATCATTATTATCCATAGAGCTATCATTAATATAATTTGAAGGCGCTTGTACAGCAACTCTTCCTCCCTCAGATTCATCGACAGCTCGAGTTAGTGACATAAATTCCTCGAACTCGCCAATTGTCTTCATCCCGTGTTGTATTGCAATAGCTTGTCTTTCACCTCTTGGCAAGAGATGCCATATAGGCCAAGTCAATTCCCAAGCATCACCTTGAGATGATTGTACATAAAACGGGCCTGGATCAGCAACATCTGTGGTATTATCGTTGTCTTCGCCATCATTTCTCAGCGCATATGCAGCCTCTGCATTATCTTTTTCGTATCTAGTTTGTTCCTCTCTATCCTCCTCATCTTCATCGTCATCATCAGTAGATTGTTTTACATCGGAATTTTCAGGAAGAGTAGGGAGTATATGTTCTCTCGGTGACATATTGATACCCCAAAACCTTACTATATAAGCTCACCTATCCTAAAGCCGCCTGGGTCTATCTACTATAGGAGATATTATATCAAGTTCTTTCATACTAATTACAACTCATTCTTTATTCTTTGCTATTGTTGGTAAAACTCCTTTTGAGAGAGAAAAGATACCTAAAGAGGATACCTTCCTTTGAGTCGCAATTGACCTCTGCATTTGAGTCTCGCTAGTAACAGAAAGAAGTTGTCAAGTCGACCATCATTCGACAGCTTCTTTGTCCTTTTGAATTCCAGGGTTCTAATGTTGCGACGGCTAAAGGAGGAGAAGGTTGGTATCCTAAGTCATATCATCTACATAGTAGCAAGACACTTTAGGATTAGGGTAGGCCTATCTATACCCAAATTCATACCTAAGTTGCACAAAACAACTACACTTCATTCTTCTAAACATGATACTTCTTGTCGAAGGATTGCTCTTTTCAACAGCTGGTGTGCTCTTGATGCTACTATTTGAGATTGGGTCGTACGGCGATGTGAGAAGAATACGAAGCAGTAAGAGTGGAAAAGAGTTGTATAACGCCGGTATATTATCAACTATATTCAACCATCTATCATATGGACCAATCACATACTATCTTGCAACGACTATCTGCATTGACGATGATCAGAGACGATCTCTTTGTCAACAAATATACTCCATAGTAGCGTTCTTATTCATCCAAAGCAGCCTATTCACTGTTTGTCACTACCTTATGCACACTCGGTATCTATATAGATTTCATCGATTTCATCACAAATACAACACAATAGTGTTACCAAGTTCTGGGAGTGCAGTCAGCTCAATAGAGTTCTTGTTGGCCTATATGTTGCCAATAGTACTCGCAACAAAGTTAGCATCATGTGACAAGATATCAGCAGTTATCGCTGTGACGATTGTCATCATATTGAATCTAACTTTACATACACCGGCATTAGAGAAGCCGTTCGCAAGATATATGCCTTGGATATTTGTATCGACTAGTGACCATTTGACCCATCATAGTTTGCTGACATGTCACTACTCTGCTCCAATCTTTAACTTTGACCTGGCATACGAGACTTTTAGACGAGTGACCAGCAGTAAGTAGAGAGTAGCAAATATCGACCTGATATCATCTGTATTCATAGTGTAAAGTAATGTCAAGTTGTAATCGAGTAAAAATCTGATCTAATATCTAATTCGTTAAGCAATGTCTTTTGCCTTGTAGTTTCATTTCAGCATACCCACATACTCTACTATCCGATCTACTATCTCTCATCTCTCTCAATCCAGAAGCGGTTGAAACGATATCTGGCCGACAGCCTCCTCTTCATACAAATCTACAGTCGCTCCGGGTAACTGAATTTGTTCTAATACCCTTATGTTCAAGTTAGCAGACTGTAACTCAACGCCACTACCATTCTCTTCTCTGTCACGAATATGATTAACTTGTGCGTACAACTTTAATGCGGGTACACTATCGCTTTCGTCTGAGTCCGACGAGGGTAGTTTCAATTCAGAAGTTTCCATTTGCAATAGCATAAAAGGATACTGAGGCTCTTTAAATAATCCCCATATCCATAGGCCATCCTTTCGATCACTTGGATCTTCAGATAACGTCCATCGACTATTGGTAACTTCTAACGCCATTGTATTTGACGCAGAATCTTTTCCATCTTCTGATAATGATACTTTTTTGGCGGTAGGCGTGAATAAACCCTGTGGTGGTTCATATCCCTCCTCTTCAATAAAGTTCCCTTCCACAACAAACAATGTATTATCTAACTTCTTTCCTTTCGTTGTTTTTATATCATTAAGTAGTAATCGTAATCTCCATGTAGTATCAGTTGTTAATGTTGTCTTCTTTGTATTTGTTGTTGTACTACTAGCTTCGGACATTGATAGACTGCTTGTAGTAGTTATTCTAGAAGTATATCCATTATATTGTGGTTTAATAGTGAATGCATTTATTTGCAATGCTGACAATATTATTATTGTTGCAAATAATGAGAGTTGAAGAATTGTTGCCCTACTCATTTTTGTAAGGTATCGTATCAACGATACTAAGACTTTACCCTGCTGTATGAATACAATTAATGATATATGATTAGTTTGTTTGTTTGGCGGCGGCGGCGGCAGTGGCACTGGGTTCAAGCAATAACTCTCATAACAGTGACTCATGAGCAACGAGTTGAAGGATACCGCTCACAAAACACTCACAAAAAGAAAGAACACCTCATTGCTTGGGGTTGTGGTGACAATAAACAACACACCACTGACTGTAGCATATCCTGCTCGCCATAGTCATACTATCATATATTGAATCATTAATTATACTTTGACGATATGGACTTAAAAACTGAGCATCGAGAACTGAACCATAAAATTCTTCTACCTCAAAAACGGAACACTATGACACAAACAAGTAGAAGAAGACCCCGAACAATATCATCATGTACAGTGGCAACACCAGCCCCTACATTATACCCTAGTAGAGGTAGTATTATAACGGCAGCTATGAGTATACTAGCCCTTCTTCACTCACCCCAAAATGTATATGCCTTTACTCAACCAATTAGATGTTCTTCCTCGCCAACAATGAGGCCACAGTTCTCATTCACTCAAATGTTTTACAAATCTAACGATGGTATACCAAAAGCAACATCCTATACTAAAAATAATCCAATAAGAACAAAACAGCCACTCTACCGTCTATCACAATCAGAGGAGGTATCATTATTACAACAAATGAGATCTGCGCCGCCAAACTCTCCAATATCACAACGAGCTAGACAAACTTTGTTACTGCATAACTTGCCATTGGTACAATCTATAGTTACCAAGATATTACGCTCTCGGCCACACTTACTACAAAAGTTGGGCAGTAATAAGAGTGGTGGTCGTGATAATGGTAAAGATGTAGGTGGAGCGGCATTATCCAAAGATGATCTGTTACATGAGGGTACGATTGGGTTAGCTGAGGCTATTGATAAGTATGACTTGGCATATGCTCAATCTTCATCTCCTACCTCAAAAGAGTCTCCTGCTACTTCTGGTTCCATCATCCCCAAGGGTGCAAGATTGGGTACCTACGCAACCTATTGGATACGTGCACGTATAATCCGTGCAATACAATCACGTGAACATCATATACGTTTTCCGGAACATGTCTTACAGGCATCACATCGATTAGTCAAATATGCTAGAGATATTGAATTATCATGGTCCATTGTTTCAGAGTTGGCTGATTATGATGTTATAACTGTCAAGCAGAAGAAGTTACGTGATGAATTGAGAGTTGGTGCTGGTATTAAGTCAGATAGTTTATTTAGAGAAGCAGTGAGGGTACGTACTATGAGTTTAGTTGGGACTACTACACCGTTGGAATCTTGGATGTCCCCTTCGTTGGATGTGTCGTCTGCTGAACAACCTTCTTTGGAAGAGGACGGGGGAGGTCAGGAACATATAGTTGAGACACTTTCCAAGCATCTTTCTACTAGAGAAGTTGAAGTGTTGAGTTTACGGTATGGTCTAGTGCCATCCGAAGAAGAGGCTGCTGTCGAGGAGACACAGGAACAACAACAACCGGGGTTCCGAAACTATGAGGCTGAGGCCGAAGAGGACTTGTTTGGTCCCAATGGGATGCTATCTCACTATTCTGATACACCAAGTGATACTCCCCTGGTCGCCGCAGCTGCCAGTACCTCCAAGTCTACAGCAGCGAGAATATCGTCAACGGTAGCCCCTTCCTTGTCGCAATCATCGCCAAGCAAAAAGAAGAAGATTGCTGCAACACCCACCAGTACACTATTGCCCTTCAAGGAGATAGGCAAGCGTATGCAGTTCTCGGGAGAGTATTGTAGACGAACATGTGCAGTAGCATTAGACAAGTTAACACGAGCTGTTGAGGAGGGTAGACTAGCCGAATCCGACTTCCTGCTCGGATTCTCATAGACGCTATTAACTGTATAGAGCTAAAAGATTTGCTAAACTAATACTCCATTTTACTATTACAATCTATCTTATCTCCTACTTATTCTATTCAACTGCATATGTTTCTGATTCCTCTGAGGATGTAGATCTAAGACGACATTGTCCCATGCCATTATCATTTGGCGCAATGTCGCAGTATGCTTCTAAACCATCACATCCTCCGGGTACACATCTGACTTGGCGGCACCGTTCGTTGCCCTCACACTGATCAAAGGGTGATACATAAGATGATGCAAAGCACTCACAAGCAGGCACTCCAGTGAATGTTCCAGCAGGTTGTTGAGAACGAATCATTGGAGAACATTGATCATCTGAATCACATTGAGCAGGAATGATTGTATCTGCATCATCATTATCATCTGATGATGATATCCTTTTGTCATTATCAGTATCGTCGGTATCATCGGTATCATCAGCTGAAGTATCATTCGATTCTCGGAGTTTACATTCCCCCATGCCATTGTCATCTGGTGCCAAGTCACAATATGCTTCCATCTCATAGCAGCTATCGACATCCTCGCCGATACATCTCGCTGTAGCACATGATTCTCTATCTCCTTCACATTGATCAAATGGATCAATGTCTGAACCTGCAAAGCATCCACAGAGGTCCACACCTGTAAATGGCTGCGGTGCTGAACCTCTTACTAATGGTTGGCATTGATCATCTGAATCACACATAGAAGGTATCTTTTCCAAAGTTGCCATACTTGTACTGCCTGTAGTGGACGTCATACTAGGGGAAGGTGTAGGGGAGATGCTACTACTTTCTCTTTCTGTTTCAAAACACTTTTCTGGTTGAATATAATCATCAGGTGGTACTGTGTCTACTTTACTTCCTGTCCAGACGCCCTCTGTGATGATGCCATTAGATGGATTATAGCATTTATTGAAAGCACTTTGAGGACCACCCATTCCTTTCTTATGGATATATAATTGACAATTACCAGGTGGACAATACAATTCATCTTCGTATCCTGGTGGTAGAGCTGCATTTGCAACGCCGATGAGTATTGTGCTGTATAATAACTTCATGTTGTTGCAATGTATGATATTGATGTCGATGTTTGTTTTATGTTTTATATATGTATATTTACTCTTTTGTTTTGTTTTATGAGAACGATACTGATATCAAATTAATAAACACCCATCCTGATCTTGATCCTTTATTCATTCACATCTTGGGGATCTTGGATAGTCAGTATATCATCTCATTGATGCATAAGTAGATATAGATAGAGGCATTAGATTGCATAGTATGTATGATTGGATGATAAGTAAAAAAAGCAAGACCAAAAGAAGAGGACGCATGTTTTGTTCTCGAGGCAAATTTTACTACATCGCCACGAGTTGCAAGTCAGGAACCTCCAACGTTGACAATATGATGTGTATGAACGTAGCTATCACAACTCAATGCAACTCATAACAAATTGCAACTTAAAATAGAGAACCATGGTGGCCTTCCATAACGCCGATTGTCCTCGTCGATCGCGTCGATCATGCCGCATGGGTATCCTCTCTTCTCTCCTTGTTCTGTCAATATCAACATCAACATGTGCATTCACAGCCATCACACCTGTAACAACAATAACAAGTAGAAAACCAACGTTAGTAACAAGGTCTTCTTCCGTTGTTGTACAGAGATATCGTACTGACGATGATACATCTAGTATATCTCAACCAATACAATCATCTTCTGCATATTCATTCCTGCCATCAAGATTATCATCAATTGAACGGATTGCAACACCATCACAGTTCCAGACACAGGTATTAGGAGAGTCTGATTCATTAGTAGTCGTGCGATATTACGCTGATGCATGCCCAAGTTGTCAAAAGACTGCTCCGCTATTTCGTAAATGGTCGAGAGATACAAAAGATGCATCAACAAAAATAGACACAAAAAAGATAGATACTGTTCAATCAAATACTGATAGTAGAAAAGTAGATAGAGGGCAACCTTTACCAATCAGAATAGTAGAAATGTCATTGAACAAGGCCACGTCTTCCTTTATAAAGGATAAACTCAATATAGAAAAACTACCAACTTGTGCCTTATACCATCCAATATTTGGCTTAGTTGAAGAGCAACTTGTTATGAATAGAATAGACTTTGCCGAATTTGTAGATACAGTAGACTGTTGGTCAAAAGGTGTATACGAAGCAAATTTACAAGCATTGGTAAAGAGTACAAGTAGGAGATAGGTGCATACATATGTAATGAACAGGAGTATAATACACAAAAGGAGATAGATAAAGTTTGGCCTCGCCACCAAACATTGCTGAGCCGATAGATGATGGAGTTTATGCGTACATAATGTAAATATAAGCCAGCACAATGTACATAAGATAATATGCTTACCCTTTGGCTTCATCTCAATCCAAACACAGACGCATATGTGGCTTTGGTATATCACTTTTTTCAGGATACCCTGTGGTATCCTCGCTAAAAGCATTTCTTCCCACCACTCACCACTCTATTCAACCATGGGCAAATTCAACGCCTCCTCCACACCTCTCATCTAACTGACGACTTACTAATGCGTTGAGAGAGTTGTGCTACAACAGCACAATGTATAAAGCACTTAGGAAGAGAGGTGAGGTAATAGGCTAGTAACATCAATTGACAATAGCAGGTTCATTGCAAGAGATCTATTGCAAAGACAAAAATAAAATTAGATAGTATCAATCCAACATAGCAGAAGAAGATGACAACAATATCGAGTTATCAATCAAGCATGGCTTCGACGTCATACGAAGATCAAGGTCTAGATCGACCATGGGGTGGCAACTTTGTACCTGTGTCGACGAGCCCAACAACAGCAGCAACACAACCACAAAAGTCGAAGAAGTCATTGCGTAAAATGTTTTCAAGTAAACGCGTAGGTAATAACAATAACAACAAATCAGGTACTGACTATCGAGCTGATGCAGCCACAAATCGTAGTGGAGGTAGTGGACGAGATCTACCACCTACTACCAACAACTCTGTAGAAGAACGAGAGATATCAAAGTTCAATGATAAAGGAAATTACTTCTTCAGCCGAGGAGAATTTGATGCAGCGTTACGTATGTATAGTGAGGCATTAAAGATGTTAAAGCATCCCTATATTGTTATGGATCCTGCAGATGGTGGTAAAGATACGCACATGCCTCAAGAAATGCGTCGGTACCGTACTGCACGGTGTTTGGTCAATGTAGGAGCGGTACATACCCGTCGAGAGAATTATAATCATGCATTATCAACACTTGATTTGTCTCTTCGTCAATCCAAGCTTGTTGTACCGTCGAATAGTAGTCACTACTACCGAGCATGTGAAGTGATGGCTGATGCTCTTGAGAATATTGGTTTGATACATTTCAAGTTGGAGGAGTATGATCAGGCGGGTATCATGTATACTGAAGGTCTTGCTGCGCGACGAAAGTGTCTAAGCTTAATGGAGAAGAAACATGCTATATGGAGGCATAGGTCAAAGGAGGTAATGAGAAAGTACAAGGAGGAACGAAATGCCTGTTTACTGGAGACGTCGGTAACACTCTTTTACATTTCATTGTTGAGAGAGAAGCAGGGCGACATTGCAGAGGCGACTGAGAAGTGTGAGGAGTCAATTCTCATCAGACGAGACATTATTCCCAATGCCAAATCGGATCCAACCACGCTCAATATCTTCTCCACTATTGGTAGATTGTATTGTCATGATGATGTGAGACGATACAAAGAGGCACTGTGGTACTTTCATCAAGTACATAGTATGAAATGTGACATATATGGTAGGGATAGCTTGGAGGTGGTATCTTCCCTCAACAGCATTGCTTTTATCTATAATATGATTGGCGATCTGAACAAGAGCATAAATATCTCTGATCGAGTCATTGATATCGGGACAAACGGACGGGGGTTGAATAAAGAAACGTGTGTTGCATATGTCAATAAAGCCGATGCGCACAAACATCTTCGAGAGTTTGAAATGGCAATCACGTCATATGAAGCTGCACTCAAGGTACAGGAAATTCTCGGAGAGGATAATGATCATGTGAATGCTGAAGTCATTGAAAAGCTTGCCGAGACATACCTACTTGCTAATGATATTGAGAAGGCGGTATTATCACTTGAAAGGTCGATCGATGTGAAGAAAGATAGTTACGGGCCTGACAATGAAGAGTTAGCAAAGTCTTACAGTAAGCTGGGAGAGTACTACACTCGTGGTCTAGGATATTCACAGGCTATCAAGTGTCATACACGTGCATTGCGTATCTTTAAGCATCATGACAATAAAGAGAATGCTGCAGTTGAACATAATAGAATTGCCTCGATATTGAAGATATCAGGAGAAAGGAACAAGGCCATGGAGCACTACATGGCAGCTTTGTGGCATTCAAGAGAGGCTAGACTTCCAAGTACAGATCCTATTGTTGCAGATACGATCAAAAATGTAGCAGAATTTCAAAAGGAGTGTTAAAAGGGTATAAAGAAGGAGTAAATTGTGTATGATATATGTTTCAAAGAGTTATACCCATGATCCTTCATATGAACACAGATATGGTATGTCTAGTAAATATATGTTGTTTGTGTGTGAAAGGAAGATCACTAATGGTAGAGATAAATTTTGAAAAGAAAAACAAAAGTGAATGCTGCTAAGCTACCTAGAATGAGATGAGGGGAAATCAGCATCAGATTTCAAAAATCGAACCGGCTGTTTGACAATGTTTGGCCATCAAGCAGTGGTATGCTAGCAATCTGTTGCTTAGATATTGATGTTTTGCCATTGTATATGTATAATAAAGGCCAATGAACACTATCAGCAGGAT
>Ga0214477_100044_pt1 | contig 73999 bp, 55 predicted proteins | sample M1_20Mar14CPVII9_FD_165058 | JGI IMG/M metagenome (GOLD analysis project Ga0214477, IMG submission 165058) | Marine eukaryotic communities from Monterey Bay, California, United States - M1_20Mar14CPVII9sort6BwellC16 | ecosystem: Environmental > Aquatic > Marine > Unclassified | place: USA...
AGATTATGAGATTTGATGGGGTTGGGATGGCAACGTTAAGGACGTCATATGATCCTAGCCTTGGTCTTGTTGTATTGGATGGCGGTCCCTACAAGTACAAGAAACAGTTTGATTATGATGCTATTGGTAGTCATTATGAAATTATCGAGGCAACTGCCTGTTTACCAGTGGGAATGTATACGTTTACTTTATATGATGCAAAGGGAGATGGCATCTGTTGTGACTACGGGCGAGGAGAATATGGCATAAATCTATCAAAAGGCCGAGTAATACGGCCTCTTTCTCAAGGGGTGTTTAAAGGAGCCGGACAGGTCACACCATTTCAAGTAACGACTGATGATATAGACGTCCTTCCTCCACCTTCTGCAGCTACAATATCTTCGACGTCAGATACAACAGATGATGTGCATGATAGTACTACCCCTTCTGATACCTCTTCAACGTCTTCGTCCTCTTCAAACTGTGCTTCATGGAGCTTGCATTTAGTGCCAGATCAGTTTGGAAATGAAACCTCTTGGAAGTTATTCGAATTCAAAGACGGTGGTGATGATAGAGAAAGAAGTGTTGAAGCGGCAATTGAATCAAACAAAAAGCGACAACTGAGAGATACAACAATATATTCGCGGAATGAAAAAGAAAAGCCTCGACTTGTATTATCAGGAGGCCCCTATTCCTACAAAGATGACTTTGATAAAGAAGAGACAATTGGTAGCCATTATAATGCCATTATTGCAGAAACCTGCCTTCCTGTCGGTTCATATAAGTTTATATTGTATGATGCCGAAGAAGATGGAATATGTTGCGAGTATGGTAATGGCGAGTATGGAATCAATCTATCAAAGGGCAGAGTAATTCGTCCTCTATCGCAAGGAGTGTTTACAGGATCAAGCGAAGAAACATCGTTTGATGTGACCGCTGAAGACCTTCCTCCAATATCATCTCCTCCGATATCCTCTCCTTCAAACGAGTCATCTCCTTTAGATGAGACATCTCAATCAGAATCTAATCCTGACAGTGCCAGCACTCTTGACCTTCCACATGTGGCACCATCTCCAACAAATCATGGACATGCTACTACTAGCACAACGAGCATAAGCTCGCTCCAAAGCTTAGTCACCACAGTGGAGGGTGATGCAATGAGTGACAGCCGAGGAAAATCATATGGTATACTCTTTGATGTTGAAATAAATCCTTCTGTTTCATCGTTGACTATATCAGGTATGGACTTGTACCTCGATACTAATGCACTTACCCACTACGAAATCTGGTCAAAACAAAGCTCTTGGCAAGATGTAAATAACAACTCAAATCCAGATTACTTTGAAGGCTTTGCTCGAATATCCCATGGCTCTGTTACGGGGAAAGGAACGACAGAGTTCACAAGAATCGCTTTGGGCGACTTTCATGATATACCACTGCAAGGTGGTCAGAGACAGGCATTCTATGTGACTCTAAGTGATGATAACTTGGTATTTACCAACTATGAAGGGGAAGGTATTAGTCGACATGAGTTGTCACCAGGTCTTGTACAGAAATCAACTGATAAGATCAATGTCTTTTATGGAGCTGCAGTAAGAGCATACCCGTTAGAAAAGGCTGACCCTATGACAGACTTTTGGTATAACTCCGGATTCTTAGGAAGATTGTGGTACAAAGAAGGAACTTAATACTAGTATTAAGACAGATGTATATACAAAGTGCACCTTTAGCTATTGATATGAATAGAATATTACTAAGATTATATATGCTGACTCTGGAAGCATCAAATAGTTATAAGCCGGAGCCCGTACTTCGCTGCTCCCACTGAGATCTTAGGGAAGAAACCGTCCCGATCTTTCTCTTGTCAACCTCCCCTTTCAAGAGTTTCTTTGCTAACTCTTTGAACTGCGGGGGACAAAACTCTTCTTCGAGAGATTGACAAGCCCTATGAATACTTTGGAAATCATTTATTATATCCTGTACAGACTTCAAGGAACTCAACTCATCGCTGCCTTCTCCTGTAGTGCTCCCTAACACCTCCTTTACTCTGTCAATTGGACCATCAGTGCCAGCTGCTAGAAGCAACAAAGTCAGCAAGGACCAGCATTCATGGAAAGTTGCTATTTCATCATCGTTATCGACAGATTCTCCGCGGCGAGCCGCCAACGCCTTGGGTATACTAAAGCCTGGTAACAGTGCCTCTTCTAGTTCCTCTTTATAATCGTCTTGAACTAATACTAATGGACTCCTTCCAACTGTTGTAGATGCTTGTTTTATTGTTCCGTTTGCCTTTGAAGAAGTAATTGTTACATTCCCTTCCCCATTTACCGTTGATATACAACTGGTATCATATGTTATTTGACTAATGACGCTCGCATCGTCATCATTAATGTTGAGATCAACATCTTTATCATTTAACAATCCACCGATAATAACAGACAGGTCTCCAATTGCAAGATCGAGACCTAATCGTTGACTAACCACCCAGTCTTTGCATAAAGAGGCTCGTTTCGGATCATTTGATCGTAGTAACAGCAGTCTTACTAGGTCGGGTCGTCTTCTTGATCTCGAGGAAGCACATGCTAAGTGAAGCGGGGTCCTTCCTCGTTTATCTCGCGGCAGTAGTGGATCTACATCTTCTATTTCTTCTTCTCTGCTCACATCTTTATCATTCTTGCATTGCGGTATATTATACTTGTCTTGAGTTTCTTTCATGGTAGATAGTAATATATTTGCAACTTCGACATCACAGCCACAATGACATAGTAAATGGAGAGGTAGCCAATTATCATCAGTTCTCATCCATACAGATTTGCGATGTAGAGCAAGAAGAGCTCTTACTACTGATATTGGAGGATCTCTTCGACAAGCTAGATGAAGAGGAGTGTTGCCCTTCGCATCAATAAATAGTTTATACGGTGTTGGTTCCTGTTGTTCTTCATCCACTGGATACTGTTGCTCAAATGACTTCACATCTGATGGAGATGAAGCAGCAGACTGTTTGTCTTTGTTCTTTTCCTTTTGGCCATTAGTATCTGTATACGATCTATCATCTGTAATTGATATGTCCAAATTAATACCATCATAATCATGCCCCCCAGCAAAGACATCTAATCCCTCAATCCATTGTCTTCGAGACGACGAGAGCATGGATATCCCAAGCACATCACCTTCATCTTTCTTCCTCTTGATATTTATATCTGTAATACCATTGCAGTCTCTACCAGGTCTCTCTTCTGTATCATCGTCTACAATCACTGAAGTCGTACACAACTTTATCAACCTATCCCAATCACCAATCAAAGCAGCATCATATATGTTGCAATGACCCTCTTCTGTTAGAGGTGTCTCGTCAACTTCCTCATCTTTCAAGCATTGCTTTGACTGTTTTCCACCCATATTTGATAATTGTATTCCGGTATGTAAGTTGCAATACCAAACACTAATATAACAACACCATCTCTCCTTTTATGTAGGCAAGCCCCCGATGTGTATTGATATCTTTTGTATTTATTTATTTTTTCTATTTAATACAGCAGTGATGACGTTTGTCTTTGATACCCAGCTTTACTCTCTTATTGAGTGAGTGTATTTCCAACGTCGTTATAGGCATCTATTTGTGATATGATGATAACAAGGTACGCCGCTGAGGAGAAGATGATGGTCATCGCTGCATAAGATGGGGGCTTTAATAGTTATGGGGGAGGAGTGAGGAATAAAAATGACCGTTTGGAATGGTCTTTCAAGTCATGTAGAAAATGAATCAAGTGTGCCGCACAGTGGAGCGCTCTGAGGCACTGAGCGAAAGAACATATATGTTCAACAATGCATGTTTGTTCTTCTATTTATCCTTACTTATTATTCATATACATATTGAATTCAGCCCAAAACCCGCGCCTTGATTCTTTGCGCATCCTTTGCAACCAATGCATTGAGATTAGCATTTCCTCCCTCTGCCCTTCTCGTGTTGACGATAGCTGCCGCCTCCAATGCAATAATCTTGAAAGGAGACGGCTTTTCATTACCATTCTCATCGAAGACAGCTGCTCTATCCTCTTCAAACTGAGTAATGGCAGCGCTTCTTGACATTGCCCCCCTTCGAGATGCTTCCACATCAATTATCTCTTTTGGTTCAGGTTTTGATTGGTAATAATCAGCCGGTAATGCTGGCTTTACTTCTGGCATATATGGGTTTATTATATCTTCTTCTCCTTCTTTCTCGCATTCTTCATTTGCCTGCATACCATAATTGTATGCATATCGTCCCCCAGCTCTGACTTCACCTGCATTGTAGAATTCATCTGCACTTGAGTACTTTGATTTTGCTGTAGCCTCGTCTACCACCTCTGATGTTGGTTTTGGCTTTGGCTTTCTTTGTGGAATGGAGGTAGTACTCGAGAAGTCTTCCTTTGGCGGCTCCTTCTCCTCCATTTGTTTCTTCCACTTTAGCATTTGTTGTCTCTTTTCACGAAGAGTTTTGTGTTTGACAGGCTTTTCAACCATTGTCTCAGTCTCTACTGACCGATTCCCATCCTTAAGTGTTGTAGTTGTCTCAATAGTTGTAACTTTTGTCCCATCATCTCTCTCTTCGATTGTGGTTTTCATAATCTTATCCTCTAATTCTTCAATCGTTTCCTCAACTTTGATGACAGGACTGTCATCGGGTACAATTGAATCACTTTGATTTATTTCTTCAGGCATTTTGACTGTCAGATACTCATCATCTCCTGCAGCAACAATATCGGGAAGCTGAATTGTTAGTAAGTCTCCATGTTGGACTCCCTCGATAATCGGTACACTAAACCTTCTACCATCAGATAACTCGAAGGTTAGAAGCTCACCCGATGGAATATCATAAGGTACACTGATATCAACAGTTGCATACTCCACATCTCCGTCTCTTGTATCTTTTTCTGGTGATGATTGCTCCCCCTTTATCTCCTCTTTTGCATGAACTACAGATTCCAGAGGGAGCTCATCATTATCTGGTTCAGACACATTGCATTGATCGAGTTCATCTTGTGTTACTTCAATCTCATCACCCTCTTTAGCCCAAAGTGGTATAATAAAATCAATTGTTTTACCATTATAATCAATAGTAATTGGATTGAGATGATTCTCCTTCTCCGCGTTCGATTAATTGATCAGGCGTTACTTCAATATCGTCACCCGCTTTGACTCCTGGTGGTATTATAAACTCTACTGTCTTTCCATCGATATCAAGCATGATACGGTCTCCGGATGTGGCACCCGAGGGAACTGTGACAACGAGTATATCTTCGACGATATCTCTGCCGTCATCCCATCAGATAGCGTCGGCTCCTCTATTACTTCAGACATGTGGTATATGTTATATCTTACAATAATTGTACAACCACTTCATTACAATCTACAACATACTGAATATCAAAGGGCATCTAAATGATCAGATACATAGGTTGAGTAGATCGGCTGGTTGGACAAAATCTACAGATACCTGTCTTTCAGAAGAAAAAAAAACTCGCTCTCCCATCCCAAAGAGCATAAGTATAGTATGTTATATGTTCAACAATGCATCAATGTTCTTCTATTTATCCTTGCTTATTATTCATATGCATGATGTCACACAAAACTTGTAAAAGCCAAGTTCAAGTACTTATGTACAACTCTTTACAGTTATTATATATGCATACAAACTATCATCTTCACTACTACCATTCATGATCATAGATGTGCACAGAACCAGAACGCGAATCCTCGTTACTTCCTATCCACCCCGGGGCACCAACAAAAAGCAGACCATCATTAGAAAGGGTGACTGATGCTCCAAACAGACCTTCATCAACAACCAAACGACTTTCTCCTTGAGGCCATAAGATCTTGCTATTCAAACTTTCCCGATTCCAAAGTCTCACATCTCCGCTCACGCCCATATGATTTGACCCCCACCTTCCCTTGTCGCCACCACAAGCAACTATATTACCATCATCCGAAACGGCCGCAGAAACCCCAATCTTCTCATACTTTCTTTGTCCCAGAATTGAATGAATCAATTCGTATTTACTTGTATTTACATCCCATTCGTATACTTTGCACCGTCCTGCCATCTTCTTCGGATCTTCATTAATCAATGCTGTATAAGAAGGCCCTCCGACAACCAGCACACTCCCTAAAGTGTTGTAGAGAGTTGACATATTTGGTGAGTAAGAGATAGAGCTCAGTAGAAGAGAAAGAGATAAAGATAAAAGGAAAGTATGTACTCACCATCAGCGGAGATTGCTACAGAAGTGCCGTCGTTACTTCCTTTTGTGTCCCCAAAAAGATCTTGTCTCAGAATCCATTCCGTGCCGTCGTCGTTAATTACAAAGACGGCTGCTTTCCCTGCACTTCTACTATGTCCCGATTTCTCTTCTCTTGTAGCTCCTATTACCATGACTGTACCATCATGGGATAAGTCTAAGGATACATCGCCATCCATGCCTCCCTCTAAGATCGAACCTTTTTGTACCCATTCTTCACCTTGATATTGATATGTAGTAACTCGACCTCCACCATCAGTGACACCATCTATCAAACCGTTTGTAGCACTCGCCCCTATTACATTTCCATCAGATATTGACACAGACATTCCAAATCTATCACCAATCTCTTTTCCGAAGAACTCGCCGCTCATTACAACAGTATCTGTATCAATAATGTCGTATATACGCACTACGCCCGTCTCATTATCTTCATTCCATGCTCCGACAACAAGATGCTTGCTTGATAGTGCTACGGAACTACCAAAAGAACTTTCAGGCGAAACACCATAGAGTATATGAAAGGGCTCTGGAGGCATAATGGTTGTATTTTCACCTTCGGCTGTTGCAGTATCATTGCTTTTGAAAGAATCTAATAATGTATACAAGTATACTGCACCATTCATCTCGTCATCCTCGTTAACTGCATTGGGAGCCCCTACTGCTAGGATACCATCAGAATAATCAATGTCCCTACCATATTGCGATGAGTTACCAGAACCCTCGATCAACAAAGATTTTGAATAACTCAGTTCTGGATTGTACACTGTCGGTGCATTTGATTGAGAAGGAGCAGCACTTGGCACCTCAGTACGATTGCTAGACAAATCTAACACAAACGAGAGCTTTCCAGTATGATATCCTAACATACTATTACCCCATGCGTGTAAGAGTATGTTTTCACCATCGTGTACAATAGGTATTTCGTCTTCTTCAACTAATTGCTTCGCAAACTTCATCACAGTCTTTCCATCTTCTTCGTCGATACTAATGGAAGTATCTTGTAGTGTTTGCTTTTCATCAGACATAACACCAGGGTAGTAGCCTGATAGTGTATATTTTTGTACTATTCCGTCAGGAGTACCGATAACGCCTTGTGAGCCTTCCATTTTGCCCCCAGGAGAGAAGCCTATACCAATCCATCCGCGTTCATTGTCAAGAACCTCAAGACGTGCACAGAAGATACCGTTGTTATTTATATCTGATGATGTATTCAATGATGGTACTACCACTTCGTAGTATAGAATAGACTGAGAGTTGATGATTGAAGACTGGTTGAGAGTATCGGGACATGAGAAAGGTGTCGTTGAGTTTGTATAAGTTGTGTTCAACAAATCTACTGTATTATTGAAGAATGTTGTAAGATTACTGGTGCTGGTTGATGGCTCGATATCAGTACCATTTAATAATGTTGTTGTGCTGTTTGAGTTATCTGTATTATTGTAGTAGGATGTTGTGATATTACTAGTAGCTGATGATATATTGGTATCATTGAATACTGTTGTGTTTGAGGAGGAGGGGTCAGTAATGTTCAAGATACCTGTAACATTACTCGTCGTATTTGTTGATAATGATATATCAGTATCATTGACCAAATCGAGTGTGATGGAGTCCTCTAAAGAACTGGAAGTAGTATAAACAAAGTCGCTCTGCACCACAGTGACATTGAATTCACCATCCACAATCTCTACACCTTGAAATAGGTCATTGTAAGTAGTTGTATCATTCGATGATTGATGTACACTGTTTTGTTTGACCCTGTTTTGAAGTATGTCAGTTAGACTCCCATTGGCAACTTGATCATTCATGTATGGTGTTATAGTATCTTCGTAATACGTTGTGGTTTTATTCAGAAAATCTTCTTCGTCACAGACTTCACATGACTCTTCAAGTATAAGATTAAACTCAACAAGAGTGGAGTTTATATCACTTTGTGTGACGTTTGCTGTTGTTTGCAAGTATCTTACTTGATCATCTTCAACTTCTTGTGGGTCTTGTTGAGTCGAGTCTTCATCAGCTATATCATCGGAAAGAGGTTTGCCATTGATTGTAAGTATCTTCACCTCTTGTATAACAACCTTTCTCACCGCCTCATCGTCATCATCTTCATCAGTCTCTGTCAATGCCTTGATAGCAACATCTTGAATAGTATCTTTTAACACTACAATCATCAAATCACTTTCCTCTTGTGTTTCAGGTGGATATATAAGATTGGTAAATGTAAGATTACCTGGTATTGATATGAGTACAGATGTAGTAGTATCGTTGCTGCTTGGTGATAGGGTATCATTGCTACCAGCGGGAGTAGGTGCCAAAGAAAAGGAGGTATCATTCGTTGCATTCAATGATAATGGATCAAAGCTTGGGCTTGTACTTGGTATAGTAACATTGTCTAATGTCAGACTCGTTTGGTTGCTGTCATCTCCTTCGTCACTTATCGTCGTCGGCGGCAATTGCATAGAAGCAACAATATCATCTCGTAATACTTCAAACTCTTGTACATCCCTCTCCTTAAAGATATCATCACCCATAAAAACTACTCTACCATCATTAACGAACTGTCCTTTATATTCGCCCATACCATACATACAACACATACCATTATTATTCGTATCATGTATAATAAATTTGTATTGTCCCATGGGTAGACATATTTGTGATGAGTATTGATTTGATATATTCGATATGTATGTTGGATCTGTGATGTCTAAGTATTTGTATGGTCCTGATTGTAAGATTAGTGTCATGTTATCATCGTTGTCGTTGTTACTGGAGTGACTACTACTGTTGTTCATTGATGTTGCTGATAGGTATCGACTAGTTGTAGTCGCCGACTCTATCTTGTGCTTTCTCAATCGTTTTCTCTTATCAGTAGCAAGTATAACATTCTCCCTACTATCGGCCTCGGGATTGTCATAGAATAACTCCCATGAAGTTTCATTACCAAACTTATCAGTCAATATTGATATTATTAAGTTGGCACAAGGCGTATCATCATCCCATGGTAGTTTACTTATTGTTTCACTCTTCTCTTGTGTATCATCATTTAAAGTATCTTGTGGTTGTTGGGAGGTAGTACTGGTAGTATTAGTCGCATTGAAGCTAGGATCAGATATAATATCCTCTTGTAAATTCTTTGTATAGAATAAAAAGTATATAACCCCGGCGGCACCACCAATTACCATACATAGTAATAAAGCAATGATACAATATTTCCTTTTTCTTCTTTGACGTTCGGTTATTGATTCGGAATGTAATGTTTGCATCTTGTTTTCTTTCTGTTTCTTCTTCTTCTTCTTACTACCAAAGCTTACTGGTATAATCTTCCATCGATTCTTTTTATTCAATGCCTCAATTTGGTCAGGTGTTGGTGTTACCTCATCATTATCCCATGGTGTTCTACTACTGCTTGATCGATCCAATAGTTGTTGATCATGAGGAGTAGTACTGCCGGTACTACTTGATGAACCCCATGCAATATTATTCTGTTGCAATGCTTCAATTTCGGCTAAACTTCTACCACTTGCATCTAACAAATAAGTATTGGACTTTGAATCCTGTGCTATTAATTGTGCTGGTGACAATCCCTTGCCGTTACTTGATAATATCTTCCCACTTCTGCGTAGTTCGTCTTTGTCATTCTTGAAGGATACACGACGTTGTCCCGAGGAGGTAGTACTTACTGTTGATCCTTGTGATGCATCAATGTCATCATTATATGCGGATGGATCGATATATTGATCAGGTTGTTCATAGTATGACGGGACATTATTATTACTGCCCTGACTACCACGCTTATTCCACTGTTCATCTTGACCGTCGCCGTAGTAATGACCGCCGCCATAGCTACCAGTGGAATGCCTAAAGTCATGCTCACTTGTATAATCCTCAGCAGCAGTATGTCCGACACTCATTGCCAGCATGTTATTCCGACCACTCCTAGCTGAGTTATCCAATGCATTCTCCAACCCTCTAGAAGATGATCGATTTGAATTATCCAACATATTCCGCTGTGAACGCTGTGATCTATAACTACCATCTAACAAGTTACGTCTCGATATTTCCTCTTCCTGTATTAAGGATAGATTATGTGGATTGGACATACGCGCCGACTGCCGGGGTGGTATACTGCTGTTATGACTAATGTTGGATCCTGTAGAGGAACGTTTTTTAAATTGATTAATCATATCCTCGCCTTCGTTATCATCATCATCATCGTCGTCTAGTAGTAGTGACGAGTTGTTAACTTTACCAATTGGAACTGAGATTGATGGCTTATTATTAGTATTAGTAGTGCCGCTAGTGGGTGTTGAAGTATTTGATACTTGTTGTGTAACACCCGTCATTACGCTAACATCATCCCCCGCATTGACGCCCTCTTCTTTTGAGGCATTACTCAATCGATTACTCTGCTTTTGTTGAATCATAATACCATCTTTCCAAACACCAACTAATGGTAACTTTTGATAATCTAATGCAAAACTTCCATGGCCATGCGGCAACGATGTATGCTTATTTATAGTGCCAGTATAGTATCCAGAATTATTTGAGTTTATTGGATCAGTATAGGGCATTGAATTTACTTGATATAGTTCTTCTTGTTCACCCCCTCCAACATTGGCTCCGTCAAATTCTCCTTCACCTTCTACCATAATGTTATTATCGTCATACTTATATTCGTGACTCCCCCCGGGCTCTTCTTTTCTAAAATGTCGATCATCTTCATCATAATATGAAGCACTGTAGTCTAAGTCTGTTGGCATTGTCTCTTCCGTTGTATCTAATATATCAGTTGGCATTATTTATATTGATAGCGGCATTATTGTTGAGAGTAGTAGCCTCCTACTATCATTAAGCCTTACTGCTTTGATACGAATCGTCGGGCTGGGTGGGGTGTGGGGCTCTTACTTAGGAATAAAAATAAAAGATACCCGTTGATGTTCCCCAACTTTGTCATTGAATGAAATCATTTATTAGCTGACATACTACTCGAACAATGAAATCCTTCCTACTAATCACCCTACTATCTACTGCTGCTCAGCAGGCAGGGGCATTTGTCCCTTCATCTATAAATAAAAATGTAGTATTGCAATCAACAACAACAACATCTTTATCAGCGGTATCCGATTCCTCAGATAGTAATACCTCACGTCGGTCTATGTTGACTACAACATTAGCAACAACACTAACAGCAGCACTAACAACAACACCACAAATTGCAACAGCATTCGAAACATACCTAACAGAACCAACAGATGAATTTAAAGAATCGGAAAGACAACGTATGGAATTTCGTAAGAAACAATTACAATTCAAGGCAGCCTTTGTGGAAGTATTGGCTAGATTAACTGGCGAGAGTAAGACTGAGGAGGAGTTAATTGCTGATTTGAAGGAATTAAAATCATTGGTAACTGCTACTGGGGGATTACCATTAGGTATTAAGAAGGAAGACATGTATAAGGTTATTAGGAGTAAGAAGGCTAAAGGATTCTGGCCTACTGATGTTGAAATTGCGTAAGTTATAATTTTATGTGTATGTGTTTTGATGTTGTGGGTATATTATGAATGTATATACATTTCTATATTATATATGCATATTGATTGAAATTGGGTATATTTGCAATGTTATATATGTCTAATCATTTCTCCAACTGCATGACATTTTATAGCTACCAAAAGCTCAAGTCGGAAGTTGCCTATCAACAGAGTCCTAACACTGAGAAAGATCTTGAAAATCCTCTCTAAAGAGTATGAACGCTAAGAAAGGGGGTTATTATTGTTGAAGGGGGTATTACAAAATAGGGGGGTTATCGTTTTGGAATAGAAATGCCTCTGAGTGATTTGTTGGAGGGGAAATGGCAACAACAAATGTGCAGGGCTATTGTGGAATATAGAGCAATACCAAAAGCTAAACAAATTGCAATTCCAAGTAACGAAATTGACTATACATTATATACACCCCGGAAGTAGCTAGCACAGCCCCTCATTCACCTTACAGTCCTGTACTATCTGCCTGACACGAGCTTTATCTTTTAATTCGTCAGCCCATGACTTCTTCTCCTCCTTCTCAACATGATTATGATTATTAGGTTCCTCGTCTTCATCTAAATACATCTGATACTCTACTGGCTGTGGCTGCACAATTGCGGATTTTGACTTGCAGAATATGTTTCTAAGAAAATCTGGACACCAGCATTGACATTCATTTTCATTGGATTGTTCTTCTTTCTTGTCTTGCTCTTCTTCTGATGATACCTCATCCTCCTTTTCGTTCATTCTTCCATCTTTATTATGGTCTATCAATTTTAAAAACTCAGAATACCCAATCTCTGAGTCAGTTGGTGAGATGATAGAAGACGCATTTGCCTTTGGAGAGAGAATTTTTAATGCATCTACATTCTTTCCAAGTTTATCCAAAGCTGCCTTCAATTCATTATCATTATTTGGTTTTGTTTCTCGTGTCTGTGTCTCTATGACAGGTACTTTTATATGATCTAATTTATTTGATAGTTCAGGAGTAGAATAATTACTTCGAGTATTATGAGTATTGTTTGCAGTAGGAGTAGAATTGGTACTTGCAGCTGTATATTCTACTGAATTCCCATTTCGTGTATTATTCATAGGTGTTAGAGGAGATAGTTGTTGTGTTTGTTGCTGTTGAGATATAGATGATACTGGACGTGATGTTGGTGTATTTTGAGTTGTTGTAGATTGATTATGCATAGGAGTTGCAACCACCTCCTTCTTATTACTACCTTTAAATAGTTTCTTTGGTGAAGACTTGAATAGTTTGGTATTAATACGAAATGATGCAGACTTACCGCCAGATCCAAGTGAGTTACTTGATCGGCCACTTGCATACTTTTTCCATGATCTCAGGTTTGATTTTGATTTTGCATCCGCGGTATCATTATTTGGAGTATTCGGGGTAAGAGGTGAGTTGAATGGAGGAAGTGAATCTAAAGACTCTCCTCCCGTTTTGGAAGAGTAGAGTGAATCCAATGACTCTAGAGATTCGTCATCTAAATTGTTGGGTATAGCTTCTCTTTGTTGTTCACCTTCTTTTGCATTACTACTCAATTCTGAACGCGGTATTTGCATCAAGTTATTTGAGCTATTGTTTCCACTCGATGTAATTATTGAAATCATTACGTCTCTCCTGTTCAAATCACCCTCATTAATAGACGACACTATTACAATCACAATTATACTACTACTACTACACCTGTCATAACTCCATCTATCCACATGTGTATGATTAGGCTTGTGGATTTAGGGGGATCCGTTGTATCGCTACATAGGAACTTTACTCAACAGTCATTGGGCCTGCCTTCTCCTCTTCTCTTGTACTCTTCGCTTTGATCATACTCTTCACTTTACGGAGCGTGATATGATGTATAAGACTAAAGGCATTACTTCTAATTATGTCATTTATTAATAGTATACTATACTAAAGAGAAATCTTTGGAGCAGGTTCTATACCCATCCTTTCCCTTAAAACATCCAAATCAGTCTCCAATTCCTCTTCATAATATGTACACAATAGGGAATGTTCTTTCATATTATGTCCCACTTTCATAGCCCATGGTAAGTATACTGATATTAATATCTCTCGCTCCTCAGTACTTAATCCATTAGCACCGAACACCCCACTCGTGGCCGATAATGCTGCCAATGGTAGTCCAGTTTGTATCAATTCCAACCATTTCAAACCTAGTTCACCCAGCACTGTTGGTGGTAATCCAGTTAAAACATGCCAATAATCATGACATTGTCTATATCGTGCCATGACATATGATAATTTAGGATCGGATATGAAACGTACAGAATCTCTTTCATTGGGATCAAACTTATGCGTTTGAAGAAATGTAGCATAGGCCGCACCAAACGACATGCCCTTCGTTCTTTCGACATTGATTGGACTGTTAAAATTTACATTTGATGTACTCATTTCATCACTATGTTGTTGTAATAATATCTCAGCTTGTTTTGCTATATTTTCATCAACTATCGGCCGATCATTGAGTATCCTCCTTCCAACCTCATTCGATTCCATACCTGCAAGCATTTTAGATAGTGCAAATGAGCCTGTAACTTCTCCTACTGCAGCCACGGCATCTGCACGTGTTGGGTCATTGAGAGCAGTCAATGATGAGTGAACTAAAGTAGCTATTCTTTGGATAGGACTAAGTAGTGGGATATGTTGTTGATTCTGTTTGTGTTGTTGTTGCTGTTGGGTAGATGTATCAGATGAACTGTTTGGAGCATCATATCGAGAAGACGGAGGTAAAGGCGTCCCATAAAAGGGAGTGGAGGACATCATCATACACTGATTTTGATTTTGATAACATATTTTGGTTTGTACTGCTACTGTATCTTTTTCATCTTCTAGCACGCCAGCAGTATTGCCACTCAAAATCGAATAATACCTTGATATATTAGAAGAGAGGTAGCGTTTAACTGCAGTTTGGTTTAGGACGATTCCTCGGTTTATCATAGGTACTCTCTACTTCTTGAGATATCGTATGGTACACTAATATAATTTATAAATTAAAGATATTTGAATTTGCCTTCAAGTATGTTGTACAATAGTTGTTGTATAACAGTACTAGTCAGACCGATCGTCACTAATTGCAATGCCTATTGTGTATTAATTTACTACCACAAACAATAATATTACCCTACACTTCGGTATCCCACCCCTATCAACATAGGGTAGTACTACATCTCTTTTTATGGACGTAGTACAGAAAGAGGGTTGGTACGACCCCGTTAATAGGGGTGTCGGTATCCTTCACTTCATTGTAGAGAGAGTGAGGAACTGGGCGAATAATAGCGAGTTAGGATTACTATGTATATATTTATACACATTGCAAAGTAACTATGATGATACCTATAATATCATCAAGTAGCGTTGGTGGTTGTTTCATCTTGCTTGGCAGTGTTCAGTTCTTAACGGCGTTCTCCACAAATAACATTTCTCCTTCGAGGAACAACCACTGCAAACAAAAACAGCTAATGACAGTAGTACTATCATCTACTACGCCTACCGATACTGACTTACACTTACTTCCAGAGATTAGAGAAGAAATTATAGAAAGAGAGGGTCATCTACAAGATTGGGAAGACTCTATTGCAATTCTCTCCAAACTATTCGAAAATAATGAACAGGAAGCAGAGTTGTACTTATCGGATGCATTTAGATGGAAAGCGTGGGCTAGTGCTAGTGATATGATGAGAAAGTATCAAAGGCCTGTATTACCAAATGCTCAAATACTACAAGAGGGTATTAATTGGCTAAGAGATGGACCATTAGTGATGAATGACGAATCAATTAGAAATAATATACAACGATATCCTGGTATATACTTAAGAGAACCCAATGTCATGTACAAGAAAGTTATAGGATCAGCTCCAAGGAAATATAGGGATGATATAGTATTGAAATACTTGATTGAAAACGATCCCAATATATTGCAAGTTACATACAATTGTGGAGATGAGGGATGTCAATCCGAGTGTGGAAGCTGTTGGGTAACTTATGAGAATCGTTTGCCAAAAGTTCCTGAGTTTTAAGTATCCGAGCACATGATTAGTATTGGTACATACAGTAATATGCGAAACCCCAAAGGATATGGGTTGTTTTCATCAGATTATCTGCCACACTAAACATGATTATTAGCAGTAGAATCATGCTTGCTACTTTGCAAATACCGAAAGAGTAAAGGAGTCCCGAACATACAGATAAAGAAGAGAAGGTTAGCTAGAAGAAGTAACAATTACATACTATTCTTCTATACTTTCTCGTCAAAGTTGAGTTATCCTGATATGAACCCCTGTCTTTTTCCCTCATCACTTCTTGCCAAGTGGAGGGCAGACTACGACGGCCAGACCAGGATACCAAATGCAATTAGTTGCAGTATCCTTTTAAATGGGGGCACTTCAAGTTGTCTTTCCCCGTATGTTCCCCAAATTGCAGCGTAACTTATGATTTCGTATGAAATAACTAGATGAATAATGACGTCAGTCAAGTAAAATCTGCGTTCTATCCCTCTAAACACTATTATGCCCGATACCAATTCATCATTTTTAAAAGACACCTGCTATTGTTGAGGTTGAAAAATAAAAGATCTTCTTCCAGCAAAGCCACCACAAAGATCTTTATTCTCCCTCTCATAATTTTACGTGAGCTGGTTCAACATACCATTCCTACACATATCCATCACCATCTTCTTCCTTATCCAACAATAATATACATTAATCATGAAGCTTACTGTTGCATCCCTCCTTGTTAGCTCTGCTGCAGCATTCACACCCTCATCCTTCATCAATGGCGGTGTTGCACACAAAGCCGCTTCCACATCATCATCACTCGATATGAAGTACAAGGTTGCCGTAATTGGTGGAGGTCCATCCGGTGCTTGTGCCGCTGAAATCTTTGCCCAGGAGAAGGGTATTGATACTGTCTTATTTGAGAGGAAGATGGACAATGCCAAGCCATGTGGAGGTGCTATCCCACTTTGTATGATTGGAGAATTTGATTTACCAGAGACTACTGTTGACCGTAAGGTGCGTTGATATTATATGTGTTTATATATTATAATTATATATAGAGAGAGTGTTGTTGTGTGTAGGGGGTCGTCGCTTTTGCAATTTGAGGGTGGCTACTCCTTTGGGTATGCAAGAGGGAAAGATTTATCAAAATATCCAACAAAGAATAACTTCAACCACATTGAAAACGTGGCGCAACCATTAGTTCGAGGATTCAATACATTGCAATTATCATCATGCTGATGGCTACTACGCTGCAATACGATGTCGAGCATGCCACCCCCTACACACACTCTTCTCTTACTTGTTTATTTATATTACTTTTACTCTAATAATTTGCTCACAACGTATGTTTCCTTCCTTCTCTACTATTCCCCAATTATAATTAATTGCAACACTACACTCTCTAATATTATACAGGTTCGCCGTATGAAACTTATTTCCCCCACCAATGTTGAGGTTGACATTGGTGACACCCTCCAACCCAACGAATACATTGGTATGTGCCGTCGTGAAATCCTAGATGGATACCTTCGTGATCGTGCTGTTGACTTTGGTGCCCAACCCATTCAAGGATTGGTAACTGCCATCGATGTTCCCGCTGATCACAAGGAAAATGATGCTTCTCAATATAAGATTTCATACCAAGAATTCACCCCCGGATCTCGTTCTGGTACACCCAAAGATATGAATGTTGATTTAATTATTGGTGCCGATGGTGCCAACTCCCGTGTTGCCAAGGCTATGGATGCCGGAGAGTACAACTTTGCTATTGCATTCCAAGAGCGTATCAAGATTTCCGATGAGAAGTTGAAATTTTATGAAGAGATGGCTGAGATGTATGTTGGTGACGATGTCTCTCCTGATTTCTACGGATGGGTATTCCCCAAGTATGATCATGTTGGCGTAGGAACTGGTACCGTTGTTAACCGTCCTGCCATCAAGCAATACCAAAAGGCCATCCGTGACCGTGCCGGTGACAAGATTGCTGGTGGAAAGATCATCAAGGTTGAGGCCCATCCTATCCCTGAGCACTACCGTCCCCGTCGTGTCCAGGGACGTATGGCGCTTGTTGGTGATGCCGCTGGATATGTTACCAAGTGTTCTGGAGAGGGTATTTACTTCGCTGCCAAGAGTGGACGCATGGCTGCCGAGGCTATTGTTAAGCTTATGGATGGCGGAAGACGTCTTCCTACCCAAGCTGAAATCGAAAAGACATACATTGCCGATTATGATAAGTTATACGGACCCACCTACACCGTTCTTGACATTCTCCAGAAGGTATTCTACTCCAATAATGGTGCCCGTGAGGCATTCGTTGAATTATGTAACTCCAAGTACGTCCAACAGGTTACATTCGATTCCTACCTTTACAAGAGAGTCCAAGGAAACAACCCCCTCGATGATATCAAGCTTCTTGGTGAGACCATTGGATGCCTCATCAAGGGATACTCAATTGCCAAACCTGATGCAGTATTCTCCAACCCCGTTGAATCTCAGAAGCGTCTGTAAAAAAAGGACCTTCTAGTTTGATTTGGCAAAATATTGTATATGGAGTTTATTGTTCAACAAATTATAGAAATGGAATTGAGGAGAGGAGGCTAGAATTTAAGTTGTGACCAGACTAACAAATAAATTGTACATTAATACCCCAAAGCAATTCTATTATAGGTTTAGAAAGTCTGCAAAGATAATGATTGGACTCTAAAGCACCTCTCATGCTCCTTTACTGCACTGCTTCATCTCTCGACATCATAATTTACCCCATACTGCATCCCATTATCATGCTCCCTTCCTCATCTCTCGAACATTCACCCCAATTCAAAAGAGGGCTGTGAAAAGATCTCGGTAAAATAGATGTATGAGGAGCGACGGTGAGACTTTTCCCCCCTTCTTTGCAATGAGAGTTGGTGAAGTGAAAGTTATTAAATGGCTGTTGAAGATGACGGCTGAGATGACGGCTGACTATATTATGATTATATGGTTAGTTGAGATGACGGCTGAGATAACGGCTGATAGATTGTGACTTTTTGGTGGAATGGCTGAGGCATGGTATAAGGCAGATCTTGTTAGGGAAAAGAAATTATGCGACACAAGTGGCAGTATGATAATAATTTGCTCTTTTTGAGTTTAAGGCTGCTTGATATAACGCTATTGTATCTCGTTCTCCCCAATTCTATCACCCCTATCACTATTATACAGTCCCAATTGACCCGTAGCCATGCAATAGCTTTCAAGTAGCGGCAACTCTTTAGATTTACTTCTTCTTTCCCTTCTTCTTGGAGCTCGTCTTCTTCTTCATTTGCTTATTCTTGGGCTATAATGGAAGCAAATCATTCAAAACGCGTATGAGCAAGATTAGATGCGGTACAATGAAACCCATACAGATAAGTAACCCCTATTAAGATCAAACATAAGAACACACTCACCTTCAAATCGGCAGCTGCCTTCTTCTCTTCCTCTTCTAACTCGGCATTCTTCTTCTTGAATTCCTCCAGCTCTTTCTGGCCCTCCTCTACCCGCTTCTTCATTGAATCTTCCATTTCTTTCATCTTATCTTTATCTTTCAGCATTTCCTGTGTCTTTTCCATATTTTGCTTGAACTGTCAATTATTATGTTTTTGTGCATGGATATGATACAATCATAGGATTATGATGAGTAACTTATATTAAGAATAACAATGCACACGCATATTATATATCATATACTCACTGCCTCATTCTCGGTATATTGTTTCATCTTCTCTTGGAAGACGGGATCCTTCATCATTTTTTGTGCTTCTCTCATCATTTCAGGATCCTATGATTTAACAGGGGTATGAGTTTATAAGAGAGGAAGAGATATATTTAGTGTAAGCAATGAGAAAAGAGCTGAGCATAAAGGTAGCCTTCATATGAAGATCACTGCTTCTTTGATACCGTCTTCTACCACACCTCATAGTTGTTTCAAAACGTGCTACTGAAAAAGTCAATCAAGGAATATACTAGAGAATATCCAGTATCCATTGCAATAGTGGTGCATATATCGTCCTCCCTTTCCAACCAAACAATCACATATAAATTGTTGATACCATTTAATATCATTTATAAAATACTTTAAGTTTCGAGTTTATTGCAATATCATTATACTTTCTTCGTACCTGCATATCCTGAAGCAGTTGAGCAAGCTGCATATTCCCTGCTGGACCACCGAACATGATTTGATATCTGTTTATTAGTAGAAGTAGGGTCGAGGGTCGATTGGGAGATAACACTTTCAATTGATCTTTTTTAGCATTTTGCTTGAGTAGAGGATACCATGCTTAGGGGGCGTAAGGGGTCAAGAGGGGGAGCCATGAAACTTGTAAAAGACAATTGAATTGCGTTAAATAATATTGTGCGGCTGCTCCCTGATAGTGCGTACTTTTTGAAGCTACACGTCAGCACAAAATGGGAAAGATTTGACTTGAAGTGCACAATCTCATTTTTCTTCTTTGAAATCTGCTTGACCACTCACACTACTACACAATTAGCGTTGGAAGATAAGTACATTAAGTATTATTGCAATAGATTTATAATAGATATCGAGAATAGTACAGTCTAATCAGTCCTTACTGTAGAAGAAAATATCACAAAACCCAATCAAAGACAATTGAAAGAAAAATAATGATCGGAAGTCGATACAGTCTAGCCGTCACGGCCATCTCCCTATTCCTATCATCAACTACGCATGCATTCTCACCCTCGCATACTCGTACAGCCTTATCATCATCAAGTCGTTTATATTCTACAATTGAAGAAGCGGCTCCCGTAGTAAATGGTGAGGATACTGAAACTGGTAATAAGAATGTAGATCAGATAAAAGACACTTCACGTGATAAGGTAATGACATTTGCCTATGATATGTCAATGGAACCAAAGTATGAAAAGCCAACATATCCAGGAACGGGTAACGGTTTATCGGGTGATGAAGGTGAATATGATATCATCGTTATAGGTTCCGGTATGGGTGGATTAGCCTGTTCTGCATTAAGTGCCAAGTATGGATCTAAAGTATTATGCTTAGAATCACATATTAAAGTTGGTGGTTCAGCTCATACATTTTCTCGTATGCATGAGGGTGGTAAATACAGTTTCGAGGTTGGACCAAGTATCTTCGAAGGATTAGACCGTCCATCATTAAATCCACTACGTATGATATTTGATATATTAGAAGAAACAATGCCTGTTAAGACATACAAGGGATTAGGATATTGGACACCAGAGGGATATTGGCGTTTCCCAATCGGTAACAAGGAAGGATTTGAAAAGTTATTAATGGATCAATGTGGTGAGGATGGACCAAAGGCTATTGCCGAGTGGCAAGCTTTGCGTGAAAGGTTACGTACATTGGGTGGAAGTACAACTGCCGTGGCCTTGTTAAATCTACGTCAAGATGCTGGATTCTTGGCAACGACAGCCGGGTCATTACCATTCGTCTTGACTCATCCAGATGTATTTGGTGACTTATCATTAACATTTGATGATTTGTCAAAGACCGTGGATGAGTTTGTGACAGTACCCTTCTTACGAAACTTTATTGATACCATGTGTATCTTCTGTGGTTTCCCTGCCAAGGGTGCAATGACGGCTCATTTGCTTTACATCCTTGAACGTTTCTTTGAGGAAACTGCAGCATTCTCGGTACCCATTGGTGGTACATGTGAATTGGGCAATACATTACAACGTGGACTTGAAAAGTTTGGTGGAAAGTTACAGTTGAATGCGCATGTTGATGAGATTTTAATGGAAAATGGTCGTGCCGTGGGTGTACGTCTTAAGAATGGCAATGTCGTCAAGGCCCGTAAGGCAGTCGTTTCGAATGCAACCCCGTTTGATACTGTCAAGTTAATGCCACCCAGTGATGATGAGCCAAAGAAGTTGACAAAGTGGAGGAATGATTTGGGAACATTGCCTAGACATGGTGCCATTTCACATTTATTCTTGGCCATTGATGCTACCGATTTGGACTTGAGTCATATCCAAGATCCTGCACACTTGGTTATTCAAGATTGGGATCGTTCAATGCAAGATTCACAGAACCTTTGCTCCTTCTTTATCCCCTCTATTCTTGACAAGAGTTTATGCCCAGAGGGAAAGCATGTTATTCATGTATACTCCTCAGGTGGAGAGCCATATGAACCGTGGGAAAAGCTAACACCCGGTTCAGAGGAGTATGAAGAATACAAGAAGGAACGTGTCGAGTGTCTCTTCCGTGCTGTTGAGAATGCAATCCCCGATGTTCGTGATAGAGTAGAATTTACTATTATTGGTTCGCCTTTAGCACATGAGGCCTTCCTCCGAAGAGATCGTGGTACTTATGGAATGGCGTGGGCTGCTGGATCATCGGCACCTCAATCGGGAATTTTGGGTAGCGTGCTACCATTCCCCTTCCCCAACTTGAAGACGCCCGTTGACGGCTTGCTACGATGCGGTGATTCTTGCTTCCCCGGTATTGGTACACCAAGTGCCGCTGCTAGTGGAGCTATTGCTGCCAATACAATGCATCACGTTGATAGTCATTTGAAATTGCTTTCCGAAGCTAGTAAGAAGGACCCTTTGTACAAGTTCTTGGACGCTGGTATTATGGGTCAGGTTTACAAACCATTGGTACAAGGATTCACCCCTTCACCCGAGCTAAGAACTGATCAGTTTGTTGCCGGAGCAGGTGTTGCTCCAGTTGATTACACCGCAACGGACCCCAATGTTTCAGAGAGAGTCGACTTGAAAAAGTAGAGATATTATGTGAACAGGAGACTAGTAGTATGCAAAAATCTAATCATTAACAAGTAGTGTTACTGTCTTCAGTTGCTAAATCTTGCTCTTTAAGTAGGACCTCTTCTACATATCTATCATCACAAATCACTCCCCAACTACCTAATTGTTATCTGCTGCTTCTCATTTACAAGTTAGAAGGAATAAAGACACTAAAACCACTCAACGACGTAGTAGCAACACAACTAGGAATTTGTGGATGCCAATGTACCTCCTTTGTCATTTCACTTCCCGAATGTACAAACAATAACTGGGGAGGGATCTCCCCCTCCACACCTCCACCTTCTTCTTCATTATTGACCTTGGTAGTATCATCCTCTTCGATACTCAAATCATAAATATATGTTCCGTTATCATCTGATACTGCAATCATACTTTCATCGGTGGGATGCCACTCGAGTGATGTGATGGGTGTACGGTGTGATTGGAACCGTGCCAAGGGCTTTGGTGGTGTAGATGGATCGGGTGTTTGAAAGTTTCGAAGGTCCCATACACAGAATGATCCTGGTTTTTAAGTTGGAGATGTTGTGAGTTTTAGAAACAATGTATAGGTAAGTCGATATTGTGAGTTGAGAGACATATACATCAAAAGAGAGGAGAACCTTGACTATCCAGTAAAACTTACCATCATCACCACCACTTGCTAACAAATTACCAACCAATCTATTCCAACTAATTACATTCACATCGGCACCACTATCATGTACCTTATTACTAATCATTGCCTTATTAGGGCATCGAATGTCATAAACTCGGACATATCCGCCACACTCGGCTGAGGCTAATACCGTAGCCTCTGTTGGACTCCATTGTAAATCTTCTACACTTGGATTATCCAAATTAGCACCATGTGCTGAGTATGTTGGTTTAATATCAAATGATGTATTACTCCATGGTGATGACTTGGTATTGCTACTACCATATTTGGCAACAATATCATCAGACTTGATGGGATGTGTCGCATTCCAAATATGTATGTTACCATCACAATCGGCAGTTGCCATTCGTCCAGGTGTGACATGACTCCAATCAATTGCATATCCCTCCGTTGAATGACCAGAATAAACAAAGAAGGGATCCTTGCGCATTTTACGCACCTGTTGTTGCTGTTGTTGTTTTGTATTATCATCCTTCTTCTTACTCAAATTGGTAGATGACGAAGCGGCAGCACTACTATCCAATGAACTACGATCCAATACATCAATAGCGCCACCAACATCATATAAACTAACATCACCATTATCACCCCATACACTAACAATGTCTGTATTCTGTGGACATATCCGGATACGATTAATACCACCATTGGAATGGGGGAATGAATAATGTTCTAATATTGGATCACGTTCTTCTTCCTCTTCCTCTTCCTCTTCTTCATCACTATCATCATCTGATTCATCTTCATTATCATCATTATGTTTCCATTCCTCACCCAACATTTCATCATCAATTTCACTTTCACTCTTTTCGTTATTCTTACTACCAGGTATACGACATAAGTCACTCATTCTCAATACACTAATCTTATTCTTCTTAATTGAATCAGCTTGTGAACCCACTACCATTGTTACCGTATGTGGAAATCGTGTCCGAATTGAATTTAATCCTAGATGTTTATCAGGCATTATGTCTAATGTTAATGATGGCCATTCAGGTGTTAATGCGTGATGCATTTTATAGGCAGTTTCATCCATTTCCAATGGTTCTGAACCTTGATTATTGGAGGAGTTGCCTAAAAAGGGATTATATGATTTGACTTGCGTTGTGGGTAATGTACCGTCTAATTTATTAATTGATGGTGGTGCCTTGGTCTTTTGTTGCTGCTGCTGACTTGCAGCAGTATTACCATCAATAGCCATTGCTTCCATATATTCATCTTCTTCATCACCACTTGATTCGTACACATCTTCATAACTAACATCATCATCATCTTCTTCTTCTTCTTCATATATATCCTCATAGGGATCTTCACATTGCAAATTATCTGCAGTTTCTTCTATCTCCTTGGTTGATCCTTCATTGACTGAACGGAGTGCTGGTGGTTTGCGTTTAGAACCATCATCTGTATCATTATTAGTTGTGGAAGAAGATGATTGATTGATGGAGTTGCTCATATCACTATCACTAACGATACTGGTATTATCACCACCGCCGCCGCTTTTACGACTGCGTTTTGATTTCTTTCCCATCGTATGCTTTGTGTTTGGTTCGTCTCGAGATTATACAGAGCCGTCTCTTATTGCTACTACAGAATGAAATTGAATTTGTGGTTAGATACGATTACTTGCAGTTTGCATGGGTGTGGTATCTTTTTATGAGACTACATGAACACCTACCCCCACGCCCCCCCAATTTGCCCATACCCCAATCTCATACTCCCATGAAGAGAGCATCAATACCATAATATATGTTATGAGTTTATTATTATTGATCCTCTCTACTCGATACGTATAACTGTGTCCACTATCAACTATTCTTTATCAATTAGGAGAACTTGAATACATAGGACGAGGTTCTTAAGAGTGCTCAATTCATTTATTACAACACTAAGTATACTATCATAAGTACGATAGTATTACTTCGTACTTAGGTATGGCATCATCAATAACCAAACGGTTACTTCTATATGCAACAGATACATACAAACTATCATCATTAATACTACGTAATGTTCTTCTTACAAAACCTACAACTCTCAGGTCATATCAAGCAAAGACTCGACAAGTATTATTAGATGCATCATCTTCCAACAAAACATCAATAAATAGTAACAATAATGTGACAGCTATAAAGTTATTAGAATTAGATAAAGAATTGAATTTAATACAATATTATGGTATACAAGAGTATACTAAACGATGGTGGGATAGTAGTAAGACTTGGTCATTCGCATCTTCTATCACTTCTTCTAGCAGCAGTAGTAAATATAACAACGACATACCTCAGGCATCAAATACAATAAGTTCTAAGAAACATAATAACAATGTGGCTAGAGTATCATTCATGATAACATCTAAACAACGAAATATACTATCTACACAATTGGGTTATACAACAAAGGATATACGATCATTCAAACCGATAGAAGCACTGTTGCTCATTGAAAATGGTGTTAAACGAAATGAAGAGTCCAGCCATGACAGTAATAATGATGATAGTTTTTTTAGAATAAAGTTAAAAAAGTTGATGGAAGAGAATGATAGACTGATGAATATACAACATCAACAATCACAGCAACAACAATCTGTGGAAGCAGAAGGTACAAAGCACGAATATGCAAATAATGCTGACAAACAAGTTGATGAATCAAAGCCAAGGATTGAACAATCATCTATTATTTCACCAGAGATATCACAACAAATACATGTCAAGCCAGATGTTGCTGCGGCATTACTATCAGTTGATAGAGATGTTACAAATCATGAGATTATTCATTCCAGAGAGATGAAGGAGAAGAAAGAGGATACTGCAACAGCGATTGCCATCCGTGATGATGCATCAACTGGAGTCGTTGACAATGATGAGAGTATAATATCCTCGTCACCAGTTGAATCTGTAGCCGGCACGTCAGCAGAACCATCAGCTGTAGTATCTGACACCACCACAACTGCTCTAAAGCCTACAGTATCTCTTGTGACTGTATCATCTACTGAAGCAGAAGATTTGCACATGAAGCCAGATGTAGCCGCTATGATACTTTCTTCACATCAACAACTACGAGATGATAATAGTGCGCAACAAGAACTACATGCCAATGAGACTGTTATTGAGGAAGACTCATCCGAAGAAGAAATAGAGGAAGATGGCACATGCTGGTATGAGGTTATTCAAACAATACCAAGAAGTAATGCGGCAAGTGGAGGAGAAGAGAACGAGCAGGTAGTGGCTTTGTTCAATACAAAGAGAGAGGCATTAGAATGTGTAAGTATTAAACAATCATTGAATAGAGCCAAGGGAGATGAACATTTTCTTGTTAGAAGACGATGGAATGCTTGAAATCATTAAAGTAGTACTATAAAGAGAAATACATAGGTACCCAGCTGCTGCCCAGTGCCTTCACCCATAGACCTGCAATGCATAAGGTAATAACAGAGGCTTAAGGTATAATAGTCATGTTTGTATAAGGTTACCAGGGACTGGCTGGAGCAGTCGGCTGGCGAATGTGGATACCTTGAAGGATACCATAAAATGAAGCGCATCACAGATGGTGCATGTCTTTCATTCTGCAACAGATGCACCATAAAAAGCAACGGCAATAGCAATAATTAATCAAGATGGCGAAGCCTATGTAACAGGCATAGTGACGACGACGACGTGTTGCAAAGGACCGTTGCAATGGTTCTACTAATTAGTTCGCTGAACCTCAATTGGTTGAGGTGGTTCAATAACAAAAGTGATGAAGAACAACAGTTGTCAACTTCTTATCATCATCATCATCATCATCGCGGTCAGCAGAAGGTACTAGTAAACCGAAACAAGAAGATTATGGTCGTCGACGTAGACAAGGGGAAGGTTGTGGCGAGATGTCTGGGTTATCAACATGCCTTCCAAGAGAGCGCTAATGAAATCAACGATTTGGTTGGCGACATAGTGTCAAATATAGTAGGCAGCATGGATAATGATGATGATGATGGTGCTCCATTTAGTACAGATGTGGATATGTGGCATTTACGTTCACTTGCAATTGAAGAGGGTGGATTATTAAACTCGCATGGCCGGAAATTGGGCTGGGTGAAACTCTCTGGCGTTGATGATTTGGTATTTAATGGCGGTAATGATAAAGTTGGCGGTGCACCGTCCCCAGATGATAAGACATATGATCAAATCAAGGAACAATTAGAAAGGGATATGGAACCTAGTAGATGGCATATTCAAAGAGGTACGTTGAATTTCAACAACAAAGTGATGTATGATGTGTTCATATTATCTTGTGCATCTCATTATCTCACACTGTGCATCTCTATTCTCACTACTATATCATCATGTTCATAATATAAAACACACATACACACATTAGAGCGTAAATATCTCCGCAAGGGCAAGAAGAATCACAGAAATGATTCTCTATCACGTGCATCAAGTGATCTATCATCGATTGGTAGTGATACAGGTTCGTCAAGCACACCCCTTACTGCAAATCTTAAAATCCAGCGTCGAGAGCCGGAACACCCCGATCGACAAACTTTCAAGAAGGACTTGGAGGTGGTTCTGTTATATCGGCGGCATCATTCACTTCATTTGCAACTGCCAAATCGAATACTACAAGTAAACTTCCTCTTACCGTCGATACTACAATTGAAACTGTAAACACAAGTACTACTACTGATGAGGCTGCAGACTCTCCCTCTACAAATAATACTGAAACCCCAACTTCTGATCCTACATCACCTCTACTACTCTCATTATCACCCATTTCTGCTCCTCTGTTTGCTCCCGATCCTTCGTTTGTCAAGTATAAACAAAAGTATCAGCAAAAGTACGACAAGCAGATGACATTCAAGCAAAGAATTAAGAAGGATCGACGACCCAAGGAAAGGAAATTATTAGTACAAATTGCCACATCAACATTCTACTTGTTGCAGCAACAGCAAGGACTGGCCAACGAGAATGGATACGTCGAGAGATTTCAGTTCTTCCCAGGCAGTCAAGATTTGATTGCTGTACTCTTACTTCATCTCGAATCTCCTTCATTGGCCTCTCTTTTGTTTCAGCAAATTATCAAAAGTCATTTATGGATAATTTGTTCGTCCAATGAGGATGCTAACGAAAGCTTCAAAAGCTGTCTTGATGGGTCAGAATCTGAAGACATTGATTCAACTCCACAAGCCCATGAAGGTGTCACTGATGATCAAAACTTGGATATTTTATCACTGAATTTCTTCCCTTTGTTAAGGGAGCTTGATAAGGACGTATATGATTCTCTTACTCAGACCATCGGTGGTAGTCATGACTCTATGAATAGCCAAGCACTGGCAGTTGGCAAAGTACTACAAAAATGGATTGCATCTTGGTTCTGCTGTCACGATATGCTGCCTCTTGAAGTAGTATCAAGGTTGATCGACCTCTTCTTGGCGAGCCATTACTCAATGCCTCTGTAAGTGTTTTGAAAAAGAGTAACGTTACATATTGCCCCTACTGCCTGTCTAACATCCTACTTATCTTTGACTTCTTCGCAGCTATCTATCAATTGCCATCACGTGTCATCCTATTAATCGAGATAGATTCGTTGGATCATCTGATATAGCAACCATGTTAGACAGCTTATTTTTGAATCTTCCTGAGCTGAATAATGATACGATGATTATGGATTTTATTGAAGAAGCCATTTCAACTGCTGTTCGGTTCATGTGAGTTTATCTAATATGGTGTGTACGACATGCTGCATGTCCTGGACTATACTAATATCCACTTCTATTTTACTAGGAAACAAGTTCCGCCGTGCTCGATGTTCTCTTTACTTGAGGGATATGAAAATGGTACGCTTAAGCCATATCTCAGCCAACAAGTACACCATGAAAGAGAATCATCTCAAGCACCTTGGACAAGTCGATCATTAGCACCTACTGATCACAAAATGGTTGGGCGATTAGTGAGTGATAAAAAAGTTTGTCCACCTTCAAATCAACTCACTCTTTCTCAAAAAAGAGAGCAACATCAGCTTGCATTGGATGCATCTGGACTTTCGCCGAGCTCTAATTCTCTCTCGAACGCCTTCGACTGTGATCGTATGCGAGGCTTAATCCAAATTGTAACTCCTGGGCAAATGACTGCATCGAAGGCAGCGTTATTTGGCTTTGCCCTATTTGCTGGTGTTGCTCTAGTTAGAAACCAAGATCCCTTTGACTACAACAATGTTGTCAAGCTTCTATCAGAAGACGAGTCATTTACTCCTAATTCTGCCGTCTCTGCCGGACTCCAATCATTACTCTCTCCGTTGAATCATGCCAAACCTCAAGCTTTGGATTGTTCAGAAGTCACTCTGTCATCTGTGCTGTCGTCGTTGGGCGACAGCGCTGTGCCGACAAGTTTTCATATGCCCAAAGCCATAGACACTAATACTCTTGATGTGGAAGGCCCCGAAGACAAGTTTCATGATCTCCTTATAGGGCAAGAAGTGAATGTAGATGACACTACCTGGGAAAATATACCATCGAGGAGTACAATCTGGCCCTACCATAAACAAGCATTTGCTAATCGATATGATTCCGAGAATCCTTCATCCGATAACGATGGAGAAGGAATCGTTTACTTCGCATCACAAGATGAGAGTAGAACAGCTGAAGAAGACGAGAACCAGCATCTATTGGGTAACAATGTCTTGGTGGAGAAGGGAGTGAAGGGACAAACCACGTCAAGACATAACAGAATCAAGAGATATACTCCTAGAAATTTGAAGACCCGTACAATTCAGGGTATCAAGGGGATAAGAAAAGAATATGTGTCACTGATTGAAAGTAATGATGTGCTCATTTGAGATTGAGACTTCTGAGTTAGGGTTTATTGTTAAGTAAAATAAGTAAAGAACAAAAGAACTCCTTTTAAGGTTGAGGACACCTCAATATATCAAGCACAATAAGATATCAGTATAGTTTATGTAAAATGGTTGCAGCCTGTATGACCGTGTTTCATACATCAAAATCAAGCTTCGCAAGTACCCTAAAAAGATTGTTCAACACTTTGGATGCACAATCCTGCTGGACTTGTTTTACACATATACAAGCCAAACAAACACTGTTGTAGGACCTATATGATATAGGAAGGAAAGGCTTCCTCTCATTTTTACTTTCTCAGAGTAGTAGAATGTTCACCTTATTGTTGTCCTCTTCTTTTAGCTTTTACTCTCCTCCTTAGCTTTCAAAGTCTCTCTTTTTAGACACATTTCAATATTGCTTCTACTTTGTAGATGTGCAGCAATATCATTCAATCGATAACGTTCATTGCTATACACAACAAGTTGTAGTTCTGTCTTAAACCTTGTCTTGAGTTGGCAAACTTCACAATTATTACCAGCTTCACATAGAATACAATTAGATGATTTGCTCTTGAAAGTATTACATTCTTTTCTGTACTCATCACTATAAGTACTGAATTGTCGTAGGATTTCTGCATTATACCTAAAAGAAGAGAGATATGGCATGTGAGGCTATAATGCTTATTGACAATGAACAACAAATCATACTCATATCACTTACCAATCTGCAGCTACCGCACGTTTATATGCAACCTCAATTCCCTTCCTATCCATACCCTCAACGACAGCTGATGTTACAAACTTACCCGCCGAACAAGAAGAAATTGGACTATGACTGATTGTCTCATGACCAAATACTTCAAGCTGTGCAAAGTGTAAAAAGTTTGTACCCTCTAATTGTATGCGTACAAATCTTCCTTTAGTATAAGCAGGGACGGTCCAACTATTCATTCTTCTAGATAGAACAAACCGAGCCTTTGCTATACTTTGGTCTAGACTTGTATAAAGACTGTCTCTTCCGGCATCTTTAGGAAATGGATGTTGTGATATCATGACATAACATGGTAGTAATCGTTCACTGTAATTATTTGCCTCTAAAGCACTATCATCTGACTCATCAGTTCTATTCCATAAACGAATACTAGTAATATGCATAGAAGACCCCAAATCTACATCGAAGAAGGGGTTGGCTTCGAATTGTGAATGAGCAAGACTTGTAGTGCTTCCATCGGTATTACCATCTACTGCATTGTTTGCCGACAGACCCTGTGAATCTTTATACAGAGAACTTAGTCTGCATGGTCTACCCAGTGCAAGGTTTCTAGGAGCAGTATAGATTGGAACCTTTGTGGGCCGAGTAATAAATGTAGCCGAAGTTGGATCTTGCCCACAACATCCACCTTTGTTATGACCCCAACAGTAAAGTTCTCCTGCTTCTGATACAAACGAGCAATGAGAGTAGCCAGCACTTATGCTCTTGATTATCAATGGGTTTTGCTTTAAATAATCGAGTTCAGCAAACATTGGGAATGCAGATCCAAGTATATTTTTTGGGCCAGCGACATATAGTCTTCCTCCAGTTCTTCTTCTCACAGTTGTGCGACTGTTCGAACCGATTGTTTTCGATGCTGTAAGGGCCATGGTTGTTGATGTTCCGCAACTAACATCTTGTATTATTTCATGCCTGAGTGATTCAACAAGAGTTGGTTTGTCGTGAGTCCTCATTTGATCACTGCCAAGCCCCAACCTTCCTCCGTCACCTGAACCCCATACATATAACCCTGAGCTTCCAATACAAGCACTATGAGATGCGCCACAACTAACCTTGATTACTCGACAAGATGGTATGATGAGTCGAGTAGGAAGGTTGCAGCTTTCATAACCATCAAATCCGATCTTTCCATATGATCCAGATCCCCAAATATATAAAGTACCTTCATCTGATACTGCTGCACTATGTGATAGACCGCAACTAGTGTTGGTAATTGATGTTCCTTTCAGGTATTCAACCATTCTCGGATAATTGCAATTGTAACTTTCATGCTCAACATCTCCAACTCCAAGCCTACTAAGCGAGTTAAGGCCCCAAGAGTATAGACTACCACGACATCTCTCATCTTGAACAATGATTGTCGCATGGTTTGATCCAGCAGTGATATCTAGACATTGTGATGGCCCTCGTGGTGTCTGACAATCACCACCTCTTGCCGTAATACCGCCGGCTTGCAGTCCTTGATGCTCTGTAATCGATGAATGCTGCGCATTCAGTCGTTTGATATTCCAATTCTCAAACGCACTATCTTGGCAACTTCGATTGCTAAACGTATCAGCCTGCTGTCTCTTCTCATCTGCTATAGCTCGTTCATTTTGTATTGCTGTTAAATGCGACCACTTCTCACTGAATCTTAATCGAATGTGATTGGCCCTCTTTGCCATATTATTCTTGATCAAGTCGTTTATTTCAACCTCCATATCACAAAGTTCTTGAGCAACTACTTCTCCAAATATCTCGCGTTCTAGACTGATGTCTTTAGCTAGCATGTTTGTCATTTCAAGCTTTGACAGGCCTCGGCCTTCACACGGCTTATTCCGTATTAATAGGCTCTGCAGCAAATCATCTACTGAAATCGTCTCTTGTAAATGATCTTCAACTAAGTTGATAGTGGTGGTGTCATCAAAATGTACCGGCCACTTGCCATAGTATTTGAGGACAAGCCTCATTTGTTCGAGGTCATAGAGTGATTTAGAATCTGATTCTTTCATATCTTCTTCAATCAAAGACATATGCTTTTGGTGAGTACGTTCATTGGTCATGAGCAGTGCAGAACTTCTTGGAGTAGTCAATCGTCGACATGTTTTAGATGTTTGATCTTCAGAGAGAGCATGCCAGTTTGATGCACCTCCCCAAGAGAGGAGACCACTATCCGTAATGGCAAGTATTGTATGATCAGATAAAGCAATCTTTCGTGGCCGACGTCCCCAAATCCCAGCAGTATTACTATTGATGCATTTATATCTGTCATCTCCTTCTACACGCTGTTTCCATAGTGATTGAATTAAATCCATTCCATCAAGATGGAAGGAAGAAGTACTCATATCAGCCTTTGGATGCCCTTTGTTGAATTGGCCATATGTACCACAACCCAGCGTATAGACGACCCCTGCGGCATCCAGAGCCAAACTAAGCTCAAGTCCTGCTCGATGCTTTGCCTTCTCACTAAACTTAGCCCTGATGGATTTAAGTTCATGTATCTTTCGATAACGAGCTTCCTCAGCTTTTGTAACTCCAGCTAATCGCTCTTCTTCATCCAAAGTCTTTGATAATAAGCTAACCAATTGATGTCTTGTTGCAAACTTTGGGAGATTCGGAACCTTGCGCTCTTCAAGTTCTTTCCTCGGATTACTAAGGAGAATCCATGCATATTTGAAACCATCAAAGTCAATAGTCCTCGCACCAGACTTGACAAATCTACGAAATAGGCGTTCCTGATATTCTTCTTTTCCATTAATTCCTAGACACTCCAAGAGGTAAAAGAATTCATCTTCGTCTATATCCCCGCTACAGTCGGTATCAAACTTGTCAAACGCCTCCTTTGGGGCAAGGTAGTAAATCTTATTCTCCTTGTCATCAATTATGAAGTCTTTTGTTGCACTTTTGGTACTACTAACTGCATTAGAATTATCATCAATTGAAGATATCGAGTTTCTGCTTGCCCTCTGACCCATGTGTTTACATTATTATCATAACTCAAGACATTATGACGAAGTTCCAACCAGATAATTAATTCCGTTAGACCGTAGGAGAGCCAACGATATTTTTTTGAATATAGCGGACGGGCTGCGGGTCATACCACATTTCAATAATTTATATGTCTTCTAGAATCTTCTTGACACATGGTGCCAATGCTTTTCCTAACGTCTTATATCCCTTTGGACTAAAATGAAGTCCATCTCTACTCCAGTTAACTCCTCCCCGTTCATATTGAAATGGGAAATCTATAAAGTTCTATTGTTTCTTCCCATATTTGAACTTCTATAAATGATACTCGGTTTTCAGTAGATGAAAATTGCTGTAAAGCTTTATTCATATCATTGCATAAAGTTGTAGCATCTTGATTCATTACCTGCCATTCACTTGAGGGTATACCTATTGCAATTGTGTGTATATTCTTGTTGATACCATTATCATCTACAGAATTTAAACATGTCTTGTGTAATTTTATTATTGGATACACAGCTTGTTGTGCATCAATATTATAATTAGTAGATCCAAAAGATGAAGTGAATTGTCCTATGTCATTGGTACCAGCTAGTATAATAACTATTGATAATGATGGATTGCAAATTCCATCCAAAGATGATTGTAAACCAATATTTGAATCTGTATAATACAATCTACCATCTACTGAGAAGTCCAACCTGGAAGGCCTCTCCATCTTACAACTACTTCTTCTTCTTTTGAAGTATTTAATTCTGTTTCTAAATACGGACCGTATGGAAAGAGCTCATTAAATGGAGGTGATGTACCAGCAGTTAATGAATCACCATAACAAAGTATTCTTCTTCTTCTTTGGTTTGATATTGTAGCTACTTGAGAGGAAGAGGAGAAACTCATTCGAACACTTCTGTTGATAACTAAAGATGAACAGGAGCGTAGTAATATTGAGAGAATCATTAATAATATGTTGCGGATCATCTCCTCATTGAACTATATATCGTAACTCTATAGAGGTATAAATATATACAAGAGATTTTATGAGAGTGCGTGATCGTATGAATAAAAAAAGGAACAACGGCAAAAGTCAATTGATGGGTACCATAAACTAGACGGAGCGGAGGGAGAGACGCCTATATGTACTTTATCTCCTCTATATAACAATGCAATATTTAGACTTAATGCTGTTGTTCACCCTTTATATAGTGTTGTTGAAACGTTTTGCTAATGGATTTATCACAAGTGTACAAAGAAGACAATCATCGTCGACACAAACATGTGCTTTTAATGTTGGCTCCACATTTTATGGATCATTAAAACAAAACCTTGCAGTAGATGGAGATGGATCAATAAAGGATCAATGTCGTAGATCATTCATATACCGTGCAGATGGCTCTGATCCACAAGTGCATGGTCGTAGATCATTTATATGTCAAGTTGCGTCAGTTTCATCGGCTGCTCTACTGATACCATCATTTCCTGCACAGTCACAAGAAGACAAATTCCACTCAGCAGGATACGGAATAGAAGAGTATACTAACTCAATTGTTGCATCAAGAGATACGAACATAAGCCCTAAGGAAGTTTATGATACCATTGCATCTGGATACTTGAAGGAGGTATATAATACAGCAATCAAAGAGAGAGGGAATAACAAGAATACACCACTTAGAGCATTGGATGTTGGCTGTGGCGCAGGCGTGTCTACAGAAGTGTTGTTTGGCATGGGATTTACAGAGATTGATGCGATAGATTGGTCTGGTGATGCCTGGAAAAAGTATGTTATTGAAGACCCTTGCGGGCAATGTCCACAGAGTGTACACTTTTATGAGTTAGATGACGAAAGATATCTAGCACAATGGAGAGAAAGACACGAAGGACTCTTTGATGTCATAGCATTCAATTTTGCCTGCAATGAATCAAAAGCAATTAAATTTGCCAAAGAGTTATTGAAAGAACAAGGCCGACTACTGGCACCGATCAATACCTCTGATGACTATTGGTTAAAGCAAAACTATATAGTATTGAACAGCAAAGGAGATGTGCTTAGTAGCGAAAGCGATGTAGGAGCTTGGTCCGTACAATTTCAACCGGACGTGACATCAGATACTTGCAGGCAAGTCCGCGTTAGTATTGTTTTGTCTCGTGAATTCGTGTGTTCTATATTGACTGCCTTTAAACCACAAGTACTAACAAATGTTTTTTATAACCTCTCAGTGGTGTTTGGTGTGCTCCATATAACGGGTTTAAAAAGAAACAATAAGCATGCTTCCTCATGTTAGTATTCATGCCATTCCCCATCTACTTACTTTCTTCTGGCTTTAGTCGCTTTTCAAGACGTTTCCTAGTTTCCTCATCTCCCGTCTTGTACGCCACAGCCATTTCATGTCGTAATTTTGCCTGATGTTTCATCTCTTCACGCTTCTCGGCAGTCATCATATGCTGAACCAATCGTGTTGCTTCCAACTTCTTCTGCTTAGCACGAGCATTCATCTCCTCCTTGTGTCGTAATTCATCTAATGCTACATTTCCTCCACCGGCACCATCCTTGCTTGCCGCTGCCTGTTCTGCCTCTCGCTTCTTTCGGGCATACTCGTTCATTTCCCCTTTGAAAAGATAAGGTATATTAGAGTGAGATGCGCATAATATCATGTGTATCATCATAACAGCACACCGTTAATTCCTTCCACTTATATAAACTTACACTTGTCATAGTCATAATACTTGGCATGAGGTAAGGTGGCAGTGTTGTAATCTTCAACATATTCCTTAAAGTATTCCATGAGCTCATATTTAGGCCCGTTAAAGTCGGCAATACCCTTAATTTCTTGTAACCATCTGTCGAATGATGACTTAACTTTTGTGTTTGAGTGAAAGTCTGAAGCATTAATAACACCATATTTACCAAAGTATGCTCCACCACTACTTGAAGATGTTGTTGCATTAGTACTACTACTTTGTTTCATATTCTTTTCGAGAATCTCACGTTCATTATCAGAAAGTGACGAAGAGGTATACCCATCAGAATCATCATTATATTGTTTTCTTTCCATAACTTCCTCTTTCTCACGGCGGGAGGACTTCTTCCTATGCTTTTTTGACTTCTTATCTTTGGGATGGCGTTTACTTCGCTTCTTACGATCTTTAGATCGATGATGTTTCTTTCTATCCTTTTTATGATGATGCCTTGATCTCGATCGACTGCTACTACTTTCACTACGACTTTCACTTGAACTCCTATCACGATGACGACTTTTACTACTCTTCTTCTTATTTTTCTTATGCCGGCGTCTATCTCTATCTTCTCTACTAGAATCATTAGATCGTGATCTCGACCTAGAGTATGATCGAGACGTCCTCCTATCAACTTCACCTTCGTCATCGGATTCTACAACTTCCCATTGTCTTTTCCTATTTTGAACCTCTCGTCTATTACGCTCTCTTTCGTCCTCTTCACGTTGTTGACGTTTCCGACCGTCATCATCACTGTCGTCATTACCCATAATTGTTTTATGCTGTAGATTGAAGATTGGTTACATCAGCATATTATAATAATTTTATGAGAGTATATGTAATTGCAATTATCAATATAAACTTACTTCTGGAGCCTTGCGATTTGTCCAACCAATTACGAATCCTATACTGCTATTGTCGGGTCCTTTTGCTAATGATCTAGTGCCCCAAGTCATATAATATTATGACTATCTCTTACTACACCCTGTTATAGCAGCGCCTGACGACGTGACTAATATTTAGGATACCACAAACCTCGACACCAATAAATTTCAAGGCATTTGAGACTCATATGTACCAACCAATGTACTGAACAGAACACAAAGCACTGGTACCATTATATATTGCAAAACTGGGTATCAATATATTACAGTTTATGTCGTCTAATAATAACAAGCATCAAAATCGTCGTCGGCGTCGGCCAGCAGATGGGGATAATGATGATGAGCAACAATACACAACGAGTACTCACCAACATACATCCACAGCTTCTTCATCACAAAAATATCGAAGAAGACAGGCAGCAATATCACTAAACTCATTCTCATCGAAAAAGGGACATGATCGTGCACTACAGGAATATAAAAAGCGGAAAGAGACGAAATTTTTAGCTAATGCAAGTTTATTAAGAGAATATCAACGTGCTATGAAGCAGGAAGGATATGAGGTTGGTAAAGGTGCTAGTAGGAAACGTACTAATAATGATAATAATGCAGCTAATGATAGACCAAAAAGTGGTAAAAAGAGAAGAGGCAACAGTGATGATCAAGATGATGATGATAAACTCCAAACAATAGAAGTAGATGACGACGATACAAACATTAAAAACAAATCACGTCATAAGAAGAAACGTCATAAATCAGATCCATTAGCACAAGCACGACGTAAAGCAGAAGAACGTAAAGCACAACGCCTTGAATCAATGAACCAAAAGCAACAAAAGCAAGAATCTGAAGTTAAGAAACAACAAAATCGGAAAGTGCGTGCTAAGAAGATGATGCAAAGAACCAAGAGAGGTCAGCCTCTTATGAAAAACATAATCGGTGACTTGCTGGGTAAGATTAAGAGTGATGTCGATGGAGATCAAAGATGACATTGTGTCTATAGTATTAAAGTTGATGGGGAGAAGAATGATGAAATGGTGGGTTGCAGAGCTTTAGCTCTAAACAGAAGATAGACACAAGTCTGTCTATACTGTGTCATGCATCTACGGCAGTTTGACTTTTTAGATAGTATGATACGCACAAGACAATGCTACAAATAGAATGTTTAATTCGTTAGCTATCAATCTCGACATATATTGAATACTCCTACGTGCCATGAATTGGCGAAAATACATATACTATATCATTGAATGATATGTTTCATGCTAATCGGCGGCGAATATAGCTATCACCTGAGTAGCTATTTAATTACTCAATGTACTCTTCGTGTGTAGTGTTGGCTAGATGACCGGCGGGTGGCGCGCAGCAGCCGGGAGGAGGATACCTCAAGATCTCCGCGGGAATGAGTGCGTGGCTGGTACAATAATTAATGGAGGGGGGCTAGTATGAAGGAGAGTATAGTAGATTAGATTATTGCCAACACACTGATCATTGCCTAGAGAATATCAGACAGAAGAAGTCAGGTTTATACTCATAAAGTTTTTTTGATAAAGTCATTTCTTGCAAATATTAATACCTGAACTTTTACCTAAAATAATGGCAGACGATACAACAACAGAGAAACCCCAGGCTACTGATCAACAAGCTGATAATATCGGTAGCTCGATGAAGGATGATAATTCTAATATAGGAGCCTCCAAGGCCAGTACTGGCAGGAGAGTATCCCTCACAAGTAGTGTAAGAGAATCAGTACGTCGAATGTCTGCTAGATTTTCATTTGTAAGAGGTGGTCGTCAAACAGATGCATCAGTTGAAACATTACGGGGTACTTCAGGATCAGATTTTGAGGGATATGCCACAGTACATCGTGGTGATGGTGACGGCCTTATGAATGTGTTCGATGTATCCAACTTATTCTGCTGTTGTAAAGAGAAGGATGGATTATACTTCCTGTTAATTAAGGGATATCATTGCTTTGTATTTACGAATGATGAAGGTAAAGCACCGAAATATGCTATTGAATTGATGAACCGAAAGGCAACAATTCAACCAAGTCATGATAGTATTATCCCCAGTATACCCCATCCAGGTGCTAAAAATGATACCACTTATACTACAATTCACCTAGAAACTAATTTGGGCGATATTGAATATAAATTTACATTTGCCAATATGGATGATGATTTGGCATCTAAATTTTGCAATGCAGTGGCTGTGGCATCGAATATGGCATCTACAGAACAAGTTCGTAAGAGATTAGGTCACGAGGGATTATTAAATAAACGTTCAAGTGTGAAATTTGCACAAGCAATTGGAGCAGCCAAGGCGAAAGATCAACCAGATGCTCCAGTGGGTGCCGGAGAGGTCATGGCAGGCATGCCGTCTCCAGTAGGTTATTAAAAAACCGTGATGTGTGTATATATTTGTCTGATGTGAGTAGTGTGTTAATGAGTAGTGGAAGACAATGAAAATAAGGCATGCCAAGATAACTGTCTTCTACTGTTATGCCCTCAATTCATCAATACTACTTGTAGATTGCTGGTGCATTATCAATAGAATCATATCTGCCCCATCTACGAAACAGAACTTGTCTCCCCTCCCGCAGATATTTACAACATACATTTTGATCATAATATCATCAACCTCATGCCTTCTTCAACACAACCTGTGCTCCCTTCAAACCTGCCTCCTCCACAGTCTTTCCCAAATCATCAATTGTTGCAGGAGGATATCCACTAGTCAACACGTACGAATCACTCCCCGCTTGATCACCAATATGTTGTCCGAGCTCCAGCACAGGCGAATCTAAATTCACCTTAACAATAATACGCTTACCATTCAGTAACCTAATAGCAATTGATGTGGTTGGTCTAGATTCATCTACTGGTTGTGGTGTACCTGCATTATTTGGATCAATAACACCGGCCATTACCATAGGCCTTGCCGAGGCTGCTAATGATTGTCCTTCTCCTGAAAAAGATTGAAATTCAGATCCACCACCTCCACTTCCGCCACTACTACCATGTTTTTCAGGGTCATACTCTTCACCTCGTTTATCAACTAATCCAACTGCCACCTCACCATCACCACCAGCTTCCTCACTCAACTCACGTGGTATCATCCCACGTGCCAAAGCTGTAAGGAACTCGGAACTGTTAGGGTCATTTAATTGACGATATGGACCATCATCAACTGTAAATCCTGATCGGTACATGGTAATTGTTCGTCGTACTTCACCGCCACTTCCACCTCCGCTTCCACCACTAGCAGCTGTATCTGCATTGGCACGGTTAAAGATTGAATCACTTGCACTACTACTCTTCTTCTTATCGTCATTGCTTGGTAATACTGCTAATCCCGATCCACCTCCACGAGAATCAACACCACCTACAAATCTTTTCTCTGTATCATCTTCTGAGTCATCATTTGATGATTTATTATCGTGAAGCCCGTGTATGTTTGGCATTTAGTAAGTAGATAGAAAGATGAAGATGCTAAAAGAAGGAAGAAGTTATAGTGGAGGACAAAAAAATAAAAAAGAGCACAAGATGTGTTAGAATTAAACAACACACAAATATCAACAGCACAATATACTTAAACAACAGCATGGTATATTATTAGGATATAAAGCAACATACACTCACCAATATAGGTACGCTCAATCGGCAGTAGGTAAGTGGTTGTTAGGCCACAAAAGCTAACTTACTACGGGTCCACCGCCAATATAAAATTAATGTGAGGAATAATCATGTTACGGGCTCTTATCATTATGTATCCCTAGAGGAGAAGAGTAATGAATACATGTACGCCATTAATTCTCAAATATTCAATCTTAGACCTCAAGATGGAAGAACGTGCATTGAAAAATCAAAAGAGCAAAATAAGAAGATAGAGCAGGGTGGGCGGATGATGATATATACATAGTCCACATCATATAGTACACCGTATATACACAATGTCTCCTTCTTCTTTATCGGCTACTCCAGATGAGAGCAAAGTGGAAGCATTCAGAGGTGTGTTCGAGCAATCTTTATTGGATATTGCAAACCAAACGGGTGGAGTCTCTAACACCAAAGAACGATGTATCATACTAAGTGGAGGTGTTGATACTTGCGCTATAATGGCCGCTGCCAAGAAGCTTGGTATAAAGTTTGGCGGTGCACTAACTGTAGTTACATCAGACGAATCTCCAGATCTAGGTTTCTCTTCAGCTTGTGCAGCTGAGCATGGTCTTGAACATCATCATGTTGTTCGATTGACTGCTGATGAATTAGTGGATGATTATTTACCTGATATTATAGAGCTCCTTAAGAGATATGATGGAATGATTATCAGAAACAGTCTAGTTATTGCTGCAGTCTTTAAAAAGGCGAAACAACTTGGATTTAAGTATGCAGTAGTTGGAGATGGCGCTGATGAATTGTTCGGAGGATATAGCTTTTGTTGGAGACAGAAAGATGCTAAATTATGGAAAGAAAAGAGAGATGCAATGTGTGCCAAATGGACGTTTTCAACAGATGAATTAGGTAAGGAGAAGTAAGGGGCCAATTGTGCATAAGATATGGTGATGGTTTTGCAATTCCACTAACAATTACTAACTCCCTACACCCTCTCTTCTTGGTATGCTTGTGACATTGTGTGGAATTAACTTCTGGTTCCCTTAGCTGCAAAATATGACATTACTGCATACAGTCCGTATACAGCTGAGAGAACAGTGACGTGGGCATTAAGAAACACTCATCGAGAGGATTGTATAGATGTGAGACCAATCAGGTTGTTCTATGGAGGAGAATATAAAGATCACGAAACAGGTAAGGTTATCTTACGATTGGCATACGAAACAGTATCTTCATGGCGTCGTAAGGATCCAATAGAAGTGGGCAGTGGAGCGACAATCATTGGCAAAGATGAGTTCTGGTGTGAAAGAATATCAGATGAAGAACTTGCAACTGAGTCGGCAGCTCTTGCAAAAAGAGGATATATCATCAACTCAAAGGAGTATCTAGTGAATCATAGAATATGGGAGAAAATATTTGGTATTGATGGTGTTAAGTTAACTGATAAGAAGCGTCTTCCTTTGGGAGAAGGTTGTGCAGGTTGTTGCTTTGACATTGGGACAGAGAAGATGTTCTGTGATTTGTGTGGTGCCTATCCAGCTCAACGAGGCGTAAAGGTAGATGGGCCTTCGTATATCGGTGGAACTAAAACCGAGAAATAATGGAACACATACAAAGAATAACAATCTTAACTTAAATTGTCGAGCCTCCCACCAAACATCTGAGATAAAATGAACTCTCTCCAATAGTTCATTTATAATATCAATTCTCAAACACAAACAGATAGAACCTCAGTTTCACACTCTCTAATGAAACTTGATGACTTTTCTACACCAACCAATATGAGAAGAATGGCAACTCTAATGAGAAAGTCCATATGATATATATTTGGCGTTGCAGCAAATCACTCTTCTATTTCATCCTCGATGGAGTGTCTTTGCTGCTAGCTTTTAAAAACCCACCACTTGCAGTATTCCCAGACTTCTTTGCTTCCGCTTCCCTTCTTCTCTCTGCTGCCGACTTCTTTTGCTGCTGTTGCTCTTTATCTGGACTACTACCACTACTGCTTACTGGACTCCATACATCTTCTCCACTACTTCTACCACTTTTTGGAATTGATACTCGAATCTTCTCGCCCTCCTTTATTTTATAATCAATACCTTTAACCATACTACTGATACCCAACTTTGCATTCTGTTCTGTTTCTTTCTCTCTTCTTGAATCTTCTAATGCTGTATTGAAATCAAAAGCGTCATTTCGTTCGTTGAACGCTAATCCGACGTACATATGTCTACCTTCTGCATTTTGAATACGCAATACAAAGTACCGCGAACTGTCAATACATCGATCAATACCATTGCCGATATTGTTTTTACCATCTATATTATGCTTCACTGGGCATACTGCAAATATATTCTTCTGATTTTGTGCATCTACTAGTAGAACAGCAGTCTCGTCGCCTCTTTCTACAATTTTCAAAGTGCCTTGCCATACTTTATCTCGCCAGTCTGGAAGTAAGTTGCAAAAGAGGTAAACATACTTTTGTTAGTACAGACGAGTTGCAAAGACATCATGCACACTGAATATCATGAACTTTCCTGCGCCGCGCCACCCACCACTATCTGGCTTAGGTGGGAGTTTAAATATATGTGCATTAGTTATCTTAAGACGTACACGTTCGATTAATTCATCGGACGGTATACTATTAGGATCTGTAGCGTGAAAGACAGATTTGGGAGATGTAAACACCTGCTTTTTTGTATTGCTTGCTGTTGTCGTTGTTGTTGTATTATTATTCTCTACAACACTGGATAAAGTTGCTTTTGATCTAGCTGCAGCTCTTTTCAACATGTTTGGCTTCTCCTAACTATCCTATCCATTAATATTTGCAATTTGCATGCACCTACATTGTGATTCAAATCACCTATTCTCATAAATTACATACGAAAGATACGGTATGGGTATCCTTTCTTATGTCGTACTTGCCTTTTATTATTAGAACTTGCCACCAAGGTTGCCACACAATAAATGTAGTACGTAGTGGCAGAGAGTAATCCATATACCGTTCATACCATATTGTATTAATGAATACCTATACCAAAATATTCAGTTGAAAACAAATATGAATAAACAATCAACACATCCAGCAGAAGATCCTCCTGCTCGACGTCGACGGCGTCCATTGCAACATCTTCAAACACCGCTATCAACAATATCATCAGCGCACCAAACTCCAAAAAGTGCATCTTCATTACCTCAATGTCATTATTCAATGGCAGCATTATCTCCCCTTGTTGCAAATGAATCGCCGGCTGCTGAGGAATCAAAGAATGATGATGAGAACAATACATACTATCATAACAACAATCGTTCAAGTAAAACCACACCATCATTAGTATGTAAGCGATGGACTGATCAACAAAATATGTCACCACCAAACAAAAGCAACAAGAGTGGTGTAAGTGATAAAGAAAATATACAATATCAATATTCACCACAACTTCAGAATATCAAATCAAAGTTAATACAGAATAGGAAACTACGGAATGATAACATTCTTAGTATGCAGAGTAGATTAAGTCGATATAGTCAAGATGATGATGGCAATAGTAGTATATATGATAGTAGAAAGCGAGGAGATATGAGCAAAACAAATGACATACATAGAAACTTATCGAATACGACAATGAATGGTAAAAGGGAAAGGTCATATAGCAACACTGAAGAAGAAGGTAAAGATATTACAAAGCGTTACAAGATTAATTTAGCACCACGAATAGCAGTCAATAATAAACATACCAACGCTCCCATCAATGTAGTTCGATTTCAAACTCCAGGTACTACCGCCGACTCGATTATGAGTAAAGCTTTATTAACTGCTCGTAGTCAGATGCGTCATGATGCTGTACAGCAACAGCAGCATCGTCAAGAACAAAGTACCATCAAATTATCATCAAGGCAAGATAAGACGACACAAAAATGTTTACATAATGCATTACAAATTATGTATAGTAAAAGTTATGACTCATCATCAACCAGTAGTTGTGCAGGTGGTGGTGGCGCTACTAATGGTGATGGTAATAACAAATGTGTAGAAGGAAGTAGTAACGTCTCATCTTTGGCAGCAACTACATTACTCGATGATCCCTACTTAACTAAGTTGAATTCATTCAAAAGTCGTAGAAAATTAATATCTGATGCTTGTGATAATATATTAGATGATAGTACTAAGAGGAGTGAAGCGTCTTCAGGAGTTAGTCACAATTGGTTGAAAGTGGTACAAGATAGTAAGGATAAGTTGGATACATGTTCCTCTACTTTCTCAGTATCACCAATAACAAAGGAATCGTCAATTGTTTGTGAATCGTCACAACTTGGATCATTACAGGCTGATAAGTGCACAGAGTTGAAGAAAGATAGAGAAGATCAGTCTACATTCAATCAACAAGCTGCAAAGCCTTCACCAGCTAGAACTGTTGAAACACTGCCGACAGTAGGATCATACATTGGTTCTGTTGAAATAGATAGTGGTGGAAATGAACAACGAAAGCAGACACTACCAACAGCTGATAATGTTTGCATAGATCGGGTCGAAAGTGAGATGACTACGAGTAATGAATCGAGAAAAAACAGACTACTACAAGTATCCAACTCTCCTATCCCATGTGTCAAATCATCTCCAATGCCAAGTGTCGCCAATAGCTTTGCTCAGAGTATGGCCACAAATGCCACTGGTGACGATAGCGAGGATACTAATTTATTTGATATGTTACGGACTACATTCAACAAAGGCAATGAAAGCGATACTTCAGAAGAGAATGAAGAAGAAAAGGAAGTTCAGCTAAATGTGACTCCACATCGTCCTCGTCTAACTCCTATGTCAAGTAGACCTCCATTATCTCCAAAGCCACCAATTAATAGTACAAAGCAAATCAGTAAAATGGTATCAAAATCACAACAGCAAACTTCAATATCGAGTAGAACAACTCCCAAGACATCGCCAAAGATATACAGAGGTACACCGAATAGCAGTATGATGAGCGGCGATAGTATCCTTGATAGTAGTGTCGGTGATGCAACTCAAGATACTTCACATGATTCGACATGTCAGCAGCAACTTGAATATAGCTTTCTTGCTTCTGCTTTGGTAGCGACTAGCATGTTGGCCACACCCATCAAAGAGAGTGATGATGCATCTGAATCTATTCAAAGCGATTGTTCTTCGCCAGCAGTAGCAGCCAGGAGTAATGGTAAACATATACCTAATGCTCCACAGCAGAGTCCACTTCCACCTGGCCCAGCAGCAAAAACAACAAGTAAACGATCACATCAAGAGTTGAACTATTCCTCGACCGGTGCAACGTTATCATCCAATAAAGATCCATTATCATTGACATTTGACAATGAGTTTGACGAAGACAAGCCGAGAAAGAAGCAACGTACTCCAACTCAGTCATATAGTGAAGACTTCGATAGGAAAGTAGAGCCTAGTGTCAAGTTAACCGAGGACGATGATACTCCGGTTGATTCTTCCAAAAGTGATGAAAAGGAGAACGCTCTATCCAAATTAGAAAGCAGGATCAAAGTCCTAGAAGAGAACCAAATGATGCCAAATAGAGAGATAGCTCAACTCAAAGAAAAACAGAGTAAACTTGAGAGTAGACTTGACGAGGAGATGGCTCTCAAGGAAGAGGCTTTTGAAGAAGTCACAGCATTAAAAAGTGCACAAGATATGCATAAAGTTAATGAAGATTGTCTCAGACAAAAGATTCGAGAACTGGAAGCTGATTTGGAGTCGGAGAGAGCAAAGGTAATCCAGATGAAGGATATAGAGTCATCAACAGTAAAAGATCTGAAAAAGCAGTTGAAAATAGCTTCCCAAGAAGAAAAGAAAGCTAATAATAAGATGATAGTGGAGCTTCAACAAACGATCACCGAGCTCACTTCAAGGCGGCATATGTTAGAAAAGGAATTGGTATCATGTGGTAAAGAGAATGATTATTTAAAAAGAAGCGTTCTCAAACTCAATGATGACAAGAGCATCAAAGAGTATACAATTGCGACTGCTTATAACCAACTGAAGTAATTATCAGAAACCTACTACCTCACTAAGTCAGCTTTGAAAGACGAGCGAGAGACGACTAAGAACCAGAAGAATGAGGTATCGTCATTACAAACTACTCTTCGCCAGATGGCAAAGAAGATGAATGCTTTAGAAGTGGAAAATGAAGAGTTGAAGTTATCTTCTACGAGATTCATGCAATTCTGCAGGGGCAGTACAAAGTAATGTAAACAATAAAGACGAAAGTATGTAATGTAATAGGTGGTCAACTATTTACATAATCATTAAAATATTTAGATATCGTTGCACTAATATCTCGTTTTAGAGGTGTATATACATGAATCATCTACTGTCGATATTAATGGCTTAGCTCTATGACTACTCTGATTCTAACAAATCCTTCAAAGATGATACACCATCCAATTCTTTTCTAAGCAAGTCTATATCATCTTCATCAAACAACGAGCCTCCCATCGAAGCGATACTATTATCGTCATCATGCAAATCAGCAATGTTATCCAATGCCTGCATATCGTTAAGTAAAGCCTCACAAACTAAAGAGGGATGAGCCTCTGTACTCAATCTATTCTTTCGTACTATTGATCCTCTTCGAACTGGTCTATCCTCTTCCATCTGCTGATTATTCTGCTGATTCATCTCAGCATTTGCCAACATCTCTGCTGGAAGAGAAGATCTCCTAGTTCCTGATCTTCCAGAATCGACATTGAACCCATGGATAGAGTAGTATAAGAAGGGATCAGTAACTTTCAATCTTTCCACTTCCTTAACACTTAATGATGATATATCAACAACTTCCTTTTGTGTTTGTCCGTCTTCATCAGGAAGGCGAACAAAGACTGTGAATTCTGCTGGAGTGTAATCATCATCTTCTTGATCTTTCGATGTTGCAGCAGTTTTTGTAGTTGATGAGGAGTTTAAACCTAGCGATGATGGTTTAGTATCAATAATAGAACAACTTGATCTTCGTACTGGTCTTGATTTGCTTGTTTTAGTGAGAACTACAGAGCCTGAGAGTACACCATGCCACGCCTCCTTCACGGAGTTGAATACCCTCCTGTTCTTTTGTGGTGACATAAGATATGTGCAATTGCAATATACAAACTTTGAGTGTAATCTTCTATCGACGTCGATCGGGGGAGGAATCTGTGTCTTATCGAACTATAATAGACTATTATGTGCTTGTTCCCTTTCCTTTGTGTTAGGATAGTTGATGGTGGATTAATGTAATCCAGCTCAGCATACAATACGACCTGACGAATAACGAACTTCAATATAATAATGCTCTGCTCTAATAATTTGACCTGCCCCATCGGTGGCTTTATAACGAACTTCAATATAATATTTAACCTGCCCCCTTATGACGAACTTCAATAATTCGCTAGCAGGTTTTATGCATCAAAATTGCATGCAGCGTTTAGATCATTCTTATGAGGGCTGCTCTAATCATTAAATGACTTGTAAGGTAACGAAATGGGACACTGAAGTTAGGCCTCTACTCATCTAAAAGAGCTATGCACTTTCTATACATGAACTCGATTAGGGAAGGAGGCTATGCAAAGTTCTAGAGATTAAATTGATCTTTGGTACGAGTGGCCCTTGCCTTCCATCAGTCTAAAGTAGCATTAGAAAGTGCAACAAATTGTAGTAGAACCTACTCACTGATATAATTTGCAATGATCATAAGAAAGAATATTATATGAGACAACCTGATACTGATACAGTCTTTATGATTGATGGGAAAGCAGACTATATCATCAACAAACGAACATATAACATGGACTACTTTAATACAGCATCATCATCGTCATACTCATACTCTTCTTCCTCTAATCTGGATAAGCCGGCATCACATAACTTACTAACAAGCAGGAGCTCATCAGCTGAACCGATCCATCACAACGCCACCATGCTTACCAACACGATAGATGATATCCTCGAAGATTGGCCGAACCGACATAGCTTGGCAGCTCCAAATGCATTTGATTGGGAGTCTCTGTCTAATCGATTAGATGATTCTACTTTTCAACCACCTCCTCCTCATCGTCGTCGAGTTGTATTCAGTGAACGTTCAAGTATGCAAATGTACTATCCAGATCCATGTTATAGAAGAGACAAGGCATACAGTAAAGCAGAACAACAATCTTTTAGTTCTGAAGCTCTACAAGATGCAATCAGGATTAAGACGATGGTCATGAGGAACAAGGCTACAAGTAATGCGAGGGCATCATTCAAGCATCTAATCAAGAATAAATGTATCTCTTTAGAAGAGATCATTGGTATTGAGCATCTCGTTCTAGGCAAGTCTGCTTTCAAGTTGGTTGAGGAGCGTCAAGCTCATGCTAGAGCAGTTCTATTGGAGCAACATCGAATGTTGAGGAAGAAGAGCATCTTGCCGCTACCTGCACATAATGCCATGTCAAGCAAAATAGAGAAAAAGCTAGGTGAAGTATCAGCAGAAAGATCAAGAAAGTCTGCTAAACGGGCCAGAATTCGAGCAGCAATGGCCGCATGAAACTTATGTAGAGAGGCATCTTAAAGACCTCCTGTCCTACCTAACATAATATAAAACTGTTTAGGGTAGATAGGGAATTGACTTTTACCCTAGATGTATACTTATCAACGGTACATGAGAGGATATAATCTCAAGGACTAGACAATCTTCTTTCCTAATCTCATTGTCGTTCTATTGCCTTTAGTCTACACTCTCGTGGTCCTTCTCATGCTGCCTTCGTTGCCGCTCTAGTTATTGCTAATGATGTCGATTTTCTTGTAAGAATAGCAGAGGCATGAGCTAATCTTCTCTCGTCTTTAACGCCATAAGTATTCTGCAGTTGCTGCTCAAGAAGTACTACTTTGCAATGAGTCTTCCTTCTTTCGATGATATGTTTAGGATTCTCAACCACGAGGTGCTCAATTCCTGAAATCTGTTCTCTTGGCACGACATGCATCTCGTTCAACTTGAGCTGTCTCCTTATTCTGATCGCATCCATAAGTGCAGCTTCGGTGGCATACTTTTTATCCAATGTTGTATAGTACAACTTCTCATTGGTGCACGATGAATCTTATAACTCTGAACTTTCAGAGAACCTAACCGTTCTTCTTTGATTAGATTGGGATGGAGCTGGCATATTGCTTTCTTTTACTTCCAATGATGTATATTATTGTACTATTATTTACTAACTGTTGTTAAAGTTGGCAGTTTACGGTGTTCTGATTGAGACGTAGACACGATACAATAGCTGCATGGTATAAGAAAGGTTGAAGTGTGTTCGCTAGCTGCGATGAAGCTTCTTGGGAGTTTCAGTCGGAGGAGACAGTCATAGGCCTTTGGGGGGGCTCATTAACTTTCCCATTCGATGGGCTTTGACCTCAGTTTGTGATCCATATACCTTTCGGATTATACATTAACTTGTTAACCATATTTCGCTCTCATTTAAGTTATTTAAGTTGTCATTTGATTCTCATGGCTGTTACTAAAACTGGAGATAAAGGCCGACCTAAAGGTTTATGAGAAAAGGATCTCCAAGTTTGTTTCTTCATACCCTCGGCAACTACCCGTTCTAATGCATGTGTTACTAACATTCGAACACTTCCATTATCATCATTATAATTGGGTATATTTTCTAGATATCCACGCCACCCAGCCTGATCTCTGGTAGTCAACATTGCCAAGCCTTCTATAAAGTGTTCCACTACAATACTTTCTTCTAAATTTGATCCTGGATATGTCATTATTGATAACAAACCACCAACTCTGAGTAGTAAAGATGCATCAGTGATCGAATTCAGTGTAGTCTCTGTTTGTGTTTGACATTCTTTATAGTTATCCGTTACACCGCCGGGTAGATAGCCCAAGTTATAACATACTAATCCAATACTACTTTTATCTCGAGGTACATCCATCAAATGTTCATGTGATTGTTGGAGTATGGATACATGATCATAATATATATCAGACGGCAATGAGGAGAGCAGCGACTGCTTTGTATTCTGAATTGCTCTGGATTGTATGTCCAAACCAATTAGCTGTGGAGCTGGTGTCTTGAAATCGCCACCATCACCTGTGATATCTTCTTCTGTACAATCATTAATATTGTCTGGAAATAACATTCGTGCTAGTGCCAGACAATCCTTGCCATTGCCACAAGTGGCATCGATAACAGTATCACATGGTAGTATAGTTGACCTCCATAACGAATGAGCCAGTGCCGTTGGAGTAACACTAGGATTGCCTAAATATGTGCGCTTATCTTGATGTTGTTTCTTCGGTTTGCTTTGTTGTTCTCTTGGTTCAATGTCATTACTGTTGACATCATCATTGGTATCATTATCTAATGTTGATGACGATCGGATTATCGCAGCATCTATCACGTTTTGTACTGTTGGATCTTCTGTTGTAACATCAGAATCCTTTGTAGCATCAGAATCCTTTGTAACATCGGTATTAATAGTACTTGATAAAGTACTCATAGCTCGAGATGTAGTCTTTTCTAGCAATCCGACAAGAGATTTATTGTCCCATGTAGATGATGTTGATGCAGATTGACGACCTTTATTTGATATTGTACTATCACCATCACTTTTGTCATTGCTTGTCATACTTACAACACATCTGCTATTATTCCGCCGTATAGTATACCTATTTGATGATGTTTGTAAATAAGTCAGTGGCTTGCACACATCATGTGCTCTGCAACCAATAAACGATACAACACCGCGACGCCCACCACGAAGTAGTAGGCAATTTACAGAAGTAACTGATAGCATAAGAGTCAGTACTATTATTGAGTTCATCCTAATTACCTATATGATGCTTTCATCCAACTTCCTCAAGTACGCCAACACCAACACAGAAAAAAGTCAATAAATTATGTGGAGGGGATAGAGGTATCCTAAAGGATACTGGGAGGGTTGTAGACCTTGGTTTAGTAGCTTCTGCTGTTAACGATTAATTAATTAAACGTTTTTAATAATCTATATTGAATACATTTCAAAAATGAGCTTGCTTGTCCAATACATTCGCTCTCGGCGAATTAGATGAGCTCGAGTTATCTAGTTCTCTTCCATTCTATCGCTACCTTCCTTTGAAACGCCAAGAAGTAGTTTCTTTTCATCTTAGCATGATGACCAGTGCTAATCTTTGATTTGCCAGGTTTATCCACAATATCACTGGTCACTTTTGTGGGCCTCCTCCCACGGATAGAGGATAGACTCCTCCAGGGAGCCTTTGGGTAGCTCTGAGAATCATTACACCTTTTTTTGAACATAGGTACTTGCTTTAGTTGTCTTTCTTCCTCAACTCATTAGTACTATCATCGTTTGATATGCCTCCAAAAAAAGTCTTCACTCCTTTAGATTTTACAATTGATACATTTGTTATCGGTCCAACGCCAACGCCCTTCTGATGTTGCTGTTTCTCCTTTTCAATCTTTATCCTTTCCTTCTCCGCAATACGACGTTTCAACTGTTCTCTTCTACCACGCCGTTCTTTCATCTTACTCAATCGTAATCTTAATGAACTAACTTCACCTCTCAATTCAGCTTGATTACCTTTGACAGTATTTAATTCATTACCAACAATATTTAATTCGGATGATAATGTATCTACTTCTTTAGCACGTCCTTTCCATAGATTCTTCTCAGTTGTGGAATTGTAATGTAATGGTAATTTCAGTAGGATGTAAAGTATTAATACTAGTGGTAATAGGAGAAGTGATTTTAATGTACGTGTTTCCCATAAGTCTATTGGTGATGGTAGATATTTTGCTAGTATACCCTCTTCATCACTATTATTATTATCATCTTCTTCTTCATGAACGTGTATATATTGTTTGCTATAGTTAGATTGATTAGTAGTTTGTTTGGGCTGATCTCTGTAACTTTGTTGTGCAGCACAAGATGTGTGCATTATGTAGGCTGTTTCATCTTCCGACGCTTGACCCGTGAGGTCTAATCTAGATGGGGATTCTATTTGCATATATAATATTATGTTATGATGATGTATAATATACAGACAAATAGATACCAAAATCTTACTACTAAAGAACCACTGCGGCTCTGGCCTATTGCCTATACATTCCTCCCTACAATATCATGTATGGTTTGTTGGTGGGTCTCCCTCAGCTCTCTCTTCCTCAAAATATATGCAAAAAGACACTTTATTCTTGTATGGTATCTTTCAAAGCAAGAGCATCGTCTTTACTTCACACGATGGCGGAGACGCCAGCACAGGGTATAAAATGGGAACGGAGAAGGGATTGTACGATTGATGTTGTATGAAATGTAGGTTGTGTTCATAAAATTGTGCGGCATTTGCCAACAGCAACTATAGAACACAACACTATATTTTAAACCATCATGTCCTTCATGAATACTACTTTTGTGTTTGCAATTGCAATTTTGTTTATATGGCATGTCTCTGCCGTAAGTGTTGACCGTATCGGTGTATATTTGTGTGTCTATGTTGTGTATCATTGAGACTTATCCCATATTTATCATTGTCCTCTCTCTCCTATCCGCCGCCCTTCTATCTATACAGCAAGATTTAGTACAGGGCCAAAAGGTATACTACAAAAATCGTCGATATGAAATACCTATGCATATGCAACGGAAAGCTAATTTGCATCAACAAAAGGCTATATTAGAACATGATACGATTGAAGACAATTTGAAATCGATCAAACTTAATGCAGCAGCAACAAGTTTGACACGTGATGGTCGTACTATAAATAACTTTATATGTAATGATGATACAGAAATGAGTGATGCAGGATATAAATGTAAGAATATGGATCAAATGTCATTTCTCAGTAATGCAGAATTGGGCACAGAAGGATCAGATAAATGTGGTTTTGACTATATTAATGATATTTGGGGATGGACTTCCCCAGTCACACAGAAGCAGTATGCACTTGTTGGTATGTGGGATGGCACAAGTTTTGTTGACGTCACAGATCCGAGCAATCCAATAGTCTTGGGGTTTCTCGAAACGGCTGGAGACTTTGATAAAGATGATTGTGGATCAAATTTCTGGAGAGATGTCAAAGTTGTAAATGATTTTGCATATGTTGGTGCAGAAGTAGATGATCACGGCATCCAATCGTTCAATCTCAAGAGACTTGATCTACTTGAACGTCCTTTGGTCACACCTGAGCCACTTACCCGCGGTGATATACCACGTTTGAAGGCTGACTCTCACATTGATAGTATTGGAAACTCACACAATCTTATTAGTTTCGAAGAGATGGGCCAGCTTTTAGTAGTCGGGTTTGATAAGTCTGATGCCTGTAGTATAAATGATGGTCAAACTGTTGCTGTGATTTCTTCAGGTGAAGTTGAATGTTTGAACTTAGGTGGCTTGATCAATGAAGGCAATAAGCAACCTTTTGCAATGGGCAATTCGTACGCCGGATATGTGCATGTGGTCAGTGTTTCATATATAATGGCCCTGAAGTAAAGTACAAGAACATCCCAATATGTATATTCTTCGCCGAGACAGAGATCGGCATTTATGATATGAAAAATCGGAAGATGATTAGTACGTTTAGTTATGATGGTGCAACATATGTCCATCAAGGATGGGTGGGTACTGATCATACAACACTGTATGCCAATGATGAAAATGACGAAGAGTGCCGGAGTGGAGGACTAGATCAATGTAGTGATTTGAGAGATGATTATGCATATCCTATGACACGGATATTTGATATCACTTCACTTGAGAATATAGGAGTTCCACGAGAGTTTGTCAATACGAATGTGCACTCGAGTATCGATCATAACATGTATGTCCAGGGCGACTATCTATATTCTGCCAACTACGAAGCAGGCGCACGGATTTACAAGATCTTGGAAGATAAATCCTTAGAGGAGGTAGCATACTTTGATGTCAGTAATGACTGTGAAGATATTGTAAACTGTGATGATCCTTATGGCGGCGTGTGGACACATATACCATTCAAGAGTTCTACAACTACGATCGCATCAAATGGCTTCTATGGATTGCACATATTTAAGACGCGACTGCCATTTGACCCAGTATCATTAGACAGTTTGTTTGAATAATCAGATGTCCGAATTGTATTAGTAAGGAATAGTAGTTGATAAATTAGGTAAAGTATTGTGATATAAAGATGTTCAAAGATCAGAGGAAAAAATGGATACTGACTATTTTTTGCTTTTTGCCATCGGACTCTGGACTCTGCCCTCTGCTACTCTTCATAATTTATCTTCCTTTCACTGCTCCTGCTCAGGATTCACGTATAGTACTACAAACCGCTGATCAACACCACCGAAACAAATAAATATACTAGACAATACCTCCCGTTATTTAACTCTGTTCGAACAAGAGTATTCAGAAAAAATAAATCATCCGATACAATAATTGACAATTACAATAATATTATGTCGTACTACAATAGAAATCGTAATGTAGAGCTCAATGGTCTTCAGCTAATGGGGTATAACCATTGGGAAAGCTTGGGCGATGACTTCTGGAATACCCGTGGTGCAAGCAATGAACACCGGCGTTACGGTTGGAATCGAAAAAGGTATGTTTCGGGTTTGTATGTTCGGTGTAAATGTAATTGATATATTAATTTATTTGTTGGAATTGTACTATAATTAACAGCCAATAACAAGTTATTAGTTGTGTTACTTAATAACTTGTTATTAGTTGTTAATTATAGTACAATTCCGAATCTTATCACAATAATATATTAATCTTTCTATTATTCTGGATTTGATTGTACCAACAGATATTATGCATCCAAGGCTATGGAGAGGTTGGAGAAGGACTTGAATAAACAAGGAAAGGAGAAGAAAGATGTGCAAATCATTGCTTCTTCACAACGTAAGGTTTCTCAACCAAAGACATGGTACCATGCAGATTTATTACCTCGTTGGGACGCGTTCGCTGTGGCACAATCTTCAAATCATTCTCTAGAATGCTTTGAGCTCTTACGTGTTGAGCTTCCTCCGGCACCCTTCTTCACACAAAAACTGCTTCCTATTTTGAATAACAATAGTAAATCATTGATGCGGTTACAACTACGTGGATGTGATTTAGGTTCAAGTGATGTGGGCAAAATTGCAAGGTTTGTCAAAAAGAGTAAACAGTTGGATACTCTTGATCTATCAGTTGCATTGGATAGTTTGCGTGATACCAAAACTCTTTCAACTGCAATTAAGAGTCATCCAAAGCTGAAATTTATCAACTTGTCAAAGTGGTGAGTAAGCTATGAGTTTTGCCGAGGTATACTGGTGTTAGCAGGTTATATGAGGTGTTAGTATATTATCTTTGTTGTTCTTCTCACCCCGACCATTCTCTTCTACTTTACCCTCTTATCGTAGTGGTTTGGGAAAGGATATGAATATCCTCCAAGCCGTACTTGCTGGTGTAAGAAATGTGAAAAGTTTGCTACTTGAGGAGAATGAGATTGGCAAAGAGGAAGAAGGATTGTCTTTAGTTGCAGACTTTATTAAGTCAAATGATGAAGTAATTATATTATCCCTTGCCAACAATGATATTGATCACAAGAAGAAATCTGAAGTTATTGCCAAGGCAATGAGGAAGAACAGTACCATTCAAGAAATGTGCCTTGGAGATCAAAAGCTAGACATACGTCCCTTCCTTGCTAGCAGGAAGTTCTCAGAGTCGTTGTCGCATCTGGACCTTGGACGATGTAGTCTCAGGACCGCCGGTTCGAGACTTGTTGCTTCTTTCATCAAGAAGAATCCCCCTCTTTCATCGTTAAACTTGGAAAAGAATAGCATCCCAACGCCTACGGCAGCGAACTGGGGAGAAGCGTTGTTGGTGAACGATAATCTAGAGCATCTCAATTTGCATGGAAACTCCTTCAACGATAAGTCCATTGATACATGGAAAGAGATTCTCAAGTCCAACAGGACATTGCTCACCCTCAACCTGAGCGGGAATAATATCAAGGCCAAGCCTAAGAGGTATCAGCGCTCGGCCAACGGCTGGGGGTGGGAGAGGATTACAAATCCTGTTCATATCCGTAAGGATTTCATCCTCGACAGCATGTGCGATTCTACTTCGATCAAGAGTATCTTAGAGTCGAACCATACGTGTCAGCTCTTCATTGCCAATAATAACAATGGAGTGTATGAAACTAACGAGCTGGCCATGAGAAAGATCAACAAACTTGATAATGAGGGCTTGAAGATCCGACACAAGGTCGTATTATCAATGTTCAAGCTGAACAAGGAGCTCTTTGACAGCCGTATGTTCAATGATATTCCGCTTGAGTTGGTAAGTTTATCGTATAATATGGTTTGGCTACTTTGTTTATTGCCTTTAAACATCATATACTAACAAAAGGTACAATCTCCTCCCTTTCTTTCTCATCATCATACACCGTGCTAACGCGCATCTCAAACTTTCAGATGCCGCGTGTTTTGGAACTTGTGCAGCTTATAAAGAGATTGATGAGACATAAGAAGATGAAAGATAATTAGAGTCGAAGTGCCGAAGGTGTAAGAAGGAGTATTAGAATTAAGAAGAAGGGTATCATAAAGTAAATTGCAAGGCTAACATTAACCCAAGCATATTATAGTTTGATATCATCCATCGTAATGATATCCACTTTGGTTATTTGGATATTTTATATCCAATTTCTCAAACTTTCAGATGCCGCGTGTCCTTGAACTTGTGCAGCTTATAAAGAGATTGATGAGACATAAGAAGATGAAAGATAAGAAGAGTCGAAGTGCCGAAGGTGTAAGAAGGAGTATTAGAATTAAGAAGAAGGGTATCATAAAGTAAATTGCAAGGCTAACATTAACCCAAGCATATTATAGTTTGATATCATCCATCGTAATGATATCCACTTTGGTTATTTGGATATTTTATATCCAATTTTAGCCTTGCTCACACCCCTTCCATTATTAAAGTAGAGCGCAAGGTGGGCGGCATAGCAGTCTACTGGTCTCTAGGACGGCCACCGATCGAGGTATCTCCTACTATCGATTATGATGAAATTCACCACCCTACTACGATACCACCGCCGTAGCATCAATATGTATGAAACAAACTGGTCATGATTCACATCACTCAACGACACTATTACTAAGAAATACCGAACTGAAGGCCGTGACCAGTTTGCTTCAAAATTAAGGAAGTTCTATTCGATTTACTTATCTGCACGGCTCGGCGGTTGGGGTGATGTGTCTCTTTACTGCTCCTATCGACCACGACGGAGCACATACACCAGTGGCTATTTTCAATTAACTATATTGACAATCAATAAATCAAAGATGTGGTACAATGGCGCATATGGGGACGATGTGAACGGTATCATCGTAATACAAAGTAGTACTGGGTGGAGGTGGTGGGGTATCAATATCTCTTATGGAAAGGCAAATGAGCAACCTACACACTGACAACTTATATACAACATACTGATGGTATAAGAGAGGCTCTTTATCGGCTAGAAGTTGGGAAGAATCATGCTTTATGGAGACTTTGAAGGGTTATAATATGCAAATCATATCTTATAATAGAGGTATGATGAGAAGACCATTGCAATCGACTTAATAGAGTAGAATATAAGCCAATTGTCGCATTTACTACTTAAACTAAGTATCTGATACGTTTTTAAGCATATATCTAGTGTATAGTACTCCGTAATGTGTAGAGTTCTGCATATGTATTGATGAGAAGATATGTTTGTGTTGATTTTAGCTACTATAACTGCCGTTTCTGATACGCAATGAAGCAGATATGATACCACGCGATACAGTAGATATAGTAGAAGGTATTTCCATTGCAATACGTGCCATATCCTATCGATATGGCGGTGGAATGACGGCCTTAATGTGGTATGAGGTGATCGGATTGGAGGAGGATACCGCTTCTAAGTACCCATATATATACGAAAAGTGTCCGATCAGAACATAGTATCCGAATTCCACACTTTTGTTAGTAAAAAAAATTCTGATTTTAGCAAGAACGTATGAGGTCTAAGAGGGTGCCTCTAGCAGCGGCCATGGTATAAACTACTAAGTAAATATAGGAGGATAGGTTTATAGACATCATCAATAATCTTAACTCCAATTCCTATTGTCTAAATCCTACTGTAGCCAATGAAATAAAATACTTTCAACAGCCTTCTGAAACAATGTTGTTGCTATCAACAATGGTGGAATACATGGTCTATATGGTAGAGAGTGCCTATCCTGCCATATGACCGGCGGCCTAACTACTTAGATGAAGATATACTATTGCAACAGATGTTCACATACACTACATCATCACTTTTATATGCACTATTAGTAGATGCACATAATTGCATCATTAAATAAATATAATTATATTGTAAAGGATGTATCATCTTATATAACATGGTAGCCGGCCTGAGCTGTTTCTAATATCATATAGATTAATTAGCAATAGCAGCCTAGGAGTAAACACACTACCACAATGATTAATTCAACCACTACTTAATTAAATAGGTGCATTACAGCCTGAAAAGTGGTGATGTGTTGTTCTACATTAATAATAAACTGTTGGTCACCAAATAAAGCCGCATATCGAATATTCATATATAGAGGAACTTAAGTTTCATAGGATTAGTAGTGAAGATCAGTCTATATTGAGTAGGAGAAGATAGTAGTAGAAGGCACCATTTTGTTAGTGAAAAGCTTAGTAGCGGTATCCAAAAAAAGTTGTCGACGGTGGGGCAAAATTAGAGCAGCCTTTTTGAGATGTGACAGTGAGCGATCGGCGGGGTCTTACGACCCCAGAAAGAGGGTTGGTACGACCCCGTGGAAGGGGTGCCTTGCTCACCAGCACACAATATGCTCTCCCTTCCAAGTGTAAGCAAGAACTTAGAGAGGATCAAATAAAGAATGTTTTGTGGTACTGCAAAAACATCACCTTGAACTAAAGATTAGGAAGAACACACGGCAGAGCTATAGTATAGACGTTTGTATAATCTATTACTCTCGTATTATATAATAATAACATTGCTGTTCATCATGTAGAGATAACAATATATAGGCTGTGAGGCCTATGTGCCTAGGTATGAGACATATGGCCGTGATCAGGCCGTGATGTGCAGATTGTTGTGGCCGTACTCCTCTTGACGTCTACTACCCATCATAATAAATAGTACCCATCATGCTCGTCAAGCACTATCATGACCGATATATTGTTATATCGTCCACTTGTTACCTACGATCTACCATCATAAGTCTATTTTTATGATGGAGTACAATCGCTAAAAAAAGAGCACTCAAACTCGACTCACCATCATCACAATCAATAGTATAAATTGTATTATCATCTCACAACAACATTACACTCTTACAACAACACAATCAACACCAACCATGACGAAGACCAAGAGTGGTCCTGAAGAAGGGAAGGTTAAGAAGGGAAGTGAAGCAAAAAGGCAACTTGATGAAGTCCAATCGTCATTGGATGAATTGATTAGTGAAATACCATCATCCAAGATTGAAATAATCAAACAAGTAAAAGATAAAAAGAAATGGATTGATGACGTGTATAATTTCCCTCCATCAAAAGGGAATGACTCATTACGTGGGGTTGACAATGATGTTGATACGGAATTAGATAAGCACCAAAAGAAGATCAACCAGAAAAGAGAAGGTTCCACTCTTAGGAGGAATAAGAAGGAAGTGATTGCTCCAGCAGTGAAGCATGTTACTAATTTTATCAGAGAAATTCGTAGTAGTATTGGTTGTAAAGATGATAATAAGGGCATGGAAACTCTAGTAGAATCAGCACAAAACGCACAAAGTCATATGGTACTAAGAAAGAACAGGAGTGAACAGTTATGGGTTGGTAACAAGACAAGAGACGAATACTAGAATGGCTAGCAACACACGTATCTGGTATCAATGTTCGGTATCATGAAAAGAAGGGGAAGAAGCATACAGTGAAGAAGAGGAAACTTCACATTTCTTCAAAGAAACGATTTAGTTTTGATGAATAAAGTTTGTCTGGTGGATGGTACAGGTGAGGAGGATTGTGAGGTGGATTGATGTATTACTTGTCGTGATATTATCATCCTAGATTATTTGGTGTTGTTACTTGTTGTGAAATTTATTACTTGTCCTGATATTATTGTCCTAGTTATCCAAGTATTGTTACTTGATTTGATATTAAGTACAATAAAACAAGAAAGAACTATATTACTCTACCTGCTTACTCTTCTTTCCCTTCTTCTTTCCCTTTGCTTCCTCCTCAGTTGCTTTTACTTTCCTCTTCTTATTGCTATTCCACTCTTGATATCTGATTGTCCTCAAATCCTTTGCCAAATCATTAGTTCGTTCTGGTTTCCGGACAATGTAGGTTACAAATTTCTTCCATAATGATTCCTGTCGCTCATCTTCTTCATCTGCTACTTTTTCAAGATCCAAATCAACACCCCAAGATTGTACAACTTCGCAACCACCACGTGAAGCAGTGCGGTTTAGAAGTTTGACATAGCCCGAGTACCCAGAGATTCGATTTGCCAACGTATACACTACTAATTTGAGATGTCCCAATGCTGCTAATTTCATTGCATGTTTATATGACTTGATACTGGTGGCACACCTGTTGTTGAATTCCGTAGTGATGTAAAGTTTGTAATCATCTTTAACTGACACATTCCCATCCGGATCAACAATGATAAATCCTTTACGTTCAAGATATGCCAATGACATGGCAGTCTGACGTTTGGCATGGTGCACAATACTTCCACCAATGTCTAATGCAAAAGTTGTAGTGTAGGCGGGGGGAGTGATACGATTTGAGATCAATATTCCTGACCCATCCCCACGCTGAGAGTTGGTTTGTTGGACTTTTCCATAGTATTTATCACCTAGTGCATATGCTTTAGCTTTGTCAGCACACCGAGCCTTGGTAAGTAATCCATTCTTTCCCGTCCATTTAACCTCATCATCATCATCATCCAAACCACCGATCTTTGCTACCCAATCCTGGCTACCCTGGATCAAAACCTTATCCACTGAATCTCCCTTACCAAGCCGAGCATAGAAATAATCAGCCCGTTTATCAATCTTATCTTGTTCCTTGCTAGGCTTCCTAATTTTTACTGCTGTATCCTTTGCTGCGTGATGACTAGGAACATCAACGTCATCATCATTATCATTCTCTTTTTGCCATTCCTTGACATTGGCAACAATATCCTCTCCGTAATTAGATAGAAATTCAATAGTGGCACCTGCTGCCACTACCTGATTGATCTTTTCCACCATCACGCCTGGGATACGATGTATTCGGAGGGGATCCGACATTAGAACAATGACCTTCTTCCCTACCTTTTTCAACGATGCCACCAAGAGTGGTAATTCCTTTAACATCTCCTCAAAGGCTGGATTGTAATCATTATTATTATCATGTTCTTTCTGTCCAACTGAGTGATTAGATGCAACAGATACTGTTGGGATAATCATTATCTGTCCACACTCCTGATCCAACCTATCAATACCCTTACCAAGTCCCGCCCATTGATTTGCAGAATTAACTGAAGGCTCGATTTCTGATGAGTACTTTACATAATCAGATATTCGTACGTTTGTTACCATAAACTCAGTTGCTGGATGATCATTGAGTACTTCCAACCAAAGATTGTAGATATCACCTTCCTCATCTTCATATTCCATGAGTACATTATGTATTTGAATTATAGTTGCATAATCACTACCCTCTTTCATGACAGTTTTAATTGACTTATAATCTTTTTTATCGACAAGTGCACAAATCCTTGCTAATAGATCATTTGATGGCCAAATCCTACCTGGATGAATTGTACCCGAACAAGCTTCTGTTTTTGGTACAAAATCATAATCTTTCTCATGATCCTGATCCTCCGAGAATGGAGTAAGTTTCTTCAATATAGCTTTGAAGTACTTATCTCCTGTTGATGGAGCAGCACGTAAATTAACATTGGCATAAATATATTCTTCATCTTGATGTGTATAGCGTACCTCACTAGTAAAATGTTTAGGATTGATATCATACATTTTGGCAATCCCAGTATGCACATCCTCGGACGAGAGATATTTACCATATTCATAGTCATACTCCTTGTTCTCTTTTTTGTCGGATGCAACCCCATGGATATGACCAATCAATTTATTCTTCGACTTTGCTAAAGGTTTAGGTGAGGACTTAACTTTGGCATCTGTCACAACTGAAGCACCAGTGTTAGGTGGAGGTGTGAGGTTACTATTGTTGGTAGGTGCCGACGACATGATTAATATATATCCTATTGCAATAAAATATGCCAGTTAGTGATTCGGTTGTGCCAATAAGTTTTAAGTTGGAAATCACTTATTACTCCATGCTATAATTTATAGGTTTAGGTTTAGCTGTGCAGTGACAAGTTGGATATGACGGTACTCTTACTCTTGGTCCTGAGAAGAGACGATACTATTCAAGTAACAAAAATGGTCCTCTTGGTCGTTTGCATCAAGTGTTTACCGGGTGGGACAATTTCCCTCTATTGGTTGCTCGCGGTGCTGGTAAACTTCCTCCCCCGCCAAAGGAGAAGAAGAAGCGACGGGTGAAGACAGAGGAGGAAGAAGATGAAGACTTTGTCCCATCCTATGCTGCCAAGCGTCCCTCTAATACTAGTAGGAGTGGTGGAAGGAAGAGGAGGACTGCAACTTCTTTCTCATATGCGGACGTTGAAAACAGTGATGATGAAGAAGGTGGCGACTCTTGGCTAGCTTGAGTGTGATGCCATTTGGTGGAGTCTATTTCAGGTGCACGCGATGTTCTCAAATTCAAAATTATTTCATATGTGTGTGTTTCTCGTGTTCACCTGATGTGTCACGAAAGAAGATTAGTTATGCTTTGGAACTTTAGAGACGGGGGTGACAATGCTTTGGAAGCATTATCATCCTGCAGTTATACACTGCCTTTAGACTAAAGTAATAAACGGAAACAATCATACAACTATTTTATACCTCACTATTTACAGGTATTATATACAACCATCTATGAGAAGTCCCGATCTGGAAAGAGTCGTGGCGCAAGGAGTGTCCATGCATACAAGATAAGTGCTACCCACTGACTAACTACAATCATTACCATATTGATTTTGCCAACTGTTGGATTCGCGGCAGTATGCACCTCCATTCCGTTTTCTTGTACAACTTCAGATATACTCCCCCAACCAGTGAGAGACATGGCAACCCAACAGCTAACAAGTGCCAAAATGGCATTGAGCTTCCATATATCTGAAGAATGAGACCTTAGAATGTAGTCATCATTATCATCAGATCCAAGAGCTAGTCCAGCAGGAGGCCTATCCTCATCGTTGTATTCAAGAAAAGGGTCTTCAAGATCAAGTAGTGAGTCCTCTCCTCTTCGGAAGTTTGCATTACCACTCTTTGAAAGTGATCTAGCTTTCTTTACCCCGTCATTACTTAGTCTATCTTCTGCTGTATAGCTCCAACCCGTCCATGCTAATGATAGTGCAGTCAGAGAAAGACCGATACATATATCTAATGTATTATTCTCTTTTGCAAGTTGAGGATTGCATCCATGAGGACTTTTGGATACTGCGGAATATCCGAGGTAGACTACATACAGGGATATGACCGATGATGTCAGCAAGCTCCCCTCAAAGCCTGAAAGCTGTATAACCGTTACCGACAGTATACCTATAAATGTCATGATAATCACAGATGTATTGGCTCCACATCCACTAAAATAGTGATACATCAGTCCAATTCCAACGAATGCAAATACATACAATAGAGCGCAAACAGAAATTGTCGCACGCAACCACTTAGCTCCACTACCCCACTCTGTTCGATCTAGTGCATCTGCCTTGCTCACCCAATTGTCGTTCCAGTTGTATGCCAAGTCAATGAGAATAACTTGTTGTATTACTATAAAAACCATTGCACCGACACGTGAAAGGTGCAAGAATCCCGAGAACCAAGGATGATTTGACATGAATACTGATGCCAGTACCAATAGTAAATAGATGCAATATTTTGCCGGCCAAACTTCTCGATTTAACGGAGGGCGTAAGTAGGACGCTACCGACGCGCATACGAAGAATAGGAACGAGAAGAATGTAGGTCTGTACACTGCTGCATTACCAGCACACTGAGCAAAAGCTTCTTTATCATTATCACCTTCAGTTGAATATTGATTACATCCATCTGTCCAACCCATATAGATGTGTTTACCAATACCAGCTTTTTTTAATACATTCCAAGAAGTACTTGAGTTTCCAACTCCAACTATAGCTGGTGCTAGACTATATTGAAATGTTAATGCTAATACTACTGTTAATACTAATAACAATACTGATCTACGCCTGCCAGAAGTGTGTGAACTAGTTTGACCGAGACAAACATTGCAAATTGATGATGCAGAGGTACATGCGCAATATGTTACCGCTAATGATGCCGTTGAAGATATAGTAGCACCCTATATATTTATATTGTAATCAATTAATTATAGAAGAGAGAAGAAAAGGGTATTCAGTTTATGAGTAAAATAATTTAATACGAGATACAAATTATGGCTTGATGTGATAAAACCGTATACCAAGACAACTACCATCAGACAATCTAGATGCAACCGCCAAAAGAGCCAAACAGTTGTGCTATTGATACCGAATATTATTATCTTGCATCAGGTTCAAAGTTCAAAGTTTTTTCGACAATCGGTTCTTGACACAGTGTGGGTTTTATCAGACTTACCATTATTGAATATGTCCCTTGATATTGTATTGCTTATTGTTCTTTAATGTGTATTAACATTCTAGTTGATAGGCTCTTTATTGTATCGTAGTCTAATAAATAGAGAAGAAAGAGTGGCTTCTCTAAATTCAAGAAGTTTCATGTTTTAAGTTTCGCTATTGTCTATCATGACAAATAAATTATAATAGTCGCGCCGTGAACAGTGTTATATCAATTATGATTGCATTACTTCAGGATATATTTGCATTTGTCGATCAGATTATACCCAGTCCAATCAATCTACTCTTTCCATATACATTTACTCCAAAAGATTTATACAATAATGATGATGCCCTTGATAATATGACAACATCATTCAATATACTCTCCTACAATATAAACAATGTAGCACCACATAGACTTGCTATCATCCATGCAATATCATCCTCTAATTCGGATATTATATTACTTCAAGAGACAAATGTTGAATGGGAAAAAGCTATCAATGCAGCAGAATTACAATTTCAGTATACCCATTATCATCATCCAGGACCAAACGACAGAGCTGCGGGTGGAATCGCAGTACTTTCACAATATCCGATAAAGAATGTAAAGATATTAGACTTTAGTAGAGATATCGATGGATCAGTTTTCCCTATCTTGATATTTGATGTAAATATACCAATAAAAGATAAGAATAGTCTATCACCATCGTCACACGAAGCAACAATACACATTGCCAATGTACATTTAAGACCGCCAGTAAATCTAGATGGAAGTGCACAATTAGATACTGCTAGAAAGACAGAGCCAATACGAGTAAAGGAGGCGAAAGAGTTGATTAAACAATCTACTAATCAAAGAGATACAGAAAACTTAACTAAACACCCTCCTCAGGACATTATTGCTGGCGATTTCAATGAAAATGATAACAGGGGCGGATTGAATTACTTGCAAAGTCTAGGCTATAAAGATGCACTGTATCATGTGCCAAGGAGAAAAGAAACACATACGTGGCCATTCGGCAACATGTTGACACTAAGAAAGAGACTTGATCATATCCTTTGGAATACGACATCTCCCTTGACATCAACAATTAAAGCTGGTATTAAACTCAAGTGCCTCCATTGTGGCGTTTTAACTGGATACGAAGAAGGAGCATCTGATCATCAACCAGTACTCGCTAGATTTGCAATTGATTAGAAATTACTTGTTAAGCTCACACTTTAAATACAGGACCTCATTAAATTTTAATCAGCAATGATACACGAACTCCGGTATCTTTCGCGATTAAACGGTCAATTGGTAGTAACAATTGTGTGAGTAAGTGCTGAGAGTCATACTATCACAAATGCGCAGTAGTGGTATTGGTATGTTTGAAACAGAGGATAGGATCTCTCGGCTATCTCATTAGAATGATCAGCTTGAAATAGCAAAGAAGTGCAGCCTCAAAGAGGTATACCTCAGAGTTTTACACACACACAAAAATACATCTCATTCGCATAAATCGCTATCACTAATAACTAGCAAACAAAGATGAACAATATGAGATTGCACCCCGACCTGCCTGTTATTCTCGAAGAGGCAACAAGTCCTGGCTCGATATACTCTGCATTAGAAGATGTTGAAATTACACCAAACGAGGATACTACCGACGATGGCAACAATCAAGAGGATATCATCCTCGACGAGTCAGATGCAGAATCATTTACCAACAACTCAATTAACTCATACGCCTTTACATTAGATAATGTAGGGTTTGATGAAGAGAACAGTTTAGTGGGCAGTAGTAGTCTGCTTGTAGACTCAATGGATGTCGGGGCTAATCAATCGTCAAATCAATCATCAACATTTAATACTTCCGGAGAAGGAGGATTGTTAGGTGTTAGTAGTAGTATGAATAGTGTAACACAAGAGGTTCATACCCCGCCACCATTTCAACAAGAGCAACAGCATACTACAGCATCTGAGTGTCGTATATCAAAGCGAGAGAGAGTACATCGTGAAACATGCCGAACACTAGGCTTGCCATTTAGTAGTCCCGAGTCATCGCCATCATCGTCAAGTAGTAAAAGTAGTAATGAATCTACCACACATTATACATTAGGCAGTTCCAATAGTTCAATATTGGGTAGTATTAGTGTTAGTAGTTGTTCTCAAGCTACTACTACTGATGATAGTATCTCGACTAGTTTATCAAAGAAGAGTAAGATTGATAAGATGTGGCCATGGCCGAGTAAGAAAAAGACATCTAGTATTGAGGAGAATGCAGATGAAATTGTACCATTGGACACCATAACGAATAATGATAATGATGAAATTGAGAAGAATCTGAAGAAGTCATCTGTATCAGAAGCTATCTCAACATATACAAGTAAATTCAAAGATGCCATATCTTCATTCAATGAACGGATTGAGTATGCATATCAAAAGTCAAAGGCTGCTACAAGTAACAGCGAAAGTAAAGGAGATGTAGAAGATTTGAACATGTCAGGTGATACCAAACAATCAAGTACACAAGATATCAACAACAACGACAACGATCATTCACCAAATCAAATGACAAAGACTATTCAAAATATCCTCCCAAACTTACAACCAGCATGGATTGATAAGTATAGAAATGCGAACCCAATGATAAAGTTGTGTGGGTTAGGATTTATTTTGTTTACATTATTACTTATTGTTATCATAGTGGTAGCAAGTGTTGGAATTAAAGATCAAGAAGGAGGTGGTGGAGGTACATCGGAAGACATTTTGAATGAGGTGTTTGGTAATGATTCGGTATCAACTACTAAAGATGAAATGACAATTGCAATTGATAAACCGGCTTCTGAAGATGCCAGCAATGTCATATGTGTAGACAGTACATCTAAACACAAGAACTCACGTGGTAAGAGTCGTAACTGTCACTGGCTGACAATGCATAACAGCGAGGAGAAGGAACTATATACAGACAGGCTTGATGTAGAATGTGGTGCAGTTGGTGAACTTGAACCAAGTCAACTAGCGTTGAACTGCCAACACTCCTGTCGGGGATACAATGGCTGTCCATTATCACCTGAGGACTTGATGAAGGATGAAGAATATAAAAAAGAGGAGGAAAAAGAGGATGACTGGGATTGGTTTGATGCTCTTGCAAATAAGAAAGATCAGAAAGATAATGATGAAGAGGAGGTAGACAATCCTTTCAATCTGAGAGATGAGAATGACATGAAGGAAACAGAAAGCGCAACAACCGTTCAGACTTTGCCGGGAGATCCAGTTTATCTTGGTAGCCAAACAGAAACCACAACAAGCGTAGAAGAGCAACCATCTATCCTAGACACTGAGGTAGTAGAATCCACTGTACAAGAGGATGCAGTCATGCAAGAAGACACAACAGCTGTTAATGACAGTAATAATACTGTATCAACCTTTATCAATATTAGAGGTAGAGAGAGGCCGTGCTCTTGGCTTGACAGCCGGTATGATAATCAAAGGTCTTTTCGAAGAGAGGCCAATTGTATAATGTTTGACGTTCAAAAAGCTTGCCCGGCTTCTTGCGAGGCATACATTATGACATCTGTCAACGAGGAGAGCACTCAACAAACTGTTGACAGTGACATACGAGTTCCCTACACAATTAATAAAGAGGGCATTATCAATATGGAAATGCCAAATAGTCAAGTAGACGATTTCAATAATATCCAACCCCTGAGCAGTGAGGTTTTGACCTTTGCAAAAGGCTTGCCAGAGGCAACGGCTCCACCTCAACTATTGAGATCAACCATATGCTCAGACAACGAAGGATATTATCTAAATAATTTTGAACGCGTCGAGCAATGTTCGTGGCTAATAAATAGTGAAGATCCAACAGATGAGTCTCGAAGAATGTTTAATTGTGGCTATCCCAATAGTAAAGAGTATTCGACAAGTACTGATTTGGGCAAGATGTGTAAGGCAACATGCGGCACTTGTGGTTTGTGAGTTCTGTAGTGAATGTATATATAAGTAGAGATAAGTATTGAGTTGACTTATGAACTGTCTACCAAAGTTAGCTTTAGATAGGATCAATGTCATGATTTAGTTGTTAGCCTCGACGTTGCATCTGAAGCAAGCTTCTTCCAATCACTTCTAAAAATAATGATTGTACAACCAATAGCTATTACATACAATCCTAGCGTCATGCCAATCCACAAGCCCTCCACGCCATATCCAAGTTTGATACCAATGGTATATCCGACTGGGATTCCGATGAGATAATATGCAACAAAGTTGTAGTATGCAGCCAATGTTTGTCTACCACTCCCTCTAAAGATTCCTTGTACACCTGCGTTGATCGCATCTTTACACGTAAACATAAAGTAAGATATTGACTATCACAATCATCATACATACAATATAAATGAAGAACTCACCCGGTGATGAGAATATGGCAGCAATAATGCAAAGATGTTGAGCCTTTTCAATAATGTCTCGATCTGTTGTGAAGAAATATGGTATATTTTTTCTGAATCTGAGAAGAATGACCGTGTTCATAATGCTCAAGAGAAATCCCGATACAAGAGTTAGATATGAAGCTATCTCTGCTCTATGTGAATCATTTGCACCAAGAGCGTTACCCACTCTAACATTGCCAGATACGCTTACACCAAGATATAACATATACGTCAAACTAGAAAAACTCATGATTACCGAGTTCGCCCCAATACCAATGATTGCTTCTTTACCTGGCAAGATTCCACACAAGAGGGCAATAATCTCAAATGCTATCCACTCAAACATTGTCTGACACATTCCAGGTATTCCTAGCTTTAAAAATTCAGCTATTGCTTTGATACTAAGTCCTTCTTTAATCGAAGCTCCTTCCAGTAGAGTCTGTAGCAAATGGTTGGAAGTGTTGTCTTTATCATCATCATCATTTGAATGCTCAGTCTCTGACATATTTCCATTGCTTACTTCTAAATAATGTTGTGTTCCCCATTCACCACTAATCCTGCTAGTGTTGGGTACTCTTTTAGTTGAATGTGGTATCATCATACATATTATTATAGTAGGCACGGTGACCATGTTGCCAATTGATCTCGCGATGGCAGCTCCTATCCAACCAAAGTGTGTATAATGTACTAGAATATATCCCAGTGTAACATTGACCAAGTTACATATGATGGTACTTATTAGCATTGGCGTTGCTTCATTCCTTGCTTGCCCAACTTTCCGTATTAATTCATATAGATATAGAAACGGTATTCCTGGTAGCATATACATAATGAACTGTCCTGCCATTTGCGAAACTTCTTTGGGTTGTCCTAGTTTTATCAGTATGTATGAGCTGTTCCAAATCGCGATGGAACTCAGTAGAAATACAAAAGAGATGACAGATATTCCTGTGATAGAATATGTGCCCATTAACTGTGGTTTTCCAGCTCCATGTGCCTGCGAGCAAAGAGTGTCCATAGCTGTTAATATTCCAAAGGCAGGAGAGAGTGCCGTTACATTCATAAACATCACTGCAAGGGAAGCTGCATCGAGGTGCATTTTAGATAAATCATTAGTCTCCTCTCCTTCTTCATTGTTGTATTGTACTCTACCAACTAGTATGATTGTTATTAAACCCGGGAACATTTCTAACAAGTATGTTATTATAACAGGTATTGCGAGTTTTGTCATGCCAGCTAATTCATCTAGCAATAATTCATCATCTTCTAGTAGAAGTGTACTGTGTGGTATTATATCTTGATGGTTGCCATTTTCAACAAGTGACATTAGTTGTTTAGTATTGTGACCTTCATCTAACTGATCAAGTATTGATCCATAATGATTGGAATTTTTATCATGTGAATCTCCTTCATGCTGGGTAATCATAATACTACCGGGGATATGATGGTAATCGGGTATTTTGTCCTAGTAGAGAAGTGATTGTTGTTACGGCCGTGGTTCATCTCCAAATGAAGCTGAAGTAATTTTATCAAAGGATACCGATATCGGATACCGTGGGATATCCCCCAAACGTCACAAGCACGCGACAAAAGAAATGGATTTATCTTATGTCATGGAAACTGTTGACGACAATACTCCTGAGCCAACAACAACTGATGAGGGAGATGATGATGATAAAGTTGAAGGCCTGGATGAAAGATAATAGACTTGGTTATTAGCCAAGCATCATGTACTCGAGCTAAGGCCATTGCAGCATTGAAAGAGAATGATGACGATTTAGTTAATGCATTCATGTTGCTCACTGTTTAGATTGGCTGAGATGTGTTCGAGTGGCTAGAAGCTTTGTGGTGATGCCGCCGCATGTTACCAACATTAAGCTTTTACTTGTTTTGGAGAAAGGTATGTGCTGATAACAGTATACATTAATCTAGTATGAGTAGGATTGTGGTTAAATGATAGTATTGATAAGATTCTATCATCTGTGTAGTGGTACTACTAGCTCTCCCCCTTCTTCTCTATTATAGAGCCACATAAATAATTTCAATGCCATTCAATCGCAGGTTTCTTTAAAAGCCAAACTTTTCTTTTTTCTCTCCTCCATCTTTTTTATCATCATCTTTATCATTAGTTACTTTTTCTAACGTCACCACAACATGACAACTCAAACTACGCAACTCTCCAACACTATCCACCTTCTCGTGTGTCCTTGCTTTGATATTCACCCGTCCTTCAGTTGTATGCAATAACTTGACAATATTAGCCTTCATTCCTGGCTTGAAACTTGCCACTTTAGGACGTTCCAATATCAATGTAACATCAACATTACCAATTTGATATCCATAATACTTCATTACATCATATGCATGTTCCATAAATTTTGATGAATCACATCCCTTCCATCTAGGATCAGTATCTTGAAACACCTGTCCAATATCAGGTAATGTTAATGCACCGAATATAGCATCAACTAACGAATGGTAAATAACATCACCATCAGAATGTGCCAATACACCCAATTGTGTTTCATATATATCTCCTGGATTTTCTGCATATTTTCCGTCCTTATCGATCCACTTTTGATCAACGTGATCGATTGTAACTCCACCTATTACTACTGGCTGTCCCGCTTCTGATAATGGTACCATTTTATGTATATCAAAGCCATGTCCGATACGTAATGGTATAGGTTCAATCTCGTAGGAAGGTCGTAGCAATGATGATATTTCTGCTCCCTCTTCACCATTGGAGGAAGTTGATGCAGAGAGGAAGTGATTACTTCTAGTTTTTATGTAAGACGATTGAGATGCAAATGCATTGCAACACGATAGTAGTCCATAGGAGGATAATACCAAAAAAAGGAGAGATATAAGGAAGTAGTACGTCATAGTTACTTAGCCTCTCTCTAATAATCTCAATAACGCTTTGTATTGTATCTATCATCATTTGCAGAACCGTTTCTATTGGCGATAACATTCCCACATCTTACCGGCCTTACTAATTTTCATAAAACAATACAATCACAAATCCTATTGATAAACAACTCTTATTATAACGGTGCGTGTAAGTCCTGGCGACGATGATCATTGTGTGTACAGTATGGGATTACCCATATGCATATGTTGTTCATCCCTCTCGACAAGAGAGGACGGCAATCTCATATATTTAGTAAATGAGGAAGCATCGTTTTGAATGGACTTTTTACATCAGTGATGGTAAGTTAGTTTTTGTTACTTTTAATATGCTTCCCTATTCCCTCCTTTGCAACACACTCATCTATCTTTTATCATCTTATCTTTCATCATTCTAGGTTCCTCTTCCGGCGATTGTTAATGTCGTGTAGTGGGTACCCTATGATTTTTTTCTCTTTATGTACTCACACCCATTTGCATGTTTTATACTCTCCTCTCTATCCCGCCACATCCTAATAATACAGAATATAGTATAAATCAAAATGGCCATTATTAAATCAGGAAAAGTTGTCATCATCCTTGCCGGACGTCATGCTGGTAAGAAGGCCGTCGTTATTAAGAATATGGAAGACGGAAACGATGACGATAAGCGTTTCTCCCACTGTCTTGTTGCCGGTATTGCCCGTGGACCTCGTAAGGTCACACGTGGTATGTCCAAGAAGAAGGTTGAGAAGCGTTCACGTACCATGAAGCCATTCGTTAAGTACATTAATGTACGTCATGTCTTCCCCACACGATACCAAGTCGATATGGATTTGAAGAAGGCTGTTGATGAGGCCGATCTTGTTGGTGATAAGAAGGTTGATGTTAAGAAGAATCTTAAGAAGATCTTTGAGGACCGATACTTGAATCAGAAGCAGATTACT
>Ga0214477_100045_pt1 | contig 72816 bp, 48 predicted proteins | sample M1_20Mar14CPVII9_FD_165058 | JGI IMG/M metagenome (GOLD analysis project Ga0214477, IMG submission 165058) | Marine eukaryotic communities from Monterey Bay, California, United States - M1_20Mar14CPVII9sort6BwellC16 | ecosystem: Environmental > Aquatic > Marine > Unclassified | place: USA...
GAAGTTGGGGCGCTGGGTTTAAAGGGTTGTCTTATTCAACAAGTCTAAATGCTCACTCTTTCTTCATCCTATATCTCAACACACACATACACAAACAGTTTGATCTAAAGAAGGACTTTGCCAACTTACAATTAAATGAAGAACAAGATAATCAATTCGAAGGCACAATTGAAAATCTAGTTGCCTTACCTGCCAAGAATATGCTAAACATTGGCGTCACAAGTGATCCATGGCCATTAAATACGAATCAATTTGCCGATGGTAAGGTTACCTTCTCATTCCCCGATCGATATTCGTCACAAGATCTTGAAGATGCCGTACCCACAGACTTTGAATCAAGTTCTATCAAGAAGAGTTTAGAACTTACCATGGCAACATTATTTGCTAAGAGTAATAATAAGATTGGTGATTTTGATGTCAAGGGGATTAACTTTATTGGTGGTGAGATATTTACCAAGTCACGAAGAAGAAGGATGTTGCGTGGTGGATCACGGGATTTACAACGTGATAATATTGGCGGAGCCGTGGGTGTTACCTACACCTTCACCACACGAGGCAAGTATAGTCCTCCACCATATGAACAACTTGGTACTCTCGTTTCAGATAGCATCAATGCCGACCCAGTCGGTTTGGTCAAGTCGCTCAAGGATAGGGAGAACCCTGATGTACAACTACCACCCGCTTTTGATGAAGTTGATGATGCGAATGTACGTCACTTGACCCTCAAGAATAATGAACAGCTATTAACAGCAGCTGGAGGAATGGGTCTGTATGGTTCACTTCAAGTTCAAGCAGCCAACGAGGGTGTTGGCGCATTGGCCAGTTGGACGACTGTTCCCATTGCAATACTATCTGTCATGATTGCCTCGCTCGTGGGTGTACTATTGTTCCGACGAGTATTTACTCGTCGTCAGAAGCAAGTCAGTAATGACCATCCATTGACAATGTACATGAAGAAAGGATCGGTAGGGTTCGGCGCCTCAAGAAGAAGATCAGAAGATTCTGATATGAAGAAGAAAAAGTCTGGCAGGGGCAAGAGTAAACGAGGATTTGCGGTGGCCAGACGTGGATCTGATGATGACAAGAAGAAGAGAGGATATCGCGATGACGATGACGAGTATCGTGCAGCCATTGCCGAGTCATCTCGTTCACAGCAGCGGGAGAGTGAACGAGCAAGTCGTGGCCGACAACGTATTGAGGGTAGTGATAACGGCAGAACTATCAGTAATTCAAGCCGTAGCTCTTCCCTTGAGGATCGGAGTAGATATAGTGCCCAGGTCAATGGCAGCAACAGGCACTCCTCAGGGAGGCGTGGGACGATGGATTGAGTGTTGCACTTGGGGGGTTGCACGCTTGTACTTTTTAGAATTTTACTCAATATCTTGTGAATGTAAATAGGAAATGTTTAATCAATAATTGTGAGTTTATTATAATAGCTCACTCAGCTCTATTGTATACACTGATAATACAACATCTAACTTTAATCCTACTTTCCTTTCACTTCCTTTTCACATTCACCCATTACAACTTCTTGAAAGATTCATTCAATGTATATATCTGTCTATCCCAAAAGTTCACATCCTTATCATTCAATGATGTATTCCTCATATTGGTAGCTGCACTTATTTCCTTGAGGATTTGATATCGTGCCTGTGACTTTTTTCGTTCTACTTCTGCATTCAATTGGCGCTTACCGCTATTCATTGTGGAAGATGTTGCAACCGCTGCTATTGATTGGGAGTTGTTATGTGGAGGTGGTCTACCTCTTGGTGTGTAATGCTGTGTAGGATGTGATTGGGAGGAGGGTAGTACATCAACTCTCAACTCGTTATTATGATTATTATGAGAATAGTGTGGAGAAGAATGTCTACTTTGTATCTCTTGGTTGGTACTAGTACCACCACCCCGATACTGCTGCTGCTGATACCTACTCTGTGGTGGACTAGGCGTATATGCCGTAGAAGGCAAGGTAGCAGGAGTATATATCGTTGATGAATCATCTCGTTTCTCTGATAGTACATAATGTTCTTGTTGATTCCGTACTACCGATACCTGACTTGGTATATACTTTTCTTGTCTTCTGACCTCATGATGGTATGGGGATGAAGAAGGAGGATGCCTTTGATACTGGTGGTGGTAATCATTACTATATCCATTTGAAGGAGGAGGATTCTCACGTTGTTCATATCCCGAGCACGCTGCTTCTGTATTCTGCGGACTTATCACCTCTATATCTCTATTATTATGATATTGTGGAGTTGGTCCACCTACTACTGTTGGTATTGACAATGGTGACAGAGGAGGCTCTACTGGACTTGGAGAGGAATGATCACGGCGATAACTCGGAGACGAATGATGTCTAGAAGTAGGAGGAGATTGATACTCCAATCTACTACTCATTCCCCCTGTAGAATGTCTCCCACCACTTCCTGAATGTCTCCTCGGTGAACCTCGTTTATACCGTTCATACTCACCTCTTAACATGTCATCATTCCTTCCATAATAACGTTGAGGAGGAGCCTGAACTCTTTTATTCTCTCTTTCTGATCTCTGCTCACCTCCATAGCTATGACGTGATCTACCACCACCCTCACCTCTTGTATGCCTTCTACCACGAAAAGCATTCTCAATCATACTCTCAGTATCATTGACATAATTTCTATATTCCTCATCACCACAGCATAATGTGTCTATGTTATATGGCTCATTGTATCTTTCTCTATCTCTATTATTTGATTCAGCACTTCTTTGATGCTGATTTGTATGTTGACTTTGTTGTTGATGATGGTTTGTATTATATTGAAGTGACAAGGGAGGTTCACTTCGTGTAGTTGGAATGAATGATCGATCTGATGCATATTGTCTAGGCGGACTATTGTTATTATATGAAGAAGGAGGAGGGTGAGATTCATGGCTCCTTGAATAATAATCGGGATGACGTGTAGGTGGTTGATTATGTGAATCAGATTGACTACGATGATATGGCAACCTTCTAACTTCCTGTGGTACATGCTGATGTGAATCTTCAATATATTGATTTGGTGGCGGACTATTTGTATATTGCTGTTGAGTGTTCGATTGTTGTTGTAAGTGAAGTTGCATAGGAGATGGAGGAATTGAATCTTCGCTGCTATATTGTTGTTGCGATCGGGGTGGGCTCATACGATTATTATACCCTCCACCACTCACATCATGTGGTGGTGGTGGCATACTATGCTGTTGATTATATTGACTCTCTAACTGCTGCTGACTACTTTCTAATTGCTGCTTCTGTTGTTGTTGATGCGGATATTGTTGTTGTGGGTATTGCATAGGAGCATTCTCTAAACGGCTACCTTCAAAAGCAGCATCTGGAAACATTGGTCCGTTATTAACAACCTGTACACGGAATGATGTATCACGCTGAGGAGGTGGCGGAGGAGGTGGGGGGAGCTTGGGACCTCGTCCTAATGGATCATCTGAGTAGTTGTTCATTTTGTTGTTTGCCGTCGGCACTCTCTATTCTATATAACCTTCACCTTATAGTGTAATATTATCGGCAGCATCATCTCTATTGCAATGTTATACATCTATTCAAGGGGCTTGGTCTATTCTCTATTATACCACGCATTGTTGAGGTAGTTATCGATAAAGCATCGTCAATCGATATGATTGTTCCTCTCGGTCCTCGGCGGCAACTTTATTTCGAGTTTGATCTCCCAAATCGTTCTGTAGCCAAAATTATTCTTGCTAAGAGTCTCAAAGAAAAGTGATGATTTATCAACATAGGAATAAGTAAAGGTTCAGTGCTCAAACTATCCGATAGTAAGCCGACTCTTATGCCAGTCCTTACACGTAAAAGAGCTGCTGTCCCAGCACAACCTGATGATGAGGACAGTAGTGGTGCCACCAATGTTGATAACACCGCCGCCGTTTATAATGAAACATCCATTGGCAAACGTAAAAAAGTATCTACTCAATCTAGAAATGCTGTTATCAACAATAAAATACAACATGATTTTGGAAAAGATATATCCGATAATAGACGACAATGTGAATATGATAGTGAAGAACCTACTAAAACAAATGATGATCATACACCTTTTGAGGAATCTCCCGCTACTATAATTCTAGGATTGGATTATTATATACTATGTAAGCTGGCAAAGGAAAAACTAAGTTGGGTAGTTGGTAATGGACAGCGCCATATTCTACCCGTACAGTTAGAATTAACTAGATATTATAGTGGTGAGGGTAGTGGAGTTGATACTTTAAAAGCAGATATTGCAGCAATCGATCATAATTATGGATTTAGTAGTGATTCTGATGATGATTCTGATGATGAAGTAGAAGAGATTAACAAGGAGAGTTCAGTTGCTGCTGTTGAGGATGCTGCTGAGGAAGATGATGAGGATTTTAATTTTGATAATGATGGTGATGATGAATCTATCGATGGTACCACTGATCCATCAGGGTGAATTAGATACAGTAGTCCTAACAAATCTTGATCCATTTTGTTTTTGTCTTCACCCGCCGATGAACCATCAACTGATAATGCTACACAATCATCCACGACTACCGCTACTTTGAAATTGGAAATTAGTTGTGTTGAGAAAGGATTAGATGATAATAGAGAGGATGATGACCCTTCCCCTACCACTGTAAATGCGAACCTATCAAGATTTACTAAAGATGCATCCCCGGCACCTGATAGTCTTGAGGATGAACAAGAGCTTCCACTTCCAACCTTTGATGGTAAATGTGTAGGGGAAAGTGTAGAAGTATCACCAAGGAAAGGTAAGGCATAATATCTGCTTGTGTTTTGTTATTTCATCCCGTTCTTATATATGTATATAATATCCCTTATCTTATCCGCAGTAAATGCAACTGCAGTTTATAATGCACCCACACAACAATCAATGTCAACACAATCATCATCTGCATCTGTTACTACTACTACCCCGAGTAATAATCAACCAAATCAACTACATTACAACTCGGGTAAGCAACTGCAGCAAGAGATAGCTTCGGCGACTGCCAGCCATCAAAGAACGTCACAACATTACAACCCTGTTTACCCAGGCTGCTTAGAGACTGATATTCGCCGACTTAACACCATTCTAGAGATGGAAAGAAATTTGATAGCTTCGGCGACTGCCAGCCATCAAAGACCGTCACAACATTACAACCCTGTTTACCCAGGCTGCTTAGAGACTGATATTCGCCGACTTAACACCATTCTAGAGATGGAAAGAAATTTGGAGGCTCAGCAGATTCAATGTCATCAGCCACAACAATATCAACCATGTTACATACTGCCACAACAACAACAACAACTAATGCAGTATCAGCAACAACAAATGCATGTAAGATATGAGGATGATAGTTTACATCAATTGTATAACATGAACTTAGTACCCACCACCAAGAAATCATCGTTGTCGTGCACAGATATTAATGGTAATGATATGGGCATGTCAACTACGAGGACTGTTCAAACTGAGGTAGTAGAAGTTCCTCAAGAGCAACAAATGCAGGCCGCTGCCAAACGAACTACATCCGATCAAAATCAACAGACGGGTACCTTGTTGCAGATACAGCAGCTATCAGTTCCACCGGTTACTAATGCATCATGGTACTATGTTAATCCACAGGGTATTATCCAAGGTCCGTTAAATGGGGTTGTGATGCACCAATGGCTTGAGGCTGGATACTTCAAGAGTGATACACCCATTAGTCAGAGTAATAGTGGGCCCTTCCTTCCTTTGAAAGTTTACTTTCCTCCAAAACAGAGGTCACCACCACCACCCGCTTCTCCTGTGATCCATCTCAATACTAAAGAAATGAATAAAGAGAAATGGCATGAAGAACGCAAACAAGGGATTAAGCATGCACAACGTCTTGTACCCAACAAGTCGGAATCAGCTTCTTCCAATATATCATATGAATTGGGTAGTACTCATCATATCACTTCAAACTTAGACCTCCATAAGATCAACATTGAATATGCTAAGTCAATCTTCAAACATTACTTGATTAGGGAACTCGAAGGTCGTCTCGAGTCAGATACCACAGTATGTGTTTCTAGCATAACAAGACGGACCAACGAGAAAAGAGTTTGGGTCGAAGTAGTATACCAAGTTGTCAAGATTGAAGACTCCAAACTTCCAGTATCAGTAGAATCAGCAACAACATTAGACGGTACAGCAGACGAGATTAAAGTGCCAGGGTATACGTTCCCATCATCAGTAAACGCCCGCTACCATGTATCACTTGGGGACCTACTCAAAATGTATGGAAAGGCTTCGTTACAGCATCTCTACAATCTCAAAGAGGTTGCTCCGTTATCGTCTGCGAAGAGAGTAGATCAGATGAGTGCAAACGATCGTCGTCGTCAACACGGAGGAGTCTATAGTTTCGAGTTTGATGGTAAGGGGATTGTTAGAATAGCGGATGGAAGTCCTTCAAGGGAGTGTCCGAGTCCAAACGCGAGCGGTTCTCATCAGTCGTTTGTCACATCTCCGATGGTGGGTTTATAACCTATAATATTGTATAGGTGAGTCTCTAGGAATAATCAGTCATTGATTGTGTCGAGTTGTCATTGAAAATGACGGGCTTATCAATACATATACTCAACTATTATAGTCTAATGCAATTCAATAGCAATCTCTATCCATTAATATAAGGTAAGAGGATGTGTTCAAACTATATATTGACGGCTAGGTTAGCGGTATTATAAAAATGAGCACAAGATGTGCACAAAAAAATTGGGATTGATATCTAAAAGCTCGTACCAAGGTCATTGCAATCTATTATATTGCAATTTATAATGTATCGGGGTGCCATACATTGCTGGTATTGCAAATTTCAAGTTTATGTTCTAGTCATTTCTAAATATCTTATCTACGTATCAATCTCTTTACAGGTATCCTATACAAATTATATAAAACATCGATAATAAATAACATATCATATTGTAGAAGAACTAAAAGAAATGGGCAAGTTGACAGGACCATCGTCTAAACCTAAAGCTACCGATACAATCACCCACGGTGCTCCTAATAATAATGATAATAACAATGTCGAAACTGCAACGCCTAAAACACCAGCAGAAATTGTAGCAGACTCCAACTCATCTACCTCAAACAATACTAATAATGACAAGAAGAATGGCCATCCGACACGAAGACTATCATTCTCCAAACGATTAAAATCACGTCATACACGTACTTCTAGTAGTGGTGATGGCACAGCTAATAACAACAATAATCCAAATGGATCATCAATTAATAAAATTAGTGACTCAATGGTAGTAGCTGTTAATAATGCTGCACAAACTGCACGATTGGTATTGGAATCTCCTGGTTTAATTGATATTGATCAATTAGACATAGCCGGCAGCGGCAGTGGTAATCTGAGTGGTATACGAAGGAGTGATAGTTTAGGTAGAGATAATAATCATGGTACAAACAGTTCACAAGGCGGCAATAGTAGTTTGAGGAATTCATTAAGTAATACATCTGAATATTCAATACCATTAATGGGTGATGAAGAAGACTCACCCGATAGAAGAGGTGAATTAAGTGATGACATTATGAATAGCTTACAATCAAAGTTTAGTGATGCTATAAACTTACATCAACAGATGAAGCTACAGCTTTCCTCGGATAGTGGCAGTATGGGGATGAGACAGGAGGGATTGTTAAAGTCTAATTCAAATATAACGAATGATGATGGTGTAGAAAGTGATGATGATTTCATTAGACCATCACGATCAAATTCAGATGTTGGTATTAAGAAGTCACGATCGGGTAGTGCATTGTATAGTAGTAATGCCACACAACGGAGTAGTACTGCTCCTCCGACAAATGAAGAATGGGATTTAGCGCCCCCAGCACCTCCTCCGGGTGTTGATCAATCGTTTCATAGGTGAGTTTCTAACAGTGTTGTTTATGTATATGAGCTGTTCGGCGGAGGACTTAGATTGGAGCAGATTGAAATTTACTGTGCACATCTTGTGTCTGGGAGTCTTTTGAGAGATTGTCTTCTAGTATATTTAGGAGAGTTGCTCCGCAGATTGAACACATCTTTGCTTGGGGGATAGGAGAGCTGCTCCGCTAGGGCGGGAGAAGACGAGGCAGGGGATCAGGCCAGGATTATGTTTACATCCTGTGTCGGGGGTTCCGAATTTCGTATTGGATTGTTTAGTTCAGAAAAACTGGAGATTGATCATATCATGTGTCTAGGGTATAACAGAGCTGTTCCGCCAAGGGAGAGGTGAAAAATATTGTGTCTTGGGTTTAGATTATGGACACATCTCAGATGTTCAGCGGTCTTTTATCAAGTTTGAGCTCGTCTCTCTTTTAATCTTTCTTTGTATATAAACTCATTTCATCTGCTCTTCTACTCTCCTCTGCCCTTCATTAGTCCCCCACCAGCATTTGCCGGTCCGCCAATGAATGCTTTTCAAAATCTACCAATGACTCGGAATGGTTTATTCTCTCATATTGTCTCACCTGGTGGCAATACCTCAAACACCAACACCAACAATAACAGCAGTAACAATAATAATGATGACACATCCACTGACGAAGAAGAGATTACATCACCCGAGGGAATCGAGGTAACCAATCACTTTGATGCCGCTGCAGCCATCTCAGCAGCATTAAGTAGATCACATCTAGCCGATGCCACCGGTACACATCAATATACGAATCATCATACAACACTGCAATTACATAATCCATGGGGGAATACACCCACGGCTACAAACATGCCAAAGGGTACAATGCCCAAACCTGTCCGGAGGAAGAACTCCAAAGGTGCTACTAGTGGTGACAATGTCTATCGTAAATCATTCTCGGGTGGTTCCGATGAAAAACGAAGTGGTATACCGAAACCCCGACGTGCACGACGAAGCTCTACTGATAATGAAGGAGTAGATTACTATAACAATAACACAAAAGAGAGTAAGTCATCAAAAAGAGAAAGAAAGCGAGGTAGTAGCTTTGATATAGGCGAAGTGGTAATGACAAACTTTGATTCAAAGACTGCATTAAACGATTCTGCAGATCAGATTGATACAAGTCAAAGAAGAAGACGGACATTACCAACACCTGAGGAAGCCGCGGCTGAAATGTTAGTTAATCGGACATCATTTGTTAGTGCCGACGAACTATCATTTGGTAGTGATAGTGATGCTAATGATTTAGAAAAGTTGTTGTTGGGTAGAAGTACTAGCAAAAGGAAGAAACAGAAGGATGAATGGGAAGAAGAGAATGAGTTTATGAATGATTTGGAAATCATTTTAAAGAAGAAGCAAAGAGAGTCGGGTAGTGGAGATGTGAACAAGAGCGAGGTGGATAAGGCAAGGGACATGAAGGATGAAGATGATAATGACAAGAAGGCATCCGATATAAGTATTGGATCCGTCTCGGCCTGTAGTAATGAATCCAATACAAGTTCATTCGACTATGGCAACTCCAATGCAAACTCGTCTTTTACATCCGACATGTCACCCATTTCCATGTCGTCAGATAGTAAACAGAATTCTACTGATGGCGGAGGAGCGAATAACATCGACATTGGTAATAGTACAAACAATAATGTCAAATCAACTAATAAGAAGGGAATGCTGGGAAATCTCGCCAACACTCGTCGTGCTGCATTGGGATTAGGCGAGTCGGCTGGGGACAATAGTTATGATGTGGCTGATGATGAATATTCAACTAATAGCGAGGCAAGTCCAATCACTTTGCCTCGGCATACTGCAAAGAAGATTGCTCCCTCTGCTGCTACTACTGAAAAGAAGAATACAAGTGATAATACCCAATCAAAAGTTGCACCCAAGCCGAGTAGTAGTAATGGATTATTCGATCAAAGTAGTAGTGCCAGTGTAATAAGTGCACAAACGAATGACGAAACGACTTCGATACTGGCTACTACATCCAAAGATGCCGCCGATGGAGAATACATGGCTCCTTCTGCACCAACAACCCTATACGCCCCCCATGAACAACAAGCCCCTGTTCTGACAAAGATTCCACAATCTTGTCAATCCATTTCCTCCGCAGAATACGCACCACCTCATCGTGTTTCATTATTTGATAGCTTTGATCGGAATTGGGAACAGGCAGTAACGTCAGCGTGTTATAACAATCACCGGCAGTCTTTGGGTAGTAGTATCGGATCAAATAATAGTTCTACTTTTCATGATTGTAGATCATATGAAAGTGACAAACAGCAGTTTCCATCTCAAAATCTAGATGTGGGGAAGGTACTTGACTTGGGCAAGAAATGCTTTGCGGCATTCGCTATTGTATTTGGTCCATGCAGTCTTAATGCCTTGGACACAAATGAGGAGACAAAGAGCATGGTATGTGGAGAAGAGAAATCGCCCCCATTCCAGTGGTGGGCAGATGATCATGCACTAACACCTGGTGACAAGAAGGACTCAGAGCAGACTCCAGTTCACCAAGAAATACCGATTGTGATCATCCGTTCATTATGGAAGACGTGTTTCTTTGATACCGAAGAAGAGGAGGATGCTAATGCTATTCTTGACTTGATTGAGCATCTATTGGTGAAGGACTTGTGCTATCTTGAAAAGGGACCAGCTTCCAACTCGTCCACTGTGTCATGTTTACGCATATCACTTGATGTGTATGTAGAGTTTGGGTGGTATATAGTACGACGATATGGATTGGAAGATGAGCTTGCAGGGTGGCATTACAAGTTTGCTGTTCTACTCCGCCGATTACTATTGAGTGGCGGTGGAGCTAGATCTGATTCTGATAGTGAGTCCTTCATCATTAGAAGATATGCCGCTCAGTCTCTACCAAGACATACTGCTATTGGACTAATAGGTGTTGAATCCAATGGCAATTTCCAAAAGTTAGATGTTTCAGCTATCAAGGATGATGCTAAACTTACCGAGTTGCGTACTCACCTTTTTGAGAATCTGCTCTGTCATAAAGGATATACCAAGGCAAGAATTGAATTGCTAGGCAGGGGGGACACTAGACCAAGTGATTTAGATAATTCACTTGATGCAGATGATTCGGTAGATGCACATTGTATTACACTTGTCAAGAAACATCGGGACAATGATAGTAATTTGTTTGCAGTCGTGATCCGTCATGTGAAAGACATTGAATGGTGCTCTTCGTTTTGCCGTATTTCAGATGGCAAGGACGATGAAGAAAGTAAAGAGCAGCAAGAAGATGACGAAGATACTCATGATTCCTCATCGTCTTCTCTCCCATTTTGTCTAGATGCAATCGATCAAATAAAGGAGGAATTAGTTGAAACATATCAGCAGTTGTATGATAGTGGGAAACTAACAATCTGTGATGACTACACAGTCAAGGAAGGCTCAAGTCCTGGCCCATCTCAGTCAGAAGAACATGTCGCAGATAATACTGAATCCTCAATAGAAGAAAGCTGCATTGAAGTTGTCAAGAAGTTGCTAGAAAAAGAAGATGCTTGGACAAGGAAGGATGATAGTAAACAAGTGTTTAAAGAAGATTCTACGGTTGAGATATCATCACCAAGACCACCAAGGAAGGGACAGAAGAAGAAGGATGTCATCGTCCCTACAACACCATTAGCTCGTGTACTTAGTGTTGATATCAACAACCTCAGGACTGCAGTCTCAATAGGACGCTCTCTTCTGACACTTGTTGAATTCTCCCGAGTTTTGCCAGGTAAAGAGGCAAGTAAAGAAGTGGCAAAAGATCTGTCATCACGTCTACAGGGAATACAGTGCTCCTGCCTCAAGGCTGCTATAGAGATTCTATCCTGTTCAGCTACTACTCTTGGCTATATCTTATGCAACACTCTTCAAAACATTGATGAGGATGATGTTGATTCTACTTCTGGTGGAGGTCCGCTGTCTATTCTACAGACATTTGCAATGACAAGAGAGGCATCTAAACCTCTCCTGTCCATTGCAGGAATCTTGTCAGTTGACGCATGGTTTGCACTTGGCAGACTTGTCAACAAGGTATGCACACGCGATGATATGCTCATATATAGTTTGGAACGGTCGTTACTCATTTTGAACTCTCCCAAGTCAACCTTTCTTGCCAAGGCTGCTGGACTCGATACCGGCATATCTGAATTCACACTTCTATCCCCACTTATGCAGTACAAGTGCTTTCTACAATGTAATATCAATAACTCAGTCGGAGTATATTTGTATGAACAGGGAGATTTTGAACGAGGAGGTGAATATCTGGATAAAGCCTTGACTTTCCGTAGAGAAATGCTTGAAAAAGTTCGTGGCCAGGGTAACGTGTATGCTGCTCAGGGTGTTGATACATCCGAGCTTTTCCTGTCAACATTTGGTGGTGCCACGAAGAGTAACTTCTTAGTCTCGTCAGCACCAATGTCACGGGAAGTATTTGAGAATATATCGGTATATTCTATCACTCATTCCTGCACTCTGATACCAAGAGCAGCATTCAAAATCAATGAGCTTGAGCTAAGTCTTTCTCTAACATTGGAGTATTCTGCACTTACCCATCACGCTGATCAAAAGTATCAACTGGCACTCTCACTCTTTCAAGAGTCGTTGATACTGAGAACGTAAGTCAATGTTGCTCTTTATGTCACACTTGTGCATGAGATGTGCTCAAACTCAGAGGCTAACCATACTTCTTTTCTTCCCTTCTGTAACAGTATCCACGTCGGAAAGCATTCGCTTGATGTTGCCTCGCTCCACTTTAATATGGGGGTAGTCTATGACGACCTTGAACAATATCAGCAAGCGATAAGCCGATATCATGAGAGTCTAAGAATAAGACTCGAACAAAAGGGCAAAGCCACTTCACCCAGTGTCATATCAGAACTAGAAGACAGTGTTCTTTTGACGTAAGTGTCTCAGCTTGTTTTCCCTATACTTTGTGTCTTTCTACCCTTGCCTAATGACACACCTCTCTATATATACTCAGACTAAAATGTATGGGCCAGGTTTACAAACTCTTAGACGACATCGACAATGCCATTTGCTGTTATGTTAAAGCGTTGGAGATGGTCAACAAAAAATTTCAGGCATACCAACAACCAGCTTGTGATTGGACAAGGATGGGTCTGAGGCTGGGAGTAGCAGTACCCGTCCCCACAATCATCTTTGATGAAATGAGAACGTCAACAGGAAGTTCAAACTGGAAGACTCATTTCCAAACAATGAATAAGAAAGAACTTTGTCACATGTTTGAGCCCAGACTACATAAACGTCGTTCCCGATCAACTATCTCCAGATTAAAACGAGAACTGGTCAAGATTCATTTAACAGTGATAGATCTTGTGAATGAGAGGAAACAGGCAATCTGGGATCGAGATAATGACTCGGGGTCCCAATCAACTAGTAGGTCACGGTCAAAGTTGCCTGGCTTATCATTGCTACTAGCATCACTGTCGTCCTCGTTCAAGAATGGACGTGACGATGCATTCGAGGCTGCTCTAATGAGGTCTTCATTCAGCCTTGGTAGAATACGATTAGAGGAGACACGTTATGAAGAAGCTGCCGACCACCTAGAAACTGCACTACGAAGCAAGTGGGTGCTTGATCCTGCATCATCCTCAGATTCCGATTCCACTTCCGACTTTAGCCGAAAGTCTACTATTTCGTCTCGGAAGCAGATGGTGAAAGGCAAGAGTATGGACGAAGACGATCCCGAAGAAGGTCAAATCTATTATGCCCTCGGAATTACAAATGCTGCACTTGATGATCATGAGCGAGCTGTCCGCTGCTTTCTAACTTCGCTGAGATATCTCCGAAGAAGTCTCCGAAAGGTTGACTCTCTCGAAGTGGCACGTGTCCTATTTGACTGTGCAACATCATACTACTACCTTTGTAACTTTGATCAATCGGTCTCTCTTTATGACGAATGTTTAAGGATACTCAAGAGCCATGATCTCCCTGCCAAGGGTAACGATGAAATGAAACCCCCCTCAACAGATGAGACCCCCCAAAGTATAGCATTCCGTCGAGGTATTGTGTTGTACAGCTTGGTGTTATCAAAGTCAGCCATCGAGTTTGATTCGGAAGCATCCAACTTGCTCAATGAAGCACAGACTCTTCTATCAAGCTGCAACGATAGCATCACCCTAGCCTACTTGGAGTTCTTAACCGGTCTGTTCTTATATCACGCCGCATCACAAGTCCCAATTCGTTTACGGTCAATTACAAGAATCAGTCAGAATGGACTGAGTTTGAACGATGGACTGTCATGGAACGAAATGTGTCAGAGTGCTCTTAATTTGTTTGAACAGGTTAAAAACGAATGCTGGTTTGATCCTACTGATGGAGTCGAGGACTCGGAAGAAGTCAAGCACTTGCCTTTGTCGGGACATATCTGCTTTAAGAAGGGTCAAGTGTATGAACTAATGGGATCTGTTGACCAAGCTTTGAACTCGTATGTTGATGCTGCCAACTTCTACCGTATTGCATGTGGTGACGAGAACATGTACGTTGCATCAGTGCTTCATCGTATGGGGATAATAAGCTCTCAAAAGACCGAATATCACTCAATCGGTTACTTCAACGAGGCTCTCTCGATAAGAAAGAACCTCCTCGGGTCAAACGATCACTTGGTTGCTGAGACACTATATGCCAGTGCTGTAGTTCTTGCCAAGTTAAATCGATATGAAGCCTCAATGGAAAGATATCATGAAGCCTTGTAAGTAGTAGTTGTTTCTTTGTGTATAAGATGTGCACTCTTTTTCTGACTAACATGTTGTGTCAACCCCTGGTTGTGTCTTTCTTCTTAACAAATGAACACAGGCGCATCCAAATGAATGATAGTCAAGACTCCAATGAAGTTGCAACAACACTTAGTGGGATGGGAATTTGCCATTACGATCACCAGGCGTATGACCTTGCCTTAACTTGTTTAGAAGGAGCGGTGAAGATTAGAAAGTATCGAGTATCCAGGCTAACTGATTCTAGTGAGCTCGTCGAACTGTATGGGGAAGAGGTTGCTCTTGGTACCGAGTTCTTTAACCTTGGTAACATTCACATGCAAATGGGAGACTACACTCAAGCTATGCAGTGTTTTGTTCAGTCAAGAGACCTGAGATGGTGTCATGTTGGCTCTGGCACTGTTGATAAGATCCTTGACAAGTATTACACTGAAGGCACAGTGGATGAGGATGAACTACTTGGTCTTGCCCACTGTTTACACAACATTGGTGTCATGTTTGACCTCAAGAAAGAGTATCAACGTTCACTGCCGCATTATGAAGAGGCTCTTGCAATCAAGAATGCTATTTCTGGCTTCTCTGCTCAAGATTCCATGTCTCTTGTAGATCAAGCAAAGCCAGGTGATAATCGAGCTCTTGTATTTCAGTCATTATATGAGGACTATGAATTTCCTCGGTGCAACAAGGCTACCTTATCTGCCGCCCATACGCGTCAAAAGATAGCCATGGTTTATGTGAAGCGAAAGATGTATGATCACGCCCTCTTCCACTTTAGTCACTCACTCCGAATTCAGAGGCAGGTACTGGGCAAAGATCATTTCCGAGTTGGAAGCATCTTATCAAGTATGGGAAATGCCCTACGACGTACATCTACTCATTCAGAAACAGCCATCATCTGCTACAATGAATCACTAAGGATCTCTAAACTCCGCTTCGGAGAAAACCATGCCACGGTAGCTTCTGCTATGTTCCAGATGGGAAGCTTGTATGACTCTAATAAAAACTTTTCCAAGGCAATGCATTACTACCAACGTGCATTATCTGTTTATAAACGACGGTACTCCCAAGATTTGAGACAGAGATTATGTTCAAACATGGATAGACCAAGGTCTGTAATGATGAATGGTGACGACAATGTGGGTACCGAAATTCTAAGCACGGGTGATGAAGTGTATGTCACTACAGATGGTGGTCCTCATCCTGAGATACAAATAAGAGAACAGTATGCACTTGTAACAGAGGCACTACGCAAGGCAAAGCTTCAAGATGCATTGAATAGAGGAGAAAGAATAAGTTGTGTAGGAGACTCGCACGATGCTTGGATGACATTTGAAGCACTCTTGTTCCGATTTGTGGAAATGCTTACTGTCTATATTGTCGATCCGGCGAGTCAGATGATGAGAGATACTATTGATACTACAAGGCAAAGGATCGAATCAGTTGCTCATGATGCTATTATTAATGCATCTGACACGATTGACTATAACTTTTTACTACTCATGCAAGATAAATGATTATAATCAATACTTAAATGGCTATTATTATGCTAAACTACATTGATACTTTGTAACAGATAGCTACTAGAGCAACGGCAGCTACCAACTTTGGAAGTGTAAGATGAAACTTTGGTGTAGTGGCATCCTTGCTATACTCAAATCTTACCCCATCCGACCAAGTCTTTTGACGTTCAACTAGCCAAGTCTTAAAGTCCATTGCATTAGGAACTAGAGCTTTGAATTCGTTTGATAGATTGTCATGACTGTTGTGGACCGACGCTTTAACCATATCATACAATCGTGGTAGGAACAACCTCAAGACCAATGGAGGAGGAGATTGTTGATAAACGACTGGTATTCCAGAAACTGAAGACAATGTATTTGCTAGATCATTCCCACTGTCCACAGAAGAGATACATGTGATGATCTTCCCATGAAATTGCTCTTTATTATTAGAGATTGCAACTGAAGCTCTTCCTATATCAAATGTCGATACATGGTTGATTGGTACGCTTGCCTGATATAAATCTCTGACGAATCCTCGACAAAGTGGGTTGTGTACAGTCGGATCATCTAAGTTCTCATAAAACGATGAAGATCTTAGTATGCTTTGGTGATTATATTATGATTGTGAGCTTGTGAAATGAATATGTTAGAATGTCTACCCATCAATAAACTCACCAATACGATGGAAGATCCAACTGTTTGATATATTCTTCCAGTGATCTATCCCCAGAGCACACACGATGACGCCAGCCGAACTGAATGCCGCGGGTTGTGGAGTCGTCAACTCAATGAAAAATTAGGGACGAAATGTCGTTGGCTTAATTCGTTTGTCGTGGTAGATGGAACATTCTGTGTCTATGCAGCTGCAAATAAGGAGGATGTAGAATGTCACGCTCGTTGTCTAACACCAGATGCACCCTTTGAGATCTATGAGATTTCTGGTGAGTCAATATTGTGAGGTCCCATTTATGATAGGATACCCCTTATGTATGACTTATCATTTGTGTTTAACTATCAATACCAGGAACACTTGATGTAACGGGAGCATATCTAAGGAATGGTGAATGTGTTCAAGAGGAACAGAAACCAAAAGAAGTGGAGATTGCTACTAACACCCCAGTCACAAGTGCTACACAAGTCCAATAATCTCGTATTCAAATGACTGTAAATGTGATACTACTGCCTTGGTTACATTTCGAAGATACGAGTGACTTTGTTCAAATTATCTTGTTTGTAATGTAAAGTAACACTGCCATTATTCTATGAACAAGAGTCTCATATCATATGCACTTTTTATGTCAACTTTCTATTCATCATTCGAATTCATACGTTGTCTATTACTTGCATTGATATCATCCTTAACCGTTTCTCGATCAAGTCAGCTTTGTCAAGATATGTAGCAAATATGGCTGTCAAAAACCATAGTACAGATGCCACAATAGCTAGTTTAGAGCCATTGTCCAACTTACAAGTTGAAAAGATCACGGTAGGAAAGCCTGATAGTATATCATCACTGCATATTGGTGAAGGAAGATAGATGAATATCATGGATTGGCAGAAAGTAATGATGAAAAGTGCAACCGCCAATCTCCGGAGCACCTTTTGGCTTAACATCATGCAATTAGCAAGAATAAGGAAGCACATAACGGGGAAACCTATAATAAGTGCCAGAGTCGTAAAGCCACGAGCAATCTTGATGTGTGCATCATTCACTGCATTTTCAGGCACGTTTGGGGAGCATTGAAGTACATACTCATCATCTTCTGGGTGATAGAATTCTATCCCATATGAGTATAGACCAAGAGTTACACCGGCAACATCTCGAACAGGGCCATCTTCCTCTGGCATCCAACTTAGTACAACCGATCCAGATACAACTTCTCTAAAGAATAGAGAACAAGTATTGTTTCCTAGGGCGGAGCAGCAAAACGCCGCAAATGAAAGGAATGTTGGAATGATATTGATACATCCATGCGGTTGACTACAGAGGATAAACCATCTGTCATCTGCAGTCGAGTAGTCGTTGTTACCTCCATAATATCCTTCCTCAGCATGTACCGGTTCTGGTGATTCCAGAGAAGCAAACTCGGTATCATCAGCTCCACTTGTATTCCGTTTTGCAGCACTCTCATGTGGTTCGACAAGTGCATTTAGAATGTTGACGAGATTCAACATGCTATGGTCTTTCTGTAGATGACAAGTAGCAATATGGATGGGAATGATGAGCAAACATAACATAAACTCATGTCAAATAGAAAAGAGAATATACTTACAAGCACTGCTAAGCTCAAATCTATCTCTCTTAAGGAGCTTAGGCCTTCCCAGTACTGGAAGATGCGCGTTATCATGATTTATGAATATCATAACAGCTTCTATTAGTGCAAGCAGTTGCAAAGGCAATCAAATAAAGGCAAACTAATTTCAAATGATTTTGGACTTACCGGAGCATACTTGTCCACATAATTGCCTTGAGCGTCCATGGCATGAACAAGATGAATAATTCGTCCTGGTATATTAAGTCTACTTGATACTGGAGACAAATCATCAAATATCTTCTTTCTCTTAACCTTGAACTCTTCCAACTCTTTTGAATAATCACTCAAAGGGATATCATCCTTCAAACATAGGAGTATTTTGTTTCTTCTTTCCAATTCACTATTCTGACAAGGCTTTCTTATATCTCTCCATGCCTCAATCTTTGGTACCTTGACTCGAGCCAATACCTCAAGGAACTCAAACCGAAGAATCTCAAAGTTTGAGCCTCGTATTCGGGGTATTACATCGCTCCCGACCACAATTGATATTACATATTCTTCGCATTGCATAGCCAGATTCAACGATACACTACAGCCGGGTGGACAATAGATGTAACACTTTAAGTCTGGATAAGTAGGTCTATACATGGTACCCAGTATCGCCGCAATAGAAGCACCAAGAGAGTGCCCTGTGAATATGAGTTTGAACCCACGACACGGACTGCTGTTGTTAATATCACGACTTTTAGGCAGTAGCCGAGATAGAATCTTTCTCCTAAAAATAATGTGACAATGCAGAGATGTGTTAGAGTTGAGTCCATATAACAATATGCAACTAAAAAACAACAGCTATACTCACTTTGTCAAGTCATTATATATCCACTTGCACTTGGCCAACATACCTCTGTGACAGTACATATCACTACCATTTTCGATTCCACATACTTCTGCTACTCTATCCATCTTGGATGAAGAGAATTGCAAATCGGTAACCATATCTTCTAGTGTTGCACTACCAACGATTGCCACTACCACAGTTCTTTCCTTCTCGTCAACCAATATACAATATGGAGTCGTGATGATATCATTATCAAAAGTTCCATACACTATAGAAGTATCAGGGAAGCCAAATTCACTCAGCTGAAAACAAGAGGAAAGATCTATGCTGTCTGAGGTTGCTAGTGGGTTGTATAAACCATCATCAATTAAGCCCTCGGCTGCTAAGGCATTTCTGTATACATCATACACTCCTTGGGCATAGTGTGAATACCAAGCAGCATATCTGAGGTGTTCCATATCTGATGCATTATTGTGTTTCAGTAATGTCTTGGTCACTGTCCTGTAGGAGTCGAATTCGTCGTGCAGATTATCAATCGCCGACCGACGTCGTGCGTGCTCTTCTTGCCGATATCTATCTTCTTCAGCAAAGATCTCGTTCAATGCGTTATATCTCGGTGTGGCAGCTGCTGCTGCATTATTATCATATGATACCAACTGTCCATTTTCATCCCGTTCCAAGTTCCTCTCTTTATCATGTCTCGCTTGTTCACTAAGTTGAAACTTCTTCTCTCGGTGTATCCTGCCAAGCATCTTCATTGCAAGCCATACATCTGACAGAACAATATCAAAGTTAGCCGCATCAAGGTTGAAAAAATCCATGAAGGCAATAGCAGCATCCTTCAAATCATTCTGTGTCTTGATCTTACTACCTCCCATACGATTACAGCTGCATATTTGCATAGTCTTGACACAACATCCCAAACAAGCCGCAACGTTCTCATGTCGCCGTTTTTTGTTCACTAAGTGACCAAATAGTCGACTCTTCTTTGATGTTTTTGTTAATGATCTACCAGTTTGATTTAGGGTAATACACGGCCAGAACAACAACTCGAAGGCATATGTAAACATGACAACACAATACATTATGTACCAAGGTGAACCTTCAAATTGTTCTACAGCATTTGTATTCTGAGCATTATTATTATGATCGACTCCACACCCATAATTGGTACGACGTCCTTCTGCTACAAAGTATAGCCCAGAGGCCAAAACAATAATCAATAGAAAGTTCATGAATATTAGTTTGAGCCATATAATTGTACGAAGAGCTTGATCTCTCCCTCTTGGTTCTGTAGGTGTGCCGACACCAGCAGCACTCCATATACCTAATGATAATGCGATATCTACTACTGTATATATAACACTAACGATCAAGTAGAATGTGAAGGGTATGACCATATCCTTGGGGGCTCCGTGTATCCTCCCGTCTTTTGTTGCTTCATAACTAATGTTTTGCCATGTTTGTGATCCAGTTTCATCTATAATAATCTGATTTGTAATTGTATTTTCTGCAATGTTTGTTGTTGATAGGAATATAGCATTTAATGGATCGATAACATCATTAGAGCACCATGATGGCTGACCATTTGGACCGACAAACTGAGAGGAATACAGAGGAGAGAGTAGGATAGAATGAGAACCATAAATGAACACAAGATATATATGCACATACTAGAGATAAACAGCTTTTGCAAACGAGATATAAACACATATACATATCAAACAACAAACTTACATTCCTACCATGCAATCTAAATAGAAACAATCGTACCCAAAATGGTATAATACATGCCATTTGTATTATACGGTATAAGAATGATACTACACAAACAACTTGCAAATCATCTCCTGCAAAGGGTCGTGTTGTTAATCGACCGTGATTATTGCAACAGTTTACTATTTTTAATGCTGGCATTTTAATGTTATATATGTATAATATAATGTAGGAGGTGATTATGTATGTAATATGTTGTCAAGTTCCTATTATGATCTGTGCCGCGCCGCTTAGAGGGAGACACAAGATAAAATAAAGGAGAGTAAAGACAAGAATAATTTTGTGCCACTACTATAGGAATAAAAAATTAAACGGGCCTTATTTACAGTAATGTTATCATAGTTGTGTAATAAGGAGGAGTTTAGCCGCTAACACTGTACTCTAATATGCTCGGATTATGTTATTCGTCCTCTATAGGGCGGTATGGATATCGTCATCATCTTTTGATAGTTGCAATAATTTGCATTCTATCATTATTCTCTGTTGATGGCTTCTCTCCATCATCGTCACTTAAAATAAGCAGACAGTATATAAAGAATGGTATCAATAAACAGCAGTCATATATAAGTGTACCACTATTAACATCATCAATATATAGCAATGATTATACTACCTCAATAAGAAGTTATAATAATGCAAAACAATCAACAACTCTCTATGCAAAGAAGAAATCTCCCACGTCAAATGATGACGATTCTTCTTCTTCCAACAAATTGACGAATCCAGGTAATCTACTAATAGCACCATTTGTATTAATATTCGGATTAGATTTAATATTAAACATATTGGCTATCACACGACGTTCAATTGAATATCTCTTGACGGGGGATGTTAGCTGTATCGGTTCGTGGTGTTGAAATCCCACACTTAGTTTGGTTAGTAGAGCGAGTAGCGTTGAGTTACTTTAGTACCTTTAAAGATCTGTGGTTCAGTTTTAGTATAAGGAAAAGAGTATGACTTTGAGGATTTTTGATGGGAGGTAAACTACGGGGGGGGGGGGGGGGGGGGAGGAAGTTAACCTCCCCCTCCCCCATCTAGTAAGCAGAGACGAAGGTAAAAAATAGATTGTGTTACCAATATATAAACGGTGTTGTGTATGAGGTGTGAGGAAAGATGATTGAGAGGACGATGAGACTGTTGACACACTCAATTGTTGATGGAAATGCTTTCTAACTTAAAATGCGCATCAACTAAGTTATGTACGGTGATAAATACATTAAGAAGTACCTTTTCATCATTTGAAAGAGGTCCAAAGAGGTCCATTACCTATGTTTGCTTTTTGCTTTCTAGCAAGAGTTTATAAGAAATAAAGATACACACTCACCTCTGAGCTGTTCTGGAGTGGTCCCTAAAAATCTTACTCGATTTCGGTCCACGACCCTACTTTAGTCATTATTTTGTTAGTAGGCCCCTGTATTTTCTGGCTCAGGTTGGCTAAAAAGTTTAGGTTAGACCTGAACTTATAGCAACATGTATCCGGCCACTGCTCATTAAATATGATATATATAACAATCCTATCATGACAAATATTGCTATATATCACTTGAACTAAGACATTCTGAAGTTACTACCAAAATTCTAACAATTGTCGTTTTTCATTTTTTAACTCGGTTCTAACCCAATTTAAGCGAGATTTGTAGGTAAATAACTCAATTTAAGCGAGATTTTAGCAGACTCTCCTACTAAAGATATCTCACCTAATAGGGGTGCTGTAGCATGCCAAACTCGCCGTCTATATTCCATTAAATACACGTAAAGGGCGGAGATACATCTACCGTTGATATTTGTGGGGTTTTATTGTTATCGGTGGTTAATTTGAGTACGGATTAGTAGTTATTTACTCATCTCGTGCTAGTGCTATCATCATTACAACTCTATACCGACCCTCTCTTAGTATATCATTATTATGCCTCCAAAGAAGTCAAAGAAAAGAAATGATGGTTCATCGTCATCATCGTCACGGTCTCCTCATGTTAAACGTAAGCGTGGGTCAGTTAAGAAGAAGGACAATAAGAAGAAGGGTGGTCGTCCAAAATATAATTGGAGTGCCGAGCAGAAAGAAGAATATGATAATATGGACAAGTCCAGTGACGAGGAGGATGGCAACGATATTGTTAATACAAAGACAACACCCTCAACCAAACAATCCAACAAAAGGACTGTCACTTTCTCCGATAAAAGTACTACAATAGAAGATAAAAACAAGTACAACTATGATGAATCAGATTCAGATGAGGAAACTACACCACAAAAGAAATTACCATCCGATACATCATCTGAAGATAATGTATCCGATACGATTTATGATCTCGAAGTAATGAAGAGTTATTTGCATATGAATAACAACACTGTCAATCATTATGAAAAAGCGTGCTTCTTATGGAAGCCCAACAATTTAGAGCTCACCGAATACAACTCAATAAAGGATTGTGACATACTCGATAATGATCGTAGAGAAGATTGTGTGCGTGTTGCCCTTTCTTCCAAGCATAATATTGGACGTATCTTATTGCTTCGAAATGATGATGACGATGATGACTATGAGAAGGGTTTTCTCAAGTCCAATATTGATAATAATGGTAATGTCAAGGTATTGGTATTAGGAGAAGAAGATGATGATGATGACGACGACGAGGATAACAATGTCATTGATGTGAATTGGAAATGTGTAGTGGGCGTTTATTACTGTGATTCTAAGTGTGATTGTAAGTGGTTTAAGTGTTGTGTGTGTGTGTGTGTGTGTGTGTGTGTGTGTGTGTGTGTGTGTGTGTTGTAGCTATTTGCCACATTAATATCCAAAACATCTCTCATCAACTTAAAATATAATATCTTCTAATAACACAGCATCGCTAGATAACTTTGTTAGCTGTGGCACATGCCCATGGACGCAATGCAATACATGCTTCCCATCTTCAAAATCTGAGCTCTTCCTTCTTTCTTTTGATGATGATGTTTCTCGGCCGCCAAGCATTACTTGCAGATGTGAAAGCTGTATTGATGCGGTTGGACTCCTACCACAGGAGGCACGGGATGCTGCTGATGCTCACCTCAAGAGAAGTATATCTAGATTGTACAGTACTATATCTTCTAACATTACTTCCCTATCTACCAACATAGAATTCAGCGGCCGAACTAAGTCATATGGGAGAAGAGATCACTGTCGATAGTCTTGCCGGAAATGCCGCTAGGTATATAGCTCAGAGTGAACTTGAAGAGGGAGTCCAGCACGCTGTTGCTGGGCAAATGGGTGTTCCGACTGGTATGCTTGGTGGTGACAAAGTGAGTATGTATCAGTCGGGATCAGTCGGCCATCGCTTCTACGGCAACAAGTTGGGTGCTAGATCTGGACGGACTGGGTCTTTTTGTCTACAGCAAGGGGCGAGGACACGGCAGCAACAACAACATCAAGCAGCGGCTATGGCAGCACTACCACCAGCGGCGGCATCAGCAGCAGCAGCATCTCTCCCTGTACAAAAGGACACGGAGCAAGGGTTTGAGAAGAGGGTTGTACAGAAGATTGTGTCTGATCCTAATTGGGATCCAACTTCCATGAGGAGGAAGAAACGAGTATTGGATGATATTGCAACAAAGAAGAGTGATGGAAATTCGTCAAGGATGATCATGGGCAGTTTTGTTGATGGTGAAGAGTCACCAGCAAAGGGTAAGTCTCAAGAGGCAGTTGATAGTATGTTACGCTTCTCCAAGACACCTGACAAACCCGAGGAACCCGAGGAGGAACACAAAGATGGAGAAGAATAGGTTGACAGAGAGTATAATATACTAACCAATTTAGATACTATGTGGTATTGATAATTATCTAGATTATACATACTACACATCTTCTGTTTGACTACTCATCATCCTCATTCCAATACCCACAGTCTTTGAACAGATCATTAAATCCCCCCATCCCAGTTCTTGTATCAATAACATCTCGTATCTCTTTAATGAGTTGTTCCTCATTTCTAATCTTATTCCATCTCCTTCGGATTTCACAAGCAAGTTGATCAAATGCAAACTCAATAGGAGCTTCGTTTGGTCTGTAAGGTGGGCGACAAATAACTCCATGTCCAGCAGCATCCATGGTATCATATATTTCATCAGATTTGTGTGATTGTAAATTGTCGTGCATCAATACCCGTCTTGGTTCATCAGGTCTTAACTTGTTGAGGAAGTAGTTCTCAAGGAAGGACTTGTATGCCTCGGTTGTTGTTCCCTTATCTGTGGAGACACGATACCATATCCTTGATCCAGGTTCATCCGCACCAAGAGAAGGATTCCCTGGCTCAATTATCATGATAATAACTACCTTTCGGGAACTCCTCCCGTAATTGCCTTGCTTCCTAGCACGTAGACCTTTAACAGCATGCCCATAATTCTGATCTGCATCTCCAAGAACTAGTGCCATCTCATCTGCATCACACAATTCCTCACGGCGTACATTTCTAACACCGGCAGGGAAATCAAACCTCCAGAAACATTCGTGTAGGTATTGATTCTTCGGAGTAAATGCTTTGTATGCGGTGGTAGAAGTCTTCTTCCTTGTCATACCAATCTTTTCTAATCCACTACTAACCTCCGAATCGGTCAATACCCGTCCATCATCAGAATATAAAGCAATAAACACAGCACACTGAGGACGTGTTGCTTGTGGATAAATCTTTTTAAAGATGGCAAGTAGGAATAGATGTATTCCAGTAACCGATGACGAAGCTTTATTTCCAGTCTTTCTCTTGGATATAGTACCATCCTTTATCCAACGTTGAACCGACCGGAGAATACTCCTGGGGATGGCATTACCCGATTGATATAATTCAACCATCATATCTTTAAACTCTTCCGAATATCCTTCACAGCCACCATTACTCGGATGCTTCTTAGTAGAGTCACGTGGCACTCCCTTCTTACGTGGAGCACCAATCTTCTTGCGGAATTCAGCACGATCTTCCTCTGTCATATTAAATCCTTTCTGATCTGTAGCATTGTCAATTATCATTTTATCATTTGTTGGTTCTTCATCTCCCAATAATTGATCTAAGCTAGAAACTACACGACGATGCTTACGCTTTTCCCCTGACTTATTACCACAATCTAAATCCGTTATTTGACGTCTTTTCTTATCACCAGGCATTGTGCTAATACTATACTAATGGTTGAAGAGGTTGCTAGTTTAATTTGTTATGCTCAACAGCAAATTGGTATATCTAAAACCACTATCACACGATGTTAATAGACGCTATACATCAACCAATGGAACTAGTACATCACCTACACCTAGCACTGATGTGTAGAGCATCTTAAACTGCCCTACGATCGAGCAAACGAAGAGCAATGGGGATAGTAGAGATAATGATGCAGTCTGCTAAAATCTCGCTTAAATTGAGTTATTACCTACAAATCTCGCTTAAATTGGGTTAGAACCGAGTTAAAAAATTAAAAACGACAATTGTTAGAATTTTGGTAGTAGCATGTGGAAAGATTGACTTTTCATTTTTTGACCTTAGTAGCCTAGAATCAAAATCACATATTTGCAATACTGCGTCCCACGTTGGATTTGGCTCCAAGCGGTTGCAATATTCGAATTCTACGTGCAATTTTAGGTAGGATAGGGTGTTATAACCTTTGATATGGTCAATATTTGATGAATCTATTGCAAAAGTTAAGTGCTGCATTAACCACCTACATTTTTGCAATTATGAGACTTCTAGACTAAATATTGGCTCCTATGTTTAATACGGTGGAATAAGACTACTATTATTGGATTCAACATGAAATTCTGGTTCAGATAGGTATTGTCCAATATTCTACTCGACAATATTGGCCGCTAGTAGCCGTTCGACGGCCGAATGGACCGAAATCGACTAACTTTTTTGGGGATACCGCTCCAGAACAGTTCGAAGCAGAGTGACACCCCGGTATCCTTAATTTTTTCCTACTATCGTACCTCCTCTCCTCCTATTACCCCTCTATCACGCTACTAAAGAGCTAATCAGGATGACAAATATTATTAATGTTTATGCTATTATACTACTCATTACAATTCAGTTCGTTGCTGGATTTCAGACATCTTTGCCTAGAGCTCGAAAATGTAGAAGCATTGAACTGCTAACGTCATTGAAATCATTACAACAAAATGATGATACAGATACAGACACAACAACCCTCTCTTGTCGGCATCTATTTGGTCAACAAAATGATAACATAAATACTGATTCAACAACCCTCTCTCGTCGGCATCTATTTGGTCAAGTAGTATCGACAGCGGTAGCATCGTCATCTATACTTTTAAATCCTGACATATCATATGCAAAAGTAGTATCCAAACCACTAACTTCCAACTCAAAATCATCAACACCAGAACGTGAGGCTTTACTAAATGCAATTACAAACAAGGAATCAGATGATATAGTATTGGCAGCAATAGAAAAACTTATTCCACTAAGCCCATTAAAGGGCGATAGTGAACGATTGAGTGAACTAAAAGCTGACCTCAAAACTGTTAACAAAGTTGCATACTCATCGGCATTAGATGGAACGTGGAAGTTGCTTTGGTACAATAAATCAGATTTCTCACCGCTACTAAAGTTACCGTATCCATTAAGGCCCGATTCATATCAATACTTTGGTAAGAGTGCAGAAAAAGAAGTCGGTGAAGGACGAGTAGCACAGGGATTGGTCGGTGGCGTATTAAACATACTTGGGAAGGATACTGAGTTGTGGTTATCGTCTGGTGCCATTGCAGAAGACAATCATCCATCAACTTTGGGTATTTATCCACCATTTCGGTTTGAGTTGGGTAAATTGCCAGGATCAACTAAACCAAAACGTATCATAGTTGAATCACAATCAGATGTCGAGTTTAGGGCAGCCAACGCTAGAGATGAAGAGGCACAGCAAGCACCAAAGAATGAATACGAACAATTATACTTGGAAAGTTTCGGTAGTGGCAGTTTAAGAATTAGTGTCGTTGCCTCTGGAGATCCAGTCATTGTTGGTGATATGTTCGTTCATCAAAAGTTATGAATGATGATATTCATATTTTAGATAGGGTTTGAGCATCTACAGATATAAGATGAAACCGAAGGCTATTATATTTAACTAATCTCTACTTAACACCAATATCTCAAAACTAACGAGATAAGAACAGCATACACATTCATTATTTTAAGTCTGTACATCATTTATAATGTTGTCATGTTGTGAATGACTGTTGCATCATGTCTTAACAACTGAAATGTTGTATCCAAATCATTAGATGCATACCCAGACATGGCAAATGGGCATAGGGTATTGTTCTTTGGTGGCTGTGACCAGTCGGGCACGATCTTGACTAAGATATCTAAGCCCTCGCTCCACTTCTTTCCGATTGAGACAGCATATTGAAGAGGGTTTAAGCCATCGTTGTCGACTACATTGACAAGTTCATTGTCTTGATTAAGAATCCACTGAGCTATCTTGCCAACCTTTTCCATCTTCTCTCGTTGATGCCTTTTCCATACTCGTAACAATTCATTGCTCAGCTCGTCGTCTATATCATTATCGTCATCATGCCATAAATCTCGGTTTATAAGATGCCGAAGATCTTCTCTCATAATCATCCCCCTTCTATGTCCTTCATCCAGGTCGTCATCCTCTCTGTTATACACAACAATATGATGAAGAAAAGTCCTTCCGTGCAAGTCCTTCTTACTCAGCAAAGTATTGACCTCGGCTTTCAACCGCTCTTGCCATATGGTTTCACATTTCATTGGGTGGAATGGCCTGATCTTTGTAATTTCTGGTGATTGCAATGCCTCGAGTAATAAATCGAATGCATAAACTCCATCTTTTGAATTTACATACAACAAACATGATGCAAATGCCGGAAGAGTTGAATGCTGTAGGAACACTTCGATACACTTCACCAGTGATTCGTATGTCTTAGCAAATCTGAATACATTATGAAATGGATAGTCACCGCAATTTTCATGATGTTCTCCAAGTTTTAACATTGCATCTGGCCAAACCTTAAGAAATATTGACAACACCTCTTCTGGATTATCATAATAATATGATGTTGCAATGTGTAGTACAGTTTGTTCACTCTCATTTTCCATATATGCATCGAAGTAATTTACAACACCTATATTGGCCGAATCAGACATCATTACTAATCCTCTTGCACCCTCCTTTGTCTTCTCGGCCGCTTCAAACAATGCATCTGTAATGTTCTTAAGGCGTTCAATACTTTCACCAGAATGATCATAAGAGCACGAATGTACTACTTCCATCAAAAGCGTTTTCGTTTCATCCTCGACATCTCCCCTTATGAAGACAGCGCGTGGCCACGCACATGCAATCATTCTAATTGATTCAGGAGTAGAATGATCATTACTGATAACTAACTGTAGAGGTGTAGTGCGCCAGTTGTCTTGTTCTTTTGTCTTATCTATCCAGGTGTGTGTATGCTCTCCCCATTTAAAAATCCTCTTACTAAACGTTGCCAAGAAAAGACGTAAGTTTATATGATATCGCCTTGCAGTATCAAGGATTAGCCTAATCTTCTCTTCTCCTCTCGGTCCGTTGGGATCCAAGCATGCAAATCCAAGCATGGTACAATAAGTCTTACTTATTAGATATGATTTCACTACCGGCTTTTCATTGTTTGGTAGATTATGTATATCAACGTTTGATGTGTCAATATCTGTATATTCTGCATCAAATAAACCAGATTCTGTATCAATATCACACAAGAACTTTTTCACTGTCCTTGTCTGTCGGTGCTGTTCTATCAATTCACGTAAGCGTTCTACAGATAACTTACTACCATCTGTACCTTTTGGTGGAACATACTCAATATCACAGTGTTGCAATATTCGCTCTTCAGGAAATATACCATCGATTTCATTATGATAGTTGGTTGAATTGATAGATCCAATATCATCTTCTGAATCTTCCTCAGCAACGCTGTTACAGGAGTTTAAGGAGATATCATAATCACTACCGTCAGATGCCCAAATACCATCCATTGCCATTGCAAAAATAGTTGTATTTTTTATTCAATATATATTAGGTACCTGCTGATTATGAGTTGATATTAGATAAATTGCTCCTGCTACTATCTTTATATCCTTGATATTCGATATTACCTAAGGAATCGTCACCACAATATCTCCATGCCCAGTACATACAATTACAATCATGCTATATCCTCTACCATACTCTCACCAGAGAGTAATGCATATCCTCTTTTGGCGACTTACCGGTCATTTTGGAAGCAAAGAGTTGAGTTGAGCGGCCCTCTAAACGATGGCAGAGAGGTATGGTACTAATATATAATAAGATTATATCAGTTAGTTATATTATAAACCGGCGATGTGTGTATATAAAAGATATCAAGAGTAATTTTGATTTATCGTATGCACACACAAAATAATAGGTATTTTAAATCAACTAAGATACTTATTTTACACGATACTTACGATCCCTCACAAGACAAAAAATAACAAAAAACTAAACTGAACAAAACTAAACACATCAATCTTATCTACTTTACCACAGTATCAATATATACTCGATTAAACAACATAAACAAAAATGGGTAGAACATTTAGACCACCGCCACCAAAACCAAAGCATAATAAAACAGCACGGCCAGGATCAGTAGATAGTCTCTTCACATCCACAACAGCAAGTCATACAACCAACACTACCAATACAGAAGATGATGCATTCCAATCAACATCCCTAAACGAAATAGACGGTGATAATTCCACACTTGGCGGTGACACATCCACTGCTATGGAAGATGATATAACAGAAATATCAGATCAGGATTCTATATTGGCAATGGCAAAACGGTTAGATGCCGCTTCTGTCATATCTGACCCTAGCTGTATTGAAGGCTCATCTAATTATAATACATCACAGAAGAAGAAGAGAGTTGGACCCGGTGGATTGTATGCAAGAGATCAACGTGATTTAGATTCTATTGCTAGTGAAGATGAGGAGAGTGAGAGTAGCAGTTCATCTAGTAGTTCTAGTTCAAGTAGTAGTTCGAGTAGTAGTTCTAGTGATGATTCATATGAACAACAAAGAAGAGGCAGAAACAGTAAGAAGAAGAACAGTAGAAATAGAAGCAAACAACAGAAGAAGAGTAGGACAGTGGGACAACCGCATGTTGGATTTCATGACAGTTCTGGTAGTAACAATTATAATCAACAACATAGAAGAAAGCAATATCAACCACCAGGGTCATATGACGCAGGCGCATATTCTAGGAACAACTCAAGAGAAGCTCAACCTCCAGCGATACCACTGGGTGGTGGTAATGATAACTACTTTTCAAGAAAGGGTTATAACCTTGAGGAATTACAGCCTACGACTAGATCATCTGCAGGTAGGAATAGAGAAGGAGGGGGTAGAACTGCGGTGGAAGGTAATAGTAGAGGAGGTAGACGAACTAGTGGAGATAATAGACGTCCGCCATCTCCTATTAGGAGTGTTTCACCAATCCAGAATAGAGCCAAGCATCGACTTAGTCGAGAAAAGCAGCAAGATGACAACATCAATGAAAATGACAGTCAACCTCGCCGTACATTAACCAAGAAGATGATAATAATACCCACTGTACTATTAGTAGTTATTGGTATTGTAATTGCCATTGTAGTAGTGGTTAGCGGTGGCGGTGATGATGATCCAAATAACAATAACGAATTAGATACACAATATCAAGATATACCAGTACCAACAACATCACCAACCTACATTGGATTGTACAATTGTCCCAAAGGAACATCAGGACCAGTATCATTAAGAGGATGTGTTGGATATATAACATGCAATTCAAATGGAGTGGCAGATGGTAATCCGATATACTGCCCAAGTGGTACTTTATATGATAGTAAGAATGGTGTTTGTAACTTTGAAAGTATGGTTAACTGTCCGACTAAACCATTGCCACCTGATAACATTGGAGGAGGGACAACACAACAAGGTAGACCAACTTCTAAACCAATTGCAAGTTTTGTAATAGACAAAGATGCAAATGATGGTGGAGAGATTGTCGGACCAACAACAACAAACAATCTCCAACTAACATTCCTCAGTATATCAAGTCCAGGTGATGTATCATTATTTGAACAACAGATTGAAAATTATTTAAATATCTTTTATTCAGAAATGAATATAAATACATTGAGTGAGGATGATGAATTGAAGAGTGTAAGTGAGGTTACTATTGATGTTACTGTTAAGGACTTAGAACGAAGAAGGGATCTGTTGGGTAATAGAATGGATGATACTTTAAACAATATTAGAGGAAGTAAACATCATGAAAGACAAATGCAAGGAGGAGAATCGTTTACAGCAATATATGATCAAACAACAACGTACAAAACTTCCAATCCCAACATATCAATAATAACAATTGTAAGTCGACCATGGTCACCAGACTATACAACAAGATTGATCACACAACTTCAAGAACAAGATCCTGATACCTTTGAATCTTTGAGTGGTATACAATTTCGTATGAGTATGTCAATGGAGAGTGATATACCACCTCCTCCCACGCCGCCGCCGACTGTTTTCGTACGACCGGATGCACCACTTATACCCATGGATGATGGTACTACCCCTATAGACTCACTCTTTACGAATAAGCCAACAACGAGACCAGTTGCTACAGAGAAACCAACAAGTGAAGATGACGAGAAAGAGACCAAATCCCCAACGAAGGATCCAACACCATCACCAACTCAACCAACTATTGCCACTTTTCCCGCTGCCATTACAATCCAGGGCTTGCTATGGTTAGATGAGAATGAAAATGGATTGTATGAAACAGACGACGAGCCACCAATGGAAGGAATCTTTGTCAATCTACGCAAGTGTGATGGTAAGGATACATATGTATCAACCAAAACTACTTCTTCCATTGGTCAGTATCAATTCACAGGTATAGAAGAAGGGACATACTTTGTTGATTTCTTCAAACCAAGTCCATCATCGAATTATGACTTTACATTACCCCAAGTTGCTGGGAATGATGAAAAGGCATTAGATAGTGATGTAGTGATTCAGAATGATGGTAAGACTGGTGGTAAATCGGATTGTATGGAGGTGAAGGATGGGTTTAATAAGTTGACGAATGCGGGGTATAAAGTCAAGAAAACTCCAGAACCGTCGTCATCTCCAACTACGACAGCTCCAACTATAAAAGCACCACCGAGGTTCTGTGCCTTTGTTAGTGGTGAAGCCTTTGAGTTTGTTGGGTGTAGCTACCCCTGTACAAGTCCACAACATACAGGTTTGAACTTGACTTGCCTTGTTTGATTGCCATTGCAACCCGCATGCACTAACATATGTTACAATCACTTCTCTTTTGTTTTCGTTAATTGTGATAACGCGCATCTTCCAGATTGTCCAGATGGTATGTTATGTGCACTGACTGCTGATTGTTAAAGTGGTAGTAAAAGATATATGGACCTGTTGTACTCTACTTAATGATATTCAAAGAGAAACGGATTTGTTAATTACTTGTTCCACTACTACACTTTGATCTTCTTGTATACACATGCATCATTCCTTCGTTTTCTTAAATTGAAACCCATACGGCAAAAGTAAGGAAGACAGTCGATAGTGCCGCAGAACTGATGGTAGTTGCCCCATTCTTCTTATTATTCCCTGAGTATAGACCTGGTTGTGACCAGTAGCCTTCAGTATCAACTTCCTCAGCATCACATACGCCTAGCCCCTCGCCGCACTTCTGTCCATGTTCACAATCAAACATGGCACGGATCTCCTCCTCGCAATCAGGACAAAAGAAAATCTCAGTGCAATGCTCATACTTATTAGCAACACAATCAGGACCAAAGTTGTAATCTGACAATTCGCCACATTCGTGTTCCTCGGTACATGCTTCTTCAGCTGCTTTTAGTGTGTCAAAGTCTGCACACTTATCGTACTCAATGTCACATTCAGGACGTTCTTCTGGACAAGTATCCTCATCCTCGCAGCAGGCAGGCCAGCCAGCTTCATAGCATGTCTTGTCAGGACTATAAGTGCAATAGCTTTCCCCCGCCATGGTACCGTCATCGTCAGGAACCCCACAAATACCGTCATACGAACCTTCAGGCAATTCAACACCGTCTTCGCCCATGCTGATTGAACTCGTAGAAGTACTTCCACTCAAGGATTTACTGCAGCATTTCGCGGCTAGATCTTCAATATCATTCTGCTCATCAGTACCTTCGATGTACATGTTCATAGTCACTTCGCCGCCATCTTCAACACACTCTTCTTTGGAGGCATAGTATGAGTGGAGAGACACAATGTGGTGAGAATACATACAGAACGAGAAGACATATCATATGCACACATATTCATAGAACCATATACTCACCAATATCCATCGACATACTGCTATCCTTCTCAAGTTTACGGTGAGATAATCCTAGGTAAACATCCTCCTTCTCCTCGACGACGACATCCGACGTGACATATTTATTTTCAATCGTACGCTTGCGATGAAGCGAGGCGTCTCCGCCGGCATAGGCTCCGCTGATGGCAGCGACAGCAAAGGTTGCAATTGCAATGATCCTCATAATATTGAATTGAGATGATATTGAATTGAAGTAATGTATTAGTAGAAGTGCTATGTTTTTGTTGTCTCACAATGCAAAGGTCAAAAAAATCTTTTGTGAACAAAATACCACAAAGTATCTAATCCAATACAATACGATACAAAAGAATAAATTAATTCTCTCTATGTAGATCGATAATTCAATAACTTGGCGCGCGGCTCTAATAGAGGAGTTTTATTAGGTGCATCGACTAGTTTTCTGGGGACCTACTGAAGTAAAAATCATAGGTGCCTCATCAGGCGGTGGTGGCATTAATATAAAGCCATATTTTCCTCAGTTAAAAATACAACAATAATATACTTCAGCCTCTATTGACACTTGCACCATTCCATCACATTTTAATAATCATTACAACAATATAAAAATGGACCACCTAATGGGCCGTTCCTATTAGGGATGGCCTAATCATTGTACATTGTAAATATATATGGTATTTTCTATTGGTTAGTTTGATGTATTATTTATCAAGTGTATAATATCGGTGCATCATAAGTGAAATTGTAAATAGTAATATGAATATGATCACGTTTGATAACAGCTTATTTACTGGCAACAGAAATAAAGACCCGGCTACATTTAGACAAATAACAATACCAAAAGATGCCACCTGCTATATATGTTCCGGCGGTGGCTCACCATCAGAACCTCTTGTTAGTGATTGTTCGTGTACAGATAATGTTGCACATATCAAGTGTATTGCAAATTTTGCCGCGGGTGGTGTGATTAATTCTAGTATAAAAGATTGGTTGGGTTGTAAGGATCGTTGGATGACATGTTCAGCTTGCACCCAACCTCATCAGAATGAACTTTCTATTGCTTTGGCAGTAAGACTTGTGGATTTTACTAAAGAGGCATATCCAACTGATGGTGTTATTATCATCAACGCTCGTATCCTAGTACTCCGTGAAATCACAGATATGTTCATGTCTACTTCCCAATCATGTTATCGTAATAAGGGTATAGAGATGGCGAATGATATATTACGTAGGATTGGTCAAATTAATATCTCTGATGAAACTATTAGATTAAAAATTATTTTTGCAATGGCATCCGTATTCAACAGTCTTGGTGATATTACTCTCGGCAGTGGTACAAATAATAGTATACAACAAGCAGTACGGTATTATGAGAAGTGTCTAGAATTATGCAAATCAATTGATGTAGAGGAGAGAGTTGTTGAACTTGCAGAGAATGGATTAGCTAAAGCAAATCATCTCCTAAATAGTACTGCTCAAATAAATGATATTATGAGGGGGCTAGAGGGATTATTGGTTGGTGATAGGAACGGATTAGAATCTGATATCAATAAGAATGACTTAGATATTAGAAACAACAACAAACGTCGAAAAAGAGATGCAGTTGACATCAGTGATAATACAGTAGAAGCATCTGACCAAGAAATGAGAGATGATGGATTGAAGAATCAGGTGCAGATAGATGTGAAATCAACAGAAAACACATTTGAGATGGAGATGATTGTATCAGAGGGTGATTCAGAACCTCGAGTGACATTTCAGAAGAATGACCCGGCCGACACGAGTGTAACGAGTAGTAAAGATGATGATGCAGGTAGGATTGAAGAATCAGGCAACGGCTTACTGTTAGATGACCAAGATGTATCTCTTCTACGACAAACTTTGACGAATTATTCACACAATACTGAAGATGATGTAAGGGGAGATGATTCTGCCAATGAAGATGGGCCAGGAGAGATTACAGCTAATCCCACTACTGATGCACAAACACCCCAAGATGAGGTCGTTGCGATGGAGATGGATATTAATGCACCCACAAGCAATATCTTGCCACCAACTAGTGAGCAGCCATCAAGTCAGCCGTTTTCAGATGACTGTGAACAAGCCAACGAACATGATATTGAGCCATTTCCTCCACTAAAACAAACTTTGGTAGAAGATGGACCTCAAGTGAGGCGATCTGGACGTCGTCAGAAACCAATGCTTGGTAATCCTACCATGGTTGACAATATGGTTGACAATATGGACGATGATATTAGTATGGTTGAATCAGACAATTACACGCTGTTAGATGGCCAAGGAGTATCTGTTCTGCAACAAAGTTTGCCAACCTATTTACGCAATACATACGCCATCCTATCCAATTATAATACAACCAAGACTCCCAAGAACACGGCAATTACTGAAAAGTCAAACAACATGATAGCTTTATTCGAGAGAAATATACAAAATAGTATCAACGCACTTGGATTATCGACAAAGGAATTGGAATCACTTGCAATACTAACACAGTTGGATATTACAAATGAGTCAACTTCTGGTTCTCGTTTTGATGCATTTCAAACTCAATATGGTACTGGGGATGAGGACAGAAGACTGATTCTACCCAAACTAAAGGAGGAGATGTATAATATTGTCAAGCGGTATGGGTTGTCCCCGTTTTCGGATAATTCAAAGAGAACCGAGGAGATACACAAGATATTAGTTAGTGGAATAGTCAAAGGAGATTCGGCAAGTAGTATTACCAAAGCCATCAGAGATGGTAACGAGAAACATAATTGGGCAGCACCAAAGTTCAGTAGTCGTCCCATCCTTGAACAACAGTCGAATGAAAATGACATATTAGCTCCAATGGTTGCCACCCTTGCTCGTGGATCAAGGGGTACAGACAATGATCTCACATCCCAAATCGTCAAGTGCACCACGACACCATATCTTCTTGTCAAGACTGGCATATTGCCTTCACACACGGAGTTAGTTCAACAAGTCTTTGCTGCCTTCAATACTGACCGAGATGAAGTATGTGACGCACAAGCAGTATCCTCATTTATATCATTTCTTCTCAAGATACCCCAAGAACAAGTAGTCTATCTATCAGTGAACGAGATTCTTCGTATCGGTCTTCCACCCAAAGATATTGTGACATTGGTCCTCGTCTTCATCAAGATTCACCCAAACATCAAGTTAATATCGGCTAGTGAGTTGTGCATGCCATTCCTTGGCGTCGTTCTCAGAAACTACGAGTTCTACGATGGTGAAAAGCTTATTAATCAAGTCCTTGGATGCCAGAAAACCCCAGGTGGAGTTCGTGTTGGTTATCTCGATAGTGAACTTCAGTATACATTAGATGCGGAGATTACAATCGATAATGAATATCAGTTCCTTACAAATGGTAGTATAACAACAATAACGAAACTTGCTTCGTTACTATTACCACATTGGCGTGCAATTGAAGGTAGAAAAGACACCGTCTTCCAGATTGAACGAGGAATCGAGTTGGGTTTGAGTCATCCAAAAGCTGAAACAATCCTTAGTGCTGTACTGCTTGTTGTTAATGAGGTGGCAAAACATGTAACGGATATAACCTTGACATTAGATCAACAACATGACAATATTGATGAAGCAATGGATGAGAAGATTGCCGCAAAGTTACATATCAGTATTGGTAAGAAGAAGTATGTCATCATTTACCTCCGTTCTACACATATAAATCAATCGGATAGTATATTCGAATTAGCAGCTGAACAGTTCACAATTTGCTACGCAGCCGGTGTGGCTCGGAAGTTAATCAACAAGGATACTGATTTGATCATTATATTTGACAACGGCAAGTCAAGAGACGGCGAGCTCAACCCTGGACTAGCAAGAGCATTTGCATACATCTGTGATGGGAGTGTTCTAGCATTCATTAGTACAACATCAATTCGGTGTACATCTATTCGTGTCTTGTTCAAGTGTCTACAAGGAACATGCACAGGAAGTAAAACACAATTGATCACTGCACAGCATAGCTCTGAATTAGCAGGCGTCATTATGGAATACCAGCATGGACGGAATGTTGCCTACAAGATCAGATCCAACACATTCGATGTAACATCCAAAACTTTGCGTGGTAGTCTTGGAGATCTAGCTTTAAGGTTGAATGAATACATTGGACTATGCTCTGGTTGGACTTTCCGCAAAGAAATGTCACTCTTTTCAGATCAGCTGAAACATGCAATTAAACAACAGCGGCTAGAGAAGGAAGCTAAGAAGGCAGCTGGGACTGGGATTGGGAAGACGCCAGATAAGCGTGCCACTGAAGTTGTTCGTAAAGAAACTGCCTTCCTTCAGATGATCTATCTACAAGAAGATCATAAGGCATCTTCGTTGTGCCGTCGAGCACGAGCTTACATGAAACTTGGAAATTACATCGAGGCATTGCGTGACTTTGAAAATGCTAAGCCCGGAGTACTTCCTCAATATCAAGCATGGATAGATAACGAGGTATGCATGTAATGCTTATCTTGTGTGAATCAATTACTTAACCTCTCACCAAACCTTATTCTTCATTTATAGGTGAAGAAACTACGTGCAATGGATCTTACTGTTGACGAAAGAGAGGGAGAAGAAGAAGGACGCTGAGGCTAAACTAATACTATTACGGAAAGTTCTATCACTCGTTTGTAATCCTTGTCATTTAATGTAAATAGCTTGTTTTGTTCTCGTTCAATAAACTCTTATCATCAGTATTTCTAATGCCATTCGTATGTTATTAAAGCGTCGCTTGGACCGTATCGTACTTGTGTTTTTATCGTATGATAGTGATTGCAATACAAAAGCTTGCGACCTCATTCTATTTGCTTACGATGGCCGCTTTTAGTAGAAGATCTACTACTGCTATGCTCTTATTTAGTGTGGTTTTACATGCACCAGCACTGCCGGTATCATCTTTTCAATCCATACCATCTATATGCCATAAGTTTGCAAAATATAGTAGGTTCACAACGTCATCTCATTTTGTGCAGAGAAGAAGAACAACTACTGCTATCATGATGTCATCTACATCGCCCACCGATACCAAATTGAAAGGTATTAAGAATACTATAATTGGTGGTGACTATGCAGGTTTATTTGCAACATTTTCATCGGAGACGGGCAAATTAGTCTCCGTTCCTGAACAGCTGGGTGAGAATCGCGCCTATTTGTTTTTATTGATGATTGTTTTGCATTTGTATTGCACAAATTTGTATCATAACAAACCGTGTACTTTACAATTAAATCTACGACTAATGTTATATCATATCTAAATATCTGCAGTGCCAGAAAGTATGTTAGAATGGGGAGAGATACCATCTAGTTTAGAAACACTAACTTCTGAAGATATAACACTAAATGATGAAAATGTAACATTAGAACGAACTACAATTACAGTACTACCAGAGGTTGGATGTGGCATTGATAATTTAGAAGTTACAAAGAAATCTACAAAGTTTGAAGCTACGAACACTCGTTCATATAACTGGCATCAAAATACACATCCAGAACGAGAAGTAGTTGCATTAGATTGCATTAGAGGTCAATCGTCTTTTGATATAGAGACTACATTTCAAGTGGATTCCGAGATTAATGAGAAAGATGATGAAATGAGCAGTAGAACTCGAAGGATACGACTGTCACTCTCATTAGATGTATCCAAGCAAAAACCAGTTATATCGAAACTAATCAATTTGCAAGTAGAACGACAAGTATCAACTACATCTAGTCAAGGAACAGCATGGACCGGTCCAAAGTACAATTCTGGGGGATTGGACATGGGAACTGTTGTGAGGAATATCGGCAATGATATTATGAAGAGTGATGTATTTGCAGTAAAGAGAATAAAAGGCGGAGGAAATGTATGGGATATTTTGGGAGGTAAAGATACAAGTATAGAAGACACTCTTGAAGGGTTGTGGATACAGACAAAAGATGATAATGTTGTAGAGGTACAGAGAACAAAAGGATACTTTGTAGGAGAAACAAAGCCAAGCAGTGACACTCTCCCTCCTTCTTTGGTATCACTTCGTCTTCCACAGAATATACTAGTAAGATATGGGCGAAGTGTAGTACCAACTGATGATAATAATGATTGGGGAATCGAAGTATCACATTTCACTTCAACATATAAAGATGATAAGACATACTTGCAAAGACAAGTGGTGTCAAGATCGATATCAAAAAAAGAAGTATTAGAAGAGGGCAGTAGTGATAGTCTTGGAAATGTTAGCTATTGGATAGAAGAGAAGGCATTGGGTTAAATATATAAGGATGAGTACACATCTACAGGTCGACCCTCATATCATTGCTTGAAAGAAGATTGTATTTCAATAAGAAGTTGCTTGATCGTCCCCCCCAAGATGTACTTCAACGATACCATGAGAATGTACCGACGAGAAGGTAATTATTGCATGTCGTAGGGTCCTAGGATGAAAAAAGAGGCAAACGTGAAAGGGAAAGAACACCCAATGTCACCTTATTAAGAAGGTCTTCTTTCGGCCATCTTATTTATTAGTTAGTGTGACAAATTTTCGTACATTGTTTTGCTTTCATTATATTTTTGCAGCAACGAAAGACCAAGTTTAGGTCTCAACCGCCCCTCCTATTAAACGATAACCCTCTTAATTACTGCATCACATATTAATAGCAATAGATATTCATCGGATAGGGTATAAATTAGCCACAGACATACACAATTTGCTAAGGCATACTAGGCCTTCTCAATTTAGTGTCGCTCACATTATTGCAGGGGCTGCTGATAAATATCACGCTATCCTATACCGCCCCGTACGACTTCTCCTATATAACCAGTATATTAAAGGATTATTTAACTATTAAATAATGAATTTTAATGGGATAAATAGCGGCGGTTCGTTGGGTGGAAATAACAACAATTTTAGGGGTAATAATAATAATACGGGTAGGCTGCCAAATAATTTTAGTAATTTGCAAGGGGTGAGTTCTCATTATTCGGTTGTTTTATTGTTTGTTTAATGTGTTATATGATAGGTGGTATTGTTGGATAGATTAGCCGCTCAGTTCAACCCTTTTTTTCCTTGTTTACTTTTTTGTGCATATGATATGTACGTTTTTATTATTAATAATTTATTATCCACCCTCACACATAATTGTTTATGGATTAACAATATTATACACCCAGATCAATCCCCAGTATGGTGCTGAGGAGCTTCGTATGAGGCAGCAATTAGAGATGCAGCAGGATGCTGAAATACGCCGCCGTCTTTTGATGAATCAAGAACAGAATCAATTGGCACGAGAGTTGGAATATAGAAATAAACTACACCGTCTTCAGGAACTACAAGAGTTACAAGTTCGGCAGCAACGTGTCGATGCTCTAAGGGCTCAGCAACGGGAGCAACAAGAACTCGACCAACATCGTGAAAGACTATTGCAGGCTCAGCAACACGAGAAAGAACAGCACGATGCTGCTCATCAAGATAAGATACATCAACTTAAGAAACTTCAAGAACTACAACAGGCTCGGCAGCAGCAACAACAGCTAGAACTCTTATCGAATCCAAATAGACTAATTGAACTGCAACATCAGCAGCATCAGCAAGAGCAACAGAGACGGGATAGTTCCATATTGGCATCCCTTCGCGATGAGTTCTTTTTAAAACAACAACACGAACAAATGATGAATGGAAACGCAATGCTACTGGCAAATAATATCAATAATAAGCGTGATGAAGAAGATTTATTAGCCATGCTTCGGGCATCAGGAAAGTTGAGGGGGGTACTACCAGGAGGAGGAGAACGAGATTTTCAACGTCAATTATCGAATGACAGCCGAGCTACTTCATTAACTTCCCAACATCGTATTGCAAATCATCATCAACAAGACAGTACTGATAAACAGTTAGAAGAACTCTTAATTAAGAACCTTGTAAGACAGCGGGATCTTGAGGCTGCCGCAAAGAAGCAGGCTACATTAGAGATTGAGGCAGCAGCCAAACAACAAGCGGCTAATGAAGTTATTGAGGAACTGGCCAAACAGCAAGCAGCTATATCAAAAGATAAGATGAACAGCAACGTTGATAGTAATGCCCCACAAGATCCACCCCAAACGGATTCGTTTTCCCATGCTTTACCAAATAAAGTTATCGATGCTTTGGCTAAACAACAAGAAGTGGCCAAACAGCAAGCTGCGATATCTAGAGGGAAGTTTAATGCCCCTCAAGATACACTACCTCGAACGAATTCTTTACCAGCTAGTGCGTCACCTCAACCAAAGGTGCAGTTTGTTCAACGGCCTACATTCTCGGTTGAAGATGTACTCGCCTATAAGAAGAAGAAAGAGTTGGCTGATGATATTATAAAGAGAGATGTACTACTCGCTCACGAGAAGAAGACCTCGATGTCTGATGATATTATCAAGAGACAACTTGCTGCTATAGATAAAGAACTCGATGCGAGAGCTGCTATTGATAAAGAGCTTGACGAAAGAGTAACCAAGTTGCTTGCAAGCGAACAACCGCCATCTCCAAATATGGAAACCAAGAAGAAAAGGAAAAGGCCCGAACTCGATACTCTCCTTGAACCAGTTTGGGAACCGCCATCTCCAAAGATAGAAAGCAAGAAGAAGAAAAAGAAGAGGCCCGTGTCAAAAGAAGAACTCGATAATCTCCTGGAACCAGTTTGGGAGAAAAAGAAGAAAGCTAAGAAGACTTCTCCATATGGCAATGCCGCGATAGTTCATGGACACAATGCAATAGACTTTCTGGGGACCAAATCAAGGACGGAGAAGACAAGTCGTAAAGATGACGACGCGGCTGATGTTATTCTTCAGCTCCGTCATAAAGATGTTTCAGACCGTGAAATTCAAACAGCCAAGAAGTGGAACAAACAACATAGCAACACTCCGACCATTACTTATCCCGCGTTGCCACCGCCAGAGAAGATACCATTTATCAGTCCTGGGTTGAAATACAACATCCCTTCACTACCCATCGAACCAGAGCTGACCGATACTGAGATAGCCAACCTGTTGCCTCCCGCTCCTGCCCCTGATCCAGTATTAGCTACTAAGAAGAAGATGGTCAATGGGCAAGTTGTGTCAGATGATAACAGTTCAACTGCACCGGCTGATGATATTGTATTCCTTAGTACACACAGAAAGATATCCAAACCTAAAAGGGCCGGAAAGGGAATTGATACCTGGTGGCCATCAAATTCATGTATTAGGAAGGAACGCCGAAAGCTTGGTGATAAGGAAGATGAAGAAGATACCGATGAGGAAGATGACGTTACGATGGCCTCAATGCCTGGTGTTAGCTTCGTTAAGGCTGGGGTAGAGGCTGTGGAGAACAGATTGGCGACATCGGTTGAGCCAGGGGTATTGGAGAAATTGCCACACTGTCGACTATATGCCGACTTTTGCAAGGATAGACGAGACTTGACACTCAAATCCAACTCTAAATACACTCCAAAGTTTTGCTGTCAGACAACAGAAACTTTACCCTCTGAAGTGATGGTATGCTGCTCCATCTGCAGTACCTGGAGACACGCCCAATGTGGCGGCCATTACAAACAATATACTGCCAAGAATACAGATCCATCCAACCTATTATTTGAGCCTGTGTGTGATCAATGTTACATTGAAAAACAATTCATTGAGCACAATCCATTGGCACAAAAGCGTATCGAGAGACAAAGGATAGATCATCTTCGTCGGGTAAATGCTACTAATGCCGTCATGCGTCAAGTTGCCTTTGGTAAACATTCTGGTCAGTACAAGTGGCCCCTGGGAAATGTTTCTATGAGCAATATCAGTGTTCACACAAAAAGTGTCCAGGCTAGGCATGAGAAAGCCGAGAAGCAGTGGAATGAAATGGCATCTCGGCTTGGCAGTGAATCAAAGGTGCCACCCAGAGAACGTCAACGGGTAAGAACTAGGGAGTTGGAACGTCTCATGCACAACGTCGAAGAAGCTGGTACGTTTATATGTGTATGATTTTACCTGTGTGCATGTTGATAGTGCGGTGGTTCCCAAAATCTCACTTCCTTATCCATCTATCCTTCCTAATCATGCAGAGGGAGCCATGGACCGACATAATATGATGCTCTTCCTAATGAATGATACTAATAAACAGCACCCGGCAGGGTTTGAGGTGTCCAGGAGAAATATATTTGATCCAGAAGAAGATCCCGTCATCTGTACCCCAGCAAATTCAAGCGTTGGAGAAACTGCCCCAAATGGTTCCAAGGACGAAGACACCACTACTGAAAAGAAGGTCAAGGACAACAAATGTTCTCGACAAGGGTGCAATCTGAAACCTCGCTTTGATTCAAGATTTTGCTCCGATTCGTGTGGTGTTGCCTGTCTTGAAAGGGATTTACTTGAGTCCTTAAAGTATGCCAACAAACTTCACCCATCTGTTTTACGTGGAGACCTCAAGTTGCATGCCAAACATATACATATGTAGGCTATGTGAAGGAGGTTCTATATAAACTACAGATTTAATGCGATAATCCCGCTAAATCCGAGATCAAATTATTATATGTAGAACCTGCACAATTTACAAATCAAATCCCTTAATTCCCCGGGCACACAATACACTACGGTAATTAATAATCTAAAAGCAAACTAATAATAAACTTTTGGGCTAATTGATATCTTTTAAGTAGTTATCATTCTTTACATAAAGTAAGTTCCCCGAGCCATATCTACAGAATCCCGATAAGGTTGGGGAATTAATATCTTGCAAGGCTCTGTTCAAAAAAATCTAAAAAATGTCTCAGACCTTATGGTCTAAAATGGATGGATTCGGGTGGTTATAAATATAAACTCCCCCTCTCATCCCAATCTTGTGGTTTAATAGCTAGCATACTTGTTGAATCCCCTTCTGGTCTTTACTTCCTCGCGGGGGCTTCTCTCCCCAACACTTGGGGGATTAAGTCAAGGCCACCCATCTCGTCGACGGCAGGGTACGGCATCTCTCCCCAATCTCTCTTGGGTAAAACACATGATGTATGTGTCGGTATTTATTCGACGAAGGTTCTTGTCCATATTGTGGAGGGGGTACATTAAGGGTTAGGCAACCTCTCCCCCTCACTCTTGAGAGTGCAACTTCAACTTTGATCTCTCTTTCTCTCCAATCATCCCCTCAACCTCTATCAACCAACATCAAATCATCTAAGCAATCTCTCTCATAGCCCTAGTTAACTCAGATAACACTTCAGAATCACTCAACATACCCAAACATGCCATTGGCCCCTTACTTTTATATGTCTTTAAGAAATTATGTAAGGAACCGTTCATTGTTAAATCACCATCGTAAGTGTTTGCTATACGCATAACAACTTCGGGAGATAACATACCATGAGCGGTGTGGAATGATGGTAATGTATCGGATGGGGAGAGGACTGATGATGACATGAATGGTAATGCTGTACTTGATTCCTTAGTTTTTGTTGATCGTGATGTTGACGTTGAACTTGGAGGAATAGACGAAGAACTACTCTCAGAACCACTTCGTGGACGACGATGATTAGCAGCTGATATAGAGGGAGGTGTGGGGAATAGATATAATGTAACAGCTGATCCATTGTCACGATATTGTATGTTCCCTCGTCCATTTGAACGATTAACAGAGGTGAAGTGTATCTTGGAGGAAGATGTGAAAGATTTATGTTGTAATGTTGAACCGAATGCGTAAGCGTCTGTTGAGCCAATTAAAGCGGCTAATGCAACGAATACGACCATTGAGGAGACCATATTAGATTGACGATCCATTTTGTTTTGACAATACTAATTAAGAGGAGGATATTGCTATTGTTAGCACTACTACCAAAGATTGTGAGAGAGAATGCACTTGATAGGGTTATGAGTACATTCCTTGTGAGTTGGTGAGTTGGGGTAAGAGCTAATGTAAAATATAGATTTATGATTCCAAGTTGCCCATAACTTTTATTTGGTTATATATAAGATATGTAATCTTTACCCGAGGTTGAAATCGATTATCAACACATCTGTACTAATTCCTACCCCACACGCACTTATTGCTTCAAGGGAAACTGTCTGAATATGAGGATGCTATTTTGGTATCCTGTCACACGACCTGGGTCCCCTCTCGAATAACTGCCTTTAATAGTCGTCTAATATCTCCATCTGTCGCTACAACTAGGCTCAAGCGAAAATTTCATCACGTTGTCCCCTTTTGTGACTGTTTCTTCTGAAATATATTGCTAGCATAATTGAAGAAGGGATTCTGAGCTAGCCGTTTCTTTGCTTGTTCAATCTGTTCAAGTCGCCCCTTATGTTCAAGTCGCTTCTTCTCAGCTGCTGCTCGCTCCCTTTCCTCTTTCTCGAGGCGCTTCTTCTCCTGTGGTTTCTTTTGTTCGAGCAGTTTCTTAGCCTTCAATTGCTCGACCAGCTCCGCTTTCTTCATCTTCTCAACACGTCGTCTCTCCGTTCTCTCCTCAGTAGTTTCCCAAGGATACACTACCCGATCAATCTCATCCCGAAGTTGTTTGTCCATACGAGTCCAGCTGATATTCTTCAGTGTCAAGTTGAGCAGTTGAGTCAACTTATCAAGTTGCTCTATTTCTAAGTCTTCCAACTTCTCCTTTCTAACGTCATTGGGTTCATCCCTGGCTAACCGACGCTCATCTTCAGCTCTTGCTACTTCCATTGGATCTATGCCAGTATCTCGAGAGAATAGAGTGTGGACAAGTCCTGGTACTTGATCACAAAGTTCGACAACTGTCTGAATCACAATAGAGTCGGCATTGATTCGAGTTGTTCTTGGTGTCGCTGCCGCCTTCGTTCTCCCACTAGTGATCAAGAATAGATGTCCAGAGAGACCATCTTTCTCCTTTGAGAACATAGTAGTTCTTGACTTGAAGTCATGAAAGATGTAAAGATTGTCTTTGTCCTCCTCGGTGACTAGAACTTCACTTAGTATCAAATCTGCAATTACAATGGCTATCTGATCGATTGGTACTACTATCAAAGTCGACTTTTGCGATTGTGATGAGGTAGAAGGCATACGAACGTCCATATACATTGTCTCATGTGTACTCCATTCACTATTATCTTTTGTTGATCTTGTATAGGATGAAATGATATTAGGAGGAGTCTCAGATTCAGATGATGGGTAACCATCTAGAAAAGATGTCGTTCTTTTAGATTCACAGCCATTCATTGCTTCTAGGGAAATTGATGTCAACTATTGGTATCCTTTTTGACACGACCCGTGGGTCCCGAGTCACCCTCACGAAAAAAAAGAAATCAGCAATATGGTAAGCAATAAGATAACTAATAAGCCTTCAATAGTCGTCTAATATCTCCATAAACATGACACTAGGACATCACAAGGGCGTAGGACGTAAGTCCTTCCCAACCCGTTCAGCCAACGAAGTAATGGGTATACCAAATTATCATAAACAAACATCAAAACGAAACAACTCAACAAGTAATATTATCAACACTAACAATATACATGCACCAAGAAGAAAGTTAGCCAAAGGTGAAATACCCTACGTCTCCCCCGACAATGGCATAACCCGATATTATGCCGATCGATACTACATAGATGTACCATCCTCAACAATTGAATATCAATTATCAAACAATTCTAACTACAATACCAATACTAATAGTAATAACAGTAGTAGTACATTCAAAAATAGAATGCCTGTTTATTGTAACAAATGTGGTAATATGCATGAGGTTACGCATCATCATAGAATGGCACATGATACATACAAGAAGGAGTCAGAAGAAGAAGATGATATTGGCATAGATAATAGAACAACAACAACTTCACAGCCATTATTCAACCGTTCACAATTTATCAATTCATTAGGTAAGAAGCAGAAAAGTTAAAATTATGCACAATATGGAGAGACCCTTTGATTTAATTTGAACATTTTGGTTATATGATTGTGTAATCTAATTCTATGGTTGCGATTGAGCGCTAATTTGTGACATATGATATATGTTTTCGTACTTTTTCTCAAGCAAATACTAACAACCCCCTGTGACCAAAAATTCTTGTTCCCTCTTAGATTTGACTGCTGTTATTATTGGTACATTTACTATTGGTAGCTTTGATATGTTGAGTGATGAATTTCCTAGTTTATTTCCTAGATGTACACATGCTACTGATGATGATAATAAAATGAGGAGTAGAGGTTATAATAATAGAGGCGTGCCAACTTTAGTACTACATGGTCAAAAGGGATTTAATGAAGAACGATGGTCTAATACATCTAATAAATCAGGCTCAGGACGACGATTGGAAACACTAACTAAAGATGCAAGTGACCATATTAAGTTACAAAAGTTGGAGGCTGATGAGTTATATGAACAGAGTAAGAATGTATCAATTGCCAAGTCTATTAGAGGTGGTGGAAATGGCAACGAACAACAGCAGCAATCACAAGATAGTACAGGAAATAGAAAGAGACCATACTTTACATATGAAAATACACGAATACAATTATCGAAAACACCTAGGAGGTTACGAACTGGTAGTAAAAAGAAGAAGAAGAAGATAGAGGAGAAGGAGACAGGTAAGAAGAAGAATGAGGATGCGATAGATGCCAATGGAATGGACATCACTGAAGCTAATGCAAAGAAGAAGGCTAGTGATGCAAGAAATAGTACATCTGGTAATGTTGATAACTGCAGGAAAAGATCTGCTGCTGATTCAATAACAAATGAAACAAATACTCATCATGAACAGCAGCAACAAGTAGTAAAAAGTACTGATGCACATACTAATAATAATGCAAGTACAAAAGCAACAATAAAGAAGAAAAAGGATGAGATTGAAGTGATTGATCTAATGGATGATAGTTCTGATTCAGATGAAGATGATGATATAAAGAAGAAGAAGCCAGCTGTTAAATCTTCTGCATTGTCTACTAAGCCTCCACCGCCAATCTCACCTCCGCCAGATGGCAGCAGTACATCGAATGGAAGAAAGGGGAATGTAAATCAACAACAGTTCTCACCACCAATGAAGAAACAACAACCTCGACAAGTCATGTCTTTGGACGATAATAATGCACATTTATCATCAAATCCATTGGATCTTTCTAAACCAAAAAAGAAGAAACAAAAGTTGTCAGTAGTAGCTCCTAATGTACCGATTAATGTTGATACTCCACCCGAGGCTCGTCTGCCAACAACAACGCAGCATACATATGCTACTTCTACTACTACTCATGAGGTAGTAGTCAAGCCACAACCTACCAAGGCATCAGCAGCAGGAACTCCCAAATCCAAGAATACAAAGAAGAAGCCACAACCTCAACCTACTACCACTACCATCAATAACAAACCAAATCAATCACCAGTATCAAAATTAACACCAAAAACATCAGCGGCCAACATATTAACACATGTATTAAATAAGCCTCAACATAATGTTACCATGCGTCCAATATTTTATAATGATGGTAGTGGTATTGATTCATCACAGGATGGTAAGTTTGAATCACAGGATAGTAGCTTTAGTACATTGAATGGAGTGACTATGAATCCTGATTCATTGTATAGTAATGGAAGTCCAAGAAAAAAGGAGAATATGACGAGTTCAGCAGCAACAGGAGGAGGATGGGGAGGTATTAAACCAAGTGATAAATTCAATGGCGAGGTATTCTTCACACAGGTATTACCAAAGTATCAAATACCACCGTCACCAAAAGAACGGGAGGATAAAATGAGAAAGAAGGAAAAGAAGAAGCGTGCTGCCACACCATTGACTGATAATTATTCCGATGAAGAAGAAGATGATATGATGCCCAAGGAGAAGAAACAGAAGACTAACAAGCCAGAAATGAAGTCAGCACGAGGTGTACACCATCCAAAGTTTTATTTACTCTTTGAAAGATCAGGATCATTAGTTGTTATCGTAACATCATCAAATTTAACACCACAAAATTCAACAGAAGGATCATGGATACAACGATTTGAACCAAGATCAACAGCACCAAAGTTATCATATGTACAAAATGGTTGTGGCGGGGTTACACGAAGTGGTATTGATAATAGCTCTGCTAGTGTTGTTGACTTTGGCATGCCGTCTGACTTTGGTGTAGTTTTGCAAGACTTTTTAACAAAGCAAGCAGAGGCAGCCGAGGAGGGTAGCTTGTCACCAGATGTCTTCTTACGAAGATATGTACCCGGTTTATCATTAGGGTTGAGTTCATTGGCTGATCAATATAGATTTGAGGAGGCTCAGGTACATTTAGTATCGACTGTTCCAGGTGATTATATCAGTGGACTGCCTAAGAATGGTAATCGATCCGATGCAACATATAGACCACGAATATCGTATGGTCCACAACGAGTGTCGTATATTTTGTCACGTGTGTTCAACGATGGTCATATCAAGTCGTCAAAGCTTGCTCGTGCTTCAGATACTGGTAGATTAGGCTCTAATACGTCCCAAGAGGCAAATCAATCATGGTTCCATCCTGCACTCAAGAGGGCATGTGAACGATTAGTCATTCAACCAACATCCTTGGGAGGAAATTGGACAACTGACGACTTGGAAACGATTGTAGAATCATATTTACAGCCTCATTATCAACTCCCTTCTGATGATGATGGTAATAGAACGGCTGACGATGATAGTATATTAAGTTTGATAGATATATTATGGCCAACAATGGATTACATGGATACAATGAAGAGTAGAAGACGAGCCATCCGGAAGAAGGATCCAGAATTAGCATCGGCGATTAAGAAGAATTACATTTCCAAAGAAGATCGAGAGTTGGGTGAGGCCTTCGTCTTCTTATCACCTGATAACTTCAACAAGTTGGACCGATCAGTTATACGTCGTATGGCAGTGTATGACCATTGTCAAAAGGTCATGCCGTACAAGTCTACATCACTTCATTTCAAGAGTATCTGTAGACTTCTACAGCTAAACAACGATCAGCAGAAGTCTACAAGTAGTAATTTGATGGCGGCACCAGTTCCTCCTGACACACGAGAGTATCTTTCATGGTTCATGCTAACCAGTGCCTGCTTATCTCGAGGAGCACAAGGTCAACCAACTCCATACCGAGATCCTACCACTGACTCTATGAGTTACTCCAACTTTGAATTAGGTGTACTATTCTGTTCAAGAATGGTTGGTGATAGTCAGAATGATCGACTATATGTATCAGATCCAAACTATGTCAATGGATGTCAATGCGGCAAGGGCAAACGATTTTACAAGTATTGGCAAGCCAATGGAGAATTGTTACCCAACTTTGTTGATAATGTTAAGAAGGTTCATCTTCCCGTGCCGTATAATTTACGTCCAAAGTCATATCAACAAGATCCTGACTCAGATATGATGAGTTGGACACCATATCTTCAAATTCCAAAGAATAATACATCATCGGCAAGTGTTGGTAACATGAAACTAACTCCTCTTGGAGAGAAGATAGCACGAGATTTGACAACAGATTCTCCAAAGGGTGTGAGGAGTTGAAGCAGGTTGCGGGCTTTTTGTGTTAATTTAAAGACCAGTCAACTATCATACAACAGCGGCCCTTCACACATAAACTAACAACTCACTTTCCGTAACAAGTACTACTATACAATCAAAGCAACTAATAAAAGAGTTCACCCATACCAGCATAACCCCCACCGCGATCATAGTATGATTTACTAGCAGAACCCCCACCATAAGACTTATACTCACGATCGTATCCATGTCGTCGACTGCTTGCATTATCTAGATGAGCATAAGCTGCATCAGGTACCACACCCACAGTCCATGTGGTTGAGTCATCGGGTGTTATCTCATAAGTCACGAGCTCGTTCCTAACCGACTTGTCAATAACTCCTGAGCCCTCCGCCATTTCTTCTGCACCTAAACCCCAAGGATTCTTCCAGTGGAATAAGTAACGTGCTCGGTTATTTGCTTCCTCCTTTGTCTTATAGGTTGCATCAAACTCTTTGGTTGGAGGGCCCTCATAACTATGCCATCCATCATTACCGTACCCGTCAGAACACCACACAGTGAACCCTTTCATTTTGTTGCCATCTTGATCCAAATTCTTGTCTGGAGGATTAATAATGCTTGATTTGAACTGTTGTTTGGCATCCCACTTTGCCCTGTACTGTGCCTCTTCCTCTTCTTCCAAGCGACGACGCTCGGCCTCTATTTCACGTCTCTCCTTCTCCTCCTTAGCCTTCCGCTTTACTTCTGCCTTCTTCTCCTCGGGGGTCATGGTCTTTTCTTTGAAGCAATCTTGACAGATATCATAGTCACATCCCTCACAAGTGTACCCGTGGCACTTTTGGGTTTCAGCGGCACCTGAGAATGAGAAACTGAGGACGTGTCTCTTAATTAAGCTGTTGTTGCACTCTGAACATGTGAATCGCTCGTACGTTCGGGGTTCACCGTGAAACATAAGCTCGTCAGTTTTAGCGAGCTTGCAACCATGCACCTTAGGATAATGATGTGTATGCTTTTCAACTTGCGATGCCAACTCCGCAGCCCGTTCTTTCTCCTTTCTCTCTTGTTCCCTCTTTTGGCGCTCCTGAGCTTCCTTCATTTGTTTCTGCTGACGTCTTAGAAGCAGTTGACGTTGACGTTCTTGTTCCATTTGCACATCAACTTGTCGTTCTTTCTTGAACTTGTCTCTTAGGAGTACAACTTCTCCCCATACTTCTTTCCATTCGTCCGTCTTATGGATTAAGACAGATCCCACTCCCAACCTTTCAAGTAGGCGATCCTTGTTCATCCCCGTTACATCAATGCCCCTTGCAGCAGCCTCATCTTTTAAATCCCCCACCTTCATAGACTTAATTATAGTGGTCCCCTTGGCCCCAGTTTTAGCCCCAGTCTTCTGTTTCTTCTTCGGGGGCTGATTGACATCTTCTCCAGTTGATTTTGCCTTTGCCTTAGTTGCACTCTGTTTCTCCTTCTTCAGATTATTCAACTCGGCTTTAATAGCACTAACTTCCTTCTTATAAAGCCCCGCTTCCTTTTCATACTTCTCCTTCTCCGCTTTGGCTGATTTCAAATCACTCTTTACAGTCTTATGCTCCGCATTGGCTAATTTCAGCTCACTCTTAACGGTTGTATACTCTGCTTTGGCTGATTTCAAATCACTCTTCATCTTTGTATGATCCTCACGCCCTCCCTTCATTTTATCAATCTGCTGCCTTAACGACGTTGATTCCTTCTTCAGCATATCATTCTCCGTACGTGTAAATATGATATCTTTATCTAGATCTTTCTTCTTCTGCTTAGCAGAACTAATATCCTTTTGTAGACTCTGCTTCTCTTGACGCAACGCTTCTGCTTCTTCCCGTAGTACTTTATATTCATTAAGATCTATCTGAATCTTTTGGTTTGATGCTGACACATTCTTCGGATTGGGAGAAGATTTAGGGTATTGAGGCGGTGGTTTGCTTGGTAGTTTGTTGTTGAGATTATATGGAGTTCCAATATGGTATGGATTACTTGGTATACTTTTACGAGAGCTTGAACTCATCTTCTTCTGATGGTTGGGTGGTGGAGTCTGCTGTTTCTTTGCAGATGATACGACAGCATTCAAATCGAAATTGGCAATTTCATCATCATCTTCATCAAATTCTCCTTGTTGAGGTGTACTTGATCCGCCTTGAGATGCATATGTTGAGGGCACAACCGTCTCTACTTCCGAAACTTTTATATTAAGAAACTTTGCAATCGCAGCTTTGGCTGCACCAATGTACGGTGCAGAGTATACTATCTTACAACCACCACTTATACTATTATTACAAGCAACTTTAGGACCACTTATTCGGCAAATCCACTTCCCAGCATGCTGTCCTGTTGTAGATTGAACAGGTTTAATAGTTCCACTGTGATAATCCTTTGTATTGAATTGAATGTTCATTCTGGTGTAATTTTATGCTGCAACTGGCTATTGTACCATACTCTGGCTGTATTATGTATTATCTGTTTAGAGAGAGAGAAAGTTGGTGTATATGTGAGATGTTAAAAGTAAGTTGTACAAGACAAAGAAGAACGGGCATCATCGGACAGCCAATCAAAGAAGTCTCATTAAAACCTGATACATCAAACTGTATTGTCAGCATACGAAATATGTCAAAAGTGTCAATACATAGTTATCGTGTCAAATACAAGTTTGCAATAGGTGCACCGTCTTGTACTTAAGTAAAAAGAGTAAAAAAAGGTAACAAATCCAGTTCTACAGAAACCAACTGAAACTCCTAAGAATATTAACAAATGAACCAGATCATACAAATTGGTCGGCGGTGCCATCATAAAGACGATTCCTCACAAACCTTTGAATACTTTAAATTTGCAACTCTTTGACTAGCAAAGCTTGTGTTGACAAAAAAATTGCCACTGAGAGTATTTGGTATCCTCAGCAATATTTTTTAGTGCGTTTTTGTCAAGACCGTCAGCATTTATTGAAAGCATAGTAGTATTGGTAGGCGTCAGTTCATTATCATTTTGGTAATCTCGGAAACATAGCTATAATCATGGTTAATACGAGCATTGTTCTTTTATCTGCCGCACTGGCATCAGGTGCTTCAGCATTCTCAACAAACACAAGATCCAACATCCCATCTTCCTCCACTGCAATGCAAGCTATATCATCACGTCGTGATTTCTTCACCACATCTACAATCGCTACAACTACATTACTAACATTTACTCAACCAGCATTTGCAGCAAATACTCCCCCAACTGACGAAGAATTAGCACGTATAAGAACAGGATACGACAATATACAATATCTACTTAATAATTGGGAGAAGGAAACTACCGTATGTCGTGAGAATGGTGGAGAATGTAAACGTGATGCTAATGCCGTCCGGGCATACTTGGGATTAAGGAGTACTACTGATCCATTATTTCAAATTGAGAAGGTATTTGCTAAGGTGCGATTTATGCCGGATATTGATCCTGATAAGTTGGATGCTTTCTTCGAAGCTACAGAAGATTGGTAAGTTATGTATCTTTTCTAACTTGTGGTATACTGCATATTCATTTACTAATCTGCATATACCCCCGCATAGGAACTCGGCAATGGCAATGAGTAATAGTATGGCATTTATTTCTCAGTTTGGCGAATACAATCCCGGCGGAGGAAAGGACGAAGTACTAAAGTACCTAAATGAAGCAGAGATTCAGGTGAAATTGGCAGAGAAAGCTTTGGCTAAAGTTATAGATTGTGTTGAGTCAAAAGCCCCAGAATAAGGTATATGATATTAAGAAGATTGTCATACAGGGAATGATCTAGCGGGGAAAAGCGTTGCAATAAATGATATTACTGCAACAACTTATCGGGCTAGCTAGGTGATAGATACTAGACAGCTAATCAATAAACGCTAAGCAATTAACTAATCATCAATCTGTAAATCCTATACTCTTTTCTTGAACTTGAACATATCTTATGCATATGATTTCACATTTATATTTATCTGTCGATTGATATTGTAATGCATTAAGTACTTATATTCAACCTCCCTTCTTCTTTTCCCATTGTTCTCCTGTCCATGCCTTAATTTGCAATGCATGTATTTCATCGAATAATCCCTTCTCTTTCAAGTAATTTTGAACTTCTCTGTGCCTTTTTAGTAGTGGCATTTTATCAAATGTATTACTAACTATTGTTAATTCTAACTTGGCACCACATCCGTCGGATAGATCTATTATACTGCAATGTATAGCATCAGGGTATTGAGTTTGGACCTTTTCATTATTAGTGTGTGCATTGTATTTGTGTATTGTTGGATTATGGTTTGTACATGAAACAATGTAATGATCCGTAGAGTATTGTGGTTGAGTGCAGAGATAAAATTGAACATAAGATATGTCGTATCATAGATAGTGAAAAAAAACCTGCGGTCGTTACCACTTACCTCTTCTTTCACCCTATCGGCAAGTGAACTACTTGAAGCACTCATTGTCACTGGAGAGGGCCGGAGAGTAGTCGACAACTATGTATGCAGAAGATAGGAGGCTGTGAGCCAAGAGTGAATAAATTTATGCTCAATTTTGGCGAACCACCGTCATTGAAAGAGACTTGTTGAATCTCATGTGGAGTTTATGTATGACGATAGGCGGTGCCATCGTCGACCATAGAGTACTACTGTAGGGATAGGATCCAATGAAGTTGGTTTGGTGAATCAGATTGGCTGCGAGTAGGTACTAATTTTATATCACATTGCAAAAGTAAAGTTTTTACCTAAATTAAAATTACAAGGGCGGCTCTATGTACAATGTTATCATCAACAACCAATAGAGTACTGCTACAAGGAGGAGTTGTAACCAATCAAGTCGGATATGAGTATAGCGACTTCCTTATCTTTATCAAGTTTCTTGGCTTGTTCTCAATGTGCGCCTCCAGTTTTATCATGCGAGATGTAATACATCGTCTACGAAGAGTTACATCATCTACAGCAGGTGGTACTGCCAGTTGGAGACAGAAAATTAGTTTGACACAGAGTATCATATTCTGTTTGAGTATAGGGGATTTCTTTTCGTGAGTGTATCCGCCAGTTTTTATTGCAACATGATATCCCCAATACCAATAACCATCTCATTTATTTCTCTTATTAGTTCTTTCTTTGTACAGTTCCTATCTACATGGATGGTACCATCAGATATACCCGTATCATTTGCAAGTGGATCGGTTGCTAGCTGTACATTTCAAGGTATGTTTTTGAACACATCATGTACTAAGGTTCACTTGATACAAGATACAAACATCTTTCTCATTGAGGATTGTCTAACCATCTTCTAACAATCCACTCTTTTCTCCAATTCTAAAGGAGTAATGGGATATTTCTTTTATTCTCTTTCGGCTAGTAGTAATGCATCGTTAGCGGTTGCATATTCTCTAATTGTCAAGTTTGGTTGGAGAGATAATGATAAAGACCGTCATCGATTGCCGTTTCAAATCATACCAATCATAATTGCAACCATATTATCACTCGTGCCACTACCAGGGAAGAATTATAATTACAATGGAAACTTCTTCTGTGATATATCTGCTTCACCTTATGGATGTACAGAAGAAACGATGCCCTGTACACGCGGTATCAATGCTTTGATTATGGGGTTGGCCGTTGGAGTGATACCTTTTATGGTATTCTTCTTGATAATAATAGTGGCGGTGATAGTTCTCATCTATTCAGTGTTTAAACAAGAACAAAGAATGGACAGGTATCAACATGGGGATGCATCGCATAATAGAAGGATGACAAATCAAACTGCCAGGCAAGGAATGTACTACATTTGTGCATTTGGGGTTTGTTGGATACCTTGGTACATTTATGCAATCATTGAATTCAGACATGGTTATATTCCAACAGCTCTGGGAGTGATACATCTAACAACAATGCCATTACAAGGAGTGTTTAATGCACTCGTCTACTTCAGACCCAAATACAAATCTGACAGAGAAAGTAAACCTACAGAGTCAAGACTTAGCGCTGTACTGAGAGTGCTAAGAATATCCATGCCTACAATAAAATGTTGTAAGAAGAGTAACCTGCCACAACAACAGCCACAGTCTGATAGATTTGACGACCATGCCATAAATGGAGAAAAGAAGGATGTAACAAAAGATATGACGTTGAATGGGGAGGAGGCAACGAAGAGCGACGGTCCATAGCTGAGGTTTAATATTGCTAATTGTCTAAACATTTACTTCTGTCTTGCCACTTTAAGTATTGACCATAATATGTACATACTTTACAAGTGTCCATATAATACAAGTAGAAAAGAGGTAGAATTCAGACTATCAGTACGCTCCCTTCACCAACGCCTTCTTGCACACCTGCATATGCCTCGTCGTCATCCCATTGCAACACGCCCACACTGTTACAGCACATTACTTTCTTTTGAGAGTAGTCAGCTGTATGCCTCGCCATTTGCCCAACAACACAGCATTGACACCACATAGCACAACAGACATCTTCCCATCCAATTGGGACACCTGCAGTACAAAGTTTTGAACCATTACCACTACCACAAATACCCTCTCTTGGATTATTACCACATATCCCCAACTGATACCAAAACAAACAACTCTGTTCAGGAATTGAGTATACATGTCGAAGCGTGGCTCGTAGTTGAATGATAATGTAAAATATATAAAATCCAAAGATTGTACTTATCCATGAATTGATGGTGATCTTAAGCTTGTCACTCTCAGATAACGAGTCATAATTTGGTGTTTGATTCATATTCCCAACAGTCTTTATATTATCCATACCATCTTCTATACCAGTAGGTGTGGCAGTTAAGATGTTGATACCACAGAATAATATTGTAACAATTACTATATTCCGAAATGTGTTCTTCCAACTATCATCTGTCTCAACTCGAGAATCATTTAGGTTGCCTGTTGTTTCATCTCGAGTTCGTCTACCAAGCCATGTCATCTTCATTCGAGTTAAAATCTGTCCAATTAGACATGATCGGAAGCATGTTGTCATAAAAAGATGTGCATGACAACATCCATAGGCACAACAATCGCATAGACCATCTCTCCAAATCCCTATGGGTACACTGCCTCCTCTATTTTGTGTATTAACTTGGCCATTAACAGGGACAGCAACTGGAATGGCGCTAGGTGTAAAGGGTACAATAAAGCGTTGTCCTTTACTAACTCCACCGTCAGGGACAACTACTGTGAAGGTTGAACCCTCATACATTGCCTCGAATGTAAATCCTGCTTCAAGTGTTGCTGGTCTGTAATAGATATTTTGAGGATTTATGAACATATGATATGTATGCATCAGAGAATTTAGAACATATGATATGCACAGATTTGCAAACGATAACATAACTTACGCTACTACTTGTACATTTGTCGGCGCTGAAGGGGTTGCGGTAGCGCCATATCCTATATCTTTCGCTGCCATAGTTCTTCTTTTATTATCAAATGTCTCTCAACAAGAGATTTGTGTGTGAGGGTATCCTTTGCATTAACACTCACCGCCGGCCCAACAACTTGGAATAATTATAACCACCAATAATCAGTCTTATAGTATATATCTCCTCTCAGACTCTACAGCATATACTGATAATCAAGCACAAAGAAGCCTAACTAATGATTAAGCGGAGTGTTGGCAATCGGGGAGCGAGCATTGAGATTGATAAAACATTGCGAGAGGAAATGGCGATCAAACGAAATATAAATTTTCATTAGGGGAGAGTCATTTATTTAGTAGCAGCCTTAGCAACACTGTCGTCCTACACTGATATCCTATCAGTGTATATCTGATATAGTTGGTAAACTATCTACGAATTTACCATATTTGACAACAACACAATTGTCAAAAAAGATGCCACGAGAAATAAAACCAAGAGTCACTCGAGTGATTACACCACGGAATATACGTGCAATCAAACCCAAACGACAACTGGCATGGAATAAACAACATGACGAGGTAGATGATGATTTGTGGTATACAACTGTTTATGGCGACAGTAAAAAACAGGGTGGTGGGTCATCATCATCGACATCAAGGCCAAGACAAAGTTATAATAATGTCGAAGATGATGAATATGACTCTGAAGAAGAGGAGAATGATAATATACCCCGGAGTAGTAAAATATGCAAACTACTTTCAATATTTAAAGCAATATACAAATGTTTACTATGTATATGTAAATCAACAAAAAGTGGATATGACAGTATAAGGAAATTACCACCAACACAACGGAGGAATCGATTTCTACTCTTCTTAATATTGATATGTGTTTTAAGGATTTATTTACGATCAATGTTTATGAATTTAAATCAATATTCATTGTTTAAGAATGAAACGAAGAGTATTACTTCAGTTAGTGTAGGGCGTAGTACTGGTAGTATGCCATTGGATACAGATGATGGATGGGAGGAATCTTCTGCTTTGTTTGGCACTCCTAAAACTCAATCTAAAGTAATGGGAGGAGGAGGAGCTGTTAGTTCTCCTTTATTTGGCAATGGTAGTACAAGTAATCTCCGCGGTGGATCATCAGGATTGATGTCTTCTGGGTCGATGTCTGGATCCCTTTCTTCGGGATCAATGGGGAACAGTCTAAGTTCGGGGATACAGCAACTGCCACAACAAAGCAGTGGATTGAATAGTGGATTGAATACAAATTCAATTTATCAGCAGCAGCAGGTTGCCTCTGTTGGATATGGCGCCTCTCAAGGTACATTTGGCTCATCACAATTACAATCCAATACTATGGGCAAAACGTCTCAATATGGTGGTAACTTTGGGGCTGGTAGTATACAACAACAAGCTCAAATGCCTCAACAAGATCAATACCAACAACAAGTCCAGATGCCGCAACAAAATCAATTGCAATATAATAACCCACTGCAAGCAAATACACAAACACAATATAAACAACCAGTATTGGGCAATCAATATTCATCTTCTGGTAGTCAGCATCAGAGCTTAAAATCTGGCGTAGTTGGAAATTCCCAACAAAGTGGTGGATTCGGCGGCGGTGGTGGCGGTGGTGCCAATATGCAAAACTTTTTCTGATATGGGGCTTGGCTTGAGACGAATTAAATCTGTTGCCTTTTCATTGACGACTACATAGGATACCACATAGATTGATGTATACATACTTAAAGTTATATGTTTTATCCACACATAAGAGATGATATACTGTTTTCTATTAACCACTGCACAATTAGTGAGGTGAAGTGCAAGCCCAATGCCCAAAGATAGGATATCGTTCAAACAGAAAGTAATCAGTTTTTGAGCAAGCAATTGTGACAACCTCAACTCTGTACAGCTTTTCTTACTAAATAAATACTCCAACCCTATATTCTAAACTAAAAAAGTAGCGACAATGTCATTCCCCTAGCTCATCTATAAAGCTTCCCGTCAACCTTCTAAATTAGTTTAAATATGTATACTATTTGCTTTTGCAATGGCTCCCCACTCAGTGTAACACTCCTTACACTTTCCAAGATGGTAGTCTCTCCAATAGTTATCACCTATACGACCAAAGTATGCACTTGCCAATTCGTGAGAGAGTGCCTTATCCTGGACAAGCCCATTAGTTGCTGAAACAGCCAAGGCAAGTTTGTACTTCTCTTCTGCCTTTTCATTCTTCCCGTCCAATGCGGCAAGCTCCGCCTCGAGAAGATCTAGGTAATGCAAAACATTTGGGTTCCCTTTCTTTACCCAACTCCTTATCAATTTCAATGATTTCATTGCTCTCTTCTTCCATCTCCGTCTCATAAGCCATGATATTGTTTCGTCTTGAGCTGCCTTAATTGATATCAATGCTTCTAAGAATGTAAAGCGTGGGTTGAGAAACTCGGCCACCAGTATTTTTCTAAGGTCACCAGCCTCGATGAGCAGACTTGTTGCCTCATCCCATTTTTGAAAGAACACTAATACCTCCATCCTAACCACTATAATGTGAGCATGAGCACTTTGATTGCCTGCTTGCAGTGTAAGTTTCGTAATTTCTTCTAAATCAAACCCAGAATGTTTCCAAATTAACTTCTTACTTAATACAAGGAATGAGATGGCAATCAATTTCAAATTGTCCTGCTTCATTTGTGCAATAGCATCAATACTTGTTTCTATCTCAACCACAAGACTTCCTAATGACCGTCCAGTGTAGTACAAGTTATATGCACGAACGAGAACTGAGCAGGCAGGTCATAGTTAGCATGTGGAGTTAGAGAGTGAGCCGATATTGCAAATACTGATACTCACGATTGTTTGCCGCGGCTTCTATATCACCACTTCTCAGACCTTCTTGGTACCCGTTCAGCAGAGAACCTAATGTGCTTTGTAGAGGCCGGGTCCAGTGATCTAGACACAGCAAGATAGAAGTAGATTAGTACAATATCATATGCACAAACTTCATGACAATAAACACAACCATCTTACGAATGAAGCAATTAGATACAAACATGGACCTTGATCTCATATGGCCCATGTCAGGCTTCGAAAGAAGAAGGTATACTGCTTTTGACATTTCCGTCCCTTCTCTAAGCTTGCCTAATGTACAGAGTATGATTCCATATCCACCAAAGGCATCGCAAGATGAGGAATTTATGCCACATTTTAGCGATGCATTTACCAATAGAAATATGATTAATGGGAATATAGTGGGCTGGGCCTGTAAAGAGAGATAGGAATGGAATAATGAGCAAGAAATAGCAAGCAATTGTGAAGCAGTGCTTATATATAATGTTAACTCACCGTAAAAGAACTCGTTGCGGCTAGCTCCAACATCCGTTGTCCCATAATAATACAATCATCAGTCAATTCTGAAAGCTTTGATATGTCTTCAGCTGTCCTGTTACCCAGTGTATATTTTGTTTTGATGAACTCCTTGATAACAGTGAATGGATGGGCAGGTTTGTTCTTGATAGTTGGCAGCCCAAGCTGCCTTCGGTAATCCATAGCTGTTTCAAGAGCCTCAGTGAAATCCTCTGCTGCATGAGCAGCCAGGATCTTGACCTCATATACATTGAATTTGTCTTCTATTGGAATATCCTGGCAAATAATTTCATCGATCATCTCATTCATCGTATCTAAATCACGACAGACTTGGCAGGCATTTGCCCCCTCGCTGCACAAATCAAGCATCGTCTGTTGATCTATACCCCAGCCGTTTGGACCAAGAATCGTTCGACCAGTCTTGAAGTAAACAGCTGCTGAATCAAATGCTGTGTTTGCTAATGCCTTTAGTATATCGTAAGATACGCGTGCTCATTGAAACATTATAAAAGATACCCCATCACAACTCTACTTACCTTCATGCCAGCAAGATGATTTAATTTTGCCAACTTTTTACGTTCTTCTTTATCATCAGATAAGGTATTCATTGCACAATTCAGTAAACTCACTACTTCAAAGAGATTAGCCTCGAGAGCATCGTCATCTAGCTTCTCCAATAGTATGTTTCCAATCTTCCCTCTAAAAGTATCTCGTTTTGAAAGAGGAATGAGTTCAAAGGCAGCTGTTTGAATCTTATCATGCCCAAAGTGGCAGATGTCTGCATCCCCTGATTCAACTTCCCACAAACCCTCTCCCTGCAATTCATGCAGTGAACTACCCAGGTTCGACGTTGTATTATCATCCTCATCCTCTGTTAGAGGCGGCATTTGTTCTATGGACGAGAGCCTCCTTAGCTCGGATGTCCTCAAGTTGTCTGTTATTGCTGCCACGGCTGACAAGGAGAACTTTGCACCTAAGCAACTGGCGACCTTTACAACATTTTGTGTTCTTGTATTAAGACGCTTCAACTTATTAATGAGTACAGTGGCCACATTCTCAGTGGCAAGCATTGCATTCACGGTATCATCATCCCACGTCCATTTCATAATACCGAAATTATATGTGAGCAATTCCTCATCATGGAGTGATCTTAGGAACATTAGTACGAAGAAAGCATTTCCTGAAGTTTTCTTGTGGACTATCGTGGCAAGATTCTTGACCGTATCGTCGTCCATATCTAAGGCCTCGGCAATCAGCGACGTGACATTCTCCAAAGTGAGATTGCCTATTTCGATTGACGTTAGGTCAATGCCAGTTTGCTCCTTCTCTCTTATTTGCAATGCTAGGGGATGGGTTCTGTGAATGAGTCGCGAAATATACACTTTTGTCAGTTAGTATATTAAAGATACAAGCACACATCATATACACAAATTATTACTCACTCTGGTACTTCATCTTGCCTATACGCCCCAACAACCAACAATGAAGGTATATCAGAATCTAACGATATACTCTGGAGTAAGTCTAATGTTGCTGTGTCACTCCACTGTTTGATTGGAAGGCAGGAAAGGTATAAAGATATGGGTTAGACAATGAACAGTTATATGCACAAGACACCCCGAACGAAAGCAAAAAGATACTGACCTGTAAATCATCAATAAACAGAACAACTCCATTCAAATGTATACACATGATTCGTAACAAACCTCTAATAGCATATTGCAACCGTGCAATGGCCTCCTTACCAACTAATGATAAAGTTCTATACTGATACTTACTAGCCATTTCTGCTGATTCACCATCGTCCGAAAGAAGATCATTATATAGAGGAAATAACTCCTCACATCCAGGTAATGCACGGATTAATAGTACACTATCTTCTTGATTATATGCATCATTTATATCAGCCTGGATGTTATGTATCATATCACCCGAGATTATAATCTTGGTTAGTTGAGCCATTGCGGTAACAAAGGCTGATAGAGGCATGGAGGAATTGTTTAAGTCGAATTTACCACTGACAAATGTTACACCAAGCTTAGTTCCTGGTTCTTTAATACCTGTAGAATATATTGTATGAGGGGAGAGAGAATATGAGAACAGAGTGATAGTCTGGTTTGAAAGGGCAGGGGGAGAATGCAGAAACTTACCCTTCATAACCAATGAACTCTTTCCCGTACCACTAATACCACTAATCAATATCAACTCGGGTAACTTCTTATTCTGCTGTTGTTCATTATCCAATAATGTCATAGAAGAACTTCGTTGTACAATCCGTCTCGTAGTCATTTCATCCACAATCAAATTCTCATCATTCCGTACTTCCTTAGCCTTTTTCATATCAATTAACTTGTTTCTTAATACTGTCATATCCTCCTCACGACCGTGTAATTTCATATTGGATAATTTTAATCGGGTAAGGCTGTAAAGACTTGATGATAGTCTATTATTGCCTGCCCGTGATAAAGAGCTGCTACTCTGTTGTGCAGCCTTGACAACTCGTTCAGATAATTCCTTATGATCTAATGATGTTTCACTTTTAAGTTGTGTTAATGGTGTTGTTGTATTGTTTATACTGTTGTTTGCAGTACTGTCATCAACTAAAGTTGCCATATATACTATATTTCTATCCTTGTTTGAATCATTCTGTACAGTTGCTGCATCAGGTATTATTGTAGCCTCTACACTTGGTATGGGTATATCAACTAATGATGTTCTATTATTCGAAGCTGCTGCTACATCAGAAGAAGATAATCTTGAAGAATCTGCAGTTTGTTGCTGATTATTAGTATTCTGATTGCTATGTTGCAATATAGAATCACCAGATACGAATAACACGCTACCTTGTGCACCTACATCTCTATCTGATGTGTCAAAGTTTGGCCCATTGATTGCGTATGCACCCGGACGAACTCTACTAGCAGTATTATTAGCTGTAGCAGAAGTAGAGTTATCATTATTATTAGTCAATACCGCAGCCAATTGTTCCTGTTGTGAATCATTATCACCATTACTTTCAGGATATTGCAATTTGTTCAGTAAACTAATTTCATCAGCTACTTCATTTATTATCTTGGAGGATGATTCAGATTCGTCAGATGATGATGAGCTGCGTTTTAGATTACCAAGTTTTTGTGGACCATCTTTGGACATATCTTTTCCATTACCACCGCCATTACTAGACTGCATAATAGTATGTTTGTTTGGCGTTGTGGAGGAACAATAGTATTACTTATGTTTCAATATGTACTAACTTGAAAGGGTATTGTACTACAGTTAGTCATCAACTGCTATCTGAATGTATGTTCCCTCATCAACTATGGTACATTCTATACTTTCAAAGCTTTCATAGAGCCGCCTACCCAACACTATTGAACAACAAAAGCTCACCTATCTAACATTTATATCAAACAAACATGAACTATCTAGTTTTTGCGAATTGCATTACGTTCAATCGCCAAAATAAATATCAATTGTCACTCTCAAACTTCTCTCTCTCCTCTTACTACTCTTGAATCATTCATCATCACTCCTTTATTTGGTAGTAGTACAAGTAATAATCTCCGCGGTGGATCATCTAAATCACTTTCTTTATACTAAAAAGTTTTATGTTTTATTATTATACCCATTGTTCTTGCATGCATAATATCAAATCATATCAAACTTAATCCCCCGGTAACTATACATTGCTCAATTCGATAGCTGAGTGTAAACATCTGGAACGAACGTATTGTGAACATGATCAAAGAAGCCATCTCGTGATGACCCACCAAGGTTGTTGCGGAACACATACTCCATCTCACAACCAAACAAACCATGTCGTGTCAGACTAAGAGTACCCTTGTATCCAGCAAGGGGGTGTGAATCTCCGAGAATTGAGACCTCCTTGCTCTTCCTCCCCTTTGTTCGGACAATAGCATTAAGAACACTTCCGTCATCCATGTATAGCTCAACTAGTGATGAACCAGGCAAACGCTTCATATATTTGCAACCAGGGATAGTTCCGCAATATGAAGGAGCATTGACCACTTTCCACAAAGAACCGCATGAGGACATTGACACTTGGGTTAAGGCTCCCTTGTGATCGTTAGCACAGACGGCACTGCTCACAGTTGTGTGAACATCATGCTTGTCATACCCATTAATAATATCTTCATTCTCTGAGAGGTTGATAAATGAAGAGAGAAGGCCATCCTTCATACTCTCCATGTTTAGCCATTTCTCTGTGAAGTAGAACTTGTCATGTGCTACTTGATGATTTACTTGACCAATATCGATTTCAACCAGACCAGGATACTTCTCTTGAATATCCTCTTTAATGATACTTCCAATGTCGTTGATACGACCTTGATACTCCTCATGTACAGTCAAAACAGAAGTCCTGGCCACATATTGAGTCTCTACACACGGATGGACGTCACACACCGGCATGAACAAGTATGGCAATACGACAAGAGGTATCTGACCAAGTAGGAAGCCAAGTATTAGTGTAGTCCTGACGTTTTTGATTCTGAATCCCTCACTCATATACCCGATAGTCTGTCGTTGTTCCATTTGCTCTAGAGCAGATTCTGTTGGTGCATATCCCTTCTTGTCGATACGAGCCGCCGAGTACTGCTTCTTCTCAAGACCAGACGCTTCTTCCCACCTCTTATCAGCTTCTTGTTGTTCAACCAAACATTCTAAGCCTCCAACTTTGAAGGACCAAATACAATAGAGTAAATGAGCTGAGACAAGGGTTGTTAGAGATAAATGTATTTTGAACATATCATGTGCACAAAAAGGATACGCCACACAACAAAGACTTACCTAGAGGGACGCATAGGTTGATCAATATCTCAAGAAAGACGTCTGAAAACCAAGAGATGTTACCCGAAAGAAGGATAGCAAGAACAAGAGGCAGGATAGTTCCAAAGAGGTGAATTGAACTTTGGGGTGATATGTGATAGTGAATAGGTTAGCATTTTATGACAATATGTGATGAAAGAGACGAGCAATTTACTCACTGTGCTGCGGCAGGCATCCAGTATAGCTTCTTCCTCGAAGACCTCTTATCGGGATCCGAATGAAACATCTGACGGACAAAGACGATTGGCAGGGTAATGTCTAGTACTATACCAAAGAGCTGTTCAAATGCCAGGGATAGGAAGAGATTTGGAATGACCATACAAACTGCAACGACAAAGCAGATGAATATGGTTGCTTTGACGAGTCGTTCACACAGTTGTTGGTACTCGGACTTCTCTGGGTGGTTCATCTCAGCAACATGGGCAAGTATAGACCATTCGAACAAGTTATGAATGGCAGCAATCACTGTATGGAGAAAAGAAAGGTGAAAGTTAGAAGTGTAATGGCCGACGGACATGTCAAGGAAGATACCACAGATGTACTCACAAACGAGAGGCTTGCTAACTCCCCAATAAAACCTTGCCAATGAAAAGCATGCCGTTTCCATGGCATACAATGCACAAGTAATCTTCAATGACTTCCATCTAAAGTTGTTTCTGTTCACATTTGCCTTCCACAAAGAAATTAACCCAATTAAGAAAGTACTAACAAACGTCCAATTATGAGACTGCTGAAGTCCGAAGCCGAAGTTATCCAACGAGTCTTCCGAGAATGATTTGTGACAGGGCACGGTAATACCAAATAAGGTGCATTCGTCTTCATTATCAATCTCGACTCTGCACATTTTAGGAAAGAAGGGAATACCACTATTTGCAATAGAAAACTTGCTCCATTCATTAATACCAATACCAACCACAGCCGATACTACGCATACACCAATACTAAAGATATGAGGATGATTAAAGATACTTTCCCACAATGATGTAGCGGATTTGGTAATCTTCTCAACTAACCGGCTTATCAAATCCCCTCCGTTAGGCTTTACTCCCTCCTTATCATCTACTTCTTCTTCATTCTTTGGATAACTAGTAACACTATTCACCGACCATACCATAATAAGTAAGTAACAATGTCCAATGAAATGTGCAACACTAAACTTATGATCAGTCGTCATGGCCAACGCTGCCTCCTGAACTGTCTCTTTTGGCAGCGCTTCATATAACCGTCCTGCCATCATGATAGCCGTCAAACCTATCCAACCCAATACAAAGTTCTTCTTATCAGTATTATAATACGAGTAGTAAAAGAATAGTATATATAACATATTGGCAATCATGTATATACCACTGTTTAACATGATATGCGGTAAGGAGAGTGTCTCAATAACTAATGCCGATATGCCAGGGAATGAAGTTGTCCAATGTTCAGCTAGGCAAATGAATAAATGTAGAAACGCCGCAAGATTATTGTATTTACCATTTTGATACCAACTTAGGAGGGGATAATTCCCAATGAGATGTAATGGTAGGAAGACCCACGGTGATAGAATAATCATAGTTTATCGATGGTTAGTAGTTGATGTGTTTTATTGCAATAGTAAGGATACCGTCGCCGTATCCTTTGTTGATATATGTTTTACTTTGTGCTTTTCAATTCAAATATATTTATGAGGTGATATGGTTTTGATGATCTCATCTAATTGCATAGAATCTTATTCCAAGAGTGCAAGCCCTGCATTCGCCGTTCATAATCAAATTAAGAGGGATCTTTCCTAAAATGACCACCGGCGGTTCTAAATGTCACAATGAACATTTGCCTTTCTTATTTTTGATGTATGTAGTTAGTACTTTATGTTAATTAACCACAATAGCACAGGATCGCCGTCCAGTTTGGTATTGCAGTGTGTTTCATTGTGCTTTTAATACTCTAGATCACCTGCGATAAAACACAGGCAATAAATATAGATAGATAGACTCAATAAAGATACCCTTTCGTAGGTAGACGGTAGAACTTAAGAACTACCAAAGCAAACCCACATCAAGTTGATTAGAACCAATTAGAACTACAATATAAACATAATTATGCAGTCCAAGGGTGGTAAAGGAAAAGATATATCAAAAGACAGCCCAAATAATCTTGGTAATCTAAAACGCAGTTCATCATCTGACGAATCTGAATCATCATCCAAGATAATAAATGAAGTAGCTGATGAAATTAGTTTACTGAACAAATTGCAATATCCTGAAAACAGTAATGATAATGATTCACAACAGGAACAGTTGGCGGCTGTATTGACTAATGATAATAATAACTCTACGTCCGCAACAGCTAATAGTAACAGTCGCAGTCGTCCGGGAGCTTACGCGGTAAATGGGCCAAACTTTGACACATCAGATAGAGATGTAGGTGCACAAGGTGGTGTACTATTCGTACCTGGTGATTCTATATTACAACAAAGTAATCAGAATAACAATCAACAAGAAACTGCAAATTCAAATTCAAGATTATCAGAAGTAGTTCCGCCGCGTAATAGGACATCATTAGTTGATATTCCAGTACCAAGTGTAGAAGCTACATTAATACCCGAGGCTACAGTACAGAATGATTCGAATAAGGATAGAAATAAGGTATATATGGCTACTAAAGTTGATGATGATAACACCAACAACAACCAAAAACAGCAGATTGATAATAATGTATTGACAAATTTACCATTAACACAGCTTAAAAGTGAAACATCCTTAGATCGTCAAGAGGTATTATCCGAACGGATTGTCAAGGCTGCACAACAGAGCAGGTAAGTCCATGTTTATAATGTTTGTATTATTTAGATTCGGATGATTTGTATGCATTATTTTGCCTTTGCAACCCACATGTACTAATATATGTTACAATCATCTCTTTGTGCCACTTTCCAGTAGTTCATCACGAGCTAGCAATAACAAACTATCATCAAGTTTAAAACAATTGAAATTATCCAATATGAAATTACACGGTCGCGAGGAGGATATGGCATCATTAAGAAGCAAGTTAATTGACTTGAAAAAGAATAAGGAGGTATGGAATGATGAGAATTTGATTGTTGATGAAACGACCAAGAGAAGGATTGTACGAAGTTCTTCTACTCTGCTTGATAATGAACAGAGTAGTAGTAGTAAGAAGTTACCAGAATCGATATTGATCAGTGGTATTAGTGGTACGGGCAAGAGTGCATTGGTTATGAAGGGTAAGTTACATTTGGTTTGTTTTGTTCTTAGCGGGAGGGTATTCATATGTCTCATATTCTCTCCCCTCCACACATTACAGGTATTAAAGAACCAGCAACTAAGCTCGGTGTAACATTTGTCAGTGGCAAGTTTGATTTAAACAATTCATCCATGCCTCTATCAGCATTCGTTACTGCAATGGCTCAACTAACCAAGATTATAATCTCGGGTGATATGATACATAACATCCAGGCTGATATTAATGATGCATATAATCAAGAAGATAGTGTACTATTAATCCGTGCATTACCTGGATGTGAGGAGTTGTTTCCTCTATACAATGATCTTCTTTCGGACGATGGTGAATCAGCAGAAATGGCTAGTAAGTATCAGTATAGAACTTTATCATTAGTTGGTAAAGAGGCCATTGCACGGTTGCAATATGCTATTAGGGGTTTGTTACGAATCATGTGCGTACATTTGAATGGGGTTGTTTTGTTTATTGATGATTTACAGGTGAGTATCTTTTTGCTTTCGTTGGGGGGTATCTTCGGCATATAACTATAACTGTTCAGTGTCTAACCTATATCTTTATACCTTTCCTGCCTTACAATCAAATAGTGGAGTGATACAGCAACATTAGACTTACTCCAGAGTATATCATTAGATTCTGATATACCTTCATTGTTGGTTGTTGGGGCGTATAGGCAAGATGAAGTACCTGAGTGAGTCATTTGTGCATATGATGTGTGCTTGTATCTTTACTCGCGTATATATCAACTGACACATGTATATTTCGCGACTCATTTACAGAACCCATCCCCTTGCATTGCAAATAAAAGAGAAAGAGGAAACTGGCATTGATCTAATGTCAATTGAAATAGGCAATCTCACTTTGAAGAATATCACGTCGCTTATTGCCGAGGCATTAGATATGGACGACGATGCGGTCAAGAATCTTGCCACGATAGTCCACAAGAAAACTTCAGGAAATGCTTTCTTCGTACTAATGTTCCTAAGATCCCTTTATGATGAGGAATTGCTCGCATATAATTTCGGTGTTATGAAATGGACGTGGGATGATGATACCGTGAATGCAGAGCTTGCCACTGAGAATGTGGCTACAGTTCTTATTAATAAGTTGAACCGTCTGAATACAAGAACACAAAATGTTGTAAAGGTTGCAAGTTGTTTAGGGGCAAATTTCTCCTTATCAGCCGTGGCTGCAATAACAGACAACTTGAGAACATCCGAGTTAAGGAGGCTCTCGTCCATAGAACAAATGCCGCCTCTAACAGAGGATGACGATGAGGATGACAATACAACGTCGTCCCTTGGTAGTTCGCTGCATGAATTGCAGGGAGAGGGTTTATGGGAAGTTGAGTCTGAGGATGCAGACATCTGTCACTTTGGGCATGATAAGATCCAAACAGCTGCCTTTGAACTCATTCCTATTTCAAGACGAGATACTTTTCGAGGGAAGATCGGAAGCATACTATTGGAGAAGCTAGATGACGATGCTCTCGAGGCTAATCTCTTTGAAGTAGTTAGTTTGCTAAATTGTGCAATGAATACCTTATCTGATGATAAAGAAGAACGTAAGAAGTTGGCAAAACTGAATCTCCGAGCTGGCATGAAGGTAAGATATTGTTGTCCCATTACTGTTGTATGTAACCTTTATATTGCGCTCTTCTCAACATGCACTTATCTTACGATATACTAAAGGCATCAGAAAACACAGCATTCGACTTAGCCGCTGTATATTTCAAAGCTGGTAGGGAGCTCCTTGGTTCATGCGGTTGGGGTTTAGATCAACAGACCATGATCAAACTGTGTAGCGAAGGTGCTAACTCTTCCTTGTTATCTGGTGACTTGATTACGATGAACAATCTCATTGAGGAAGTTCTATATCAAGACATACCTGTAGCAGACAAGTTCAAGGTCTCTGTGGTTAAAGTTATTGCTGCTTATGGAGCTGGAAAGTTCAACGAGGCGATGAATGTTGCATTTGACTTTAGAAGGCAACTTGGGCTGCCAACAATCAAGAACAAACCTGCCCATACATTCACTATTATCAGGGAGTTTGTGAAAACTAACCATGCA
>Ga0214477_100046_pt1 | contig 71740 bp, 58 predicted proteins | sample M1_20Mar14CPVII9_FD_165058 | JGI IMG/M metagenome (GOLD analysis project Ga0214477, IMG submission 165058) | Marine eukaryotic communities from Monterey Bay, California, United States - M1_20Mar14CPVII9sort6BwellC16 | ecosystem: Environmental > Aquatic > Marine > Unclassified | place: USA...
AAAAAAGCTTACAAGGAATGGGAATCGAACCCAACGACCTCAGCCGTGTTAAGGCTGCGGAATGGTCAGTTCCTGGCAGATTTAGATGAAACCACTTATGTAGCAGATACTAAAGGATATGTTGATGCAATCTGAGCATAAATAAAGGAGAAGGCACACTCCCAAGAGGCAAAAAAGCTTACAAGGAATGGGAATCGAACCCAACGACCTCAGCCGTGTTAAGGCTGCGGAATGGTCAGTTCCTGGCAGATTTAGATGAAACCACTTATGTAGCAGATACTAAAGGATATGTTGATGACATCTGAGCATAAATAAAAGAGAAGGCACACTCCCAAGAGGCAAAAAAGCTACAAGGAATGGGAATTGAACCCACGACCTCAGCCGTGTTAAGGCCGCGTCATAACCAACTAGACCACCCCTGCTGTGATACTGAGAGATAAGAGCTAACATACATGTTTTGTGTGTGCAATTAGCGATCTTTAGATCCTTGAGTTCAAATCCTCAGACTTTTTTTTTGTTCAATAACTCTGTTATTCGAGACAACTGTCAATAACAATAATAGGCGCTCTATCTTCCATCCCATATATTATATAGTATACTGTAGAATAATAACATGTTCGGAGGTGCTCAAACGATGGGCGGTGCTTCTCCAGCAGCTGCTGAGCCAGCAGCGGCAGAAGACGGCAATACATTAATCGATTTATCTGAGAAGTTCGATAAACCTCTGTGTTATGCTCGTAATGAAAACTCATCATATCCCTGGACGAATCTATTCATTGGTGATTCGAGATTGGGTATGCAAAGTGATGCTGATGAACAGTTGATTATTCATGTAACGTTTCAAGAGTTTGTTAGAGTAAGTTATACTCATATGCTGTATATTTTAGGATGAGCTGATAATATTTATTATGATTATATCTAATAAACTGATAAAATCTTATTGATGACACAACAACAGGTGAAGAGTATCAAATTTACAGAGTGGAATAAGGGTGCTAATCCTGAAATGAGCCCTGTGACTGTCCATATTCATGTCAATAGGAATAATTTAGGATTTGAGGTATGTAAGATATGATGTGCACTTTTATGTTTTTCCTTTTTTGTAGTTGCAAAGGACAATTTATTATAAATCATAAGTATATACAATTACTAACATCAAATATATTCTACAGGATGTTGAAGATGTTGATCCAGCACAGACAATTACACTTACCACAAGTAATTTATCAGAAATCGCAGAGGCAATTGATTTATACTATGTTAAATTCCAACGTGTGAAGAGTCTAACCTTCTTCATAGAAGATAATGCCGGAGGCGATGTAACAGCAATTGGAGGATTGAAAATAATGGGTAAAACTGTTGCTACTACAAATATGAATGATTTTAAGAAACAAGGATGAGGCAGGTAGGTGTTGCAATTGTGTGTCTCTCACATTAGATACACACATATTGCAATGCCGCATAATTATTGAACAAAACTTGAAGTAATGGTAGCAGAAAGGAAAAGAAAGTTGGGGAAATATGATGCAAAACAAATGTCTGAATCTACTGATAGCAGTCGTGTTGTATTGCAGGGGATGAATTGCTGATCGAATGATACCTATTGATTGAGCAGTATATATGTTTGGGGGTGGCAGTTAACCATTATTTCAATCATTAGTTTGAGTGTTTTGAGTTGGGATCATGTTGTCAGAATGACGCGAGTGCATCTATTATGTTTTATATGCGCTTGCTGACATGACAACGGGTAGAGAAGGAGAATATTCTTCTCTCTATTTGTATCCACTAACAACAAAAACTAATGTTAAATCATTTCATATTGTACAAAGTATATAACTTATTGCATATGCACTATACTTATTACAATATGCATTACATATGTAGAACTACTCAACTCGAATCTCAACAGCTTTTGCAACAACAACAAACATATATTACCACTTCAAATCTCATGCAATAACCTCTTGTTGCGACTGTCCCAGCGTATAGAAGGGTATGCATCACCATTTACCAAACATTTGGCTGTATCACAAGTTAAAAACAAAAGATTACCCTCCAATTTATCAGGATGTAATGGTATATTGGCATCTCGTCTCCAAGCAACTAACTCACAACAGTCCTCTTTGTCATCATCTTTCTTATTATCTCCACATCCCGATGAATGATATCCACATTTTAAACAAGATGGTGGTTGGACGAATCCTAACCTAGCAAAGAAGCACTTTCAAATAATTGGTAACGATACGATGGTGCATGTTAGTGTGATGTTTTACAGTTTAGTGTGCATGAAATATTATAAATTGTCAGCAGGTCAGCAGTAGATAAACGTACACATATAAACTGCACATACAGATAAACATAATCCAAACGCACACAGGCGCAGTATGTACTCACCATGGTAACGAACATGTCAGATTCTATAGTTCGATCAGAGTCACTCGAGCCACCAATATTGTCTTCGATAAAATCGTTATTAACAACTTCAGGATCAATAGCACACCCGTGAGGATAACTCCGTCTCTTTCTTACAACCGCTGACTTATCCATAATATCTATTCTAATACAACAACATCAACAACTAACTGACTGCATGAACCAACTGAAATTTTGCAAAAGCGGTATCCTAATTTACCAAATCAAATAAGTACAGCCATCGCATCCTGTAATTCTAAAGACATTGGTATTGATCCAGGCACGCCGATATATTGATAATATAATCATTTAATCAGTTTTTAACGCTGCGGAATAACAATTTTATCACAAGAGCAAATTATTATGGAGGTACAACAAGCCCCAACTAATCCTCAATCATCCTCGGGATATGAGGCTGATGAAAGGATTGCAGCACGACATGCAGTAACATTAGCTGATGAAAAATGGAGGTCATTATGTACACAACATGCATCAACATTTGTTGCAGCAGAAAGAAGACACGTATCAGTACAAAAGGCATTGCAAGAATTATTAATAAAGATTGAAAGTGAGACAAAGCCTAGTGTTAAAAGAGTTGGTAAGGCATTGGATCCCAATTATAATTCTAAATCTAGTAGTGGTGACGACGTTAATAATGAGGGCAAGTATGATGATGAAGAGGATGAAGAAGATGAACCTCCTATTCAACCCGCAACAACCCTACTGGCAGATTTAGCAGAGAAACATCGGCTGCGTCGTCGCACATTAATGCAACATTCATCATTATTGGAATTATTAGAACTGCCTTCATTAATGGATGCATGCGTTCGTAGTTCATTGTACGAAGATGCACTAAGTATTGCCGGGTTTGCTAATACATTAGAGAGAAGACATTTATTAGAACAACAACAGGGCAGTAGTAGTGCTGAAAAGAAGGAAGAAGATGGAAATAAACAACAGCAGCAAACAAGTGAACAAAAGGGCGATGTTGTTGCAGGAGTAGTTCAGGAAATTAGACGCAGAGAGGCTGATCTACGAAGGATGCTCATCCATAGACTACGTCAAGATGTTACCATGCCTCAATGTCTTGAGGTTGTTACTGCATTACGACGATTAAATGGTGTCGAATTAGAACGACGAAATAATAGTAAAAGTCTTATTGGTAGTAGTGGGGCTGTGGCAAATACTGCTACCCCAAAAGATTATGATTTGGAAGCAGTGCATGCTGCGATGGAGATGAGGTTGCAAGTAGACTTCCTTGAGGCAAGAGATGCCTGGCTTGAGGGGGGAGTTACAACAATTGGCTCGGCACAGGCTGCAGCTGTGGTTGCATCGTCATCTTCATCCGATAATAAGGGAAGTTCGACATCGGCTCAAGCAGAACAGATCTTGGATGGTATCGAACGATACAGGACAAGATGCTTTGAGATTGTTACTCAATTTCTTGCAATCTTTAGGGGCTCGTTTGCTCCATCCCAAGCATCATCGTCATCCAATAATCATGATCATTCATTCTCCCTATTGTCAATGTGGACAGCTCGACGTATTCAAACATTCTTAACCACCTTGGGATCGAATATGACTACACATGTACATGATACTGCCACTTTAAGAGATGCACTTGACGCGGCATCTTTCTTTGCCTCTAGTATGGGACGAGTAGGGACAGATTTTCAACCATTGCTTGCGCCGATCTTTGAGCCTCGACTTACTGAAATGGTTGTCGGGCAATGGAATGATGGACTAACAGGTATGGTCGAGACACTGAAAGCTTGTCGGGATGCAGGCGTTGCGTCTCCATTATTCGGAGCTGAAACATCTAATAAGGATGGCGAGTCGGGAAGTAATACAGATGGGATGGAAATGATGATGTCATCTCGTACACCGGCCCCACCTAGAAAATTACTGGCCATGCCTCCCCTAGCTCGCTTTCTTAATGCATACCTGGGAGGCTTGAACGAATTGCGCAGATGTCTTTTGCCTGGTGCCTTCCCTGCCATTCGATCGGCCCAAGCTAAGCTCTTGGCTGATGTTAAACTTGCTTTACAACAGAATGAGCGTGCTGCTTTAACACCGGGATTGCGTGGCGAGGCTTCAAAGTTGCGCGAGATAGCATCGAAGATGAAGACTGAGTTTGACAACTGCCTTGAACCATACATGACTAATTGTTTGAATGTAGCTCTAGGATCCGTAGACTATGCAGTAGAAGAGGCAAAGAAGGCAGCAGAAATTGCAGCGGAGAAAGCCCGTATCGCAGCAGAAAAGGAGAGAGCGGAAAGGGAAGAGAAAGAGAAGGAACAGGCTCGTATTGCTGCCGAACAGGAAATATTAAGGAAGGAACGAATTGAGAAAGATATGATGGAGGCGAGAGAACGTCGACGTAAGGAGCTCGAGGAGAAGGCTGCCGCCGAGAAAGCCGCAGCTGCAGTGAGCACTGATGAGAATGAAGATATACTTGGTGATGATGATGCTGACATGTATGGGTCAGACTCCGATTAATTAGCTCTTCGATATGTAACTTAGGCATAACTATTAATTGTATCCTCTTACAACACACAAGTGCAAATAAATAGTATCCAACTTTTTCCATGTGATACTATCCAACTTTCTAGCAGTGATACTGCACAGAATAGTCAAAATAGATCATAAACATCATCAACCTGCAAATAGATATATAGCAGGTCCACTGGACGATATTTTGTTGTTGTATATTATTTTATTCCTCAACACTCATTAAACTAAAACCCCAAACCAGCCAACCATCCTCGAACCTCCCTAGCATAATCTCCATTAACTTCAATAGCCCCTCCAGTTCTAATACGGATTGGATTTTCTGCATTAACACCTCTACCTGCCTCTCCTCCTCCGTGTGCACCTGTGGATGCTGATGTTAGGATGCCTTTCTTGCCTAGTGGCAAACGCAATACAGCACGTAATTCATTAATAAATGCTGGTACATCTCCTGCTACATTTCGTATAATTGTAGTATGTTTTGTGCCATGAATTCTATAATATTGATCCATTTTGATATCATTATTGTGTTATAACAAAGGGAATATTGTTCAGTATTGATAATTATTATAAAGTATAAAAGATGTGCACATCTTATGCACAAAACACTTTCAATAAAGTTGCAACTCATTGCAATAATAACAATAGTAAAAACTCACCTAATATCTCGATAAACAGGTAAAAATCCAACCGAACCAAATGGTTTACGTCCCGTCCTTTTCACTTTAAATGGATATTCTGGTATTTGTATCTCATCTGGATTTGGCGGAGCACTCCACCCATTACCTAAAAAAGTTGGATGGTATATCGCGGGATATGTTACACTAGGTATTGTTGGTTTCTTGGGCACATGTCCTGACTTCTTTAATAGACGTAATCGTGCTGGATTATTCTTAAAGAGACGTTTCACTTGTGTTGCTGAATGCTTTGTTCTGTATGATGTTTTAGAGGTTGAGTTTATTGTTGAGATGATGGGTAGAGTACTATTTGAAGTGCGAGCTACCGCCGGGGAAGCAGCTCTGTATAACGCTGAAAGAGGACGTAGGAGAGACATTGCAGATATAATAACGGATTGATCTCCTTCTTTATTGCCACTAAACTATTTGATTATTGATATGATTGCTATGAGTAGGTATGAGTTGTTGTCTGTTGTGCAACTAAGGTGAAATCTTAGCAATAGAAATATTACACTTGTCATATTTTGAAGAGTATCAGAACCCACCTTACTACAACTGCATCTCTAATATCCAAATTTGGCGTGGATTACTGATACGATATCCAAGGTGATAGTCCCATTTATTCATAGCATTTGTTGTTAGTGCGGTGTGGTTGAAAATCTTGGAGTATCACTGGAGCTCCAAATTATTGCAATTTGCAATACATTTTTGCACATTGTATGTTGAGATGCACTGAACTTATCATCCATTGCTTTAGACTTTAATTGATAATGAAAAGACGAAATACAAACCCATTTGATGACGGCAATGATACCCCGCGAGAGAGCATGAGAGAAAGATATGAAGGCAGCAATAATAACAAGGAAAGTGCACCGTCTTCATATCTTTTCCCAAACTTTCTATCCTCATGGATGGCAACTGAAATATCATCATTGCCTTCCTCTACCAACTCTTTATTAGAAGATGAAGCAAATGATAATAATAATGATGATGAGAGTTTATATAGATATCATGATTGTATATCTCAAGAAGAAGAAATTGATACCTCTTTAGATTATGAACATGATGAAACTACAACCTTGTTATCTGCATTATCACCATTACGGCGACAAAGTATACGATCCTACAGCGCAACTTCTAACACTCCAATTCGTAAGAATACCGGTACCGATATACGCATTGATACTGTTACATCACAATCATCACAACAGAATGCTGCTATTGAAAGTATTTATAGTCCGTTATCCCAAGCTTTGGCAACATGGTTATCACCCTATGCAGATTCTGCAAAGCGTGCCGGGCGGAAGATTATGTTCTCGGAAGAGGAAGATTCATTATCAAGTGTTGGAAACTCTCAGCACTCCAATATTGTAGGAGAAGAGACTATACATTCAGTTAGATTTCACTCTGATCATTTAGACAGTAGCAGCAATGGCCAGCGAAAGCGTCGGTTGACACCTTCTTCTGCACTTGGTAGAACTTTATCATCACCTGCATTAATGACTACAATGTCAAATGATAACAACAATACTGGTACAATAGTAGTGGAATCAAATAGTGATAGCGGTATAGTACTAAAAGATATAGTTGTCCAAGGTGAAAACAATACACAATCAGATGACAACAATGGCGGTGGTATAGTCATACATCCCTGGACGAAGTTAATATTACTTGAAGAATTGGGTACGGCATGGTCATGGTTTGTATTACTGCTGCCATATGTATTCTTGATATTGGCAGTATTTTTAGATGGCGATACACAATTCAAACATACAATTGTCGGACCACTCAGGGGAAATAGAAGCTGTGATGATATGGTACGTGGATCTGTTCCCACTCCCTTTGATGAGTCAGTGAAGGGTTATTATCCCGTGCCTTTTCATTTCGAGGATGGTCATAAACACAAATCACATAATAAGACAAGAAAAGCCAAGTTTAATGGCTCATGCACCTTTCCCTTTGAGCTAAGAGAAGGAGTGGGGTTACTCTCACACGGTAAAGATGCAGCATCAAACTCGACCATGTCATCGACATCGATTCTGAACTCAAGATATCGATACCTAATGTCTCATGGGCATGCATTTACATCTGGAGTGATATCAAATGTCCCTCCGACATCTCAATCTCTCAGAGGATCAGTGAAATTTAATAACCTATCAAGTAGAGCGGTTGCTTTAGTTGCTAGAGGATCTGTGCTAGTATCTGCCATTGTATTTCAACGTCCAATCAGTGGAAACAGTACAAGTATTACAGCATCATTACATTGGTCACCGGTGTTGATTTTAAGTTCCAAAAGGTTAGATATGGTCTGCAAATTGAATAGCGAGGACGAGGAGAAACATAATGCGCCGACATGGACATGCAGCAGTCGACGGATAATAGATGCATTCTTTTCTCTACCAAATACCGCAGTGTTAACGGGAGGAGATCTTCGAGTTGATATACTCTTGTCTCACCACAAAAGTCAAAAGGCATTGAGAGATGGTCTTTGGTTTGATGAGCAAGGAGGTATCATGAGTGAAGCGGATGATGACTATGTGATAAGCGGCGTCAACGACAATCTCGCCATGTCAAGCGCAGAGAAAATTTTGTCTTCGGCTGATATATCTCGCCCACAACAATTGCTAGCTGAGCTTTCTTCGACATCTCTTTACAAACTTCAGCATCAAAGTATGGCTTACAATAATGTTATAGAGGGAACAAGAATATTCTCACTCACAGTGACGTTAGTATTTCTGTGTTATTGGTGGTGGAGTATGGGAGTAGCAAGTGAAGGCTTTGATATGATTGATAGCGAAGATGACAATACAACAGCAACTTCATTATGGAGGAGAATTACATCACCAATATACAAAGTAGCTAGAATGGTATCCCGGAGATGCAAGAGAACTAATCAAGCATATCGATTTTGGTGGCAAGATCCTTGGTGCATGTTTCCAGAGAGGAGATATCTACTTATGCTTCTATTCTGTTTGATTATGCTACAGAATCCACTGTTGGCATATGCATTCTTTCATCCATACCTCTATGGCAGTGCAAGGTTTAGATTTGCTGCAGATACAGTGTCAGGGATGAGTGTTCATGGTATATTATTCCTCTGGCTTTGCTTAGTCCATGGTCTAAGATACCACACAGCTGACATTTCAAGACGTCGGTTGGCCTTTCACAGTCGTATATTAGAGCTTAGAGAAGCTACCTCACATATGTCTCCAGATAATACAGAATTTGAAGACACTCAATGGGGTAGAGTTAGATGGTACTATCAACAGTATGGTGATGTCGAAGGAGGTGGTACTGCTGTCTTGAAGATGAAACACGACACTGAATCAGACTCGTTTGTAGAGTTCATGTTTCCTAAGGTTGCTCTATTATTTGTTGGTATTGTGGCATCCATTACAGCAGCTGCATCACGATTTCCCATGTCAGAGAGTAGCTCAATTAGCGAAAGGATAGAGTTAAACCCAGATAGGTTCGGAAGTGGCAGCAAGGTATATGTACTAAGCTCCGTCGTGCAGCTGGTTGTCATACAAATATGGAGCATCTACATTATCTACACAAGTTTTGTAACGGGAGAACGACTCAAGAGAGAGCCTTTTCTTAGTACTAGACCTGCTCAGCTGGCATTCAGGGTGAGTTGCCACTCTTTCAGATGTCTAAGATGCTTCTTTACTTTCTCTTTCTCATACTTTTTACCCTCATACATCATGGTTTTAGGTACTCTCTGGTATTTTGATACTTGGATTGACGTTCAGTATTGCTCTGTTCTATTTCCATTCACTCAGCTTAATCAGTAACGAGGAGTCTTCTTCCGAGAGATCCGCAGACGATAGTGATATTATATATGACACGTCAATAGGAGGAAGTGACGACGAATCTTGGGACTTACTACTGACTTTAATCCGTCGAGCAACAACCGAACTCCCTTATGTTGGCACTTCGTCTAACATCGGGCCAGGCAAGATCCTTTATGCAACAGCTTGCTCTCTCGTATTGGCTGGTATCTTTCTACCATCATCTCATTTCCATCCTTCAAAGAAGGAGCAAAAGGCAGCTGATGAAATAGTAGCAATGGGACCCGATCAATACTCTAAACAGAACATGCTATCAGATATGGACAAGCGATATCAGGGAAAGGACAAGCGATTCGTTGTTGCACTCGCTCGTAACACACATACATGGAGAGTTTTTCCTCTACCAACGAGAAGTCATGCCTTGATCAGTCAACACACGCTTAAAGAACAATTGAATATTGTAGGTACTCTTCAACTATATTTTGATGGTCGACACTTCAATATGCACAAGTTCAAGTTTGGCAGAGGAGCAATCTACAAAGGAAAATACATTCCAGTGTTTTGTGTAGAAATAGCATGTTGGTTACTCGAGGCTTCTTGGCAAGCCTATTATTCATCAACAGAATACTCCTTGAATAACTGGGCCCCTGGTAGAATGCGTCTTGATCAGATCGGTCTCAAGCTAGAGCGAAATATCAACGATAGTGAAACTGATACTCATGTCTTTGTAGCAACTAACATCTCCGAACAAGTAGAAGGCGAAGAAGATAGTATTATTGTCGTTTGCTTTAGGGGTTCAGCATCACGCACTAACATCAAAACTGATCTGTCGTTTAAACAAGTACCTTTACCTGAAAAGATCATGTGTGATATGCCAGCTTTCAACATTCGACCAGGAATGCCGATTGCGGTTGACGAGACATTATGGGATGAACAGGCATCTTCTTCTTTGCCATCAGTACTACAAGATATAATAAATGGTCCCTCTGGGCATTACAAATCTTGGCCAACAACTGGGGAGGAAACTGCTGATTATTCCAGTACAAATGCATGTCATCCTGTCGATCTGGATCAATCAGTCTTTATACCAACTGTGTCTAATGCAGGAAAGGCAATTATTCGTGCCACTCCAATGGCAAGACAGGCTCTGCCTTGTGTTCACGAAGGCTTCCTCCAAAACTATACAAAGATACGGCACGAACTCGTTGAAACTATTCTATCTATCCTCAAACGACAATTGGAAAAATCTGTCAAGCGTAGTCACCACTCAAGCAATAGATACAGTGACGATGGTGATGGTGTTCAGCCTCTAACTCTTCCCAAGATATACATTACTGGACACAGTATGGGCGGTGCTATTGGTCAGCTACTAGCACTTGATCTTGCTAGTAATTGCGAGATCGTTATTGAACAGGCTTTGCCAAATGATAAAGGCATCAACAGTGGCAGTGGTAATCATTCAAGGCAAAGCCTATCCTCATTTGATAACGACGATGATATGATAGAGGAGGCAGCAGGCTTGTCAGACTTGAATTGGCTTGGTCAGCGGTTAGACGGCCCAAACAGTAGTAGTACTAAGATTCCAACAAAGAAAATACGCCTTCGTCCTCCAATTGCTGTATACAGCTACGGTCAACCACGTCTCGGTAACAATGCATTCAAGACAATATACAAGAAACGAGTTCCTCATACATTCAGAGTCTGTACAGAAGGAGATGCAATCACAACTATGCCATCAACAGGCCCCTTCTTTGGAGGTATATATCGCCATGCTGGACTTGAAGTTCTACTAGAAGAAGGTTGTACCGGCAATATCTTAGTAGGACCCACAGTGGTTGAGACTTTACTAAGATTCACTAAAGTCAGGACTTCGTTAGATGCTCATTCACTGGAGAGGTATCGTGAGTCCCTAGAGAGTGCTCTTGGTAGAGAAGACTTGAAGGAGTACTATCGTGGTCATGGTGGAAAGGTACGACATAACAATCAAGATGGCAATGGGTATCTATCAGGCAATAGTGGACCCCTCCCATCTTGGGTCACGAGTGTTAAACGATCACATGATGATAATGTATGAATGATAGATACTAAGCAGTTAAGCTAGCTAACAAATTCCAATTACACCATTATAGATCATACATCTAATTCAGATTTGTAACTTCTTTCTATTAGAATCTGATACCCAAACCACATTTCAAATGAATATGCATGTCGAGTACTCTTACTGTTACTTTTGCTTATCCCCAGCACAACACGGTATTGTATTGATACAGTAACCCATACTACCTTCTTCAAGTCTAATATCTGATAATTCATCCCCCCCTCTTTAAGTTCTATAACATAGCATATTCCTCTCTCTAATTCTTATCATCACGAACATCAGCATAGATAATTGGGTCACTTCTAGTCAATTGTTCCGCATATGTCTCAGCAACTTCTAGTGGATACTTTCCCATAAACGCTTCACCTGTCTGCATAGCACTTTTGAATAATGTTGCAGCATCATCTTCACTACAATCTTCTACAACCTCGAACATTCGTGTTACTGTATGTTCCTGACCATACTCTTCATCACCAATTAGATATAAACGGTACATAGGAGCATCCTCAAAGTCATGTATCTGTTCTGGTTCACTTGGTTTGAACTTCTTCTTTTGTTTCTGTTTCATTTCTGACTTTTGAATTGTGGTAGTAACTTGTTTTGTCTTTGGTGTTGCAATTGCTGAGCCTCCGCCTCCACTATCTTTATCACTGTTGAGATGTGATAATTGTCGACAACTTCTTTGATGGAGAGGTACATTTGTGAAGGCCGATGCAGTTGTTGTTGCAATTGCAAGTGTGCATAGAATCTTTTGAATACGAGCCATGATTGATGATGATAGTATTATTGATTGTCTCCTTATATCGTCTCTCCCCTTTACAAAGAACAGTAGTAAATTTTATGATGGCAAAATGACGATGAATTTTGGATTTTACACATTCCATGTGGAGGTGTGACAGACGTATGAATTGGCACAACGATATCTACTGGATATCTATGTTGCGATTGCTCAAGACAGAGCAGTACCATAATCCTTAAACATAAATAGAACACGTACGCATTAAACTGTAGTCTTTCAAGGTATATAAGCAAAGAGTTAGCGCGTGCTTTGGTATCTTTCCTTCTTTCAAATAACTTGTCGGTAGTTTGGTTGAAACATATATTTTATCTTACTCTGTAGCTTACTTAAACCAAGAAAGAGCTAAAACAGTACACAATTCTTGCATTGCTTGACATTAATACTTATAATAGGACTAACTGGATGCATCCATATATCCCCAAATGGTATATTTTCTTTTTCCAAGCTCCACAACATATCTGAATTGTACTATTCTTGTCGATAGTGCAACACAAAATGGTCAATACAACAAATAAGAGTGATATCGTTTCTTCCGATTTCATTTCACTCGGTGTCATTTAGATGCAAATAACCACATAAGATTTGATATCACTAACACCAATTTCCAACTACTTCCATCTTAAAAGACAAAATGTGTTTTATTGACTAATGGCAGGATTCGGGCCACCTCTTCTCAACTCTGGAGGTTTCTTTGGTACAGACATTGCAATATATGGTTTAAGTGGAAATCCTGTTAAATTCGGTACCATCAATTGTAATTTTTTCAATGGATTTGTAATAAATTTCCCCTTGGATGTTAATCTACCCTCACTCGTACCACCCTTTCCTTTGTAATATCCTTTACCAACACGTTTTGGATTTAGTGGTAATCGTTTTGCTGCTGATTTAGATAGATATTTTGACATATATCTACGCGTTTCATTATTATTATTAAAGAAGGTTGATGTTGATGTTAATGTTTGTTGTATCATGATATTATTATTATAACATGTTGTTGGTATCTTTGTCGATGACGATGAGGTCACCCTACCGATGAGGGATATTATTCTGGAAGATTGCCACATAAGGAAAGAGTAGATAAAAGGATAGTGATGAGATAGAGGCGTGAGATTATGGTGCTATTGTTGGGCGGTGGTCGGTGGTGGCGGTGCTGTTTTATGAGAGTTTGTAAGGATACCGTGTAGATTTTCATAAAAATCGATTATTAGGAGCTGCTACTACAAACTTCACAACTACTATCAACATGGCAAAGCACGGACTTAGCGAAGACGAGGTAGCAGACCTCAAGGAGGCATTCAGCATGTTCGATATTGACGGCGATGGTACGTTTTTTTATTATTCAGCGGCGGCAATAATTGCAAAGATTTCGGTATCGATTATCTCGTTCAGGCAATCAGCCTGCTGTATATAAACCCAATATCCCTGGTTGGGTTTGACGCTGGTATTTGTTAATTAGAGGTGATATTAAGGTGTTGTTTGATGCAAGTCATATACTCCGGGCGCGCATCATTATCCAAGATACCTTTGTCCATATCCTTAAGAGTTTATCTGTATTTTATTTGTATTATACCGATAATCTTTTTACAATCTCATCCTATACTGTATTCATATCTAATAAATTGTATTATTGCAGGTACTATTACAAAGACGGAGTTAAAGGAAGTTATGAAATCACTGGGCCAAAAACCAACTGATAAGGAACTTGAACAAATGATCAAATCAGTGGATAAAGATAATAATAATGAAATTGATTTTGAGGAATTCTTAACCCTAATGAGTTCTAAAAAGCCTGGTAAGGATGATCCTGATAGGGAATTAAAGGACGCATTTGCCGTATTCGATGCCGATGGTAGTGGAACAATTTCTCGATCAGAATTGAAGAAGCTAATGAAGAGTTTGGGACAAAAGCTGTCAGATGCAGAGCTTGATGCGATGATGGATGAGGTTGATACGGATGGAAACGGTGAAATTGATTTCAAGGAATTCAAGTCAATGATGGTGCGTGTATTCTTGTGTCATTGTTAGTTTGTGTGTTGCTATTCAAGTATGACAAACTAATAATTTGATTCACTCTCCTTTTTAGCAATCGTAATTGGGACGGGGAATGTGTCAGCTCTCATATCAATCATATTAACTTGATTTCTGTCGTTGGTATTTATTGTGGTGCACGGTAGTTTTTATCTCTTTAGTACCAGTACCCGATTGTTTAAGTGGTATTATCTGTAGAGGTATATTGATGTTGTTTTAGGATGACAAGTATAGGCAACGGGGGATTTTATGTTTATCGAAGCTACATTTATATACAATGGGGGAGATAGATAAACATGATGTACAGCCTATTTAATAAATACTGTGTATAGTGACGTGTGATTTGTTAATATTTATTATCTTTTGGCTTGGGACTATGTAACTATGTAGATGTAGGTTAGCCAAGATCTATGTTCTCCGTATCAAAGAAAACGCCTCCCTGAATGGGCACCATTACCCCAAGCTCTACTATCAGGCCTAAGCCTTAGTCACTATTCATACTAACCTCTCAAGTCTCATATCCTAATTACTGAACAATCGACTAGATCTTCTCTTCTCCTCGTTTCCTTATAATCTAACTTTAACCTCCTGCCTGCCCCAACATACCTATGAAGGATACGCTTGAGGTATCCTTCCCTTCTTCACTTAGTAAAAGAATCATAAATCATAAACCTCTCTGATTACTTTAAAAGTTCTCCACACATATCAAGTGTTGTACATATGTATTCATAATAGAGATTGGTCCTTTGACCTTTGCTTAATAAGGGCAATTGATTGGGGCAGTTGAGTCAAAATTTCGGATACCGATCTTCTTACTGACTTTGAACTACGATAGCTCATAATAAATTATTACTAACAAACTCTTTACAACAAACAACATATTCAACATGGCTGATCAACTTACCGAAGAACAGATTGCTGAATTTAAGGAGGCCTTCTCCTTGTTCGATAAGGACGGTGATGGTAAGTTTGGGTAATAGCCCGTTAATATTTTCACCCACTATAAAATAATTGGTTGGTGAGGCTGGTTGTACCTACGAGGCTGATCAGCCCGCAAATGGATAAGTATTGCAATTAATTGCAGCCAGTACTTTCAGGCAATATGCTAGGCTATAGATCAATTATCCTTCGTTTTAACGGGGTGGTTGGGTACGGCTGTAATTATAACACATCATATGCATATAATATCGGTTATGGTACACCATACAATATATAAGAAAATTGATCGTTGATATACTACCAGCCCCGATATTGAAACCCCGTATTATGGGCATTGATGGCGTTTAATTGGTGGTATTTCAGCACCATATGATATCAGTCAATTTAATTGGTGGTTGTGTGTTTAGGTGTTGATTGAATTGTAATTATGTGTCTAAATGTTTGGGACTGTTTTTATTGCAATTATTTGTTTTGGAGGATAACCAAGCCTACTTATTCATCACACGTGCCTGTATTTTATAATTATTTACTAATATATTGTTATTGATAACATTCTCCTCATTCAGGTACCATCACCACCAAGGAACTTGGAACTGTCATGAGATCTTTGGGACAAAACCCCACTGAGGCTGAACTTATGGATATGATCAATGAGATTGATTCCGACGGTAACGGTACCATTGACTTCCCCGAGTTCTTGACAATGATGGCTCGTAAGATGAAGGATACAGACAGTGAGGAAGAAATCCTTGAGGCATTCAAGGTTTTCGATAAGGACGGAAATGGTTTCATTTCAGCTGCTGAATTACGTCACATCATGACCAACTTGGGAGAAAAGCTTACCGATGAGGAGGTTGATGAGATGATCCGTGAGGCTGATATTGATGGAGATGGTCAAATTAACTACGAGGAATTTGTGAAGATGATGATGTCCAAATAAATACTGTCAAAATTTGGTAAATCACCACCACCCGTGTAATTGTTGTTTCCTTTTGGAGAATCTGCTTGTGTATCTTTTTGTGTGTCTTAGGGAAATTGATTATCTGGATGTAAAAAAAGGTTAGAAGCAGTTCTCTCTGTTTTAGTTGTTGGCGCCCATTAAGCTCCTTGGAGGTGATTGGCTTTTGGATGCTTTGAATCCGGCTGATGGCTGCCCACGCACTCTTTATTATTAGTATAATATAAAACATACCAGTGTTGTCTAATGACTCTATTTCGTAATATATTTAAGTTGGTGTTGGACATAATATGGTCACAGCACCTTGAAGGCACCACCTCAAGCACACTTCTCCGGCAAGCCACCACACTTAAACATGCGGCCATCTCAGAGATTGGAAGGTAAGATAAGCCCGTTCTCCGCCGGATGAAGGAGTTCCTCTAATATCACTCTACTCATTTCACTTAGTTTCTTTTCAACGTCCGCCTTCTTCTCGCCGGGCTCACCTCTCATTTCAATATAATACTTGAACTTAGGTTCAGTACCACTTCCTCTAAACTGCGCAACACATCCGTTTGTGAATCGAAATGTGATCATATTAGCTTCTGGAAGTGTTGGTTTCTTGTCTTCGGTTGTGCTATCATACCTAGGTGGCCCGAGATCTCGGACGCTCTCCACTTTATATTCACCAAGACAATCATAATACTTGCCACTATTTCTCATTTGCTGCATGATTCTCTTGACTATGGAGGGGTCGTCACATCTGTAGTAGCCATTGTTACAAACAAACTCTCCGTACTTATCATGCAGCTTCTGAAGATGAGATGTCAGTGTTTCGCCATTTGAATACAAACCAGTAGCCAACGTCGCTATGACTCCTAGTGCACTAATTCCATCCTTGTCTGGAACTCCACAGCAGGCAAAGCCTATTGCCTCCTCATATCCAAGAAGCACTCTGTAACCTTCGTCTTGAAGAGTGTTTACACGGTTACCAATCCACTTGAAACCAGTCAGTGTTTCCTCAAAATGAAATCCTTCAACCTGAGCTACAGCTCCCAGCATCTTTGAGCTGACAGTAGATGCTAGCATGGCTACAGGTTTATTTGAGTTCTTTCCAATTGTTTCCCATAGCCAGCAGCCTAATAGAGTTGCAATTTGGTCTCCAGTGAATACAGTCCACTGTCTATCTTTCTTCTTATACTCTGCTACTCCCAATCTATCGGCATCAGGATCATTAGCCAATACTATATCACAATCATTCTCAATTGAAAATGCCATTGCTTCATCTAGCGCTCCCTTTTCCTCTGGGTTTGGGAACGGCACAGTTGGAAAGTCAGCATCGGGCTTTTCCTGAGATGGTACTATACAGAAAGGTGGTAGGTTGAATACTTCAAATGATCTCTTTGCATATGGAGTGCCAACACCATGCATTGCAGTGTAGGCGAATTTGGGCAGAGATGTAGTACTACCATTATTCATATCATAAGTGACGAGTCCACTGGCTTTGATAGATGCAAAGTAGGCATCTTCAATTTGTTTGGTTTGTATGGAATCACTTAATCCATAACATTCTTGACCATCAGACTGAGTCTTTAGCTGTTGTAACTTGGCTCCGTAATCTATCCATGGTTTGAGATTCTCCTTCTTGATAATGGTTTGAGCGATTTCCTCATCCACTGGTGGTCTAATCTGACATCCATCATTCCAATATACTTTATACCCGTCGTCCTGCTTTGGATTATGTGATGCGGTAATCATTACGCCGACTGCTGCTTTTAGATGTCTAACTGCAAATGCCAATATTGGTGTAGCGATATATCCATCAAGTAGTATGCATTCAATACCTGCTTGTTCAAATACTAGCTTTGTATATATTGAAAATTGTTTAGATGATAGATTGAACTTTGAAGTTGAACGATGATCATATCCAACTACTGCCTTTAAAGAAGATGAAGTGTTGTCTTTCTTGTTTGAATCAAGTACATATCTTGCAAGCCCTTGTGCTGTTTGTATTACTATCAAATCATTCATACCACTTGCACCAGGCTGCATACGTGCCCGAAGTCCTGCAGTACCAAACTCTATCCGTTTTGTATTGAATAGTTCATCTAATTCTCTTGATGCATCATTATCATTTTCTGCTTGTGCAGTTAAGTTCTGCACATAAGTTGAGGTTGTTTGATTTGGATCTAGCTTTGACCATTCCTTTGCAGTGGAGCAAATTACTTGTGATGCCATAATAGATTATATATTATTATCAAACTTGCAGAGCCGAAGTAGTCCAAGTAAGTATTAACGGTAGGTACCTAGAGTTGTTGTTATGTATGTAGTTGTTTGCATGGCAAAAAAAAATGAGAGTTTACCGTATGGTACTCCATTTACTAAGGTTTGTGCGCACGTTGTACGATATGCACTCCAGTCTTAACAATAACTACCTACGTACCTATACCACGCGGATATAGACGTATATACTAACAACCTATCCAACAATAACACTAAAACATCATGGCAAAGAAGAATAAGAAAGCCACGGCGGAGGCTGCTGTTGTCGTCGTCGAGGAGGAGGAAGAAGAGGTATTAGGTATGTAATTGCTTTCTATGTTTTTGATCATTACACATCACATGTGAACTAAACAACAATTGCAAAACACAACAGTGGAAGAAGAGGTGGAACTACTACAAGTGGATGTTGGTGATATTATTAAAGTAAAACAAATCCTTGATGAAACCGTGGCCGGGACATTTTTAGAAGAGGATTTATCCGCTCATGGTGAAAACGTACAAATTGAAGAGGAAGTAAGTCATGATAATAAGAAACTAATTTTGATGACAGCAGCATGTTGCTTCGCGGCTATTGCGCAATTTGGATTGGCTACCGATTTTCCTAAAAATCGTATATTATTGGGTGCATGTTGTGCAGCATACTTTTGTTTAAGTGGTATACTTCAGCTTATCATGACATTCATTGATAAGGATTGTATAATGATGACAAAACCATTAAAAGACGAGGAGGCAATTAAGTTGGTAAAGGCTGGGGGTAATAAGGATATGGATAAGTATGGAATTCGTATACGAACACAATTCCCTCGTTTCTCCGAGTATTATACTGTTATATTAGAGTTTCAAGGAAAGGAATTATCTGAATTTGTGACACAAACTTGGAGTGTTGGACAGTTTTTTGATGTGGATGGTTACTTTGATGAGGATGGGTTGATGATTGAGGTCGAGAAGTTATATCGACGATTTGAGGCTGGTAAATTTGATAAGGTAGATAATAAGAGTGTTGTAGGAGGTGGAAGCAAGGCTAGTAAAAAGAAGAAGAAGAACTAATTCCTTGAGCTATGATTTATGAATGTCAGGAGAAGAAAGAGGAGCAGGGGTAGGGGATGTGAGATAAAAGGAAATTGCAGTACCGTCAAATCTAATGAATAAGCCTTCTCTTCTTCTCTATTATGAATGCATTTGTAGATTATGATAGTATCACATATCACTATCATATCTTATTTGTTATGAATAATCCTGTCTCTTCGTCTCGTGTACAACTCGATGCTGATATACAATTACCATTCATACAAATAAGTACATCTCCAAGTGAACCAATAGAGGTAGCAGCAACCGCAGCCCCGATGTTAAATGCTGCATCGGAATCATGAAATTTGGCTGGCTTTGTCGCTCCAGTAAACACAACGACACATTGCGATAACTTCTCGGCCAACTCATGTTGGATATACTTTGCAGTATCTATCATGGTGTCTGTCCCATGAGTTACTATGATTCTAGTAGATTGTCTTTTTGTCACTATTTTCTGAATAGCATTAGCTATAATAAACTGCAATCGTCGTTTGTTATTTCTTGACTATCTTTTTGGCAAATGCTTTTTACTTGATATGATATCCAAGTTGGGGTGATTATCTAATATATGTTTTGCTGCCGGTATGTCACCAAACTCAAATGCATATCCTGCGGTAAGGCGAGGATAATCTTTATCAATAGTACCACCCATGGTTAAAATATGAACATCTGGTTCGTTGTCGTTGTCATCAAAGTTATTAGTCGAAGTCATTGGTATTTATAAACCTTCCTTTACTCTTCTACTATCGAAGTACCTATTAAAGAACTGCCTGTATTCTAATTTACTGCGCCAACTAGAGGTATACTAACACAACACTGAAAGCCGCGCCGCCACTAATAAAATTATTTACACTCTCATAAAAATGAAGGATACCATCGCCATTGTCCAAATTCCAATCAAGATTACTTGAGTTTGAGAGTGTTATTTGCGGGGCAGAGTATGATGTATCAAAATAAGTGTTAAGTACACACACAAGTAACAACATACACACATCAAATAAACCCTATCTTTCCTCTTTTTTGAAATAAACGCGACAATATGACACCCGGATTTGGTGGTTTCCAAGCACAACCAACACAACCGGCTGAGATAGATGCATCTACTCCATTTGTGGCTGCTGCTGATGGAGATCTTGACTTATTGAAATCATCCATCAAACAGATAAATCTCTCTCCGAATGCAAAAGACTCAAACGGATTCACTTTATTACACGCTGCCTGTGGATATAGTCGGATTGAGGTTATAAATTGGTTATTAGATCTAAATAATAACGAATCAACAATAATAGATGTGAATGCTCGAGATAGTGATAATGATACACCTTTACATCACTGTGATGATGTAGAGTCTGCTCGGATACTAATAGAGAAAGGTGGTGCTGATCATCAATTAACAAATAACGAGGGCAAGACTCCACTACAATCAAAAGAAGCAGAGTTAGAAGAAGAAGACGAGGATGACATCGACAGTGATGATGAAGATATGGAGAAGTTAAAGCAATTGGTAGTATACTTAAAGAGTCTATCAGTGTAACAAAAGAACAATCTTAATCTACATCTTCAATAAAGTAGTGACAATTAAAGCTACATATCACTGAGATTTGTCACTTGCAAACATCTATCATTAAATAAGTAGACCTCTGATTTATCATTCACACTGCTTGGATAAACTTGTGCATCCGCTCTAACATATCATCAACAAATCTACTATCATGACAAAAGAAATGGTCACCGCCCTTATACACTTTAAGCTCAGATCGTTCATCCTTACACAATTCTAACCATTTGTTTTCAGAATCACGATGATCTTCTGATCCATTAAAGTACAATATTGGGATATTCAATGTAGGAATTAGATCTGCAGGTGATACTGAATGTAAACAATCACACTGTGCAGCACCCTGTTGGAAGAACATACCACTGCCAAATGAACATTCACGTATGTGATAATCGGCAGTCTTAGATTGACTCAGCATTGCTCCAAGTAATGTTTTGTTATTCATACTTGATGATAACTTACGTAAGAACCATAAACCAAATCGTGCCTTATAACTGCAGTCCGGGCCTACATTTTGTCCACAATCTAAAAGTATGGAAGAAGTAAACTTGTTTTGAAGTTTTGACAGGATGTGAAACCCAATATAGGCGCCGAGCGAAGCACCGATGTAACATACATCCTTACTCGAATCTCCACATTCCTTATCTAGTACATCTCGTACTGTTTCAACACACGAGTCTAATGTTAATGGCGTATCAACCAACGAGCCATGACCTGGCGAATCAATCAATATAGAACGATATCCTTTGCTTGCTAATTCTTTAGCATGTGGTTTGAATAATGCACGACTTGCTCCACCCCCATGTACCCATAGTAATGTAATATTGCAATTTGCGGCGGTATTAGTAGTTGTTTGGATAATATCATATGTTTTAGTGTAATCCAATACAGATACTTCTTGAAAGCATGCTTTGCAATAAGATAGGATGTCTGATTTCTTGAGTGGTGTTGATGATGATGTCGACGATGTAGTTTGATCGTATGGTATCAATGCTTGATCCCCTGCACACTTTGAACAGATTGAAGTTTGACATTTAGTACATAATGCAGCTTTTGTATTGGATGAGAATAGACTGAAGCAACCACCACTGTTATCTAGGTTTGTTTTGCAATCGATACATTGCAATGTCGTCGACAGTCGACATGATATTGATATATACCAAACCTATCAGACGTGCTCTCAACTTGTGTGTGCTACCAAGTAACTTTAGCCGTGCTAGAGACGATATCAGATAGCCTGCATTGATGGTTGGTTTAGGGAGTTGTTATTGTGTGATCTACATCAGGAGGCAAAAGAGGTTGCTTGCTTACTTCTTTATGTCAAAATGACTCTTCATCCATTCTATCTCATATCTCACACAAAAACTGCTTAGGCCAGTGTACGATTATTCACTGATCCAAGGAGTTTGGTGAAATGAGATAATCATAATATGAAAAGCGCATAGCACAGGAGACAGACACAACATAAGCCCACCATTCACTTAGGCTGGTTAAAGACTAGTCTATTGAAGTTTGGTGTAGTGAAATCTAGAGCACATAATAAGTTTTGGAATACTTTGACTTCATAAAGACAAACATATCAATATCATGGGTGTTACTGTTACTAGTACTACATTTGCTTTCCTTGGTTCATGTCCTGATTCATTTGTGTTATCATCTCCTTACGGGCCGGGGATGAAAGTACAAGCTGATGGTATTGTCTATGAATGCATAAGTGATTATGATTGCGGAGGTTTTGCATTCGAGCCAGGATCATCGTCGTATGGTGACTTATGGCGAGAGAAATGGACAATGGTTGGCTCTTGTGATAATGGTGCTACCATATCACCAACAACATCCACACCATCACATCAACCTTCATTATCTCCATCAACTTCTACTCCAAATTCTACACCGACGATAACAACACTCACCACAGAGACAAAGCAGCCACTTAGTACTAGTCAAACTGCCACTTCAGTCCAGTTCAGTTATGAAGAGTTTAACAGTACGAGCCAAGCTGTTAATGATGTCTATCAAGGCCCAGAATATGTGTTCACTCCATCAGTGTCCAGCTTAAAGCGTTTACCAAGGTGAGTGAATGCATGCATATGCATGTGATATGTAATGTATATCTCTCACAACATCCATATACTCTTCTTATATTATAGATTTGGGCACGGTAACGACATAACTGTACTATTCTCTTCATATCAAGACGATCAAACAGATTATGCCGCTGGATTGATAGCGTTGTTCCTATTTCTATTCATCATATTTCTTTTCTGGTCAATTGTGATTGTAGTGTTCAAAGCTTCGGGAAGGGGTAACGTCGGTTTCTTAAGTGGATATCACTTTGTAATACCTGATCCTGTTGATGATAATGATGAAAAGAAACTACACAAGAGACCTCGACGAGTAAGAGTAGTGTTTCTCATTGCAACAGTCATACTCATGGTGTTCACCTTTCTATTAGTACAATTCGGCTTCAAAGAAGCTAAGAATGCATCGATTGCCATGGGTGAAAGCTTCAAAACAACAGAGAATATCATATCAAATGCAGAAGACATCAGTATCAAATTGGAGAAAGTTGGAGACAATTCAATTGCAATACGAGATGAAGCCGTGCAAAAACTTGATAATATCTGCCCCGCTGATCCGAGCATCGAAGAAACAGTTGGCTTAGATATCATGACTATTGCTCAACAAGCAAAGGATGACTTGACCATGCTTGCCGACTTCATTAAGGATGGCCTAGAGGTGTTGAATGGAGGCTTGAATAGCGCCAGAAGAGCGCTTGTCAGTGCTAACACTTTTAATGATACAATCATCCAATTTTGGAATTGGCAAATGAAGTTGCTTGCAAGTGCTCTCTTCATCTTGTCTTTCTTCTTGATTGTGGGTGTCTTATTAGTCATGCTGAATATCAATATCAAAGTGTACCAAAAGGCATTGACATTCTTTGTCATGCCATTGTTTGTAATCACAATCATTGTATCCTGTATCGTCTGTTGTGTCATCTTGCCGATAAGTGCATCATCTGCAGATGCTTGCTCAGGAGGCGGAGAAATATTGGGCGGTCCAGATGATACCATTCTCACAATGTGGCGCAATATTCGCGGAGCTGAAATAGCACGGTATCACAGTTCGTCTCGTATTACACACAAAGATGTAACCCCGATTCATATCCTTTTGGTTTCCTTAGTACATATCTGGACGATCTTAACAATGCAGTGGAGTCAACAGGAAATGCTGCCGAGGTAATGCGTGATAATCAGGCTTTACTTTCTGAACGATGTGGAAGAGAATTTACAAGTGTACCAGAGATAGTTGATGATATGGATTCTAACCTCAAGTTCTTACAACAGCAGGTTGATGCATCTCTCAACTTGATCAAGTGTGAAAGCATTAACAAATTGTATGTTGACATTCTTCATCAAGCAGGATGTACTGATTCAGTGGATGCGTTTGTTTGGATATTTGCTTCTACTTTGGTCATATCAGTATGTGGTCTAATCATGATTATGCTAAGAGCATCATACTATCCAGTAGAATATTTGGAGATATCAAGTGATGATGAAGAATTGGGTAGTATCAAGCAGGAATCAACCAAGAGTTTGGAAGACTTGGAGAGTACTATGTCTCCTGATAGCAGTAATCCAATTTCCCAAGCAATACCTCTCGAGTCAATCGATAAGAATCCCCGAACCGACAAGACTTTGAGTAGTATCAAATCAATTAGGAGACTTTCATCTCGTAGAAGAGTTAGTGATGCATCTGAGACTGAGCAGCTACCGCAGGAGGCTAAAGATTGGGTAGAGTGCTAGAAATATGATGTAGTCAATTTGAATCGAGTAGTAAATGTTTGATGTAAGAGGGTGTTGTATCATCAGTATAGGTTTTCACACATATACATACTAAATCAATATTGCCAATCTCCTCTGAAACATATTATTCAATACTTTTTCATAAACTAATTAATATACCCATATCTTTTACCGATATCTAATCACCATCCACTCACATGAACATTTCGAGCAATACTAATATTATGTAACTAATTATGCTCACATACCATCATATAACCAATATCCTTGCAAATACTACTGTTATAACAATCCAAAGGAATATTGATATTTGATGTATATCTTATATTCCCTTACATTCATTCGATAGACATGCTTTTGAGAGTTGAGATATGGAGTCAAATTGTTGCAACAAAATATCGATAATGATTTTGGTTAATTTCTAGATACTATATTCAAAGAATACGGACGGTATATACTAACCCCTTCAACTCAACATGCCGACCGACTGCCTTGCTCTCTCCTCTCCCGACTCACCCCTATCCAGGGGGTACCAACCATCTTTTTGTGGTGTAGTACCCCCGCCACCCCGACCAATTAGTGAGAACATTTTATGAGAAGAAAAGGGCTACTCTATCAATGAGTATTAGATACCAGTTTGAAACAAATGAGCCCCTTTGCTGAGTAAATGGGCTCTTCCTACTCTTCTTATTATTTTGCAGCATGGGATTGCTATCTGCCTAGTAGCACACGATTAGCGGGCCTACAATATCATTAAAAGGAGCCCTTTATTGATATTCTTCTGCTATAGGTTTATATTAGAGGCAGAGCAGCTCTCAAGTTGCGACTCAACTATTCCATTGCAGTAAAAACCTAACATAAAACCTATCACAACACACAAAATAAAATGTTGAACAAACTACGGAGGAAGTCATCCCGTATAATAAGTAATAACCCAGCCCTTGACGATGATGATGAACCAATGCACGGTAAAGGTTCGTCAACAAGTCTGTCAAAGGGCAGCAGCTCTAGTAGAGGATTTGATAGACAATCAAATCCCTACTCAACAACTTCCTCAAATTCTGGTCGTAGTTCATCATCATCTAGTCGAAAATCCACTAATACTAGATCCAGTAATAATACCAACAATAGACAACGATCATCATCATTAGGTAAACAACTATCCTCCCATGCACGTACAGCCCCACCCTCCAAAAACTTACGCTCTTCTAAAGGAAGTTCAATATCATGGGGTGGTCGTACAACCGAAACTGAAACCGATATAACGCAAGATAATACTACCTGGAATAATAAAACACCGGATTGTAGTGACCCTAGCTTGGTTAGTGATGATGATGACTTGCCTAACAATAATCATCAATATAATACTACCAAAGGGGGGAAGCAACGTGAGTTAGAAGCAAGTGGATTATACTCCCGACGGTCTACAGATAATACTTCCAAAAATAGCAGTAATGAAGATTATACCACCAACACAACTAACTCTTCAGGATCAGGATATCAAACGAATGATGAAAGTACATCCATTGGGCTAAATAGTTCTGGTACTACTCAGCGGTCTGGATTGTCCACATCTCGTAATAGTTCTGCTAGAGGAGGTGGCGGAGGCAGTCGAAGTGTGGGACCATTAACCGACCACGAAGAATCGGGTAGTGTAGACGACGGTGATGATTCCTACAGTGAAGAGAGTGGTATAATATTTTCATCCGATGTATCCAAATATACCTCCTCCTCTAATATGCAACGGGGTATGGATGATTCAAAAGCGTCATATCCAAGTATGGGTGATAATATTAAATCATTGCGTGGTGGTGGTAAGTTAAATAAACAGCAGCAGCAGCAGAATCAAAATGTACGTCCACCACCACGAAGTATGAACAGTTCATCAGCAAGTGTGGGAGAACATTCACGAAGGAGTAGTAGTAGTGCTGCTACAAGCGATAAACAACGTCGGAGTACTAGCAATCCCTCTATGGGGAGGCGACAGCGTAGTCGAAGTGGTGGACCTACTACTTCTCAAGGAGGTAGAATGTCAAAATCGGTATCAGGCAATACAATCAATACTCACAATAGTAATAATAACGGTGAGGAAAGTATGAAGTTGAAACCACCATCGATGAAAGGCATGCCATACTCACAACGGAGTGGTATGAATAAGAAGCTGTCAAAGAACAAACCCAAGAAGTCATCTACTAATAATGCTGAATATGATACAAGTTCGGCAAGTTCACCAATGTATCATTCCAATGCAGCCACAACCTCTGATAATAATGGATTTAATACATCAAATCAAAGTATAACTGATAGTCAAAGGAGTGGATATGAAAGTGAACAATCTGAAACAGAAGTGGCAGCAATGCAACAGTTGGCCTACCTAGTTGTATCATTACGATCGGAATTAAAGGAAGTGAATGAATCGAAAGATTTATTACAATCAAAGTTAGATACCATTGAAGCATCAAACGGGGGAAGTATTAGTGTCGATACCAAAATACAACAATTACAACAAGATAAAGTTGATTTACAAGCTGATATAGATGCCTTCATTGCTGAACAGGACGATTTAAAATCCGAGATAAATGAATTACAAGTAGAAAAATCAAGTTTGAATGATATGATATCAAGATTAAAGAATCCTAATAGTTTATCACATTCACAATCGGTGGGTAGTTTTGGTAACAACTCTTCTAGTAGAAGCTTAGGAAGTAAGGGGAAGAAGAGTTATGAAGAATTACAAGAACGTATATCAGATATAACAGATGAGAATCACAAGTTGGAAAAGGAGATACAATTATTAGTTAATGAGAAGAGTCAATTAGTATCAACTAGGAATGATCGTGCTGATGAAATTGGTATGTTGGAAAAACAACTTGTAGATGTGAAAGAAACACATGATAAGGAAATGAAAGAGAAGGATATGAATATTAAAAGTATGGAAGAGAAGATTCAAAAGTTGGAATCTTCATTTGATGTAGTTGAGAAGGAAGGAAAGGAAAGTAAAATGACTATAGCCGTATTAGAAGATGAATTGTCAGCCAAGAATGATGAATTAAACAAGGTACAGGAGGATCATACCAAGGTAGTTGAAGGTGAGGGCAAAAAGATGACATTGTTGAGGTCTAGATTAACACAGATTGAGAAACAAAAGGGTGAATTGCAAGATGTCAATAAAAGTCTTGAGAAGGAGTTGGATGATATCAAGAATGAGCAATCATCATCTAATATTACTGCCAAGGAGGCTGACGAGACGGTGGAACTTCAAAAGAAGATAACATCTCTTGAAGAAGTGAAGACTACCCTCGAGAAGAAGCTAGAAGACAAGGACACCGAGCTTACAGCATTAGAGGGTAAACTCAAGGATCAACAAGAAGGATCAACCCTATCATCCGAGGAGAAGGGTCAAGTGAAGTACCTCAAGGAACGGATAGCAAATCTTGCTACCGAGAATGATGGTTTGAAGACTGATCTATCAACGTTGCAGTCACAGTTGACTGCCTTGGAGAATAGCAAGACAAGTACTACCAAGACTGACGATGAAGATCTCAAGTTGAAGCAAGAAGAGTATGAGGAGCTCATATCAGCCAAGGCTGAGCTTGAATCACAAAATCAAGAATCATTAGATACCATTACCAATCTTCAAAAGATGGTAACATCACTCGAGGGTACCAACACTGAACTTGAAGAGGAAATGAATGAGGCCACTGAAGCTATTTCAATGTTCGAGGATGAACTCGATCGTAAGGATGCCTCTGCTAAACTTGAATTAACAAAGTTAACTCTACTCCAACAAGAGATTAGTACGGCAAATAATGAAAAGACGGCATTAGTTGAACGTAATGCCAAGTTATCAACTACCAATGATGACTTACAGACACAGATTAAGGTACTCAATATCGAAAAGAAGCTAGCATATGAGGAGGCTGAGACGTTGAAACTTCAGAAGAATATTGCCGATGAAGATCAAGAGGAGGCACTATTAAGTAGACAGGAACAGAAACAGGAAGTGGATCTGTTAGAGGATAAGATGGAGGCGATGAGGGAGAGGACTAGTGAAGAATTGGCAGAGTTAGAACAACAAGTTTATCAGTTGGAAGAGATTAAGTCCAAACTTGAGGTAGAATTGGAGGAAAGTTCGGATGCCATCACAGTACTACGTGAGGCGTTAACTGAGATGGAAGAAGATAAGCAAGAGAAGGATGAACAAATTAAGAACCTTAAGACTAAACTCGATGATAAGGAAGTAACACAGAAGGAACATCAAGTCAATGTGGATACCATTGCCCTTGCATCTTGCGACGCTCTCCTCTCAGAATTGAAGAATCAAATCAAGCAAATTGTATTCTCAAGGAACGAAGCTCTCCATGAAGTGGAGGTGCTTCGAGAGGAAGCTAGTGTTGTATCATCTCCGTCCGAGGCTGGTAAGTTGCCTCCTTCTCCTGCAGTAGAGGTGAAACAAGCAGCCAAGAAGCCTCCGCTTGATGATTCCACCACCAAGACTGATGCCGAGGGTGATTGCGACAAGACTTACAAGACTCATGAAAAGTCAGTCGGTACCACTCCTTCAAAGGCGAGCTCTCGGGGAAGTAGTCTATTGGAAGCAGCCAAGAAGTTGTGTGACAACTTGGACAAGAAGAAATCTCAAGAATCAAACAAGTCTAGGAATAACAGTCCTATTCAAGCTGCTACTACTTCCAAGGTTGAGAAGCCCAAGGTTGATAAGTCAAAGCCCAAAGCTATGACATCTCGAGAGGAAGTACAAGACATTAAGAATGTCGTTGATCAAGATGATGACGTCTCCAGCGCAAAGGAAATTAAGGAAGTTGATAAGACTCCTGCTGATGTCAAACCATCGCCGCCACTCACACCCGAAGAGGAAAAACGACAAGGCAATAAGCCAAAGCTTGATATTGATCAACTAACATCGATATACTTTGAGAAATGTGGCATGTCCGTATCAAGATTCAGTGACCTATCATCCGACTCGTCTTCCTTCCGTCGTCGAGCTGTCAAGCCTCCTAGCGACACTATCACGAAGAAGGTAAAGATTTGCCGCAATGGTGTTTTCATGGGAACATATGAGGGTGATCTTAATCCGGAAGGTCAACGCCATGGCTTTGGTGTATTGCTATGTGACAATGGCAACTCGTACGAAGGCGAATGGAAGAAGGACAAACGTGATGGTCTTGGAATAGCAAGGTATAGTTCCGGAGATGTATATGATGGTCAGTGGCAACGCGGTAAACGTCAAGGCCATGGCGTGATGTACATAGAGGCGGGTGATACATATATAGGGAGCTGGAATAATGGCTTGAAACACGGTGCAGGTACATATCACTGGGCTGACGGGGAGGTCGATGTTAGTTGGTATCAAGAAGATAGAAGAGTTGGAGAAGGTGTTCGATGGAATGCAAGTAGAGCAAAAGCATTCCAGTTGATACGGGGTACAAAGAAGGAGGAGTTGAGTTTAGATGAGGCATATCTGAGAGCTGAAAAGCTTGGGTTGAACTTGGAAAAGTTCGATTCTCAGCCTGGCTCATAGATTATTCCTTAAAAAGGAGCATATTCCTCTTAGATTGTAGAGTTTAATGTATGAATGTAAGTAATGAACGTTTAGGAAAGAAATTGAATGTAAATGATACCAAAGGAACTATCTTATATTCAATTGTACTTGATAGAAGACTTCAGTATTCTTCAAGTAAAGAATAAAGCAGTTTTTCTCTAATCTATTTCATTTATTGTTTCATATTGCTCCCAATCCAACTCACTTGCTAACACGTAATGAATTTTAAACTTCAAACCTTTTACTTTCTAGTCAAGATCTCAGGAACTCCAGCACCATCCCTAACAACTAAGATATCCTCATCAACATATGTAACATACAAATCACGAGAGTATTGCAATGCATCTGGCAAGTCGATTGTCTGTCCAAGTACTGATGCTGATTCATATGTTTCAGTGAATCTCAAACCGGAGTCCTCATCAAGTCTTGCCTTTACTTCAATGGTATCTTCCGATCCACCGAACAAATTTACATCCATCTTAGCCTCAATGCGTGGTTGTGAACGAGATATCGCTGTGATACCATAGTATAATTTTGAGATATATACAAGTCAGATATGAAAGGACAATACACAAATTACACACAACACATTGGCACTTACAAATTTCAAGATCTCCCAACTCAACCAAAGCCGCAGGTAACTTTTGTGCTAAGCTTAATGCAAATAATCCAGGTGAGTATCCACCACTGTATAAGAATAATGCCAAATCTCTTGTAGGGCTAGGAATTTTAGACTCAGAATATCCCCCGGCATATCTCAAATTCCAAACACCATTTAATAATGGACTATATACCGGATCTTCGGTAGGGTTTAATGCTTCTAATTTTAATACTGATTCATTAATTGATGCACGATCTTCGGCGGTAATTTCTCCCGAGTTTGATAATGTTGAGGGTAAGTAATCCATAATCGATGTTACTACAGTTTCAGATGGTGTTGATGGTTTATTCTCGACATCAATTGTACCATCAGTACTAGCACTATCATCTTCCGTCTTTTCTACTGTAAAGTGTGTATCCTCAGATGAATCAGAGGGATACGAATCATCATAATCAGCCATGAAGAGAGTAGTAGTTGAGGAAGTGCTAATTGGTGCACGAGTGTTCATATGTGGCTGAACATTGAATGCAGAGACGCTGGCGGCCGTGAGAGCAAATACCGCTATCAATTGGTTTTTAGTAAAGATCATGGTTGTATTGTATTCTATATTGATTTTTATATATTGTTGTCTCTATCGACCTCTTTGTTATTTTGCAAATTGCAGATGTTTGAGATTTATGAATGTTACTTGCTTACTCAGTAGGTGAGGAAGGTTCTTAGAGTAGTGTTATGTAGGGTCTACGACTCGTCCTCTACCTCAAACCTGTGGCATATATTTTCTCTTTGGCGGCGCAGCGGCAGCAACTATTTGACAACAAAGCGGCGTTAATAATATGCTTGTTGCAGCTAGAAATCTCTTAGGTAGAGCTATAAGAACGGGCAACCGTGTAGGATCATCAGAAATCAACTTGTCAGCAGCTCTATTGCAATCTTCATTGCCAACAACACAAACTCAAACTCTCAACAACAATAGACACTATCCAACACGATACTTTACATCACCTACATCATTATTATACAATGATGTCCAACCAGATATAAAGTTATATCAATATCACATTTGTCCATTCTGTAACATTACCAAAAGTCTATTATCTTATACAAAGTTAGAGTATGAAACTGTTGAAGTCAATCCATTGACAAAAGCAGAACTAAAGCCATGGTCGGGCGAATATAAAAAGGTACCTATTGCAATAATAGATGATAAACAAATTAATGGTTCAGAAGAGATTATTGATAATATTCTAAGTATGGACGTTGTACAAGATCTATTACAAAAGCAATATGGTGATAAGAGTAGTAACGACTTTCAGACTTCTGACACTGCAAAGAAATGGACAAGATTTGCAATAGATGATCTTGCAGCATTATTGTATCCTAATATATGTGGTACATTGAGTGATTCATGTAAGTAGTTGAAATGAGTTGTCATGCATATCTTCTCTAATCTTTTCTAACCTGAACATTTCTTCACCATCATAGATGATACATTCGGTTATGTCAACAAAGTAGAATCATTCTCATAGATACAACGCATGTCCATACAGTATCTGGGTGCCCTGGCAATGTACATGGCGGCAAGTAAAGTCAAATCTAAACGAAATATTACAGATGAAAGGGCAGCTCTAAGTGAAGCTCTGGATCGATATGAAAGTGAAGGATTACAAAATGGCAACCTTTCTTTCAGTTCAGGAAAATCACATCCTGACTTAGGTGATGTTGCCATTTTTGGAGTACTCTATTCTGGAAAGTCCTCGTTTTTATTGTTTATCTGTGTATGTATGTGTTCAATATGAAGTGTTGTGGTTTGGATGCTTCATTTGACCTTAATTGATCTTTACTCGATTGCTTTTGCAAACAGCATGTACTAACAAACGTTGCTATCATCTCTCTTCATCTTCATAAACTATTAAACGCGCATCTTCCAGTACGAGGTTTGAATGCACACAATTATGCTATTGAACAGCGAGGTGGCGCAGTAAAGGAATGGTATGATAGGATGTCAAAGCAAATACTGTAATTTCTGAATCAAGTCTAGTGAAGGCATTTCAAGACTTTATACTTAAATCAAACACTCAACTGCTATTCAATTCATCCAACAGAACAGTACGCATGGTAACAATCTGATCAATCAAAGCATTTGCCTCATCTCCACTCATATTCTTCAATCCTAATTTACCCTCGGTACCTTTTGCATTCTTCAGTGCCTCATAGACTTCTTTTAACTTTCTATCATTCTCTTCTTTATCACTCAAACTTGTACTCTTCTCGTTGCTTAATGTTGTTGTTGTTGGTATAGACTCGCTATCAGATTTGGTAACTTCATATGTTGTAGGGAAACCCATCATGGGCTGAGCTGGTGTAACACTTTCTAACGTAGACGCAACAGCTGATGGTCCAGCCTCCATTGCTGTCTTATGTGCAGTCAGTTCTGCCTCGGCCATATACTTGTTACTAGCACTAGTAGCTGCCAGTAGTGCCTCACGCAACGGTATCATCATTGCCTCACGGTCCTCGGGTGAGGAGTCTTTATACATTTGTAATGCAGCATCGACACAGGCAACTGAACCGGCTAATGGGTCATTCATTTCATTACCTGTAGTTGATACCAGCGTTGCAGCTTGTGCTGGTACTGGCGTTGCCTCTGATCGTGGTGGCATGGTGTGTGGAGAAGTTGGAGTAACTGGTGTTGTATTCACAACTGCTGGCGATGCCGATTGTTGTTCAACCCTTGCTGGATTATTCAACTCTGCAGTCTTTCGTTTCAACCCATCCAAATATCCACTAGAGCTACGATTTCCAATAACACCATCATTGGCTTGTAAACTCTTCTTCCGACGTTCAGCTTGTCGAGCACTAATAGTCTCCTGTAACTTATCACGATATTCTTGAGCTGACATTTCCTCCATACCTGGTATAGCGTATGTGTTTGTTGTGCCTGATGCTAAGCCATATCCTCCACCTTGAGCAATTGCATTGGCATCTATATCTTCTTGCTCCTTGGGTGGTACATATGTGTCTGTTGCTTGGGGTGTTGGTGTTGGTTGAGGAGAAGTCTGTTGTTGTTGTTGTTGCACTGCTGAAAATGGTGCACCAAGTTTTGGAGGTGAATTGTATTGTCCAACATTGGATGTTTGATCAACCTTACTAGCTCTTGGCTGCTCAACAACAACTTGAGGAGGAGGTTGTACATTGACTTTTGATTCAACTTTTGGCTGAGCAACTTCTGCTACTTGAGCTGGAGGTTGTTGGACAATTTTTGGAGGTTGTACTTTTGGCTGTGTAACACTTCCGCCACTTCCACGCTTGGCCTTCATTTGTGCCAACTTATCCCTATAACTAATCTGTCCCGTACTCATACCACTACTTCCTCCATCCCCTTCACTATCCATATTATCCATACCATCACCAACTTGTAACCGCACTGTACCCTCAATTTCCATCCGTGCCTCTTGATAATTCTTCTCTTGTGTATATGGATTAGTATTCCAACTATCAGCAATCTGTTTAACAGATTCACTAGCAAATACTTGATTGGCAGTTGTAACATCACCTGATAATCGTGCTAATTTACGTACCTTACTATCTTGTTTTAATTGTGCAAAGTATACATCGGCAGTGTTAGACATTGTGTATGCATCAGAATTGTGACCTGTTGGACGAGGATTGTCTGTACCTTTTGTTTTTGTTGGTAATGGTGGTTCTAATGTGTTTGGAATGTTCGGTTCAAATTGTATATTATTTTGTGGTGGCATTTGATTAGTAGCAGGTTGTTGTTGTGGTTGTTGGGGAGGAATGTTGAATGGAACTGGATTACCATTTGCATCATATACCATTGGCATTGATACCGGATTACCATTGGCATCATAGAACTGTTGCTGTTGTTGAGGAGGGGGAGTGCTAATCTGTTGAGGTTGCATTTGCTGTGGTACTACTGCTTGTTGTTCAGACTGCATCTCCTTCCTCCAACCTTGTCCAATACCACCCTTCTTTTGTGACAATTCCAAACTTGGTCTAGTATTCTGCTGTTCACCTTGATGTTGCTGCAACTCTTGCAATATCTGTGGAGCACTACCATCCTCAATCGCTTTTTGTACTCTCCAATCATTCATTGCAGCACGATTCTCCGATTGTTTATAATATTCATCATTAGCATTACTTATATCATTTGAGGTACCACCTAATGAATCCATGTATGATGCGTTATCCCAATCTGGATTAACTGTTGATGAATGAATAGCTGTAGTTGTAGTAGGACTTGATGGGTATGTTCTTTGATATTGTTGTGATGGGGAGAATGCCTGATTACTTTGTGGCATTCTTGATAGATATGCCGTAGTGGCACCCACGGCCATTGAGTAGAGCTTGAATCTTAATATCATTATATTATATTGCCTCTAGTTGTATTAAACCTCTTGGCAGAGAAGTAGTAAGAGGAAGAGAATGACGACACTTGATGGCTAGGTTCTGAGGTATCTTTACACTCTCATATTTTTTATTGTTTTTTTTTTAATTGGACGCCGCTATTGCTTATTCAAGACTTATTGGCACAATAACACAATGACGACTATACCAGAATCTAGTAGTATGTTCCTTCTTATATTGTATATAGCGGCAGTGATATCAATACAACAGGTCGCACCTTTCCAACAATATCAAAATAAATACACATCATGTGCTCAAAATTATAATAGACTTAACCCATCAAATATTGATATACCTAGAATAATACAATATTCTAGTCATACTACTACAACTACACAACATATATCATCATTAAAACTTACACAACTAAATGGTTGGGTACAAGACTCAGACGGGGAATGGTCATGGAAGGAAGATGATCCCAATTCTGACTCGGCAATAGCAACTGAAACATTAATACTCAATGCAGACTCCATCAATACCCAAGCCACACCATCATTACCCGCGGGTGCATTCCGTCCAAAACAAAGTTTAGGACAGAATTATTTACGAGATGGTAATACTGTTGCAAAGATTGTGAAAGCATTTGTTAGTGATGCTACTACTACACTTCAGACTGGGGTATCTTCTCCTTCTTCAGATGAGGACTCTAATGAAGAAGAAGAAGAGAATATACTAAAGAATACAGATTTACGAGCGGTAGAGCTTGGTCCGGGAGCAGGGGCATTAACAGACGTACTCCTACCGGCATTAGGGACGAATAATCTACAATGTATTGAAATAGATGACAGATCAGTTGAGTTATTAAATGACAAACATCCAAATTTACGTGTTCATCATGAAGATGTATTACAAGTGAACTATCCCCAATTAAGTGAATTAGAAGGTGGACCGTTATCAATTATTGGTAACTTACCATATTATATCACGTCTCAGATCTTATTCGCATTGGCTGATGCATCACATTCCAATTCAATTAGGAGTGCTACTGTTACCATGCAATGGGAGGTAGGACGACGTATCGTGGCACCGACACGGACTAAAGATTATGGTATATTATCGGTTGTGTTTCAATTATATGCCGATTGTAACATACATTTTAAGATACCCCCGACTGTCTTTTATCCACAACCAAAGGTTGATTCGGCATTAATTGGGTTACATTTCCTTGGACCGACAAGGTTACGAAGAAGATTGGGTGGTGTAAATCCATCACACTTGCGTAGTGTAGTAACTTCAACATTTCAACAACGAAGAAAGACTGTTCGGAATGGATTGAAATCATTAGCATTAAGTGTATATAATGGTGATAAAGACAAGGTACAACAATTCTTAGATGGTGAACCTTGTCCACTACCTCAATGTGTATTAGATGCACAAGCTTCGGGCGATGAATTTGCATTGAAGCAAGAACTGCCTCTTGATTGGGCTAAGAAACGTCCGGAAGAGTTAACTAGTGGCCAATTTGTGGAGATTACACGCATGTTATATGGTCCAAAAGAAGATGTGAATTGGGAAGAGAGTGAGTTGAAGAATAAAGTATGGCGCAAGATGAAGCATGGACAATAACTTGGTCATTAGTGTAGTGAGTATTGATTACTACATAACACATCAGGCAAGTGAACGAGTACAGTACATTTGAGGTCGAACTGGTATCTTGAAATTTAGTGGCCTTATTTCTTGGCTTCTACTAAAGTTACAGAACCAAAGTTACTTTAAATCTGTAGCTTATCATCTAAACTGTGGATTAAAGCTATCAAACGTGATGATTGGTCTACTAGAAGCCGAGATATAAGGCCGCCCTATTATATCATGTCTTGAATTTTTTGGGTACCTCAAAAATTACAAACAGAGGTAAGCAAAGATCTTATAAGGTCCATACTAAACCAATATCCAACATTTCTAACGCTTCAATGTATCTATCCAACATATCATTACAATGTTTGGGCACTATTATATTGAAATTCGTATTTTTCTATGTATGGGGGGCAAGTAAGTCGACAAGTCATCTGACACGACATCTTGCGCACTTCTTTATTCTCCTGACTGTAACATCCTTGTCACTTCAGCAATATCATTCTGCACCGATTGAACCAATACCAAAAGATCGTTAAACTCAATTCGGCTAACTGTATCTTGCTCTGCAGCATCGTATGAGACTCGACAAGGCTTGGTATTCAAAGCGACATATCTTTGTAGTGCTCTTTGAGTGCGCACAGATAGTTCATCCAACTCGAGGTGCAACTCTGATTCGTCATCATGTGGTGCTTTGCCAACCTCCCGCAGAATATCAAGCATACCGGGTAATAAATCTTCATGCATGTTGTTGATTGATGCTGTGAGGTACTCCTGTTCTGTGTAGGAGAGTTCTTGTTGGGTAGGAGTAACAACAAGCTTGCCCAACTTCTCCTCAGACATTTCCTCAACATCACCATCATCAAACAAAATGCTGTACAACCTCTTCTTCGAATCAAAAGCTGTCACCTTTCCTCCATACGGCCTGTCCCTTCCCTGGAAGATAAAGAGAGGTAATATAACTTCTGTTAGAACATCAGTTTGAAGGGAAAGCTGAGCACTCAAGTCTCCAAGAAGAACCACACGTAAACTTTCCTGCTCGCCATCATAGAAATATTTAGCCATCCTTGTGCCCACTATAAACTTCGGCTCGATTGGTTTTGTGCCTTTGTCTTCCTTTTCTTCGTTTGTTAACGGCTTGACATTCTCAATGTTATCTCTTGTGGTGACTTCGATAACACTTGGCACTTTGTCCTTGCTTCTACTTCGTCTTTTGTGTTGACTTGCATTGGCTTTCTTCTTTGCAGCTTTTGTGTTGGTCTTCGTAGACTTCATATTGATTGACAAGTTATGATGAGTAGCGGCACTTCGTAATAGGTAAAGTGCTTGCTATCATAATGAAATGAAAATAAGATTTAGGTATGTATCATACGATGCTCTTTCGTTTCATCTACGACTTATCAAGAAAGCTACCACGTGTTGATCTGAAGAGAGGATAGACATTTCTAATTTAGAGCTTGATAGAATTAAGACAGCTTGGGGAGTCGCGAACACTGAATATTTGGACTTACATTTAAACCGTATACTATGTTACTCTTGCAATGTCTAAGCGCATTGCTTCTTGCAGTCGTTTGCGCAAGCTCCGACGACCTGAGAAATGATCCGCGACTACCAATACAAGGAACTAGGAATTGGGAATTGTTGAAGACGACAACCGCTAAGTTTTCTCCTCGACATAGTAGTGCTACTTGTATCTTTTCTTGTCTTGATACTACTGATGATTCGGATTGTATTTGGCTGACTGGAGGTTATAGTGATGAACATCGCTCATATAATGGAAAGAATGAGAATGAAAATGCAGATGTATGGTATAGCAAAAACGGCAAGGACTTTACACAGGTAAGTCAGTTGTATGGTGACTTTCACCAAGGCAATGTTGATGCAAAAGAAGGTGGATATACAGCACCTTGGTTCGCTAGATATGGACATACGTTAAATGCATTAGATTACAATGGAGATGGCAAATCTGATGTAATGGTGTTGGTGGGGGGCTATTCTCCTGTAGTTTCCAATGATGTCTGGATAAGTAAAGATGGTATCGAATGGCTGTTTGACGATCATGCTCCGTTTTCAAAGAGAGGATATCATAGTACAACAGTCTCCAATGGGAAGCTGTGGGTAATGGGTGGATCTCCTTTATCAAACGATGTGTGGTCTGGTACACTCCTTCTCTTGGACAATGGTCGTTACCATCTAGACTGGGAACAAGTGCTGCCACAGGCACCATGGACGCCACGAGCCGGCTCCTGTTTAGTAACTCAAGTGAGTCGAGAGTTGGCAGATGATAACTCAACTTTATACACTGAACAGATGTTCTTACTTGGAGGGCTTGCAATAGACGACAAAAATGAATCTAGAACTAGAAATGATGTCTGGAAGACACAGAACGGTACTACATGGGGGCTCGTTGGAGAGGACATGCCCTGGGGAAGCCGAGCTTTTTATGCCTGTGCTTCTTGGAGTCGTCTTGATGACAAGAGTCGTTGGATTGGAGACTCAGATGAGAAAGAAGAGTATCAACCTCCTCGTATATATTTGACTGGTGGTGGATACATGGGCACACAAGGAAATAATGAAGTTCGAGAACTAAAAGCTTACACCGATACATGGTGGAGCGACGATATGCTACACTGGAACCGAGTTAATTTCGAAGAAGGCTCGGTCTACCAGGACAATCTGTTCTCGACTTCAGAATGGACAGAGACATATGAAAACAATAGAAAGATATATCGAGGAAAGTGGGGGCATAGTCTTGAAGCTCACCTCACAGCTGTTGACGAAGCTGATGGAATAGAGACAAAGATGCCTTCACTGTTTGTCATAGGGGGAAAGCTTGAGGGCAAGGAGTTCACAAATGATGTATATATCTCAAAGCGAGGTATTCACTGTGAAAAGAATGGCATAACCTGCTCATACAATGGAGTTTGTGGTGATCTTGCTTGTGAGTGTCATAGTGGAGATCAGTATTGTGAACATAAAAAGATGTCAATGTTGTCGGCCTAGTAAGTGGCCTTTGTAAAATAGTTAAAAAGTGTATTTTTGTCGCACAGATCATTCATTGTGTTACTAGAAATTAGTCTATAATATTGATGTCAGTAAACAATCTATCTTCTGTGGCACTTTTCTTTTCTTAGTTTCACTCGTAAGTGAATGCTATACTTCTGGGAGAAGACTGTGCTGAAGAGTTCTCAGCCTAGTTAGAAGTGCACATGTAGATATGATCATGTTATATGTGCGATATAAAAATTCATTCTTCATACTCTTCAAATGCATCATGGTGTTGACACTTTAGTTTGAAGACTGGGGAGTTCAAGAGGAGATTCTTTCTCATCTCCCAAATACTTGAGAAAAGAACATCTTCTAAGCACTAAGAAGAAGGTGTCTTGCTCAAGCGTATGTCTTGTGAAGGATACTTCTTATGTGGCGGCGGCGACTGGCTGTTGAGCACTAAAGTCGCCGGGGTTCATTTCGCTCAGTGAAAGAGGTGGCTATCGACAGAAAGTATGGCAGAAAGTTGAGAGAAAAAGATTAGAGATATATATGCAATAACACCAGCAGTTGTGGTATCTCTCATCTCTCATATCTCGACTCACCTGATACCCAATATTATGAACATCTATGTCTGATAGGTCTGTACTAAGAGTTATAGTAAGACAACTAATGTAGTGCTGATTCACTACAGTATCTAAACCTTCTTCTAATGGCTCATATACATTGACCATCTCACAAGATGATAATGCAGTTACTTGATGGAGTGGCATTTTGCGTTTCAAAATCTCTGCAATTGTAACAGCTTTGTTGATTGCCTTGCCCATTGCCTTTAGCTCAACATGTTTGTTTCCACTTGCCTGTTGAGTTCATGTTGATATAATTAGTTGGCATTGCAAAGTATAGAAATAGAAACATCATCATTTGAGCAATCTATCACTTACCAACATGTTCATTGCCGTAGTGATACATCGTCTTGGTTTTGCTTGCTGTGTAATCCTCACAGTTGATTCAGCATCCAGCTCACTACCATCTGGCCTAGAATCTCCTGTCATTTTGGAGTCGTCGATAAAGCCTTGTGCACCAATATACTTCTCTTCCACTAAACGATATTTGTCCATATTTTCCTGAGAATTATGATGGATAAGATAGAAAGTATTTGTTAGAAGACAACAACATATGATATGAACATGCCGCCTACATCATCATATTCACACAATTTGCAACTCACATTGTCCAAATACCATCCAGAGAAGTCAGTCGATTAATACACAGCTTCTATCGGAGCTCAGCAGCATAAAAGCCAATAGCAAAAGAGGAGTTGCAAAAAGATACCGGATATCACTTCAAGGTAAGATTTGATTGGAGATGAAACTGACAAAAAGGATACCAAATGTGCCTAATGGCAAACCTCCTCCTTCACTCCTATGCTTCCAAAATGATAGCTTTTTATACTGCAACTGAACAGGATGAATAATCACCACTTTCGAATAAATTGGGAAAGAACCGCACTCCTTCGATTGTACTATCTCTGCACAAATATCCCATTTGTTCTGCGGATAATAATTGTTCATTGGCTAATAATGCGGATGTTTTGAGTGTTCTGCATACATCCATAACTGTGATACCACCTACTGAAGATTCGGAGATGCCTGTGTTGCTAACAACTTTGTCTGATGTCGGCTGCATGGAAGAAGATGCCAACTCCGTTAACTTTTTAGCCATTAATTCATCATCAAATGAATCATCTTGTATTACCATAACACCTGATGCAAATGATCGTTTCGATATACCCAACTCTAATTCCTTCATTAAATCGACAGCCTTGATTAAATCTTCGGGTGATACCATATTTGTACCCCGTGCTCTATTGAACAAGCAGTACACATCGGTCAGCGTCATCATACTTCCAGCTTTTGTTAGCTTGTCATTATGTCGTAGGAATGCCGTCAGTTGCTGTGCAAGCTTTTTATGATATGCTGATCCAGCCTGCTTTGCCGAAAGGGCAGATGTCATACCCATATTATCCATCATTGATACTAGTTTGGCGGTATCCTTTCCTGAATTATCATCATCATCTTTACTCCCTCCTCCTGATGATGATACTGCAGCTGCTGCTCGTTCACGTTCAATTGTTGCAGAATACTTTTGTATGACCTTGATTAACTCTGTTGCCTCTCCCAAGAATGCATCAATATCTTCTTTCTTACTAGCAGAAGATTTATTGTTCCTTTGAAAATGTGCATGTGTGGTACTTTGTTTCCCAGCCTCGTTAACGCCACCGAATGCTACATCTGCCAAGTTTGCATTCTCCCGATCTATGATATATTACAAAAGTAGAATGATTAGTTAGAGATATAAAGTTATGAAGTAACAGGGCAAATTATGAGTATAAATTATATCAATTTGTATATAATAATAAATACTCACGTCTTAGTGCATTCTGTGTCATAATAGCATCAACACCAACTTTCTTAGCAGCAATAGCTCTACTAGGGCGTAGTTGTTCCTTCATTACCTGACGTTCTCTATCATTCCATGCCTTACGCTTCAATGCCGTATGTATAGCATCTAACGTATCATCACGATGTTTGATTGATTCTCTATACGAGTTCTCTTCACCACCTCGGAATACAATTGTTAAGTCTCCCCATGCATGAGTGGATAATTCAATTTTGTAAGATCCCATTGGTGAACTGAAGGATGGTCCACCGGCTTTTTGGGCTGTTTGTACTAATGGTAGTGGTATAGAGCCACCTATTTTCTCATCTTCATCTATTAATATTATACGATGTGTTGTTATTGTGATAGTGAGACCTACATCACGCGACATCCACGATGATATTTGTGATGTATTATTATCATTTGATGTCTGCTGTAAAGGTAGTTCTCCGGATCCATAATCTGGGGATTTGAGGTGTAGGATAGAGGTATGTCAGTAAGTGTGAGGAACATACAAACAAAAAATAATAATAAGGTATTTCTCGAATAAAACTTACACCGCAATTCAACATTCATTCGAACTAAAGTTTCTACCTCATTATCAGCAGATTCAAGTATTAGAAGGCCCGATGGTAATAGTGGTGCCGGCGTTAGGCAGGTCAATGGAGACCACCTACTCGCCATCTTGATTTGTCTTTGATGAGAGAGATGAGATTGCTGTTTGTGTCTCGTTGGGTCGCCAAATAAAGTGATGGCAATTAGCATGCGACTTACATCATTGGTTTCTGTAATAACGTGCACTGTCATGCGTGCAATGCAGGAGAGCTCAGCGTGCATGAAATTTGCACTCGCTGAAAGCTCGCTGCACTGCCCGAGCGATAGCGAGTGTTGGGCAGCGGGCTTTCACACGTGTATATTTCATGCACAACTAGAGCTCGAATGCATTGCACGCATACAGTGCTCGTTAAGTGAAACCTCTCAAGTAGCATGGACTCGAGCACATCATGCAAAAAACGAGCCTGTGCAATTGCAATCAGTTTTATAATATGATAGTAGTGACCTAACTGTGTTTCTATCTGCACAAGAGTACACTATGAAAGCGGGCATATACCATGCCCTCTATTTTTTAGCGATTTGGACTCTGCACTGAATGCAATTGCACAGTGCAAGTTTTTTTGCATGGTGTGCAAGAGTTCATGCACGTGTGCGGTTTCAACCTTACAAAGTCCTCAATGGTGAGGATATATAATTGAAGCAATATACAAATTTATACGCGGATAATTGATTAGATATATTAAGTATTATTGACATTTTCAATCGCTTGGGTTTTGATTACGAGGAGTTGCAATATAAAATAGATACTTACACATCAACATTGCAAAAATAGAAAAATGCTATCATCAAAATACGCGGCTGTATGTACAGCAATGGCTGTTATTACATCATCATCTGCATTTTCATCTAGTTCTACCCACCATACTAATAGTCGACCGGCAGTAATACAACAATCTTCTTCTTCACTATCAGATGCTGCAACCGGTACTGTAGAAGGACAGCAATGTACACTTGATGGAAAGAATATACGTGGTCCCATCACACCACTTGGAAACTTTGTATTAGTTCGAACTAAAGATACATTGTCTGCTACTGATGGTGGTATATTATTACCTGATCAAGCGAAAGAACGGTGAGTGTATTCATATATGATGTGTTCAATTGTTTGTTTTTTTGTGCATATGATGTGTGCAAATTTTCAATCAACTTTATATTCAATCTATTTTCTATTCCATATAATATAGTGCAACCGAAGGTGAGGTAGTAGCCGCTGGTCCAGGTAAACTTCATCCACATACGGGTGTACGAATTACAAACCCCGTAACAGCTGGAGATTCGGTACTATTTGGAAAGTTCGATGGACATGATATGAATTATAATGATGAGGCTGTTACAATGATACGTGATGATGATATTTTACTACATTACAGAGGAGTACGTATGACAATGGATAATGTTAATCCATGTCGTGATTATGTATTAGTTGAATTAACAGAGCAAAAGGCTGAAACTGCCAGTGGAATTGTAGTTGCGGATAGTGTTATGGCAGATTATGAACCGTGTGAGGGTAAGGTTGTTAAAGTTGGTGAGGGGAGAATGACAAGTAAGGGTGAGTTTAGTGATAGTCCTGTAGAGGTTGGTGATCGTGTTAAGTTTAGAGATTATGCAGGAAATGGTGTGAAGATTGAGGGAGTAGAACATTCGTTAGTGAGGATGGTAGATATCTTGTGCGGCTTGTCAGCTTAAGAGAAGAAACTGCTTGCTTTACGATATCACTGTAAACTTAAGTAGTTATCAAAAGCAAATGCATCCTGTTAGTGAAAAGTTCTTATTATACTACTTCTTGGATTTCTTCTTCTTCTTGCCACCATCGCCACTACTGCTGCTACGACGTAAATCCCTTAAAGCACTCTTACTCCTTGCTAAATCACAAGTATTCATAACACAACTATTGCGAAATGCATTCATCAGCTCCCCATTCCGTTTCTCGCTACCACCCCAAATATACCACATGGACACGAATGGACTGCTCTTTTTGTGAACATCACTGTCCTTCTTCTCTCGAAAATTTGCAGGCGGCTTGTAAATATATCTCTTTTTAGGTACAATATAGAATGGATTGATTGGTCTCGTTCGATTCTTTGTGGTGGCATTGATGTAATACTCCTTTTTATGAACATACTGAGGCATGAGTAGTAACCATGGCTTGCTGCCAAAGGAAGGTGATGATACATGTCTCATGAGCTTTTCGATATGATCTTCAGAGTATGGTGGATTTGTAATGAATACATCATATTGCGGTTCATTGTTTGATTCCCATACTGCATAGCAATCTTCTTTCTTGTTGTATACATTGTTATATCCCAACGATGACAAGTGCTTTATAACTGAACCATCACAAAAGTATGGATCATAAATCTGAGAAGAATCCTTATCCCGATCACCTATACTTTTCTGTAGTGCGTTTAATATTGGGAGAATATCTTTGTATGATTGTAAAGGGGACTCACAGTGATCATCAGCGTTTGTCGGATATGGAAATGATGGTGCTGCTAATTCTTGTTGTGAAGTATCATATCCTTCATCTAGCTGTTTCATTTCTTCAACAGCAAATGAATCAAGTTCGATATCATTACCTCTTACTAACTTTCCAATTACAAGTCTATGACCTTGTTTATTCCGTTCCCCTGATGAATAGACTTTACCGGATTCTTTGTGAACTAATACAAGTGACATATCACCAGTAGTAGATGTAGATACCATCCTCCCTTCTAATGTTAAATCATCTGAATTATCATTATCATTATTATCATTTGATGATATGCCTGAATCTGAACGCTTCCTTTTTGTCCTCTTCTTTCTATCCGTAGTATTATCACTATTGATTGGTACCTCCGGTTGTATCTTATGTTCACTTGCTATCTTGTGCTCATTATGTTCAGTTAATTGTGATATATTTTTAGTACCATCACTAGATGAAGCTGTAGCTTTTACGAAGTTATCATCTAAATCATCTTGATTAGGTTGAACCTTTGATGCAGCTGCAAAGGCATTTCCCCAAGACCATCCTCCTACACTTATACTTATATTGTTATCAGTGTTCAATTTTGCATCACTTTGCAAATCTGTATCAGAAGTAATATTATCATTAGTTGATTTCTTATGATGCTTACTCTTCTTCTTCTTTGTTTTCTTCTTCTTTACTTTCTCATGTTTAGACTTTTTATCTTTCTTCAATTTATCTTTCGCCATAATATGGTAGGTATCTCTTTATCGTAATTTTTGACGGTATCGTCAAAAAACAGCTTAAAGTTCAAATAAGTAATAATTAGCCTAGATAAAGGTGAGCTAGACCCCTAAAACCTATACTTTTCTGAAAGATGAGGTCATTAGCTACAATCTGGTATATGGTTTGCTATACTTTACTCCAAGTGAACACACCAAAAATGAAGCATGAATATCGACCAATTTTCGCTTCATCATACTCATTTGCAAAAAACAGCGGCCTTCGCACTATTTTCATCATACATACAAGTCTACGTGCAATTTCTACGTGAGGACGATAATCTTCGCAATTATTGGCCAAACCATGGCCATCATGATGCTAGTATGGCAAAGGCCCATATACTGTTCTGATAACATAGGGCATTGTAGTAGTGTTGTCCATACCCTAACCGACAATATCCGCAGATAGGGCGGTGGAGATAGGCATGTCATCGTCAGCCACTACATCGACAAAGTAAGGAAAATGTTGATGATGATGCATCGTCCATCAATATGTCAATAACTAGTATTAACTGTACTAAATACACTGTTATCACATAGTAGACTTGTTTATATCAATGCTAGTTACGATCGGATGCCATTCGAACGATGTCTATACGACCATTGGTCGCTTAGGATGCCGAAGGCATTATTGACCAACCAACCGTCATCATAATCTAACCACTGTTTCGTCATATCTCAGCCAATAAGTGGAGTACAGAGACGATTAAGATTGTCAAGTCCTTCTTGTAGGTCGTCCGAAGACGGCTGGCCGATATTACACGATGGTTATACCACCATAGAGACTGCAGAACACAAGCAGAGTTGATAATCGACGGTACACATCAACATTTAATCGGCCACGTATCCTGAACTATCTCCGTCGATACAGGGAGTATGAGGATGCCGCTCGTACCTAAACCATGCGCATAGGTGAGGACAAGACGACTGTGCAGTATAAGACGATGCTGCTGTCCGCTACGAGTGTAGAAGCACTACTATGTAGCGGAATTCATGGTTGGTGCTATTTTTATCTAGCGATGAGATCGTTGCAACGGTATCCTTAGCAAATCGGACATAACCGTTTGTTCTTTGGGCATATGTAGCCCCATATGTGGATATAATAAAATCCCTAGAGGTTTTTTGACCTCCTCGTCAAAAACTAGATACCGATAAAGAGATACAATTTAGGTTGATATTAGGTAGGGTATTGTTGAGAGGATGGAGGATAACTTTTTGGAAAGGGGGGAGGGGTATCCTTTAATTTCTACAAAAGTAGTTTTGATGAGTGGGCGGGGATGCAATAGAAGATAATTAATTGTCTAATACAACCATTGAACAACTACTGATGTCTCCCGTGGTTGGTGTTAGTTTGCAAGCCAAGGGTTTACCAAATCAGGATTTTAGTGTGCTTATTTGAGTTGATCGCCAAACGCCAATTGAGTCGAAGTAATTGTTCGAGTTAAACGGCAAGTCTACTTAGCACAATAAGAAACCGTTTAGATTTATGATATATGAACGGCAAGTGCCTTCTCTTCTTTACATGCAACCTTCGACTTAGATGTCATTACATAAATTGCAAACAAACAACAACAACAACAAACAATGACGACAACAATATCTTCAAGTATCTTAATCTTCTCGGTTTTGCTACTAGCATCATTCAATGGTGCACAGGGTAGACTTTCTACTAGGAATCCTAGGCGACAAACATATGCCGATGATGATGATTTCTTTTCTATGCCAATGGAGTCGGTAGAGGAGGAGGAGGAGGAAGACAATGTATCTCCACTAGAACAAAGAGATGTGTGCATTGTCGGTGGAGGACCATCGGTAAGTATCTTTATGCCATTGCAATCAAAGTCTTCGTATATCTATCGTTTAATGATCTAACACATCTTTCATACATATAGGGAACATACGGGGCGTATTTACTACAACAAAAAGGATTCAGTACAGTTCTATTCGACGAGGCAGATCATCTAGGAGGAAAAACTGTTCCAGCTCGTCCTATCCGTCCACATCCCCGTCATGTGCTTACCGATGACATGACATTAGTTATTAAGTTTATTGAGAAGTACAATCTTGAAAAATATGCAGTAGAGAGGAACAATATCAATAACATGTCTGACGAGCCACCGTAGTGAGTATGCTATGTGTCTTTATGAAGAGAAAACAACAACTTCTTATGCATTATCTTTCTCTCTCACTATAGTGATATTACTCCTGCCAAACGAGCTAACTTCTTTGAGAATCTGATGATTGGTGGAGCTACAAGTTTATCGATGGATGTGGCTGCAGCTGGTCTTAGATATATTAGTAAATGGAATGAGAATAAAGAAGTCATTATGCAGCCCAATAACTTGAATCTGCCAGACGACTTGATGAAGCCTGCATCTCAATGGATGAGGGAAAATGATGTAGAAGAAATCGCTCAAAACCCTGCTTTTTACAATGGTGTTGTTAACTATGGGTACGGCAGTCCTGATAAGGTTCCAATGATTTATATTCTGAAGTACATGGAAAGTCCGCGTTAGTATTATTTGTTTTCTTCATGTGAACTTTTACCTTATTTGATTGTTACTGCAAAGCACATGTACTAACATATATGTTGCAATCATCTCTCTTCCATCTTGATAATTGTGAAACGCGCATCTTCCAGACCCCCGATAAGATTTCTTCCTTTCCAGAGCCCTCGCATCCCTGGTTCCCTATGCATCTAATCTTTGACGAAATGGGCAAAGAGTTAGATGATGTACACCTAAACTCACGCGTGGAGTCAATAGAGAAGGAAGCTGATGATTCGTGGAATGTTCAGGCCAAGAGCTTAAATGGTGGGGCCGATTTGTCATACAGTTGTAATAAAGTTATCCTCGCACACCCTCCCACTGCTAAATCATTATCAATTGTAAAAGATCTAAAAAATGAAACCAGAAAACTGTTTGAGGATAACATGCAGATAGTGGACTATTGGGAATGGACTCTGTCGGATTTACCAGAATGCAATAAAAACACGTATACCTCATGTCTTGCTGAAGATAATTTCTATGCAAAGACTCCGGCAAAAGAAGAAACCTATCTTGAACGAGTAGGCTTAGATATCCCTAATGTCTATTATCAACCTCCGGGCATAGATCATGGTGTCGTCTTATTCAATGGAGGATACCAAGGTTTTAATGAAACTAGAGCTTCTACTGTTGTCCGAAACCATCTTCAAAATGCTTTTGGGTACGATAAGGATGACTATAGCATTACGCCATACAAAAAGTGGGACTACTTTCCCCATGTTGATATTAACTCAATGCAGGCTGGGTAAGTTACTTGTTATGTATATGTGTTCAATATGAATTTGCAGCTATTTGTAATTTGTGATACTGGGATTTGGTCGTGCATATCATATAATATTGTCTCACCTACCTCATTCATGTGCATATCTCAGTTTCTACGATAACGTTGAACAAGTACAGGGAGAGCAAGGTATATACTACACCGGTGGCTTCCTATCATTTGAGTTGGTACATAATTCGATGAAAGCAACTCAAGATATCATTGATAGATACTTTTGAGGTGATAATGGGAATTGAGAATTGTAGAGCAAAGAGTTTTATGAAGCAAAGAAGGTCTATGGTACACTGAGTAGATAAGTTATATTAGGTATACAGTCTACGTTTACAATTAGAGTAGTACATTTCTAAGTTTGTCAATTCAAGGCTCAGCCTCTGACTGGGGATGGAATAGATTACTTCCTCTCTTCTCTTTAAGGGCCCATCGCTTCTCTCCAAACATCTCAATTTGCAACTCGGCATATGCTATCGATTGGATAACTCCAAGTCTACCTTTCTTCTTTTTCTCAGTTCGAAGTGTTCGCCACACCTCACGAACAACAGCAAAAATACAAAACAAGTATGGAGTGATAAAGGCCGATATAACTAAATACATCAAGGTACTTTCCTCTGCTGGACATCCTTCCATGAAACCTCCAATATTAGGTAACATACACCAAAGGTAATATCTTGGAAATAAGTACCTCAACGCTTTCAACCCCTCAATTCCAGCCGAAGGTGAAAATGTAGTCGAAAAGAAAACCATCATTAGATATGGTACTGATCCAAACATCTGAACTTCCTCATCAGTAAGGTTAGTATAAAGTCCAAGCAGTACAATAGGATTCATAATTGAAAATGTATCAAATATAATACCAACCATGTAGTCAGTACTGGATAAAGTACCAATCACAGCATTGATACAGTAGTACTGAACAATACTGATAACAAACATGAGAGCAATGATGACACACGACTTTAGAAACTTGTTCATAGATCGTGATGAATGTAAGAGGGCCTCTGATTCTTCTAGCATGTATATACGCCAATCTCCAATTTGCAAAAAGTAGGGAAACATGACGAAGAAACTGACCAAGCTTGCTGCAACGATCACTAGCGCTTCACTTCCAGGCTGAGAATCCCAATATGTAGCAACAAACAAGCCAAATGCAAACACAGCAAATGCCAAACAGTGCCATATACCACCATATTTAGACATTTCCACTTTCCAAAAGAACTTCGTATCTTGATTATTTGCAGTTGTAGTATGTTCATCACCAATACTCATTGCAAGTATTGCTAGTTCACGATCTACACCCTCTGTATCATTAATCTTGACACAGCTTCTATCCAATGTACTAACCGTAATAGTATTGTCTGCCATTCTTTTGAGAGTATCAACATGATCATTTGTTACTAATAAGATGTTATGCTTCTTCCTCATTTCATTTAGACGTTCTATGATGTATGGAATGAAGTCATCGGTAACGCCGGCAAATGGTTCGTCTAATACGATTAATAGATTATCTTGTGCTGCTGTGCGCTGGAATATTAATTCAAAGAGTAGTACCTTCCGCTGTCCTCCACTTAATCCTGGGAGAAATTGACCGCCAATGGTACCACCAACGATGATAGACTCATCTTTCTTCTCTTTGATATATGTATCCCAATATGGTAGTTGGGTTTCATCAAAGTTGGGGATAGATGTTACTTTGATATACGGCCGTAGATTGTGATATTGTCGTATATATGTACATTTGTGAAATCTATATACATCGTTGAGGAATGTTGTCTTGCCTATGGTGTGGCGTTGAGTGATACGATAATTGTGATATAATAATTAATTGAAGAGGTTTTGAATCATTAGAGGAGAGATCACCGAGTTGCAATTGAGAACTAGTTTCTATCTACTTACCGCTTCCACTCGCTCCTACACATACACTTAGAGTCATATTTATTGAAGTCGACGCTGATATGTACCTTGTATTGTTTATGAATCATTCATACTAAGATAACACAGTGTGGCATCAAAGTCAATTTTGAAATTCAGGTATCTTGAGAAAGACAGCTACGAAGCTTTCTCTCTCACTTCGGTGCTACTGATGCCGACTAGTCTACTAAGTAGTCTACTTAGCAATTAGCCAAATAGTGAGCTATAGATAACAAAATAAACATGCCTATTACATTGTGTATAGGCGCTAGTGGATCTGGTAAGATATTTTAAGTTTGCCGTCGATATGATATGGGATCATTACTCCGCTCACCTTCTTAACAATGTATGTATTGCAATAATATTAGGCAAGACAACATTCCTCAACGATGTGCACAGAGCCAACATTCATAGCATATATATACGACAATATCATAAAATACGACCGTATATCAAAGTAACATCTATCCCTAACTTTGATCCTACTGAGGTGAGTAATGAGTATATATATTCTATCATCATATACATATCATGTGCTCAAATATAATTAACATCCATTGTGTGTATCATTAGCTGCCATATTGGGACGTATATGTTAGAGAAAAGAAAGACAAAACGATGATTGTCGGCGGCAGCATAGGTGGAAAGTTCATGCCAGGTCTAAGTGGAGGGCAGCGGAAGTTATTCTTCTTAGAGCTATTATACCAAAGAATTTCAACACAAGAGAATCGTCTCCTTATAGTACTAGATGAACCATTTGCTGGCGTAACTGATGACTTTGTCCCATACTTTGTGAAACGTCTAAATGAAATGAGGAAGAAGCATAACATCTTGTTAGTAACAAATGATCATATCGATGCCCTCAAAAATCTATCCGACGATGTAATAACCGTTAGTGCTACCGACAGGAAAGTTCGTTTGTCAATGAATTCCTGTGTTCAATATGAAGAAGCTTACTTTGCCTTTATTTGATTGCCTTTGCAAACCGTATGCTCTAACATAAGTTACTATTGTCTCTCTCTCCTCTAACTATTGTCTCTCTCTCTCTCCTCTAACTTCATAAACTGTGAAATGCTCTCTTCCAGAAGTATAGTCAAAGTCAATGGAATAGAAAAAGATAGGGAAGTAGCTTTGCTTGCAACCTCCACTGGAGATGAATTTATTCATACTACAAACAAACAAGATATAAAGTTCTTTTGGAAAGTGGAATTGTCTCGATATGGGGGTTTAGTCCAGTGCTTTGTATTGGCCATCTTTTCGTTTGGACTGTTTGTTGCTACATATTGGAATAGTCAACCTGGCACTGAAACATTGGTGATAGTAGCCGTATCTATCGTATCCTACTTTACTAGCTTTTCATACATTCAGCTTCAAGTTGATTGGAGAATATCCATAAGAGAAGAGTCAGAAGCCCTCTTGCATTGTGCTGAATCTATTAACAAGTTACAAAAGCTTTGTCTACTGTTATTCCTTGCAACTTTTGTGTCATGTATTCAGTATTGGTGCCTTGATGTGAGTTTAATGATATGTATAATTGATTATTCTTTTCTATGTGACAAAGCACGCCTAACCTCACTCTTGTCATCCCTCATCATAACTTGATCATCATACTAATAGGCTGTAATTGGTACCATATCAAGCGTCGAATACCTCGTGGCCATGATTTTTGACAACTGTTGGATCATTCTACCAGATTTGTTGATCGGGCTGTATACTAATATTCCACGAGATCAGTGCAAGGTAAGAAATCCTCATTTAGCATTGTTTATGGTTTCCAGGCAACTAACAACTCTATCTTCACAAACTTGGCCCCACTTAGGTATTTGGTAGTTTCACTTTTCTATTTACCATCTATTTCTCTACTACATTCTCTCCTGGGGCAGGAATTGAGGGGTTGAAAGCATTGAGGTATTTGTTTCCAAGATATTACTTCTGGTGTATGCTACCTAAAGGAGATGAATTTATGGAAGGTTGTCCGAAAGAGAACACATTGATATATCTAATTCTTGTATCGTTGATACCAGGGTACTTGTTCTCGATCTATGCGGTGGGACGTGAGCTATACACTACTTTTACTGGTATGAAGCAGCAGCAATCTCTTTTACAAAGACAAAAGTACTACTAAACCGTGTCAAGTTAACAACTTTGCGTATCTGTCCATTGAATCTAATTGCCTCGGTGATGTCAGTATCTTGGCCTCGGCAATGTTAGTATTCTAGTACAAAGCACGCTCTACGACCCACGAATATCGATACACGCACTGTCAGAGAGTTGTAGTGAAGAAGATTGTGCTTGGAATTGTGTATATCAGAATATAGAGCAAAAAGATAAGCAGTCAGATATTGTCTTTGTTCTGACTTTATTACTAGGTATTACTTAACTAATGCCTATTCAATCATCCAGCAAAATGCTCTTTTTATTAGTTGGCAACAACTTTTCATGCCAAATTTGGAATGACTATAGAAGTGGAAGTGAATATTCTATTAGAAATTGGCTCGATGGCAACGAAATACAATATGTACACACTTACCCAAAGGTATCTTCCATCTCTATGCTTGCCTAGCCGTTGGATTGGTTGCCCATCAAGAATCGATTTGAGGCCCAGAGTTGTAAATCCAAGGTCTAGTACATAATCTGGTGCTGAAAATACATCATCATATGACTCAAATGTGTAGACTTTGTCTGTGTCAAACATGTAGTTTTGACATTTCACAGGATCCGAGAAGATGCGCTTACGACGTGATATTGATACCTTTTCTTCAGAAAATTCTCCTCCAAACAGTGAGCAGTTCTCCTTAATGTCATGACTTGCAATATCGGGCTCACGGCCAGGTTCATCACATCTCACAGCCTTGGATGCGCTCAACAATATTGCTTTGATATATGGTTGTTCGGATTGGACGCATACTCCTACTCCAGGTGCAATCTAGAAAAAGTATATATCAGTAGTTAGTTTATCAAAGTACATTTAAAACAAAGTACATGAACTCTCAAGAGTAGACTTACCTTGGAAGCCAATGCAGTGGCCATCTTTAATATCAAAGGTCGTGGTAAGTTTTTCAATGGTTTGGCAAACTCATGCCCCGTCAAGACATCAGATACAGATACTCGTTCTTTGAATCTCCCCTGCACAACAGACTGGAAGATTCTCTTTCGTCCTTCAAAGTACGTGGCATCTCCATCGATATTGTCACTATTGCAGTCTTTTAGACGAATTATAATTTGTCCTTCAAACAATTCAGAGGAGAAGTCAAATGGCACGCCAATGGGGCAAGATGATTGCCCGTGATTGGGAACGTTGAGACATGGTGATACCGATGAATTAAGAGTTACCATCAATGGACGATGCGGCCATGTTTCTACGGCTGGTAATGTGTGGGCTTCACGCTAAGTTGGAGAGTTGTATAGGTAGTGAAAAACGAGCATAATATGTGAGATATGAAAGATCAAATTGCAAAACAATATAGATTATACAACGATGTTTGAATCAAATGACATACCATGACAACTCGATCATTAGATGAGTCGGTATCATCTGGTGTTAAGGGTGGTGTAGTAGCTATAGATGCTTTTATTGGTCTCATTAATCCTATATAATATACCATAGTGTTAATTCAGTAAGCAATGGGGGATATTGTTCCATTGTACGAATGTATTGTGGTGGCAATTTTCATTTGAATTTTCAGTTGCTAGTATTGAGGAAATAAACCGGTCGGTATCCTTTTCGAAGACACGTATCTCCTAAACTATTAATTGCAACGGTCTCAATACTACCACTGTTGCAAGCAATCAAGCTATCGCACATATTATATATATATATATATATCATAATTTACTTGCTGAATAAGCAATAAGAGAGGTAAATATACATTACCCCCTAGCTCAAGCATCCACTAGAGCGGCACACTTGATTGATTAATATAAATTTATAACATGAAGAAATCAGCAACATTATTACCTACCCTCCTCCTAGTGCTGGTTAGTAAATCCGTTGCTATTGGGGGGAGACAGAACTTCAAATTCAAAACAGTACTTGAACAAAAACGCATACGTCAAGAAGATCCAACTATTGTCCCCTCCCCGCCATATCTCCTTACATCTAAATTATTAGACTTGACATGTGAATCGATGCCAATCGTCAATCGTATCTGTCCATCCGTTGAAGATGGTGGATGGAGATCTCTAGTTGCAAATAGCTGGGGGTATGCAGACTTGGTGACATTCCCCCATGGAAAATTAAGTCATTCCATCTACAGTACCCTTGGTAGATATGGTGACATAATTAAGGCTGATGTAACGTATGATAAATATATGGACGGAATTAATAGTGGTTCATCTCTATCAACTACGCTCAATAGCTATTACAACTTTGCATTTCAGACAAGTACAACAACATTATGTGATTTGACACATCCTCTCGCCTTGTGTGTGTTGTTTATATTGGTAGTATTTTTTCGCATCATTACTAAATTAGTATTATCAAAATTAACTAAGATTGGACATAACTTAGGTGAAGCAAGACATGGCAAAGAGTGGTCTAATAAAAATTCAGAACGTATTATCAAATTTGGTGAAAATGTATATATTTTAATATCTCGCACCGTTTTTTCAATGTATGGATTACTTTATTTTCATGACAAACCATGGTGGAAAAATAGTATGGGTGGTACTCGGAACTTGTGGGAAGGTTATCCTAATCATCCGGTTGAGCCTGGAATGGCATGGTATTACTTACTTCAGTGTGCAAAACATGTTGAAGAATTGGTGACAATGATTGAAATGAGTTTTACATTTGAATTAGTAAATCCATTAAGCTTACTTATGAAGCAGTCTATGAAGTCGAATGAGGGTCAAGTCTTTTTCTGGACACCATTGTTTCAAGTTAAATGGAGTCGCACAGTTAGAGGTGACGCTCGTGTAATGATTGCTCATCATGTTGTCACGATTGCATTGGTCTTCTTTTCATCTTTTCATCGTTTCACACGAGTTGGGTCAATGATATTATTTTTACATGATATGAGCGAGAATCCTGTTCAGATGAGCAAAATTGCAAACTTCTTCAAGTTGAAGGCTACTACGGCTTTTCTCGTTGTTATTATGTTGGTGTTGTGGATTGCTAGTCGGTTGATAATCTTTCCATTTGTCGTTTGTAAGTCGGTATGGGTAGAAAGTTATGAATATCTGGTATTGAAGGGAACATTGGATCCTGCAGCTTATCATGCATACTATCTGCCATTTTATATCTCATTGGGTTTTCTGATATATTTGCACATAATTTGGTTTTTTGTCTTGCTAAAAATCGGCTGGAAAATTGTGAGTACAGAAGAGGGGCATTCTTCTGCTACTATGACAGAAGTAATTACTACTACAGCTATTACTGCTGAAGCATTGGCACTCAGGATTGATCGAGAGAAGATTGATAGGGAATGGAAACTCACAAACAAAAAGTTATTAGGCAGAGAGAGTGTAGAAAGAACAAATGAAGCATTGGAAGTTGATACCCGACAAGATATAGTCTCAAATCATCGATCGACAAACAATGACTATTGTGCCCGAGATACGCCTGGTTCTGATAAATACAAGGGTGGGAAAAAGCAGAAGGATAATTGAGTGCCAGTGATTTGATAGCGGGGAAGAAGTGTACCAGTTAGTGGGCATCAATCTGTGTAAAGTAACAAAGTGTGAGTGTTCTAAGTGTGTTTCCAAAAGATCTAATTAAGATTTAGATAACTGTTATCTCTATAGAGCAATAGGTCAGTATACTCAATATGCCTGTACATGGCCCGATGCGAAGCGTTGTAAACCTTGTATCTTCTGAAAGGAGAAGAAGTGCAAGCTCTTGACAGAGTGGGAGATGGAAATCAGTTTCCTTATCTATTCAAAGATACCTTTATAAGTTTAGAAAGTACATATTGTTACCTTTTCTTTATCCTATACTTTATCTCTTGCATTGTAACGAAGGCTTGATAACTTTTTCTTAATCAAAGTATACCCCTTTTGTGGTTCGGATGGACCAAAGCAATCACACAAAACCAAGAAGACAATGAAGCATCCTATTACTGAGTGAACAATTGTCATGAACAAAATTATGGCAAACTAATGAGTGATATGAGTATGTTAGACGTATGTAAAAGTATATGCATGTATAGTGATCAATATTTCTTCTTACCTTTCTGAAGAATGTTATCTCAGTGAAAATCTATTGCAGAATATGAGAGGGTTTGTGAGTTGTTTCAAAACAAAGTAAACTGGAAACACCGAAACACTCACCATCACAGACGCAGCTGCAAATGTTGTGAATGCTGCAGCCAAAATACTAGGGCACATGTGAGTAAGAGCAAAATGAGCGCGGTAGTGTTTGCTTATAGCTCCAGGGTACATTGTATAGGCATGACCAACCTAAGAAATTTAAGGGAAAAGATGTCAGATACAAATCTTACTTCCACACAAAATCACATGTAACTTACATGAATAACGAAATCACTGCTTATTCCAATGAGGATTGCAAACAGAATACTTTCCAAGAACCCAAGCTCCCATCCAAGACCAACTAAACAAGCGGTTGCAGCGACAAGGACGTAACTTATGGAGACTGCTGCAAAGAGGGTCAACACAAATGATCTCGATGAGATGAAGAATACAAGTGATGCACAAGTTAGGGCAATTGCGGCTGATCCATAAGCTGTCTGCATCATTTGCCGGTTAGTATCATACCACCAGAAAGCAATATCTGAATGGAACACTTGATTGACACCACTAGGAGCAGTTGAGCTGCGTTCATTGTCAAGCCAAGTCTCATATGAATTCCACTCATCCTTCAAATCATCGAATGGAGCATCATATGCTACATCAGATTTAGCTCGGACTTCAATGATCTTCACACTTCCATCTGTAGAAAGTACTGATGTATTGTTTGTTAGCTTGCTCCACGAGATGATACACTCATGGAATGAGTTTGAGGATACCGGTACGGAACTCTCTCCACTGCAACTTGCAGTGTACGCCTCACTTGGGGTATTGGATGCTGATTCCTCTTCCAGCCACTTATCAAACAACTATTAAAAGGTAGGGAATGATATGGTTTGAGCAGCATCTAATATGATAGGACTTGACATAAAGTATGATACTTACATTGATTGGGCATTGATAGTCTTCGTTCACCTTGCCAAACTTACTGAAGAGGCGGTCACAGAAACCAAGAAGATAGGTCTGTGATTCTTCCGATTTAGGATCGAAAGAGTCATCAAGCTCAAGCGTAGTCCACAAGTCTGGGGTTAAATGATGACCGGTGTCGGCAGGTGTCACACCCCATAGGATTGTTGCCTCGGTTCCTGCATCCTTAACCATTTTAGTTGATAATAAACTTTGAGTCCATTTTGCATGCTTTTGGTACTCGTTACCATCTGGCAATAGTGAAACATCAGAACTGGTAGGCAAACTCAGCTGGGCAGCAAATAGAGCACAAGTGATGATACCAGTAATCACAACAGCCAGCACCAACCAACGAAATTTGTGCAAGAAGTTGTAGTAACTATCAAGAATCCGGTGAATGAGCGTTTGGTGCTCTTCTTCAAGGAGCTCTTTTCTCTTTGCAGAGCTTTTCGAAATTTGATCCATCTCCGTGCCACAAGCAAATGTTACCACACTTTCTCCTATGTCAGCTTGCTCGGTTGCAAATGTGCCAATGATTTGCTCCTCCATATCAATATTGCCATCAGATGACATCTGAGTTGTGGACGAGGACTTCTGAGTAGAAGAGTCTGAGTTCGCATCTAACCTCTTGCAATCACACCATTCAAATTTGACTAAACAATTCTTTGATCCAGCAAGGAGCCACTTATCATATAGACACAAGGCCGGAAATACCAACAAGATATCCATAAAGTAGTCAAACGTTATCAAAAGGCCACAGAAGACTGCAAAGCAAACAATTGGACCCACAGGGCATATGGCTGTCCCAAAGAAAGCTACAGCTGTTGTAGTTGTTGTCAAGAGCATGGCATATGCGGCATCTGGTAATGCTAAAGCCGCTACTTGTTCAGTAGTCCCATAAGGTAGTTCACGCCGTGCATTCTTCCACTTGTCAACAGCCACAAATACATCGTCGGCGCCTTTTGGACGATATAAAAAGAATCATTGAGTACAAATCAACAATAGATGATACAACACGACATAACATACTTACCCAGGGCAAAGACAACAAAGATACCAACTGAATAATGGAAGTTAGATATAAGCAACATGAAAGTATGCACAACATATGCAAATAGACACACTAGAGCTTACTGAAGTTGAGAAATGGGAAAAATGTCAACTGTCCGATAAAGTGGTAAACAAAGTATGCTGAGTAAAGAGGATGGAGTGATTAGTCGGTGGATGAAAAAATACACTATAGAGCAAACTTGTATTTACCTAAAGGAAAGCTGAACAGAATTTGAATCAACCCAATCAATGTCAGCCATGGAGACTTGGTGTGGATCATCATTGCAATGGTAGTTACTACTGCACTACCAGCTGCCAATGCCATATCTTTACCAACGATGCTATCCGAATAGTAATCATAAAAGTCGCCACTGGCGACACCAGTTGTATCATAGACGCCATCCGCCTTATCATATGCACTATTCTCATTGGCAGTAAACATTTCATAAACAATGTCTTGACTTTTCTTTGTTGCATAGTAGGATGAAGAATACCGTACTAAAGGGGGGTCAGATGTAGGGAATGACTCGTCTACAATAGTGGGAAGAAAGCGAAAGGGAAATGCACATGATAGATTGCCATTTGTCTCTAACTTGTTTGCATCATCCGAAGACATCAAGATGGACAAGTACACACATGACTTCAGTTGTTCTGTGAATTGCTGCTGTACATCTGCAGTCCACGAAGACTGAAGGGCATCACAAGAAATTGTGTCAGACGGTGAGATAGTTGGGAATTGGGTGATATCATTTGCCATCAAATGTAAACGTGCCATTAGCACCAGTGAATATGGATCAACACACTTTCCATCACCCTCGTTCCCACACTTGTAACAAGAATTAATATTTTCCAATTCGGTCAATTTATACTCCTCTGCCAAACACTGATCATAAAGAGAATCTGCATCCAATAAAGAAGCAATTCCCTGCTTTGACTCGGCATCCTTAGTCTTCCAGATTGCATTCAAATTCTTCTCTTTTTTCCCCACCATATCCATGCTACCATACCACTCGCCTGAACAAACACTAACCAATGTGCTATTGCCAATCTCCTCAGACGCTTCTCCAACCACTCCAGGTATATCACCACTTTGCCAGTTTGGCTGAATGGTATTTTGTAGTTCTTTCCATACCTCGCCAGTGGTATCAAAGAACAGATCATCCTTATTTTGAGACACAATTGTTTCTTGTGTGGCTCTGTTTGCAATTAATGTGCCTCGCGACCACCAACCCGCGTTGCTATTATATATTGAGTAAAGATAAGTTAGAAGAAGAAGAAACAAAACAAAAACTACTTAGATCACAACTTACTCAATAGTAAACCTGAAGTTACCTAATATCAATCCCAAAAACGATACTATAGCTGCTACAACAAAGGCTATTGATAGATGTGCCTTTGGTTTGCGTGCCATTGACATTGCATACCGCTGAGGAATAGATAACTTCTTTGGATTATCTTCATGAGGGAAAAAGTGTTCATGAAAACTATCAGCATAATAACTTGGTAACAATCGTTTAGGATGCTTTCGCTCAGCAGCATGAGTACTTGAACTTGGGTTTTCAGTACTACTTCTTGAATTCTCTTCTTCACTGAGATTGAAATTGTCGTCTATAATACTTTCTACAGAGATATTATCAGTATCTGCAGTCTCTTCTTTGTCATTTGCCACATCGTTATTCTTCTTATTATTATTATTATTATTGGGTGAGGGTGAGGTGGTCGTATTGGATGAAAAATGTGTAGCTAGAGTGGAACAGAATACGAAGGATAATAAGTTTGAGAACCCATCTGTGTATGACGCTGAACTACTACTGTCTACTACTACCGGTGTTGTCGTTGAGTTTGATGTTCCAACTTCGGCTATTGTTACCCATTTCTCTTTATCGGTTATATTTCCGGTGTCTTCTGTTTCACTAGACATCGCGTCTCGTTGCATACCCCCCTACGACGTATGTTGTGTAATATTGTTTAATAGGAGTAGGATAGAGTATTGAGTATATTATGTTGTGGCTTAGTAGAGGGAAACTTTATGTAATCACTCAACGCTCAAGAATCACACCCTTTCTTTAGGATACCATGCTTATATTAATGACATGCCGCCATCCAACGCAACATCCATATTTAGTGGATATATGATGCTATTACTTTAATGATGAACTATTATATACTTCTCGTTTGGTCCTTATTATTGTATTGCAGTGACGCTGAACTTCCAGCTGAACTCTGCAGTGACAATTCTGATATTTGTGAATTGATCACAGGATGCTATGCCGATAGAGATGCAAAGTCTGGACGTTGCAATATGCCATGGTGGGCATATGTACCCAAAGGCTCCCTTGCATGCCCAGAGAAGGGTTGTCCACTCTACATATGGATGGGTGGTAAGTTACATATGATCAGTAATATCATATTTTGACATACTTCTAACCTCTTTCAATATACTAACTATAAAGGCACATTAGATGCAGAAGACCATGTATATCTCGATACTGTTATGCAGTTCGAGATGCTTAAGCGTGGCTTTGTAGCAGTTTCTGTTGGCTATGATAATTCGTTGTTTGAATATGTGAATTCGCCAGGATGCGATTCTAACTACTTCTTTCAAGGCATTAAAGATAAGGCTAAAGCGATTTTTGATAGTACTGATGACAACTCGGTTATTTCACAGATTTGTGAAGGATCTGATGCATTGGCAAATTGTAACCTTGGCATAGCAACAAATGGTTACTCCCAAGGAGCTCAGCTGGCATCATTAGCTGCTAACTATGATACTAGAGTTTCTGCTAGGTGAGTGCATTTCTTCATACTCAACTCAACCCTTCATCACCGTTATCATATCCAACTTCTCACGCATCATCACTTTTAGTCTCTTATTTGGGAATGGCATTTATAACCCAAACCTTCAAGGAGATTACTCTTGCCTTATAAATGAAAACTTGACCCTACGCCGTGAACGAAGGTAAGAATTTCGTCTACTGATATTGCATTTTACTTATCGAACAGCAATACTCATACATTTCTTGATTTGAAGGAGAAGCATTACTGGTGAAGACGACGGGACCTTCGGCGACGGTACATTGAACGGAGTTTTGATTCAACAGAAAAAAACAAGTGGGTATGATTGCGGTGAACAACTAAACTGTTTCTCATCTAAAGATGGTGGTGGATATAGCCTCGTTCCAGCTGAGGAGTATGCAGATCTTACATTATCAGAGAGATTCGTTAATGGGGATGGCCATCATTTCCTTAAATCATTTATGAAAAAATATAAAGCAGATGTAGGCTTCCCCTTGGTCCAAGAGACCGAACCATGGGGTATTTCTCTTGTAAGTATTACCTGTTTTTTTTTTTTGCACATTGATATACATGAAGAGTCCTCATGCTGTGTCTCTTCTCCTTTCTCTTGATAGAACCTGGACTGGTTGGCACGAACAACTACTAGGACTACAATGCAAGCATCTATGACTGATGATATGACTGCCGCCCCAACATATACACCAACAGAGGATAGCTTCCCCACATACTCACCAACTCAAAATGGATCATTAAATGTGTTGTAATCAACTTCTATGTTTGGCATATAGTTATTTTTTGATCAAGACCATAGTTTTTACTGCCTCATGGATCATAAGAGTGGTGGTTGTTCTAGAATTGGAAAAAAGATACGGTGTCCTACTAGTAAAATAGATACCAGTATCACCATGGAGTTACAACTATATTAGGGAGACTATGCCGTAGTAAGTCGGAACTCATCCCCGCTCCCCACTCCATTCCGAGAGTTTTGGATATCCTCGTCAGTTCCTTCAGCTGCTGGAGCAATTGGCATTATTGCCTTCACTCTCTCATCAGACCATTCTGGATGTGCGTTTGGGGCGACAAGTAAACTTGTCAAACAAGACGAACAGTATCACGACCCCCAAGACCGGTCACCAAAGCGAGAGCTCGAACCTTTCGTGCACGAAAGACTAGAGAACGACAATTTGAAGACACTTACATGCCATCCCGAAAGAAGGATGGCGCAGTATATTTCAACTCGAATAGTTTCTTGGGTGAGCAGTACCTCTCACCTGAAGCTATCTCTGCGGGATATAGTTTAGATAGCAGCGAAAGGCCAGCACCTGGCGAATCGATTGCAGAATATATTATGAGCATCGTTTACTACATGCCTTATCAAAGTTCCCCCAAGCTCGAGCTGCTATGAGGACAGTCTATTCAACTTCTACTTTTGGACCTACCAACATGAGGTGGACAAGTGAAGAACGAGAGTGGCTATTCCTTCGTCTAACCTGCTCGCCGGAGATTGATGATCCACTGCCCGTAGAGTTGCTAGATGAAGGATCTCCTTCTCAGCTTCATTTACATTTGGCAAATCGAGAAGACTGCCCCAAATATGCTTTCAATAGAGCTGTTGTGGATAATGTATCTACCCATGATACAACACTGCCTGATGATATCATAGACACATCAGTTGATCCAAGTGGTAGCTTTGAATACAATAATGAATCAATTGGATTCACTCATCGAGGACTCTTCACCTCAGGCTGAGATTGAAAGCGATTCGGCAACAGCACAATAGCCAAAGAGACAAGAGCCGAACTCACAGTACAAGAAACCACTGCAATGAAGAGATTCTCATTAGCCAAATCAAAGTTGAAAGATATAGTTGCTGAAATAGATCGTCGTGAGAACCTAGATGATGCTGAAAATCACGATCTGGCTTTAAACAAAGTGTTTGATAGCGTTCCTTCCGAAGAGCTACAAGACTTATTCCGTACCGTCGGCAATGAAGTTGTAGACGCCCAGAAATCTCTTTATGAATCTGAACGATCAACCGATAGAGTCAACTCACACTTGCTTGATTACAGTGGTACAAATGGAGTTCAATACAAGCAATCCCAAGCTGAACTACAACGATTAGAAAATATGATGGATGAATTCATCAATAGCCTCCCCGAGGACACTCACAGACCAGATACACCAGGAAGTGATGAGAATTACACATTTGGCTTCAGATGAGGAAGAAGGACAATTCGATGCTAAGTTTGGAGGTATCGATCCAAATGGCGAAAGCAAATTTGATTGCTTAACTTAAACTAAGCCCAATCTCCAACTTGCTAAAGACGCTCGTACCTCGCTTGGCACTTCATTCATTAACTAGCACTCATTCACATATTCTCATGCATCCAACATTAACATAAAGATGACTCGATCATTATACCTTCTTCTTCCCTTATACCTTCTTCTTCTTCCCTTATACCTTCTTCTTTTTCCTTTATACCTTCTTCTTTTTCAATGCATCACCCTGCACCTTTACCTTGAAATACCTTGCCACGAAGAACTGTGCAAACAAATAGAAGTAACTTCCATACATGATGAATGCAGCAACATTGTTTTCCTTACGAATGTGGCACGGTTTACCCTCCTCGATAGACTTCTTGTAATAATAAAATGCAACGATTGTTACTCCTACACCGACAAACATTTGGCTAAGTTGCATAAATGTAACAACGATTGGGTTGAACCACTTTGGTCTCATTTTAACAGCCATCAAAACTAAAGAGAGACATGTCAAAAGTAAGTTTAAGTATATAAAAATGAGACAGCACACATACACACATAAAGATAAACTCACAGTAATAACCATACATTACGGCATGTACAGAATAATTCATAACCACAAAGAACAATCCCGACGGAGATGTTGTAACATATGAATGCCAGCAGTAAAGTAATACAGTAATATGATGATACCAATGTAAGAAGATCAGTGGCTTCTTATGAATAACAATGAAGAATGTATCCAATAACTCCGGGAACTTGCTCAGAATGAACAATTGTACCCAAAGACCCGTCGATCCTGAACCATACAATACAGCAGGGTTATCACACATATTACTCCTAAGTGAATAACTCATCAAGTTGTAATATAACTGAGGTGCAGTACGGAAAGCACCAATCCATGAGAATAAACTTAATGAAAAATTCCATGCAGCCAACACCTTACGCCATGAGTATGCAGGTCTATTAGCCATATAACTCCTACCAAAAACAATTAGTACTGCATAGAGAATACATGCCCAAATTGGTATCATTGGACGATCTTGCATCCATAGTAATGTCGATGCTGGATCGTAATACTTTTCAAATGGTAGGTATAACTTTGCCAGTGTTGGATGTACGCATGTAAATTCTGCAAAATTGATACCCAAACCATTTAGGCTTATACATTCTTTCGGTATGTCTTTAAATACTACGCTCATTGTAACCATTATTTGTTTGTATGGTGGGTGAGTATTTGTATTAGGCTTGCTCTCTATTGCATGAATGACTATGAGAGAGAGGATAAAATCGAGTTAGAGATAGGATTTGCAATTTCTCCACTGAAAAAATAAAACAATAAATACAATAGAATTCAATATGTTGATCCATTTCAGGATCTATACAATGAAGCAATCTAATATATCGCATGCACCGTCATTTTTTTCCATGCAATTTTTGTTCATATGATTATTATGTGCCAATTCTTTTAGCCAACAAACAAGACAATATAAACATACCACCTAATCCCTTGCGTCTATTCAACAGCAACAACTACACCGACCTACACAATCTGCTTAATATAAGTATTATGTGGTGAGCGCTCAACTCTCATAAAAAATGCCAATGCAATGCCCCTGGACTTTTATTTTGACATTGAAATCACATCATACTCCCTATTAGGGCGGACTTTGCAGTGAGGGAGGCGGCAATGATAAGCATAGTAATAGCATAGATGTATTATTGCAAGCATATTTGTCTAATGCACATACTTAGGAGATAATATGAGTAAACAACTTTAACGTTATATACCTTTCATTCCTCATAAATTAAGGTTGGGATCTGTTGGGATACACAAAAAAGGGTGTTGTACCTCATTCATCATGCTTTCGATTTTTGGATGTGGTACTGTTGATGATGTAAGAGATGATGTTGTAGTTGTCAAATCACCCGCTCAAGAAACAATAGCAAACTGCAATTGTTCTATCGTCACGAGATTCTCTATAAGTTGTATCGTGATGGCAGGAACTTGATCGCTAAAGTCACCCCAATGGACAAGATGATGATGATGATGATGATGATACTTTTTCTTCACTTGATCTACCTCGGCAATGAATGGCGACATACTACCAGACCTATCGCACTTGTACCGTTGAGTTATCTGATGGTTGATATCCCATTAAATCTAGAAGACTCAACGCATCGATTACTTAATTACTCTATTGGCACTAGGTATCCTCGCATCTAAGTAAGTGAAGTGAGTAGAGAGTAGAAGTTGCCTCCGGCCGTACCTTTTATTACTAGTCCTCCAGGTTCAATTAATCCATTGAACAAAGACACGTCTTGAAGGATCTGTTGTGGATATAATCATAAATCACCTCTATCTACGACGGACGTAGTACAATATAATACCACCATGAAACAACCAAGCATATGCTCACTCTCACTATTGTGTTCCTCGTTCATATTACTACTTGTCGTTAATGCTCGGCAAGAAATCAAATTAGATCATATCAAAATAGTACATCTAGGGGATTCATATTCTAGTGGAAGTGGATTCAATATCGATGATGATGGATGGTATGGACCGCGCTGGTGTTTTAGACACTCTAATGCATGGGGACATTTGGCTGTTGGTATCGTTCAGCGCTCAGTTGGTGTTCACTTAGAGTATAGCAATCATGCCTGTTTTGGTGCTAGAATTGAACATTTATTGCAACCCTACACACAAAAACAGCAGTGTTCTGTAGTTACAGAATCCTCTGACCCACAATATACACAGAAGAAGCTATTTTGGTTTGGCAATGAGTGTGAACATACGATGCAACCGCAGATTGATAACGTTGACGACAGCGCGGATATTGTAATCGCTACTGTTGGAGGCAATAATGCCGGTTTCAGCGATATAGTAAAGAGCTGTTTTGCTCCTTCTATATCATTACTGACATCAGATTGTGAGGATGTATGTGGCAGTTCCAAACGGTACTTGGAGGGACAGTTGACTAGTAAAGAGTGTAGTGATATCTCAAATGCTGCGAAGGATACAACTTGTTCCTTTGAAGATGATTATATACGCATACTTGAGAAGATAACGTCAAAGATGAAGGAAGGCTCAAAAGTTATCATATCAGCATATCCCTATATCGCAACAGATACAGAAGACGAACACAATAAAATGGTAAGAGAACTAGGACACCTTGCAATCCAAAGGCAAAGGGAGGCAATAGACTATGTTAACACTCTCTTACATGCATCCAACAGAGACGTTGAGATCATCTTATTCACTGATCATATCAAATTGTTTGCTGGGCATGAAGCGACGACCGATGGCGAAACAAATCCTGAGGGGTATCTTAATGAATTTACACCTTCATCACTATTGCCATCAGTCGGACTATCTGAGACGAAGCTCCCTTTTGGACTGAGTCTAAACAGACCAACAGTGTCGAGTCCAGAGTTAGACTTAGAGGCTGATGAACTTGCTCAACTTTATCATCCGAACAGAGCAGGGTAAGACGAGGAGTATCTTCTATTGTATACCTTTTTCATATACTAAACACTTACCTTAATCTTTTGCTTCCTTATCTCATCTAAGTCATGAAGCTTGGGCAAGAGCATTCACAGTGACACTTGAAGATATAGTTCGCGAAATGATGATCACTAAATCCAAAACAGATTATGATTATATTGAGATGGACGAGATGGAAATGAGTCTGCCACTTTGAGTAGTTCAATATTCAATGTAATATGATATTAAGAGTGGGTGCGGTCAAGCTAATATTAGACATCACATTACAATAATAATCTACAGCCATCATTACAATAATAATCTACAGCCATTATTTGCTACATGACTAATCAGCTTTATCCTTATTGTCTTGATCTGTATCAGGATATTGTTCCACAATTTCATCGATAACTTTAAACTGTCTTGTCCACTTTGTATTGTACAGAAACTGCCGTAAGTCAAATCTGTTGTCATCTGGAGAGTAGGCTTCAGCATGATATGCTGGTGTGATTGTTGTCATCTTATGCCGATTGAGGGAGTAGTAGTAAAAGAAACGTTTTACTTTGGCAGCAACCTCGCTTGGTGCTAAATGACTCCATGTCACCACTAGTTTCTTAAACATACTCACAGGACCACATCTGGATATCTTTCGTAATCGGCCAAAATATCCCAGCTCATCATATGACATTCCCATGTCTTCCTCGTCTGTCTGAGAATGACCAGCTTCTGCTGTTGCAGTTGCTGTATCTATGGGTCGCAACTCTGCAGTGGGTGGAGCATTTGCAATCTCGGCTAGTACTTCAAAACGAGGATACTCCTTTGACAGAAATACCAACATTCGTTTCAAATCTCCCTTTGAGATGGCACCGATTGGATTCAAGTCTGCAGAAGAGCAATCATATTTTGTCATATATCCTCTCAACCCTTCATCGACATTGGCACTACCTAAAACAAGTAGGAAGCCTGAACGTCCTCGTACCCATGGAAGTAATTGGGCCATAAGATATGCCGTGACCATTCGTAAGCGTGCCTGGATGTTCTGTAGAGCTAAATCTTCAGTCATAGTGCCTCCACGGGATGCAAATCTAGGCATGTGATTGGTTGTCATTTGAAACACCTGAAGAACCGCTTTTACCATTAAATCAATCTTGATAGATAAATGATACGATCCAATAGCATCTCCCAATCGTTGTGCTCGGGAGTTTGTTACATTGGAAGAATTATCCGTTCCCATGAAAACGCTGTGTAGTATGCAATTGGCCATTTCTTGAGGTGTGGCTGGTACCCAAAGAGAGTTACCTTCATCTTTGCAACATACTCTACGACAATCCTTTGCAACTTCCCCTTCAGGATCATCGCGTGCTGCTTTGGTGACGAGTATACACATGACTGCAACGATAGCTGCAACCGAAGAGCTATCAGCTCCTCCTGTAAAGGTGCAAAAACAACGTTAGAGTTAGTATCGTGAGAGAGGTTTACTATTGTTCATTCAAATAAAACGTTTTGCAAGTTGCTCAGGGAGAAAAGTATCGCTCAGTATTGATCAGATGTCCATATCTACTTTGTTTTTGTTTTCATTTCATCAATGCAACAGTTGCGGAGAAGTCTTGACATACTAAACAATCATATAAAACTTACCACTCAATGGGAGAAGAAATCCAGCAGCTCCTGATCGTCTCAAGAAATCCCACATCCAACAAGCAGGGCCTAAACAACACTCTTCTTCGGGAGAAGTGATTTTAAGTGACAAACTTTCCTCAGTGATCTTGGGTCTGTTCTTATTGAAAGATGTACTATCCATAGGATTGTATGTCATTTGAACTTCATCATACATTATTCCATAAACTCCTCCACCGCCGTCTTCTGTTGCCATTCTTGCTGCCTGGATACCAAAAGCTGGATTACTTGCCCTATAACTACGCACATCATTCAAATCAACAGTGGCTGTAATAACATTAACATCATGGACATCAAACTGTGGAGCTTGGGCGACAATTCTTCCATTAATAACAATCATAGCACAACCATCATAGTATGTCCTACCACCATCACACCCCCTTTGGTTAGAGTATAAGTACACTCCACCACACTTTCGTGTGGCAGATATCATCAATTCCATTCTTGTTGATAACTTTCGTAGTTCATGATGACTTCCACTACCATTACCAATAATTTCAACTCCTCTTAGTGCTAAATTAATATGAGATGCCTGTGGTGTCCATAATTCTTCACATGATTCACATCCAATTGTCGTTCCATCAGCACATTGTAAGTGATATAATCCAAAGGGTACATCACGTTGTCCAAATGAGTCAAAGAAATTAGTGGGTAATAAATATTTCTCAGGACAATAATTTGCATTACTATTCGAGGGTGGGGAATAGGCAGTAAAGTATCGTCCCTCACGATAATTCCCATTATCAGCCATGGCAGTCTTCGGTCTTATCAATAACACTTTACGGTTGTGACAGATGACTCTACAGTTATATCTCACACCAGCATGCAATACTGGCATACCAAAATCACACATCAATCCATCCGTGGCACCCTCGTTAAGCAATTGTACTAAACTTTCCCAACAGTGATCAAAGGTATCATTTTCAAGGAAGTGATCTTCACATCCATATCCACAAATTTCTAATTCAGGACCGAGACGATAGGATGCACCCTGTTCTTTTGCAAGCCTACAGCTTTCTAATATACGTATGACATTACCATCAAAGTCTAAAGCCCATTGATTGAGGTTGCAAGTGGAAAGAGTGATGAGGCTAGATGGAGAGTTCATAGATGCCATATCGGGGAGTGCGAGTAGCAACATTTATTGTGAAATTATGTTATATTGTTAAAATCCCAGCCGCGCCGCCACACTAAGTAAACATACGATAATAATCTGTTTTGTCATGTCATGCATAGCATAGAGCTATTAAGTGCTAAGAAATAAACATTGAAACTTCTATTTCATTGTTCATCATCAAGTTCCAGAAAGAAAGACCTTTCTTCCAACCACTAAACTTCACACCGTAAGCTTTTTTTACTAACAAAATGTAACTCACTCAATATTATGAATTTTCAAGTCAGTAAGCACTCTATTGTGGACTACTTAATGACGATAATACATTTATGATGACAAACTGAACTTGAATAAAGCACACCTATGAAAATCTCGATCTTGCCCCATAGTATCCTGTACTCATGATATGAATCCAAGTATCTCATTTGACAAGTCCAATATAAAAATAAGGACCTGGGAATGTCTACTGTAGCATATGCATCACTCATGGTGGAGTTAGAACAAGACGGCTACACCTCGAAGACGAGAGAATCCCACCTTTTCGTGGGAAATCGAGCTGGTCGATTCAGATGTTTGGGCACCGACCACTACCTTGTTGTGCTCTGTTTTCCTGCCAGTGCTTGTCAAAGCCA